>Ga0114931_10001673_pt1 | contig 28216 bp, 26 predicted proteins | sample 2SBtaG_FD_89579 | JGI IMG/M metagenome (GOLD analysis project Ga0114931, IMG submission 89579) | Deep subsurface microbial communities from Kolumbo volcano to uncover new lineages of life (NeLLi) - 2SBTROV14_V59a metaG | ecosystem: Environmental > Aquatic > Marine > Volcanic | place: Kolumbo... | reverse complement strand
CGTGAGAGGCATACCGGCTCCGCCGGAACTACCAGCGGAAGTATGGATTAACAAACCAAATGAGGGAAAAGAAGCCGCTTAATAAGAAGAAATAATTGTCTCACTTCTATTGACACACACCGAAGTCCGCAACCAAAACCTCGCTGGCTTTTGACTTCGATAAACTGTTGGCATATGACCTTGAAGCTCGAGTTTACCCAGATGGCTCGCTTCTTGTTCCCTTTACCAATAACTACAATCGACGACCGTTCATCATCTAGAAATAGATCTCGGTGGCGCAGGGAAGCCATCTCTGCCACTCTGAGACCGGCATGTAAATCTAGCTCAATCATGAACCAGCGCCTAACTTTTGGGAAACTGCCACAACGTATTTCCGTCTCAATCGCCTTGGAGGCTGTAGCTCGAAGCAAAGCTACCTCTTTTGCGCTCATACACTTACTCTCATCGATGATCCATTTGTTGCTCTTAGTTTTCATGCTTTTATCGGGTTCACGTTTCATCAGAAAAGTAAACCAATCATGGATTGGCATTGTCAGATATTGCAGTAGAAGTACTTAAATGTTTTGTGGGGTTGAGCTTGGTTAAAAAAAATGGCGTCGCTGTGAGTTTTTTGGATCGCAGTGCCAGAGTATGGCACTGTCAATGATAAGTCTTGAGCTACAAGACAGGCAAGAAACGCGTACAGGCGTAGGACTAGAACCTCAAGATACTTTTCAAAACATGACTTGCCTATTTGTCGAAAACGGTTATATTCGAGGCAGTTACAGCTTGACGGGACAACAGGAGGCTTCAGCCCGAGAAAAACAAATAGTAGCAAAGGTTCACTTTTCTGATGAAAAGTGAACCTTCAATTATTGTTGTCTCATGATTCTGCTGATGTAGGATTAGTTTCGTCTTTGAGCTTCGTAAGCTGGAAGCGGGAGGAAGATGACAACCATACATATAAGATTTAATTCGCTACAGAATGTGGCCTTCAATTTCACAAGGCTCCAGACAGGACAAGACAGCATCGGTTGGAACTCGTGATTAGTTGAGAATGTTGATAGTAGGGCGTGCTGATCCCCCCTACTATCTTTCGAAACGCAGACCGGAACATTTATATATGTGCTGGGCTTTCACCAAGAATGAAGAAAAAGTTAAGACCCTTTGGCGAATGCAGACCTGGCGATGGTGGTTAGGATTGAGTTGGATGACTTGATTCACGGAATAATTTGAATCATCTCAATCAAGAGAACGAGAATTTCAAGAGGCATGTAGAAAACTGCGTAATCGTATGCTGATTTCAGTTCATATTTACAACGCATTTTTAGTCGGGGGCTCAATCCTAATTATGTATGCCCTTAATTTCGTTCTCTCAAAAACTTTGTTCATCTCTGTCAATGACTCGTCCCTTACTTCTAAGCACGGTCGATGTCAGGCCGCACTTTCAATGACAAAACCTAAGTACAAGGGTATTTACTTTATTCTGGTCTCAGTGTCACTCCTGCTAGGTTTCTTGCTAAGAGTAGGTCTGTCCAGCGCTGAAAGCATTAAGCTGATTTATGCGAATTCTATTTTGGGGAAACTCACGGACATTACTCATCTTCCCATTTGGCTCTTGCTCACGCTTGCCCTCGTGGTATTGTTGATCATCTTGTTCACACTAGCCAACCAAGGTAGGAATTGGATGTCTGAAACAAGCGACAAAGTGTCGGAACAATTTTGCGGCATAGCAGATGGTCAAGGACTATCTGGAACAGCTTGCAGATATATACTCGACGGCTCTATTAATTTTAGCAAAATCCATAGAAAGATAAATATCGCTGGAGTGATCAGTCTCGCGTTGACAGTATTACTTCTATTCGGAGAAATGCCATGATTTACATCTTGATATCTACGTCTACGGCTCTGGTAGTAGCCCTTTGCGTATATTTGTTCTTTGAGAAGTTAGAATTGATGAGCGTCAGAAGATATGGACACACGAGAGAACAAAAAACCAATGAACAGTTTGCAGAATGCAAGAGACACGCGGGCGTTCTTCAAGTGAAAGAGGCAGACCTCGTCGACATGCTACGAGTTGAATTATATTTTGATTATCCTGGTCTAGATTCTGAGGTGATCGCCGTACTTACGTCTAAACTAGACAATGAAGTTGCAGAACACTTACTCAGCTTTCTTCGCGCGTTGCGACTATCGGAAAGGTCCGTGCACCGTAGCGTCTCACGACCAAGTAAAGAAGAACAAGAAGAGTATGAGTCCGTTGCGACCGTATTGATGCGAGAGCGAGTGTACAATGTCCAACAACGGTGAAATAAAGGAATTACTTTCGGACTTAATGGGGCTTGATGACCGTATCAAACGTGTTCGACGGCTACTGGAACTCATCAAAACGGATCTGAAGATTCGAGAACATTACGATGTGTTTTTTGTGATCGACAATCAGGAAATCTACAGGCACCTGTTCCCGTTGGAGGATGATACTTACAAATCAGATCCTAATAGGTTTTTTGTGGAAGCATTCGCTACGGATTATTTGTTCAAGGAAAATGTCTTCAAGAAAGTACTTATTCCGCCCTACGCCGGAGAGTTTAATAGCGCGCTGAATCGGATTCGAGCAGACGCCGAGTTTGTGACTGACGCGGAGTACTATACCCTACATCGCTTCTACGAGCGTCTAGTTTCCGAAAAACCGATAGATCGGGTGTTAAAAGGGATTGAGGAAGGTGAAAAGCTAGTAGAGGATGATCTAGCAAAAAGTGCTTTTGGCGCAACGAAACAATATTTTGTACAATTTGTGATGAAGGAAATAAAAAAACAGAAAATATTCGAAGGCCTTAAGGAGTTCAATCGTCTTCTTGAATGTAAGAGCTTATTGCCATTAAGTGATATTGTTCAGAAGGACATTATTGAAGGCGCAGCTTCGGATAGTGAGCGTTATAGGTATTTTCTAGACAAAACCACTGCCGTTCGACCCTCTGCGAAACCGAGTAACAAAGTTGATTCTCTTGCATGTACTTACATGGAGAATCTAAACAACTCGAGTTCGAGCAACAAATCCGCTTACTATATTGTCTCAAGCTCGCACAAAATTCATAATGTCTTCCAAGAAATTAGTATTGAAGTGGAGATTGAAGGAAGACCAACAAAAACTTCCGTTCTTAGAGATTTAAGCTATTTTCTAATGTGGTTGTATGTTGACGGAGCAATACACAGAATCGATGACATAGAGGCCCTAATTAATAATTATCTCGAAAAGACGCACGAATTCTACACTCAGATTTTAAAAACTCTATTCGATGGTCGCCAGATCCCTGAAGAATTGCTCAATGAAGTAAGAAAGGTCAATGAGGCAGTGAAGAACAAGCTAGACGACTTTGAACAATTCCCCTTTTCGAGGGTGGGGTATAAGAAAATGGTTGAAAGGATTGGGCAAAAGCTGCAACAAAGAGCTACGAAGGGTGCATCATGGGAATTATACATTGAAGGTCTCCAGGAAATTCAAAGTGAGTCAGGACTTTTTAGCGAGCATTTACAGGGAATTGTGGATTCTCTCCGAGACGATGCACAACACTACATGTTAGCCCTATCACAGCTTTCAGCAATGGCGCTGTCTGAGAAAGTGAATATGTATCCACAGCATGACTTGATATCAGGGATTAGCCCAATTGATAATTCTAATGCTGAAAAAGTCGAAATGTTCAATAAGATCCTGGGTGCTCTTGAGATCAATACGAGCGACTCGAAGGATGACGCTAAGCGGATGTTTAGAGACTTTGAACACACCTATGGCATTGATGATGATGATGTCAGACTTATGAATGCAAAGATTATCAAGAATGAAGGACAGTTTAGCAAAGCTGTAGAAAACTTAACCGATCTAATCGATCGTCATCCACAGCACTCAGATCTCCACTTCGAGATCAGTATCGCATATCGAAGATGGGCTGAGAAGAGTTTTTCAAGCAAGAAAAGAGCTGGTGAACTGCTTGAATTGGCAACGCAGAGTATATCGGCAGCGAGAGATTTGAGCCCAGATAATCCAAAATACCTTAGAGAGTCTGCCTTTCAGTATTGGCAAAACTACCGACTGTACAAGCTGGACGACATGAGCGTTGAGTTTCTAGACAGTGCTATCGAATTGGCGAATTCAGCTCTTAAACTCTCTGCCGAGCGAGGGCAGAGAGCCGTGGAAATGGTCGCGAGTAATGATGCTGCTTATTATATTGCACTTAGAGGAGATGTACTCAAATCGAGTGAGCGAATTGACGAGGCATGGATACTAATGGAATCGTGCTTTGATATCCAAAAGGAATTGGCGAAACCTGACAGAGACTCGTACCTTGAAACCGCCGCATTTATCAAAATGCTTCAAGCGGAGGCAAATTCGGCTCAAGCTGAACCTCTTCTTCACGAAGCATTGTCTTTCGTTTACAAGGCATTTGAAATCAATCCAAGTGATCCTGTAAATACAGAAACGCTGAAAAGGATCACCCAGTTGATCCAAGCGCAAGTTGCCAAGCCGAATCCTTGATTCTCGATAATCTCAATTGAAATATTGACTAAAGTTTTGCTCAAGAAAGTCGATAATAAAAAGTAATAAAATACTTGTAGCTATTTTCTATAAACTCTCGTATTAAAGAAGAGATGGAAGCGATGATATCAAAAAATCGAAGACCTGGCGACGGCGGGTGAGCTAAGTGCCTTATTGGCACCGCCTTACGCTAACGCAACGATCGGCAGCTAATTCTCAGTTTTATGCGCTTCTGTGAAAAACTGAGCAGTTCATTATTGTGTTTGTACTCTTTTTGCGCATCGTGTTCTGCAGATGGCCACCCTCTTGCTAGACCGATACTAATCTCGCTAACCAGTTTTTTCATATATGAAAGTGTGAGATTTATTGCTCTTAGCGTGTTTTATGCACCAATTCCAACCCTGTAACATCTCATGTACTAATTACATACATTGTTCCTAAGTCAATACACTTAATGTTGTCGCTGATTCGTTGCACATAATGTGCGACACTCTCCTGACCGGACCGAGCGGAACTGTAGCGCTTCAGCATTCTTCCACGTGCATTCGGATTCTTGTTAAATCCCCGATAGACCTCAAACTGTTGGTCATCGAGGTTCATGATGTAGGCCCACTCACAGAATAAGCTGTCTGCCAAGAACTCTTGTGAATCGATCATGTGTTCGATTCCTTTATGATAATGACGCAAATCTCCTTGCGTGTTGCGGAGCAAACAGTACCAGTCTTCGTACCTCATACCCGACACATCAATGTCCGCTACAGCTTTATAGCACTCTACCTAATCTTGGCAGGGTATTGAGTTTTTGTCAACCATAATGATTGTTCCCGCCGCTTTCTTCATTCTATCAATTCCCATATTTGTAGCATGACTCAATATATTCGCGCCTAATTCATCGGGATAGCTGTCAAAGTGACTGTAAGTGACTTTGTCTTTTCCATCCAATCTAAATCCGTACATACCGCGAGTTCCCATTTTGGACAAACGTTGTTTTCAAAGAAATAGTTTGGCTCTGTCAACAGAGAAATCGATTCCCTACCAATGTTTGGTCAGGCAATTCTTGGTGACCGAAGCATTTATATATTTCAACCACCTGTTTTAGATGCATTGAACCTCGACAGGTGATTCAGAATATTTGTTTACCCACTAAACTAACAGAATCCTTCAATGGCCCCAGGGGCCATTGAAGGATTCTGTTCCTAAAAAGGGTCAATGTTTATATCAGTCACAAACGTTGATTGATTATCCCTTAGAATGAAACAGAAACAAATCCATGACATCGGAAAGATTGACATACATGGCGTAGCCAGGACGCTCGAAAAGACTCTTTTGAGTCTGGAATCTGATGAACAAGTCCACCCTGAGAACCGCGCTTTGATCAAAGAGTTTATCCGAGACTGCAGACTTGGGAAAACTGTTCTACATCGCAGGAAACGCGTAATTGGCCCAGCCACGTGCTTGAAATATATTTTTGCTTTGAAAACAACCGACCGCTGCCTAAAGAAATCATTCGTCACAGTGAAGCAGCAAGATATGGAAGTGTTCATCGAAAAGTTGAGTTGTGACGGGATTGTATCCAGAACAGGCGCTGTATACAGTGACTGGACAAAGGTTGGGATCAAGAAAGCAATCAAGAAATTCTGGAAATGGAAAGACGGGAACAACAAGGTGTACCCCGAGACCGTTGAGTGGATTGATACCTACGTGAAAGACACAGAGATTCCTGCTTTGAAAAGAGAGGAAATTCAGATTATAATTGACAACTGTGCCAATTCGAGAGACAAAGCTCTCATTATGGTACTGTTCGATTCAGGAGCGCGTATAGAAGAACTACTCAATGTCAGGATACACGAAGACCATGTTTCGTGGAAAGAAGACTTGAAATGTTACAAGATTCGTCTAGAATTCAGTAAGACTAAACCACGAACTATCTCCGTTCCCCTATCTACAAAGGAGTTGAAAAAGTGGCTCGAAGTCCATCCCGGGAAACAAGATAGTCGTTCCCAACTCTTTCCAATGTCTTATGGAGCAGTTCGTATGCTAGTTAAGAGACTTGGTCAACGAGCGCTCAGTAAGAGAGTCACCCCACACATCTTCAGGCATAGTTCGGCGACGTATTACGCAAATCGACTCAACCGCTATCAACTCTGTCATAGGTACGGTTGGGCGATGTCAAGCTCTATGGTTGACCGTTACCTTGATAGAGCAGGGATAATTGAAGACCGGACTCCTGAATTGATACGAAAAGACGAAATTCAGGCATCTGAAACTCGCGCCCGTACAGCTAATGAAGAACTGACATTACTCAAGGAAAGAAATAAACTCCTTGAGAAAGAATTTCAGCAATTCAAGAACCACGCGAATCTCTCGGAAACGGACGAACGAATTCTCTCGACTCTGCGCACTCTTACTGACAACCAGCGCCAAATGTCTGGCGTTTTGGAGGAGCTTTCCGGGAAACCGTTCGACATAACAATTCCGGCGAGTGTCCCATAGTTGGACGCTCACTTGCACTCTTCCTTTCTTGACAGATGACCTGCTCTTGTCAGATTTCACTCCCTTATGACAATCCTTTCTTGTGTACCCCGGTCATCTCCTATATCTTTTCTGTTCGTATGAATTTCGTGGCCAAAATGCTACTTGCAAAGACCAATGCTGAAATCTGGAGTCGAGGTGTGGCCTACCTCGACAGGAAGCTTATCCATCTCGATATGTATGATGACAAAGCGGCGATTGCTACAGTCAGGGGAACTCGTGCATACAAAGTATTTTTGGCGTTACTCCCTCGTGGAGTAAAACCTAACTGTGAATGCCCGTACTTCAGAAAGAACGGTCGTATTTGCAAGCATCTTGTGGCAGTTGCCATCGCTTGGGATGAGAGTAGAGGAATACGGCGGCCGGAACAGAGTATTGTGGACCTCTCAGCAGAACCACAACGGCTTTCGCGTGGTGAGTTAAATCGCCTGTTCAGCGGTCCCCTCCATGCTAATCTGGGAATGGTCAGAGTTCTTCCAGAGAAAACCGCGTTTGACGGTCGTGGACGGCCGCATAGTCAACTTCCCGAAATGCCGAGACTTTCCACGGATGAACATGAGCCATTAACCCTGAAGGCGGTCCGAGGATGCTTTTCTGAGACCAGAATGTGGTCGCGTAGAAAGACGTTTGACCCTTATTTCTGTTCTGGAGAAATGGTTGCGGCGTTCTGCTAATTGTTAAGGACCGTGGCTAGGCGACATCTTGTAACGTCACCCTCGCTATCTGCAGCAATTCTTGTATTCTGTCAGCGGTTCAATCTCACAATGATGACCGAACTTATTGACGAGAGTCTGGGGTTGCACAAACTGATTGAATTCCACCTCGATGAAATACACCGACTCTTGCGAGGCGCCAATGAAGTTGAGCAGAACGGTTATAGATACGGAACTCTTGCTTAGAGAATACGAACAGCGCCGAGGAGAATATTAGAAAGAACGACCAAGGATTGACCTATGTAGACTTTGATATGAAGTTTTTGATTGCGACAGGAAGTCACAGAGCTCCGACCGAGTCACGAGTAAGTTAAGGCAAGTTCTTGGGGAGTAGAATATGAAATGGGGAAGCTCATGTCCCAGGCCACGCTTTCAAGTTCATAGACTTAATTTCAGAATTAGCGGGGCTACACTCGTCGGATAATTGTCCAGCTAATTCCTCTGATCTGGCAGGCCACAGATTTACAAATAACTGCATAGGTAAATGTGGAATCGGTGTAGGCTCCCAGTTCGACCTTTCATATACTAACTTTTCATCGACTGACCAGCGAATTGCAATAGGTGACCAATCTATCTCATATTGATGAAAGTTCGCTGACGCATCGAAGCCAAGATCGATTAGAACAGGCGTACCTCTGTATCCAAAATCAAATCGCGCTCCTTCACCTCCTGGATTGTAAAACACATTGACAAGCATCTTTGTTGTATCTTTTCCAAGAAATTCAATGTCAATTTCCTGTCGGGGAGAGTTCCGATGCAGAAAAAAACCGGTGATCAGTCCCGAGACACGGGCTGGTCTAATTACCGCAGTAAAACGTCCATATAAGTAAGTGCTTCGGCTACAAATTGACGCAGACTTATACTCCCGAATGCCTGAGCTCTCTCTAATCAGAGTCAGTTTCGCAGTATTACCCTTGGAAACTGAAAAGTTTTCGGGATCGAAAAGAGCGAGGTTACCTGGAAACGTTCCTTTTAGTAACACCCATTTTGAACTGTCCAACTCTCTAAAGTCATCAGATATCGTGATCGTCTTGCTTTCGTCGGGTACATCTATGTTGACCGTATTAATGGCCAGACCTTGCCAATCTCGCTTTGGAGGCACAATCCATGGGGATGGGTCAAACTTAAGCTTAGAATAGTTGCGTAGTTTTCTCCAACCAGTGCCATGAATTGAAAGTTGTCTTTGTTTTTGATCCTTGCATGTCGGAAATTCTCCATTGGGGGGATCACACTCTAGGAATTCACAAAGCTCTGCCCATTTATTCGTTGCGTTCTTAGACAATATGAGAATATCCCGTGAATGTTGCTGAAGTAGCGCGCCAATGTGGTGAAGGTCGTAAGCGACAGCAGACCGACAGAATCCGCCGCGCCTATCCTCAACCAACAACTCTTTCTTCAAGCCAATCAACTCCCCTTCGTTTTCTACCGTGATAATGAACCGTGCTTCAGGATATTTTGTCGCTAACTCCAGTGAGCAGTTAAATAGAGAGCCAACGTTAACATATGCATCAAACACTCTATTCTTCTTCTTACTTAGAAGATCGTCGAGTTCTCTCTTGGGTAGATCACGAATATCGCTACAGCATCTATATCCCAACATTGAAAGGGCCATTGAGAGGGAAGTAGAACCTGATCCGATCTCTCCATATGCAAATACAGGCTTCGGCAGTCTCTTAGTCCTAAAAATCGAAGGTTCTTCATCAGTCAGTATACCGACTTCAGAAAGGACCGGAAGAATTGAATACAAATTGTCAGACTTGAGATCTCGCCTTTGATTAATAATGGGTTTTCGAGTCGCATATACGTCAAGCTTGTTGAACTGTTGGTTTATCCAAAGATCTACAGGACCCCGAACAGGTAGAAGCTCAAGTAGTCTCTTCGCCCACCCTTTTGTTAGAATATATCCGGACAAACACCATAATCCGCGAATCGGCTTAAAAAGCGTTTCAGATTCTTGTACTTTTTCTACGCCAGTTTTGGCCTCTTCATATGACGCATAAAGCACATCGAAAGTATCCTGCGGTTCTACGGGAGGGTTCAGAGCTGCCCACGCTTTATCCATTGTGCCAGCGAAACCACGGGTAAAGAAGATGTCATCCTCAAGAATCAGTGAATAATTTCTATTACTTGAGGCTATGAGTTTCCATGCAGAAATGTGAGAGAGTGCCACAGCAACTTCTTGGCGTGTCATCTCAACGGGTTGATCATCGTTCGCATACTCAATTGATAGAAGAGAATTGGGCTCCACAAATAACTGGTCTCCCAATGAATATCTAGTTTGAACCTCTGCATCATTTAGGGATTCGCCCGAATATCTTGCATCAACTGCCGAGATGCGTTTAGTCAAGTTAATCAATGGACTATTCGACCTATCAAAGAGCATTCCCAGCTCCCGTTGAATTCGGTGCCATCTGTGAACTTGCCTATCTAAATTGATCACATATATCTGTTCGATCACCCCCTGATGTTGATCCGTCATGCTACCAAATGATCTACACACCTGCCGCGTACCCATCCACCGAGTGCTGAGCATCAGTCGATGAGCCCAACGATGCATTAGTCCTGCACCGTTCGTTCGGTTCATAAGAACCGCTCTTCCTTCAAAAGTGCCCTTTCTGCTCTAGGACTTCCATAGTCTCCAATTTCTTTGATCGTTTCGGTAACTCAAAGGCCAAGGGCTTATCGAAGTCGCTTCCCAGTCAGGCAAAATAACAAAGTCTCTGGTCTTGTCGGAGTTTGTGGATGCAGAGGAATATCGTACTAAGCTGGCAGTAATATTGCCTGGACCCGTAGTGGACTGAATCTCCGGTTGCTCAACACCACTCAAAAGAATACGAGTTGCCCTCTCAAGCGCTAAATCAATTATGGGGTGATTAGGTGGAGCTATTATTGGGTTATTATTAAAATAGAATATCCAGTTTTGTGAACGTTTGCGATCACGAACAAAGGTATCAGTGTTGATCATTTCGCCGGTGGATGTATCGTAGCAAAGAGGTTGCAACTTCAACTTGTTGTCAAAGAAGAAACAGTCGCAATCGGTTCCTTGATAACGTTCATCGGCATCTACATAAAAGCCTCCGTTGGTGAAGATGTAGCATAGCCGAAAATAATCACAACGCATTGCTGGATGATAGCAATGATTGAATGCTAGTACGTAACGCTGTCCCAGCGTCCCCGAAATGAAAGCTCTCGCAGTATCGTCACTAAACAGCTCTCTTTCGTACCCTTGGTTCTTGAGTGATTCCCAGGTGTCAAGACAACTTTGGACATCTTCGGGAATCTCAGCTAAGTTATGCCAATACTGTAAAACAACCTTCGGAATACTAATCTTGATTGATGTTTTCACAAATGGGCCCCACTCAACACCTTGCACGAGCCTTCGGACATAGTTGGAACGATGTTCATCGTCTTCGGCAATACGAGCTGAATCGTCGCTAGATTGCATCCATTACCTCTTAACTTGATACTTGATGTTATAATTATACTTTGGAACACTCAATATCTTGTGAGCTGTCCACCATATTGTACTCCGAATTGGTGAAGAAGACTTGTCGTTGTATTTACCAGGAGCCAAAACTTCAATTATCCCAATAAGTTTCTAGGTTGGTGGCCTACTTGAGTCAACTCCGCGCGAGAACAAACACAAACAGAGAAGACTACACAGAACTTCACAAGAATACCTCATCGACTCCGGGATAGGGAATTCTGATGGGTTTGCTAACTTACATAGGTCTGCTGATATCGACCGATCGAGAAAAAGCCCAAGACGAGCATCACAGCATAGCACTTCACGTTGTCACGTAACGCGACGGATACGCTGAATTCCGACTTTGAACTGCATCCTTCTGAGTGCTTTGTACGCCTCCACCAGATTGATGCGACTAAAAAATGGCAGTTGCTGCTGCCACTGTTCTTCCTTGACACCACTTATAATGGCGTAGACGACCTCAAACAGGCTAGGGTCTATGCTATTTTCAGGAACAATCTGTACGAATCCTTCGTCCACGACCTTTATCTTTGCCCTTGTGTCTTTCCTGAATTGAGCATCTTCGAGTAATAGAGTTGCTGATATTCTACCCTGGGCAAAGAGATGACTTAGCGAAGAAGAACCTCCACGACGCTTCTTCACATGAATCAGCTGACGCGTGTTGCTTAGTAGATCACATAACTCTACGGAACTTCTTCCTTCAATTTGTATCAGTACGCGGTCCATTAGCACTAAAGAATCGGAACTTGCTGCAGCATCCTCATTATACTCACCTTCAGTCTGATCCTCTGACGCATTAGGGAGACGAATTCTCACTTCCGGGATATTGTCGATTAAGTCGCTGATCCGGGACCTATAATTCTTGTTTACACTGTACCATTCACCTTCCGATAGGAAATAGTGCGTATTCTTATATTTCGTTTCATAAACAAGACAATCGTACAGTGGCCAGCGCTGTGTCAATTCCGCTTCACCATACGTCATGACAGCTCTGTCTGACTTCTTCATTCGCACCAGAGAAATGTCTTCTCTTCCATTCAAGAGTCTGTAGTATGTTTCGATCAAGAGATCAGGAGCAGTTTCTTCAGCAAATTCCCTAGACTTCAGCCTAAAAGTGAACTCGGGTGATTCATTCCACGGGATTGGTCCAGGAGGGGCTAAGTACAACGATTCAACTTTATTTTTCAGGTCATCATCGAGTACCTCATCGAGTGCCGCACAAAGGGCTCCATCTTTGATCGCTACAAGATTGTCGATCCAAGGGAACCGCTCTTTGTAAGCATTCTTCTTGTATTCACCTAGAAACTGTCGGCATTTTAGTTCAAGGTCTCTTTCATCCATTTCGGCATGGAAGGAAAGTGCTTCTGAACCTGACACTGTTAACGCGAGATCTGGATCTCGAGGAACACCTGTCGCAGCTCTCATCAAATCTCGCGCGACGTCTAGTCCGAATGACTCAATTGTCGAAAGTCGACTAGCATGCCTCTGGGTATTTACTACGTTGTCTTCGATTGATTGGGAATCAACGCTTCGGATTCTATCTGGGTTGACAGAATTCAGAACGACCTTCAGTCCAAAGTCTTTAACCGACTTCTCGCTGTTCAACAAATGTCGACCCTGACCGAAACAGTAAGCGAAGTAGTTCTTAGCAACCAAGAGGATTATTACCGCTCCGGATGACTGTGTCAGAATATTTGGTAGTGTGTCCGGCGTACAGACCTCTAGAAAGGAGAACCATCGAGGGTGCTTCTTGGGATTGCGGGCAATATAGATACGCGCTGATGTTGCAACTTGTCTTGATACTCTTAACTCCTCACAAGAGTCTGGTTCTTTCAAAAACTCTCTAAAGCTACTCCCCTCTTTCAGGAGCCGAAGATTTAGCGAGTGTCCCTTTTTCTTCACTTTCCATACTCCATAATCAAGCGTACTTGTTTCTTCCGAATGAAATAAATTAGTGGAATCATCTTGTAGGATATGTGCTCGGAAGGATCTTGGCAACTTCTGATCGTAGTATCTGGGCGTACCTCATTTTTCGGTACAGTCGTTTTCACAATACAAAGCTGCAGATTCCATCGCCTCAACCATTAGTCCCCACTGTCGGCATTCAACGCCCAGGACGGGCGTACCATCGACACTTAGACGTTTAGTGAGCAACATTCTTTTGAGTACATCCAAAGGTGTTCCAATTTACTTTGTCACTCTCTTGGCCACCCGGGAAAAACAATTGTAATACTCAGTCGGCTGCAATGAGAGAATATTCGCCATTACACAAAGCCAACCCCATATAAAATAATCGGTACCATCTTCAATAGTTAACTCGTATTCGCGAGATTGAGAAAGAGCGATTTCCATGAATGTAGGTTCCGCCTGAACACAGAATCTGTAGTTAAACTCCCAGATGAAACTCTGCTTGGGAAACTTCACATTCGCCGAGACTGGATTTCCTTCACGATCCTTTCCCAGTCCTGTAGCATTTGCAATTAAACTACCAGGACCGGATGCAGATATCAGTTCATCTATTCCGCTTGAACTCGGAAGCACGCGTAATGGTATGGGTGAATTCCATGCTTCAAACATTGTCGATAGCTTTTCAATTCGAGCTTGATCAATCTCGGTGACAATTACTTCAACACATCAGAGCCTGTCGTCGGTGACTAGCGTGTTCGCTAACGCTACTCCGGCACCGCCTCCTCCAAGTATGATCGCACGTCTACACCCGTTCATCCAATTTTGCGCTTTCAGCAACATCCTCTGTGTAACTCTTCTGGTTGAGAGTGCGTCGTTGGCGCCAGCGATCATCATATTATTCTTCCAGTATATCATTCCGACTTCCTCAAGACGTTGCGCTGTCGTATCAACTTGGTCGAATAGATCGTAAGCTGCGTCATAGAGGGCTGCCTTGTGAGATGTTATCAGCGCTCCATTAATAGGGGGATTTTTTGACCGCATCTCATCAACAAAATGTCTGTATTCTGCTCGTTCAGATCCTAATGGAAGGTCCCTCGACACCAACAGAAGTTGTGACTTCAGACACCTTGACCAATCATGAAAGAGTTTCTGAACTCTGGAGGACGAAGTGCTAACCCCTAAGAACATCATACTCAGGGAATCATGTCTTTCCATCACCGTATTCTCTTTGGTAGTCATCCCAGCGGCGCTCAATATCATTCTGTTGATCGTACAAACCAAATGCCACTTCCAGTAGTCGCACGCGATCCATAGATGCTTTGGTTCTATGCCATACGCCTCTTGGGATAAGAACATAGTCGTCCTTTTCTAGCACTAAAGACTTTACGCGTTCATCGTACTTGCTTGTTTCTCGGGGAAGGTCTTCGGCGCAAATCTCTAATCCAATGTTGTCATCCAAGGCGACGAATAACTCATCCCGACAAAGATGCCGCTGGAAACTCAGTTTGTTACCTGCCTCAATGGTCAATAGTCTCACTGACGTATGCTCTTCATTAGCGAGAATTTGGATAGCACCCCACGGTCTTTTTTCGATCGCGACTCGACGCGGGCTATCTTGTGTTGCACCCTCAAAAACTCGAGAGAAGGTAGAAGTCGTTTGTGTCACACCCCACGGAAAAAATATTTCATAGCGGTCTGTAACGTTGTTCCATAGAAGTTTATCAGGATGTGAATCAATCAGTTCGCTTTGTTGTTCTAACAACTGGTTCGAAATGACGAGGACTCCTAACTGAACTATTACATCAGGGTATTCTGCTTTTATTGCTTCTCTGGCTATCCTGAGCGTATTACCTGAAAACGTTATTGCATCCAGTACAAGGATCTTCTGCACATTTGCCATAGGTAGTGTTCTAACATCGGACGTTACCGACCTCTTATGTACACGTGATCCTCTGGCACCCTCAATTATGATTTCACTAGTCTTGACGTTCATCAGTTTCTCAGCCATTAGCGGCAACATTCTGCGCTTCAGTTCCATTCCTCCAGGTGCACTGGGATCGTTTATGAACAGCACCAAATCTGGGGATGCTTCCTTTACGAGAAGTACGAAACGTTCTATCATATCAGTGATTCTGGCATTGTTTATGTAACCTACTCCTATTCGCTCTTTGTCAAGAATCGAACGCTCAGCTTTACGGAGCTGCTGCCGTCGTTGATCAGAAAGTGCTTTTTGCACCGATAAGTCTAGCTGAACAAAGAATCCGTCAAAGTCGCCAATATTCAGGCTTACTTCATTTGCGACAACACTCCTGTGCATACCGCTAATTACTTGCGCTTGAGATCGCTGAACTAGCGAAGCAACATCTGAAGGACTGTTAGAGTGCCGAACGTAGTACAGCGTCCCTTTGTGACGCACCGCGCCAAGGATCAATTGAAGAACATCTACATCCTCTGCCGATTGACCAACCATAAATGTGCATTCAGATACACAAGATTGTAGACACTTGCTCAATCTTTCTGAAAACCTCCTCGTTTCTGAGCTCCCCAAAAGGAATTGTCTTGCCAAAACATCACCATGGAGTTTTACAATGATTGGTTGGTTTCTTCTCCACTCCAGTATCTCCGCAATCGTGTCATCTGGAACTTCTCCTCTGACCAGAATCTTAAGTTGATCAATCGGAATCAAGCGAATTAGCGCCTTCTCAACGAGAGGATCCCAGTTAGTCGTGAGGATTGTTGAGACAAATTTGTCCTGAACCAATCGCGCTAGATGAGAGAATCCAATAGAAGGACTCTTGTTCGAAAGGTATTCTTGAAAAATAGCGAAGCGTTGAGCGTAGGGAATTCCGGGTTGATTAAAGTACTTGACGACACGTTCTATTGCTGATTCATCTTCGCCAGTGATGTCATGGGTATCACAGATTCTTGATGCCAGCTCTGACCATAGCGGGATACCTGAACTTACAGAGGCACCTGCACCAAGAATCACAGTGGCCCCATTTTCACCAGCCTTCTTGCGTGTGACTAGATCCGCTGCGACTTGTTTAATTGATAGGGCAGATGAGTTGGGTTTCACTTTCGTCATGACTCTGTCACTTTCCCAACTCAATAGTCTTGCCAGTAGTGCTAGCTTCGGAGATGCCTTCTAGTATTCGTGTCGCCAAAATTGCTTCGCTAAGGGTTGTTCCTCTACTAGGCTTCCCATTAAGCAGACCAACAAAATCCCTTACTTCTTCGGCATAGAGATTCACCGGAGAAAAGGAGTGAGATTGTAATCCGGATTCAGTTATTACATGCATTTCTGAGATCGACTTCTCACCCAAAGCGTAAGGAATGCGTACACTACCATTTTCGCAGTCAAGTAACAACTGGTTACTAGGACACTTCATAGAATGCGATGCGTTCAGCTCAGCAATTGTTCCATCGCAGATCAATAGCGCACTAACATTGTCTGATACGCTCTCGAATCGTGAACTTCCGGAAACTGCTACAACTTTCGATGGCTCAGGTAAGAGGTGGAGAAGCAAATCTATCGCATGAATCCCTGCATCATAGAAGGCATTTGGACCACCGGTTGCTGGATCTAATTTCCAGGTTGCATTAGGAGCAGATTGATTGAGCCAAAAGCTCCATTGAAGAGAAATTCGTCTCGGTTTTCCAAGCCGTGACTCATCTATTATCGACTTTAGTTTCAAAATACCGTCTTGATGCCTCAAGTGATGCGCAATTCGAATGGGTACACCTTTCGAATTCGCGAGTGATGCTACCTCTAGTGCTTCCGTTGAATCCAAGCATAATGGTTTCTCACACAAGACAGGCAGTTTGCGTTCGGCGCACGCTCTTATTTGACTCAAGTGGAGAGTAGGGGGGGAGCCAATGTAAACGAAATCGGGATCAACAGCGTCTAGCATTACTGATTCATCAGTGAAATACTCTTGTATCCCATATTCTTTGCAAAGGGTTTTCAATTTCTTTTCATCTCTGCCATGTACCGCGACAATCTGACAAAACTCTTCACCTGCTAAGGCCGGAATAGTCCGCTTTCGTGTCGTTCCTGTTGCAGAAATTATAGCAACACGTTTCTTAGACATCATTGTGATCTTTCTTTCTTCAACCCGTGTACCGAGAGTTCAATTGCTGCGACAAGTTAGCGACATCTGTAGACTCCCGCGAGGTCGATTCCTTCTATCTAGGACAATCAGATGGGATTTATAAAGTTACTTATCAGTTTGCCAATTCACAATATTGCCATTACTTTGGTTCTTATGAGGTCTCCTAGTGATAGGGGAATTCGCATATAAACACACTTGTGTGGTCGCAAAAGCGCCTCCTTTCGGTCCACAATGTACCTACGCCCACGGCGGGCGTTGATGAATGCCTCGTGGTTTCCTGGCGTTGGCATGTTTGTGCGCCTCACAGACAGAAGAAGTAATACCTACAGTGCCATATTGTAGCACCCTTTCTCTTCTTTTTTCGTCAAAAACGAAAATTCAGAGGATTGCTGAGCGTCCCTCCTTTCTTTACTGAATGAGTACCCTTGATGTTAGGATGGTCGTGAGTCGGCGGCTTGGTAGAGAGAGTGACGCTGCTGTTCTTGTGGATACCATAGTTTACCCTGAGCCTCGCTGGCCCCTTTCTAGTCTATCTAGATCTTTTGATAACTGCCCGTGCTCTATTTTTCGTCTTCTTGACATAAATGTGTCGAGATTAGAAAGAAACAGCTTGACAGCATAGTTTTCCTTCCGCACTAGACAAGATAGTGTGCAATCCAAGAAAAGCAACCGATAATCGGTGGAGATTTGTGGGCAGAGTGACCAACTAAAGTACTTGAACATCATCACTTTACTGTCTTCTCACGTAGGTGTTTTCTTGGCTGACTACCCCCAAATCCGAGGGCTCTAATCTTCTTCTTATTCGGCGGTTTATTAGCCAGTTGATGTAGGTTGAGGTTCGGGTTTTGTACCAGAATCCTCCGATGTCGAACTGGGCTGAGACGTCGCTGTAGACTTCAAGGGCGTGATTTGAGGTGACGATTCCGGTGAATCTTGTGCCGGTGTCGATCTTGATTCTGGGGATGTCAGACAACGTGATAGCAGTGTCACTGAAAGACGCAACTGTAGCAGTCACGGGGGCTTTGGATTCGACAAGTATTGAATGAATTGGTAGTGCGCGCCCCGATGAGGTATCAATAAAGGCTGTCACGGTGGAGCGTACCAGTAGTGTTGCCTGCTCATTGATGCTAATAGTGTATCCAGATAGAACATGCGCTCTGCATTTTGAGTCTCCTCCGAAGCTGAGCGCTGAATCACTAACAAGCGCTACTCCATCAAGAACGGAGCTATCGTCTACCGATATTGTTTCTGTTGCATATAGTTTCAATAGCCCAGCCAACCTTGTGTTCCCACTAATTCTCAGATGACCTTCGACGTAGACTATCTTCGGAGAGTCCGATCCTTTGTACCTACAATTCATAAGTTCGAGGTCCCCTTTGATGTATAGATAATCTCCGATCATAATATCAGATAAGTCTGTCTCCACAAATCTCTGGTTGGAGAGGTGTGTCGGTGGTAGTGATTGCATGTTCGTTCTTGCTTGCGATAATTCATAGCGCGCTGACCAGAGGTTGAAGTCGGGGGCTGTTAGGTCATCGTAGAGCCATTCGTCGACAACAGTCTGTGAAGGTCCACGCCCTTCAAAGAGTCCGGCGGTTGGTTTGCCACCTAAAGATACAACTTTAACCGGTAGTCCTACAGTTCCTTCAGCTGTTGTTGGCGAGCTTGTCGCTCCGGCGAGGACTAGAGGATAGTTCGGGTTTCGTGTACGGATTAAAACTGAATCGGGTAAGTCTGAGCGTTGACCGATTATGGTTGAGACTGTTTCTGCGACTACACCTACCTTGCCGGTTGAGACGATCAATAGGACATCAGCCCAAGGATAGAGTGTGCGTGTGATAGTTTCGTTTTCGGAGATCGAATCTGTGATGGCGCTATCAAGTAGGTTTACGGGGCTATTTTCCGTAGCGTTTAGCTCGTTCAGGTACCGATTCACTCCAGTTTCCGCGAGCCACCAGCAACGCCGTTTCAGCGCGTGTTTCTTAGCGCGTTGGTTTGAATCAAACGTGACTTTAATGACCACCGCGCCACCAATTAAGACTACTGCAATGACAACTAGCGCCCAGAGGATAGCGAATCCGGACTCTCCGTTTTCATCCCGGGGCGAGAATTGGAGTCTTTCTTCCATATGCTAAGGTCCTATCTGACTGATGAGATCAAATAGCGGTAGATACATCACAACTATCAGAAAACCGACAACGAGTCCGAGCGCAAGAATAATGACCGGCTCAATAATAGAGGTCAGCGCGGTCAGATTCGATTCCAACTCACGCTCATAATATCCCGCCCCGTTTGAGAGCATCTCGCCAAGCCGTCCAGTTTTCTCACCAGAGGACACCATGCGCAGGAGGGCTGAAGGCATCACCTCTGTTTCAGCAAGACTATCACGCAAACTGCGGCCCTCTTCGAGATTACTACGTACGTTGAGCAGTTTGTGACGTAAGAACTCATTGCCAGCTGTTTCGGCGCTGATTTCAACTGCATTCAAGAGGTCAGCCCCTCCTCCGTGCAGCAATCCCAGCGTGCGAGCATAACGGGCCAAGGCGCCCTTTATCCAAATGCCCCCGATTACTGGAATTGACAACGCCATTCGATGAACGGCTCGCTTCACGGACTCTTTTCTAAGCAGAAACAAAAATGAAATTACGAGGCCCAGAGCTGAGACGACAATTGTCCCGAACCAGGAGCCGACAGCGTCGGAGACGACAATTACATTCGTTGTCAACTCCGGCATCTCGGCGCCAAAACTACCATACATTTCACTGAAGACTGGAATCACGTATTTCAGCACAGCCAATAGAACGAGGATTGACACGACAACAACAAGAGATGGATAGAGCATAGCCGTGAACATCTTGCGACGCAAGTCATCCATCCGTTCGTGGTGATCAGCGAGTTTCGAAAGAATCTCCGGTAGTTTGCCTGCTGCTTCCCCGGCTTCAACCAGCGAAACATAGCTGGTGTTGAAGAGCGCAGGATATGCTGAAAGCGTCTGATAGAAGGGTTCTCCGGATACAAGTTTTTCAAGGATTGTCCGGTACACGACCGCCATTCGGGTCAGGGCTTCTTCCTCAGCGAGAGATTCGACGGCTTCAGCGACTGTCAGTCCGGCGCTAACGAGTGTGGCAAGCTGTCTCGTGGATCGTGTGATTTCTTTAGCTCCGACAAAACGCAGACGCTGATAGTCAATGGAACTCAATCTCTCAGCGTAGGATTCAAGGATTATTGATTCAGCAAGGAGCGCCTCACGCAACTTGGCAGGTGTTTCTGCGGCCTTTGCGCCACGTACTTCCCCACCACCTGGATGTCTGCCTATGTACTGGAATGTCCTCATTAGTTCTTGCCAAAGGTTAGTTTCTGTAGTATTATTATAGGCAACCGCAGTTGATCCCACAAGAGGATAAGGTATGCCATTTTCACATGACCATTGGATTTACGGAGACTTCAACCTTGCCTATTGGCGTGACCGTCAGTTATTGCCTGTCTTCAGTGACTCACAACTCACGAGAGTTGAGGTAACTTCACATTCCAAGCTTGAGGACCTCAACCGTTTTCGGTTTGTGACAGCCGAATCCTTCGCATTGCGCTCGGCAGACGATGCTGAAATCGCCTCCGGTTTGCGTGAATTGGCAAACTCGCTCCATGACGTAAAGCAACACAATGCTACAGAGAGGAAAGTAGACAAGTCTTTCACTGAGAATGTCAGCAGTTCTGTGGTTATGACCGTCAATGACCTGATTCGTGATGCGGTTGTGCAAGGAGCGTCCGATATGCATTTCGAACCCTTTGAAGATTACCTCTTAGTGCGTTTTCGGGTCGATGGAGTTCTTCGAGAAACGGTGCGTCTGGAAACCACAACAACCGCCGCGACAATCTCGCGACTTAAGATTATGGGTGGTCTGGATATCGCCGAACGTCGCCTACCGCAGGATGGTCGGATCCGTTTTCATGACAACGGGAAAGTCATTGATGTACGGCTTTCAACATTGCCAACCGAGTTTGGTGAGAAAGCAGTCCTCCGGATTCTTGACAAGAGCGCGCTACGGTTGGACCTGAATATCCTCGGAATGGATACCGCCTCTTTGCAATTGTTTCGAAAGCATCTGAATCGTTCAAGTGGCATAATTCTTGTGACCGGGCCAACGGGCTCAGGTAAGACCACAACGCTCTACTCAGCGTTGAATGAAATCCATACCTCAGCGATGAATATCACAACCATTGAAGATCCGATTGAGTACAATCTTGAGGGTATCAATCAGACACAAATCAAACCTGAAATTGGATTAACATTCGCCCATGTCTTACGCTCGGCCTTACGACAAGACCCGAATATCATCATGGTGGGTGAAATTCGCGACGCAGAGACATTACACATCGCGTTACAGGCGGCATTGACTGGCCATCTTGTTCTCTCAACGTTGCATACGAACGATTCTGTAGCAGCGATTTCCCGTTTATTGGATTTGAGCGCAGACAGGGGACTGCTGGCTTCTGCGTTACGTCTGGTGATTGCCCAGCGCCTGCTAAAGACACTCTGCACACACTGCAAGGAACCAGCTGGGGCGCCCTCTGAAGCGGGCGATGATTCAACCAATTTTGCTCCTGTTGGCTGTGGGCGTTGTTACGACACCGGCTATGTTGGTCGTCAGGCAGTTTTCGAGTTTCTTGAAGTCGGAGAAGGGTTTTCTGCGGCGCTGGAAAAAGGCGCTACCGGCGCCGAATTAAGAGCGTTGGCACAATTGCAGGGACTCGTCAGTCTTCGCTCGCGAGCATTGCAACTTGTCAGTGAAGGAATCACTGATACACATCAAGCATTAAGGGAAACGGCATGAACAAATATTCGACCGCGTTCGCACACACATCAAAGTTTCTTTGTGGAATTATGACTTCCTCTACGTCAGGTGTAATGTTACTGGGGCTAAGTATCTTCTTTATGATGGCTGGCACATCCATCGCGAACGAATCGACTACTGGAGAATCTGGAATCGTCGATTCCACTTCTTCCTCCGTAGAAGCCGCAACAGAACTAGAGCATTTTGTAGATACAACCATTGTTATCAAGAAATTAGACTTTTCAGGTGTGCTTATTCGCGAAGCTCTGACAGCGCTGGCGCGAAACTATGGTGTCAGTATCTTCATCGATACAAGTGTCACAGGGGACCTGACCATGCGGCTTGAAAACGTGAGTCTGGATGACGCGTTTCGCCTCATCATAAGTGAGAACGATCTCAATGCCGAACGAGTAGGAGCCACATTAAAGATCTCGAAGCTACCGACCGTCCCGCCAGCGCCTCCACGTGTGAAAATGTCACTCTCTGAAAACAAAATCACAATTGACGCCAAGAAAGTTCCGATTCAGTCATTCGTCGAAGACTTCACCGAATTGACACGGGTGAATGTCACGCTCAAACGTAATGTGAGCGGAACAATAACAGGGAATGTTGTGGACCTTGATGTGAAGACGGCGTTGCACGTCTTACTTGAGACCAACGACTATCTTCTCACAGAAAAGGATGGTGTCTTTGTCGTTGAACTTCCTGAACAAAACACATCCACCGGAGGACTCTCAAGAAGATACAATGTCAGACATGATGATGGAATATATTCTATCGACGTGGACAATGCAGACTTGGCGACAACTATTGCAGCGTTATTCTCACTCACTGGCGCCAATCTGAGTCTGCAAACCAAGTTGAGCGGCAAGGTGAGCGCCACAGTTGAAAGCCCTGATCTGGTCGGCGTTCTGGGAGCTCTCCTGAAGGGGAGCGCGTACAGCTACAAGCAGATTGGCGCCCTCTATGTTATTGGTGAAGCGTCATCGTCCTCTCTGCAAGAGACTCGTCTGATAACTCTCAAAAACCTCAGCGCCGAAACAGTCGAAAAACTCCTGCCGGCCTCATTGATGAAAGGATTGTCACAGTCTCTGTATAAGGAACAGAACGGTATTCTTGTGACCGGACCGGCGACACGCCTGGATGATGTAGCCGAGTTCATCCGCCGCGCTGACTTGCCTCCGGCTCAGGTTCTTTTTGATGTATTGGTAGTCGAATACAGCAAGAACAGTACACTTGATTATGGACTCGGAATAACGAAAAAGAATTCTTCTGATACAAAAGACATCTATTACCCTGAAATAGACTTCGATTATCAGCACAATCTTAAGGACTTGGGCAAGCGTCTCGGAATAACAAATCTCGGACGACTGACAGACAAGTTTTTTGTCAGACTCAGCGCCCTAGCTCAGGATGGTAAGGCGAAAGTAATTCAACGACCACAAATCGCCGCTCTCAACGGCCATACGGCTTCGATTGCTATTGGCACAACACAGTATTTTCTGCTGGACTCAAAGACAGTCTATCCCTCGGCGCAAACCGATGTATCGACACAAACATCACAGCGATTCGAAACCATAGAGGCAAATATCAGTCTTGAAGTCACTCCGCATGTCACCGATGGTGATGAAGTGATTGTTGATATCAAACCGGAATTTAACACTCCCGCCGGTCAGGGATTTGACCCGGATGTTCCACCGACGATCAACAAGCGTGTACTCGAATCAACGGTTAACCTTCGCAATGGCGAGACGATTGTCTTGGGCGGCATTGTCAATTCAACAGAGTCTGTGAGTATTAACAAACTGCCTCTCTTGGGGGATATTCCGCTTCTTGGTAAGCTCTTTCAGAACCGGAACTCGACCAAAAACGAAACCGAGCTCATGATTTATATTACTCCCCACGTCTACTACGGGTCCGAAGGGTCAATCGACATACAAAAGGTCCTGTAATGACCGACCGTGAGCTCACACATCAGCATGACCTGCTTTCAGTATTCCGCAGGCCCCCTGCCCCATTAACTCTTCTCTTGAACGACTGCGGGATTGTGGTCTACTATAGTGACACTAAGAACTCCTCTCGATTATCAGCCCGGCTTTTCTCTGTGAGTTCCTCGATTGAAACTACACTTGTTGAAGTCAGCGAATGGATTTCAAATGAACGGCCGCAACATTCCAACGTTGTTCAACTACTTATCGGTGGAAAGTTTTCATATACAGTATTCAAATCTGCGCAAGAGACGAGTGACGTCGACGTTGTGCTTTCGAGACAGCGAGGTGGTAAAGGTACACTTTATGACGTGCGAGTTCTGGGGGCATCCTCCAAGGTTGGACCTTCTCTCATTCAAACTGTAGCTCTGGATGAACAGATAATCATAACCGCAAAGGAGATTCTGGGAGAACACAGTCTTGAGATGGTCTCGGTTGACTCACTCGTGGCTCATATCGCGACTTTGCCAAGTATCATTGAAGACGATGGCGGAGTCGGCTTTGTGACACCCTTTGAGTTTGTGGCCTTTCTGCACCGGGAATCGGCCATTCCTGAAACTGTGACAGATGTCGGATACTTTCTTCAGAAAGACAAAACGGTCTTCTCGGCGCTGACATCTCTCGTGAAGAAAACTGTGCCGGTGGCAGACAGCCTTGTGTCCAGCGTCGGTTTTGTATTCAGCTGGAAGCGCCTGCTGAAGAGCCGTCCAATCGCGGGTCTGTCCCGGGACATCTGGTGTTCTCGAATCCGATATCTGTTTCACGGAGGAGTCTCGAGATTCATGCGAGCGGGTGTTGCTGTGGCAGTACTTTTTGCCCTTTCAGGAATCTGGCAAAGCGCGAGAATCAACAGAGCGAACGCCAACACTTCACAAATCCATGCGCTTCGCATAGAGAGAGACTCACTACTAGCCATCCAAACCGCTAATTCCCTCCAGTCTAAGCGTAACCAACTGATTGTGAACCTGTCGTCCTCTACACTACTTGGTATTCTCGGTCAGAAGAAGGTACATCGTGGCTTTATTGAATCTGTGAATGTTACGGCAGAATCTCACACGAGCGGCAAAGCGATCATCAAGGGTGTCGCAGAAAACGAAGCTGAAGCCTTCGCCTACCTTGATTTTCTACGCAAACAATTGCCCGGATTCTCAGTCTCTCTGGAGTCCATAGCCCCACAGCGGTCTTATAGGCGCGCGCAAGAAAATACCAACAAAGCATTCAAGATAAGCATAAGGCAGTAGACTTATGTTTTTCCGATTACTACGACAAATCTACACAATGCGTCGATCGCTTGCAAGTGAACTGCTCGCTATCAGCATTATGCTTGTTGTTGGAGCTGTTGCATTGGGTTGGAATCTTTCTCTGGTGCAACATGTATTCGCTAACTCAGAAAGTGATACAAGTGTAACTTCGCTATCAACCGAAATTGCGTTGTTGCGTCAATCAATCAATTCTGCCCCTGTGGAGAATGCTTCAACCGATGATCTCCAAGGCAGAATTGAAGGTCTTCCCACAAAACATGGAGTCGTTGTCAAATCTCTCCGCCGTTGGGAGCGTGTCGCACAAAGAAGCTCAACGCAAATGGTTACATTGGAGTTGGAATCATCATATGGCGCTTGTGTCGCCGCCCTGCAGGACATTGAACGCTGGTCGGAAGTTGCAGTCTCTGATGTTACTGTCAAACAGTCGGCGGACAACAACCGCTTTGTCATTCTTTCTGTCATCCTCGCCATACAGGATGAAGAAGCATGAAAGCAGACACCCTCAAAAAAATAGTCCTTGGCATACTCACCTTGGTCGTGATGTACGTCTGGTATGGCAATGTGCAATTATTCCGATCGTCGGCATCTTATTCAAGCGCAACAACAAAAACAAGTGAAACTCAAAGGCTGTCAGTGGGCGCCTCGCACGGAGCTGAACCGCCTTTTCAGCGCCCAAAAGTGAATCCATTCTTAAAGTCCGAACCCTCTCAAAAGAAACTGCCATCTCTTTCTGCAAAAAAGAACTCCCGACAAAACAGTTCTACTCCGCCACCGACACCACCGTCAACCCTGTATAGACTGCTTGGGACACTTGCAGAATCCAACGCAGGATTCGTGGCGCTGACTGACCGGCAGGGTAAGCAGGTTCTGCTCCAACAGGGCGACACGCTTGCTGGCTGGACCGCCAAACGTATCCGTCCGGATAGAGTTATTTTTGTACAAGGCAAGTATAGAGACACACTGCAACTGAAAACAATCGATTTGCAATGAACGTAGCCAGTCACACAACAACGCATTCTGCAACACATGAAGCTGATAGTGGAGCAACGATTATTGAGGCGCTGATAGCCATGACTTTATTGTTCATAGCGCTGACCGCGGCGCTCTATGCGCAATCGCATCTCTCAGGGTCACTTGGAACATGTGATTTATTGCGTGTTACAACTCTCACAGATTCCCTAGTCGTCACACTTGCCGCAGATTCCAGCTACACCGATTCGACATTCCAGCTGGAGCTTGATAGCGGGAAATACATCGCGCATGTTGCGGTGCGAACGTCCGAAGGTCTCAGGAATATTCGTATCACCACTAACAGGCGCGCTCACAACAAACCACTTCATACAGTGTATTATGAACAGCAATACTCTCAAGAATCAGAGTAATTCCGAGAAACCGGCGCCAAACAATTCCCGGGCAGGGTTCACACTGGTTGAAACACTCGTTACTCTATTTCTAACTTCTATCATGGGACTCTTCGTTGTTCAAGCGCTTCTATTTATTAACAGACGAACACAAAAAGAGCTCACGAGCGCTCATGTTGCTGGCCAGTTGGATATCATAAACCAGGCGTTTCAAAGAGATATTGGCGTGGCAGATGAAGTGACATTTATCAAACATTCGCCACAACACCAGACCCTGGTCTTATCCGACGACATGTTCGATACCACAATCTATGAAATGCAGAACGGCAATCTTACCCGCAATGGGTTTCGTATGCATGACCATGATCTTAGAATAGATTCGCTGTCGATTGACACAACCGGTTCCCGGCCAACTGGACTGTTGTCGAGATCCTATGAAATATATTACGTTAGTAAAGGAGTACCCCATGTTTCACGAAATATCGCAGTTCTTAGTCGTTAGCAGACAGCGCTCAGGCCGTCGTATCGGGTCTCAGAAGGGTTTTTCACTTATTGAGTTGCTCATCGTTCTTGTGATAATCGGTATCTTGGTCGGGATTGCCGTGCCACGCTATATGAGTTCGACAACGAAGGCCAAACAAACTGAGGCCAAAGAACTTCTTAATCAAATCTACTTGATGGAGCGTTCGTATTTCCTGGAACATGACGAGTATTGGATTCCCGACCCGGGGGTTGTTGCAGGCAAGGCCAATCGCTATGGATTCGACAAGATTGGTGTTGAAGTAATGTCTTCAGCGAGATACACATACACAATTGAGGAGACACCAACGGGATTCAGAGCAAGAGCCACAGCGACAACATTAGATGATGATCCAGCGCCAGATGTGTGGACAATCAACGAGGCTGGGGACTTAGCAGCTGAGTCTGACGACAGTGTGGAACGATGAAGCCCATGTTGATGAGGATTCCCATTCCCGTCAACCCCCAGTATCGGGTCATTCCCATACCTGAACCCACCCGGGAACTGACTTGCTTTGTCGAAGCTGGTGAAGGTTCCGGTGGTCGCGTCATAGTACCGTGCGCCGAAATAATAGTAATCAAAAGCGCCGTGTTGGTCACGCTCTTTTCCGGTGTAGAGGAATTGATTGTATACACCGCTCGTCCAGGATTCCAGCGTCGCGCCGAATGGATAGTAGTGTGTGTAAGAGACCATCTGAGGCGACGCTCCCGGCTGGACAATCGCTCGCGGCGAGCCGAGATGGTCATTCAAATAGTACACCAACTTCGCGTCGTCATTGAACTGATAATCGGCAATTCGCCCGTTGGGGCCGTTGATGAAGAAATCCCGTACCCTGTCACTCTCATCAAACGTCGCAATCAAAACTCCGCCGTCATAGAGATAATGCGTCTCAGCGACCGCAATCTTCAAACACGGCACAGTATTCCCGCCGGTTCCGGTAAGAGTGAATTGCGTCGGTGGATCATCGGAACTCGCAACCCCGAACTGCAGT
>Ga0114931_10001672_pt1 | contig 28222 bp, 24 predicted proteins | sample 2SBtaG_FD_89579 | JGI IMG/M metagenome (GOLD analysis project Ga0114931, IMG submission 89579) | Deep subsurface microbial communities from Kolumbo volcano to uncover new lineages of life (NeLLi) - 2SBTROV14_V59a metaG | ecosystem: Environmental > Aquatic > Marine > Volcanic | place: Kolumbo... | reverse complement strand
GCCTCGCTCCCGCCAATCACCTTACAGTTGGGCCCATACTTCAGCAGCAGCCTCGTCGCCCGAAAGAGATCGCCGGTGGTCGCCGTCACCCGCACCCAGCCGTCGGCGTCGGTTTCGTGGACCTCCATGTCGTCGAAATGGCGGGTGATATCGCCCCCGCGCGCGATCTTGGGAGAGAGCAGGTATTCCAGCCGATGGCGAGGTCGCCTGGGCGGTTCCGGCGGCAGACGATCGGGCAGCACGTCGATGGTGTCCGGCAGGATGCGGCCCAGCCGGTAGCGCTTCCAGGTTTTCTTGGTCCACACCCCGTAGGGGCCTTCCACCTGTACACGATAAGCCTCCAGATAAAGATGGCCACGCATGGTGTCAAAATACAGACGCCAGGGTTCCACTGTGTGCCGACGCGGGACTCCATCCGCCTGGCTGGGCGACAGATACTCGAAACGCAACTGCTGCTTGCCCACCGCCTTATCGATGGCGAGTTGCACCCGGGGAGGAATCTTGTCCGTATCCCGCCGGCGCAGGTCCATTTGCAAACGCAGGCGACGTGTAGAAACGGTGTCGCGTTGGGATTGGGGCAGCCAGTCCAGGATCGTTTGGAGCAGTTCCTGCACCTGATCATGACGCGGCGCTTCGGGTCCAAAAGTCTCCGTCAGAAACGCCAGATCTTCCAGCGCGCGTTCAGAGAGACCGACGGGACTGAAATCGCCATAGGAAATCAGGTGATACTGACCCTCATGGTACTCCAGTTCAACGCCCCAATCCCGCAGCCGCTGGATGTCGTTTTCGAACTGTTTACGTAGCTTCGCTGGATTGTCCAAAGGGTAGGCGTCAGGTCCTACTGCAATGTAAACATAGGTGACCAGGTCATCGCGGCTGCATGGCTCGCGCTGAAGATGGCGCAGGATGGCGAGGCTGCGTTGAAAGGTTCGCTGTTTTGCTGGGTTTGCACTCACTGAAATTCTCCTTGTGAACCCGAAGTCAGTTTAGCGGTTCTACTTGTGTAAACCCGATATTTTCCCTGTAACCGGGACGTCATGCAGGGATGCATGACCTACATTGCGCCAAAAAAAACAACCCCCAGCGATGCCCGCTGAGGGTGAATCCGTGAATGTCTATGCCTGCGGTCGCCGGGGTGCGGGGGCCAAACGACCATATATGATGGAGAATAGTATAACGCCAATCCCGCATCAACACAACAACCTAAAAACAACTGAGATGGACGCCGCTTGCATCACAATAGAAATTAAAGTAAGATGGAATGATAAAACAACCTACGAGCAACAAAAATGTAGATAGAAAAAGGAATTGATCCCACATGACTGCAATTACAGCCCAAGTCAGCACCAAATACCAGGTAGTCATCCCTAAAGAAGTGCGCGAACTGCTGAAAATCCAACCCCGCGACACACTCCTCTTTTTGATCGATGGCGACGCCGTAACGCTCCGCCCAAAACCGCAAAGCTTCACAGACACCCTCCGCGGTCTTCATGGTCATCTCTGGACCGACTCGGAGGCCTGGCTGGAACAGGAGCGCTCATCGTGGGAGTAGCGACTCTCCGCCAACAACTGGCGGATTGCCGATCCGTCTATCTGGACACCATGGTCTTCATCTACCTGCTGGAAGCGCATCCTCGCTACGCAGACCTGGCCAGCGCCACGCTGGAGATGGTTGAGCAGGGGGCCATCATCGGCCTGACCAGCACGCTCACCATCGCCGAACTGTTGACTGCACCCGCGCAGGCCGGTGACGATACGGCGCTGCGGGATTACGAACTCTATCTGACCAACTTCCCGCATCTGACAATTCTCCCGCTGACCATCGCAACCGCGCGCCGGTCGGCCCGGGTGCGGGCCAAGACGAAACTCAAAATGCCCGACGTCATCCAGATCGCTACGGCCATAGGGTCTGGAGCGGATGTCATCGTCGGCAATGACAAACGCTGGCGTGGTCGGACGGGTAGCCTGCCGTTGCTGTTGTTGGATGATTACCTGCCGGCCCCCTAAAAAAAAACAACCCCCAGCGATGCCCGCTGAGGGTGAATCCGTGATCTTTGCGTTGAGGTTGTTGGCCTTGCCATGGAAACCGGCGGTCGCAAACCGCGCCTACCAAAGCGAACATCTCGCACCCGTAGGCGCGGCTTGCAGCCGCACAAACGCCGCCACCCGGGATCCTACGGTTACAAACCGCGCCTACTTCCCCCCATAATGCAAAAAAGGCGGGGCGGACAGGCTTATGAAAACCCGTTCGCCCCGCCCCCCATGAAAGGAGACCAACCATGCACGCGTTAGAAAGATAAAGTCAACAGATACTGGGAGGCGTCTGTGGCCCAGGCGATGACGCTGGGCGGGTAGAGGCCGATCCAGAGGGTGATGACCACACAGAGGCCGATGATCAGTTGAGTTGCGGGGGCCATGGAAAGGCCGCCGGCCCGCCGGGCCGTCTCTTCGTCCTTGACGCCGAAGAACATGGCTCGGACCACATTGACGTAGTAGAACGCGGCCACGCCCACGTTGAGCAGGGCGATGAAGGCCAGCCAGAAGTACTGATGCTGGATGGTGGCGCCGAAGACGAAGAACTTGCCCATGAAGCCGCCCGTGGCCGGGATGCCCGCCAGACTCAGCAGGAAGATGGTCATAGCCCAGGCTAGGCCGGGCGAGCGCTGGCTCAGCCCATCGAAGGAGGTGATGCTGGCGCTCCCCGTGGCCTCCTCCACCAGCATAACCACCATGAAGGCGCCGATATTGGTGAAGAGATAGGCGAAGAGATAGATGAGCACGCCGTTGAGACCGTTCATGGCCAGACTGCTGACGTCCCCCTGACCGCTGCCCACCACCGAAACCAGGCCCATGAGAATATAGCCCGCCTGAGCCACCGAGCTATAGGCCAACATGCGCTTGACGCTTTTCTGACGAATGGCCATCAGGTTGCCGGCCGACATGGTCAACACGGAGAGACCGGCCAGGATAGGCACCCAACTGGGCTGGAACGCACCCAGCCCAGTGATCAACACCCGGGCGATAACCGCAAAACCCACGGCCTTGGACGCGGTGGACAGATAGGCAGTGATGGGCGTGGGCGCGCCGTCATAGGTGTCCGGCGCCCACTGGAAGAAGGGCGCCAGACTGGCCTTGAAGCCCAGCCCCACCAGCATCATCAGCGTGGCGGGAACCACCGCCAGGGCCAGGTCCGGGTTGGCGTTGAAGGCGGCCGCGATCTCGGGCAGTTGCAGCGAGCCGCTGACGCCGTAGAGCAGGCTCATGCCGTAAAGCATGATGGACGAGGCCACCGAGCCGTAGAGGAAATACTTGACGCCAGCCTCGGTGCTGCGCTTGTCCTCGCGCAGGAAGCCCACCAGGATATAGCTGGTGATGGACAGGAATTCGATGGACAGGAAAAGCATGAGCAGGTTGTTGGCGCTGACCGCAAAGCTCATGGCGATGGTGACGAACATGAAGAGGGTCCAGAATTCGCCATGCCCCTTCGCATGCTTGTTCATATAGCCGCCACCGGCGATGGCCACAAAGGTCATGCCGATATAGATGAAGATCTTCAGAAATACGGCGAAGGGATCGATGCTCACCATGCTTAGAGCGATATGCGGCTCGACGTCGAACTGCAGGATCGCGGCCACGGATGCGACGATCAGGAAGAGGACGGCGATGGCCATGAAACCGCGGCCGGAATCTTCCCGCTTTCCGCTCTGGAACATATCCAGAATCAGGATAAGCAGCCCCCCCGTTAGCAGGAGGATTTCAGGTAGTATCGACCCAAATGCGCCGAAGGTAATCTCGTTCAAGATGCGCCCCCTCGCTTACAGTAGCGTGTGAATGTAATCGAGCAGCTGCACTGAAAACACATTGAAGTAATTCAGAATCAGCGTGGGGTAGATGCCCAACACGAACATGAAGATGATCAACGGCCATAGGGTGAGCTTTTCAAAGAAAGCCATGTCCGTCGGCCCGTCGGCATGCTCGCCTTTGACCGTGGTCCAATGGTGTAGCTTGTTGGGATCGTACTCGCCCAGGAAGACGTTCTGAATGATGCGCCACAGAATGTAGACCGCTGTGATCACAATGCCAACGACGGCGAAGGCCGCCCAGAAGGGGACCAGCCCGAACGCGCCGCGGAAGGTGAAGAACTCGGCCCAGAAGCCGGCCAGCCCCGGCAAACCCAGGCTAGCGAAGGCCGTGACCAGGAAGATGGCGTAGTAATAAGGCGTTCTCGTGCCCAGGCCGCCAAACTTACTCAGCTCGCGGGTGTGGGCCCGTTCGTAGACCACGCCGACCAGGAAGAACAAGGCGCCGGTGATGATGCCGTGGTTGAACATCTGCAACATGGCCCCATTCATGGCCGTGGCCGCGCTGTTCAACACGTTCGGGTCTGCAAGCATCAGTTCGCCGCCCTCGGTGCGCCCCATGGCGTAGGCCGCCGCGCCGATGCCCAGCATGACGAAGCCCATATGGCTGACGGAGCTATAAGCGATCAGCCGCTTGAGATCCGTCTGGGCGACGCAGACGAAGGCGCCGTAGACGATGGCGATGGCCCCCAGAGCGATGATCCACATGGACCAGTAGCTGCTGGCCGTGGGGAACGTCGGCAGGATGATGCGCAGGAAACCATAGGCGCCAAGTTTCAGCAGCACGCCAGCCAGGATGACGCTACCGGCCGTGGGCGCTTCAGTATGGGCGTCGGGCAGCCAGGTGTGGAAGGGGAAAGCCGGCACCTTGAAAGCGAAACCCAGGAAGAAGCCCCAGAAGGCCAGGCTGCTCAGGAGCAACGCCTGCCCAGCGGGCAGGTCCATGAAGGGTCGCGCCGCCGCCGCCTCGAGGATGTCGAAGGTGTGGGTGGCGGAGTACGTGCCCAGGATGGCCAACAACATGGCCACCGACCCGACCAAGGTGTAGATAAAGAACTTGATCGAGGCGTAGTTGCGATTTTTCCCGCCCCAGATGCCGATGAGCAAGTACATGGGCACCAGGCCGATCTCCCAGAAAAGGTAGAAGAGCACGTAGTCCAGCGCCATGAAGACGCCGAAGAGACTCAGGGAGAGGATGTGGAACATGACGAAATATTCCTTCACCCGCGTCCGAATCACCCCGGCGCTGTAGTAGATGCTCAAGGTGGAAAGCAGGGCGGCCAGGAAGATCAGCGGCACGCTCAATCCATCGACGCCCAGGTGGAAATTGGCGTTCAATGATTCGATCCAGGGCAGCTGGACTTCGAACTGCATGCCGCCCGCCTTGAAATCATAGGCGAACATCAGGTAGGTGGCGAACGCCAGCGGCACGAGGCTGGTCAAGATCGCCCCCCACTTGATCACCTTTTCATTACTGCTTAGCAATGCCAGCAGGGCTGCCACCGCAGGCCAAAATAAGATAATTGGCAAAACCCAACTGTTCAGGAATTCCATGGACATTTCCTCCGCAGACCCTAGTTGTGGAATTCAGTCCTTAAAGAAATAAGGCAACGAATTAATTTATCCCACCCGTGGACGACGATAACCGTTCTTTTCGAACGCGCCCCCGCCCACGTTTTTCAACCCGACATTTCAACCAACCCCCGTCCGGACAGGCGACGGGCCCATCTCCTACACCAGCGTCAAGACGAGCGGCAAAGCCTGGAGCAGAAGCCAGATGGTGATGGAAATCGCCAGCACCAACAGGTAGACCTGCACCTGCCCGTTCTGTGTGCGTCGCAGCACGCCCCCCATACGGTCGGCGACGTAGGCCGACCCGTTGACCACGCCATCGACCACATAGCGGTCGAAAGCGGCCAGAACCACCGCAGTCCACACGCCAAGACGGCCGATGAAATCGACAATGGGATCGATCACCCAATTGTCGTCGAACTTGGCCAGAATGCCGGCCAATGCAATCGTAAAGGGAATAATGGTGGCTTGATAGAGCTCATCCACATAGTATTTGCGATGGAAGAGCCACCACACCGGACCAAGCCATTTGCGCATGGGATCGACCTTCCCCGGGGCCAGGCCCTGCCAGTAGATGAGGGCGCTGACGGTCAGACCACCCAGCACCACCACCAGCGAGACCAACAGGGGGAAGAAGTGAAACTCGGGAATCGTCAGATGGAGACCCGCATATTCGGCATAAGCGCCCAACACATGTTCCAGATAGTTGGGGATGATGCCCCCAATCAGCGGGAAGTCCTCTGGGATGCCGATCCAGCCGAACATCAACGCAAAGGGCGTGATTAGAATCAATGGAATGGTCATGCTGGGCGTGCTCTCTGGCGCGTGCTCGGCGCCTTCTGTGCGGGGCTTGCCCAGAAAGGTGAGGCCAATCTGGCGCATGGTGTAGAACGCAGTCAGGAACGCGGCCAGGGCAAGGGTCCAGAAAGCGATCGTGTTGCCATTGTTCCATGCGTTGGACAGGATATCATCCTTGGACCAGAAGCCCGCCGTGATGAATGGGAAACCGCTCAGGGCCAAGCCGCCAAGAATAAAGGTCCAGCCGGTGATGGGCATGCGGCTGAGCAGACCGCCCATGTTGCGCATGTCCTGGGGGTCGTCCGGGTCCAGATCGCCATCGATGCGGCGTTCGATCTCGGCGTGATGATGACCGTCCCCATGCTCGTGGGCGTGATGCTGACCGTGCTCCACACCGTGGATCACGCTGCCGGAGCCGAGGAAGAGCAGACCCTTGAAGAAGGCGTGGGTGATCAGGTGGAAAAGCGCGGCCATGTAAGCGCCCATACCGATGGCGGCCACCATGTAGCCAAGCTGGCTGATGGTGGAATAAGCCAGCACTCGCTTAATATCCCACTGAGCCAAGGCGATCGTCGATGTAAAGAGTGCGGTGAAAGCGCCGATGAAAATCACAAAATTCAACACGCCAGGCGAGACATCCCCCGCCATGTTGAAGAGGGGGAACATTCGCACCAGCAGGAAGACGCCAGCGGAAACCATGGTGGCGGCGTGGATCATAGCGCTGACGGGCGTCGGGCCTTCCATGGCGTCTGGCAGCCAGACGTGCAGCGGGAACTGGGCGCTCTTGCCAATCGTGCCAAAGAAGAGCAACACCGCGATGACGGCGATAATCGGCGTCGTCACATTGAGAATAGGCAGATGAACTGTGGTTTGGGCCAGTTGCGTCAGATTTTCCGGGCTTAGGATATGGACAAATTCCAAGCTCGTGGGGCGACTGTAGATATAGAGCAACAACATGCCGATCAGCATGAGGGCGTCACCGATGCGGGTGGTCATAAAAGCCTTGACGCCTGCGGCTCGAGCAGAGGGCTTTTCATACCAGAAGCCAATCAGCAGGTAGCTACAAAGCCCCATGACCTCCCAGAAGATAAAGAAGGTGACCAGGGAATTGGAGACGACCAGACCAAGCATGCCGGTGGCGAAAAGGCTGATATAAGCCATGAAGCGGCTGTAGCGCGGATCCTTGTTCTGGGCGTAGTCAACCGGATATTTCTTCGGATCCAGATGGCCGGGGAAGGTCATATAGCCGCTGGAATAAATGAAGATCATCAGAATCAGGAACGAGGCCATGAATAACACCAACGCGTTGGCCGGGTCAGTCTGATAGCCAATCTTCAGCGATACGTTGCCAGCGGGGATGGTGAACAACTCACCATAGACCGGATGCTCGCCATGCTCGACATTGAAAGTCGCGAACGCAATCGGCCAGGCCAGAGCCAGACTGATTGCGGCGCCAAGGATAGCCGTCAACGAGCTCACCCGTTTGTTGGAGTTCAGAAACACGATAATCGCAACAAACGCGAGGAAGGGCGGAATTGGCACAACCCAAGCAAGATTCAAAAATCCTTCCATTGCTCAACCTCGTCTCGTGGTCTCCCTGGCCAGCTACTGCCGGACCAGGGGAGCATAATGAAATGCGATGTTCAATCGCGGTAACTTGATTGCCGTCACAATGACGCCATCGGACCGATGGGTCATCGTCTTACGAAAATGAACCGTCCGTTAGGATGACGGGCCGCCGAACCGTCTATCGCCGGCGCAAACTGTTGAGTAAGTTGCCGCCGGCATATCCCGCCAGCAAGCCTACGCCTGCATAAAGCAACAGCCAAAAATCATTCGAAACGCCCCGGAGCGAACCGATGAAGACGCCGCCGGCCAAACCGATCAGGCTAATGATGACAAGCCAGCGCTGCTCGGCTTTACGACGCTTAGCCTCCCAGAGCAAGGCCTGGGCGTCCTTATAATCAGGAACGTACTTGACGATTTCTCCCAGCACATGGGCGGCGCCGGTGAAATTCCCATGGGCCAGCTTGTCGATGGCCATTTCATAGAGGAAGTCACACTGCTCCTCCAGCGAACCTGTCAAAAGCTCCTTAGGCATGGACCAAACCCAGGCTTAACCCTGCAGGATGTCCAGCTCATCCAGGTGAACCGTGCGGCGGTTACGATAGACCGAGATGATCAGGGCCAGCCCCACCGCAGCCTCGGCCGCGGCGATGGCGATGACGAAGAGGGCGAAGACCTGCCCCGCCAGTTGATCGACGGTCTCGCCATTGCGCCAGAACGCGACCAGGTTGATGTTGACCGCGTTCAGCATCAGTTCGATGCCTATGAGGACGGCGATGGCGTTGCGCCGGGCCAAGGTCGCGTACAGACCGCAGGCAAAGACGAACGCCGCCAAAAGCAGATACCACGTCAATGGGACCATCGGATTCTCTCTCCCCGAATTGACAGCGACAAGGCATAATCAAGTCGCAAAATTAAGACCGGACCTACTTTTCCTGGAAGTTCATAGCCGCCTCGAAAAATGAACCGCTGATTACACGGATTATTTTTCATCCCCTATGGCGCCGGACAGCGACATGAACATCTTCCAGGGAGATATCAACGCCGATCGCGAGCCAGGAGCAACGCTCCCGTCAACGCGACCAGCAGCAAGAGCGCAAGCAGCTCGAACGGCCGCACATAGGTCGTCACGAACAACTCGCCCAGATCGGCGATGATGGCTTCACCGTCCCCCAGGGCCGCGCCCACCACCGGCCAGGGAATCGAGGTTATAATCCCGCCTAAGGCCAGGAAGAAAAGAACCGCAATCAGACTGCTGGCCAGGACTTGGCGATTGGTGGGCGATGTGGGGCCGAACATCAGCCCCCGGGTTAGCATGATCGCGAATGCGATCAGGGTGGCGATGGCGCCGACATAGACCAGGATCTGGCTCACGCCAACGAATTCCGCCTCCAGCAGGAAGTAGATGCCGGCGACGCCAAAAAGCGTCCCCACCAGCCCCAGCGCGCTGTGGAACAGATTAGGCGCCAAGGCCGCAATCAGGGCGAAGAGCGCAATAAACGCGGCCAACCCTAGAAAGACCAACTGCTGGATGGTGGGAATCGGCAGGCTTTGTAAGAGTTCAGACATGAGTGATCACCCTTGACTGCATGTTAGTTAGTTGCGTATGCCCGGTTTACCCCACCCCGCTTAGTCAGCGGAGGTGGATACAGGCTCCATGGTCCCGATCAGCGACTTGGGTTCAAAAGCGCGGGTGGTCTCGATGACCGGACTGCGGCGATAGTAGTTCTCCAGAATGCGCAGAACCACGCCCAGCACCACCAGGTTACCGGCCAAGATGGCTACATTGCGCAGCCAGCCGAGATCAATCAGTTTCATGGCCAGCATCTGCCATAGAATTAGCACCAGCACCAGCGGCACCAGCACTTTCCATGCAAACGCCATCATCTGGTCGATGCGCACGCGCGGGAAGGTGCCTTTGATCCACATGACGACGAGATAGACGATCATCCCCTTGCCCATGAAGTAAAAGAACCCCAGGAAGGGCAGACGATCGACGAAGGGGCCCTGATAGCCGCCAAAGAAAAGCATGATGAGAATAGCGCCCAGGAAAAAGGTGTTGAGAAATTGGGCCAAATAGAACATGGCGAACTTCATGCCCGAGTATTCGATCTGGAAACCGGCGATCAATTCGGATTCGGCCTCCAGCAGATCGAAGGGCGTCTGCTCGGCCTCGGCCAGGGCGGCGATAAAGAAAATCAGGGCGGCGGCCGGCATAATAAAGATGTTCCAGCCCACGCCCAGGTTGATTCCAAAAATCGTGAGGGACTGTTCGGCGGAAATCGTCCCCAGTCTCATGCTACCCACGAGCAGCACCGGCAGGAACATGGCGAGCACCATGGGGATCTCATAGCTGAGGAGTTGGGCCACGACGCGGAAGCCGGCGATCAGCGCGTATTTGTTGTTGCTGCTCCAGCCCGCCATCAAAATGGCCATGATGCCATTGGCGCCGAGGGCTACCAGGAAGGGCACGCCCACGTTCAAATCGGCGCCCACTAGTCCAGGGGCGAAGACGATCACCGTCAGCGCCATCAGCACGCCGAACACATCCAGAATCGGGGCCATGTTGTAGGCGATCTTGTCCGCGCTGGCCGGTGCAACGTCTTCCTTGGTGAGCAATTTCAAGGCGTCGGCGATGGTCTGGAAGAGGCCATAGGGGCCCAGACGATTGGGGCCCAGGCGGTCCTGGACGCGCCCCAGGACCTTACGTGTGACCCAGATTAAGAAAAGGGCCAGGGTGAGCGCCCCCAGCACCAGCACAAACGCGCCAACAATATAGGAAATCAGACGCGCCGCCACCTCCGGCGCGCCCAGGCTTACCTGAAATTGAGTTAGAGCATCGCTCCAATTCCACATGCTCGAATCCTCCACTGCCCACTGGCGGGAATGCCTGCCCCGGCGCCATCGACGCCGCCAGGCGCGCCCGTCTCGGATTGCCGGCCCTAGACGTCAACCTGGCCGGCGTCAAGTCAAGAGATTTACTCCCACTCGAGCGCGCCCTTGCGCCACTCAAGCAACAAACCAAGCAACAGGATCACAACAAAAGTCATGGTCGCCAGCGTCGAAAGCAGATTCAGACGCTCAAAGGCCAGCGCAATGGGGAAAAGAAAGATGACTTCCACATCGAAGATGAGGAAGACCAGACCAAGCAGATAATATTGGGCGCGAAATTGAACCCACGTGTCGCCGATGGTCTCCATACCACTCTCATAGGTGGAGACCTTGACGGGATCGGGCCGCCGCGGACCAAGGAAATGGCCCATCACAATGGCCCCGATGGGGATAAGGAGGGCGACCCCGGTCAAAACGAGGATAAAGGCGTAATTTTGAAGCATCGCGTACACCCCTGGCATGATTGCGCGCGCAAAATCTTACAGACTGTGGCAGCACCCTGCTACACAGCGCTCGATGTCGTTCGATTAGACAACCTGGTCGATCTGAATCTCGCTTCGGCGAATGCGCTGTTCCCACGTCATCTGATTGACGCCGCTTGTGTAGAAATGAACAATACGGCCACTATCATAGCATATCCACCACAGAAGGAAAAGAACTTGATGAAAGAAAATAGCAATTGATGATCGTTGCAAATATACACCGAAACGTTGATTGCGAACCTTCTACAGAATAATGGCAGCTATTGTAGCACAGCCCACATTCGGTTTCCAAAAAAAAACTGTTTTAACGACGCCCTAATACAAACGGGGCGAGGCTTGACAGCATCTATGTACCATTTTTCACAAGGACTCCCCTGTCAAATTGACAGCCCCAATAGCTCGTGATAAAATCTACAAACATCGAAAAGATATGCCAGTACGTTTTCGTTTCGATAGTGACAAATCGATAGTGACAAAATCTACACCATATCTATGTCGATTGGACTCAACACATCATTACGTGTTGGGTCTATTTGTAAAAATTTTTCGCCGCTAAACATTCATCTTGACTTCTAGAGTTTGAGAGGTGCATCCGTGGCAATTGATTATCTGCCTTTGTTGATTATGGTGCTGATCGCGGTCGCATTCGCAGCCGTCGTCATGATTCTTCCCGTTCTCTTTGGTCCCCACCGCGATAATAAACAGAAGCTGGAGCCGTACGAATCCGGCATTATCCCCTTTGCAGACGCCCGACGACGTTTCCCGGTCAAGTACTATCTGGTGGCCATGCTCTTTATCCTCTTTGATATCGAGGTGCTCTTTCTCTACCCCTGGGCCGTGGTCCTGCGCGATCTGCGTTGGCTGGCCCTGATTCCTATGAGTTTCTTTCTGATTATCCTGGTGGTGGGGTTAGCGTACGAGTGGAAAAAGGGTGCGTTGGACTGGGGAGAGCAGGACGCAACAAGACGCAATCCGTGAAATCCGCGTAATCCGCGGTTCATACCCGCTGTAATATCTTGAGGTGATGAGATGGGTTTAGAAGAAAAAGTGCCGGATGGCATCCTGACGACATCCCTGGAAAGCCTGGTCAATTGGGGGCGACAAAATAGCACCTGGCCCCTCCTCTTTGGTTTGGCTTGCTGCGCCATCGAGATGATCGCCGCTGGCACCGCCCGGTTTGACATCGCCCGCTATGGGTCCGAGCTCTTCCGGGCATCACCCCGCCAGGCGGATCTCATGATCGTCTCCGGCCGGGTGAGCAATAAGATGGCGCCGGTCATCAAGCGCATCTACGACCAGATGCCAGAACCCAAATGGGTCATCGCCATGGGGATTTGCGCCAGCGCCGGCGGCCCTTTTAACAACTATGCTATTTTGCAGGGCGTGGACAAAATCATCCCTGTATCCGTCTATGTGCCAGGCTGTCCTCCCCGCCCGGAGGCCCTGTTATACGCCCTGGACAAACTGCGCGCCAAGCAAGCCAAAGAGACCTTCGCCGAATATCAACAAGGCGCAGAAATTACGGTCGCAAAGCCAGAAGACATCCAGTCGTTGCAGGCCCTGAGCAGCTAATTCGGCGTAAACGGGGCTGTTCGTAGTATGCGCTTTAGCGCAGGACCCACCGACACCTGCGCTAAAGCGCATACTACGAACAGTTATCTACGCCATCGTGTACTAGGAGCGACGCATGTTGAACGTTTCGCCCAAACACCGCCCGTTCGAAACCCTCCCCGGCATCAACGACCCCTCCATCCCTGCGTTGGCCCCCTTGCCCAGGGGCGAAACCGAGGATACGCGTCGCATCGTGGAGCGCTTTGGCGACGACATCCTGGCCGCGGGCGAGGACAACGGCCAGCAGGTCGTCTACGTGAAGCCGGAACGGCTGGTGGAACTGGCCGAGTTCGTCAAGAGCGACCCCAAGCTCGCCTATGAAGCCCTTATCGACGTCTCCTCAGTGGATCGCTCCGAGCTGCCCATTCCTGGCGGAGAGAGTCGTTTTCACACGGTCTACCAGCTACGCTCCTATGCGCGCAAGCGCCATTTGATGGTGGTCTGCCCCCTGGCCGACGCAGAGTCGCCCACCGCGCCGTCGCTGACGCCCGTTTTTGAAGGCGCGACCTGGCCGGAGCGGGAAGTCATCGACCTCATGGGCGTCATGTTCGAGAACCACCCCGACCCCCGCCGGATCCTCATGCCCCGCCACTGGCCCTATCACCCGCTGCGCAAGAATATCCCCCTGGGCGGCGAGGAGGTGCCTTTTTCCCTGACCTTCGACGATCCCCAGTTTAGCACGTTTGGCAAACAGATCGTCCCCGCGGAGAGCGTGGCCCCAGAGTTGCCGCCGGGGATGAGCCGGGAAAATATGATCATCAACATGGGTCCCCACCATCCCAGCACCCACGGCGTGTTGCGCCTGGTGGTGGAGCTGGACGGCGAATCGGTGCTCAACATCGACCCTGATCTGGGCTATCTCCACAGCGGCTTCGAGAAGACGGCCGAACACCGGCGCTACAAAGACTTTGTCTACTACACCGACCGCATGGATTACCTGTCGGCCCTGAACAACAACCTGGGCTACGTGCTGACGGTGGAAAAGCTGCTGGGCGTGGAAATCCCTGAGCGGGCCCAGGTGATCCGGGTGATGATGGCTGAACTACAGCGCCTGGCCTCCCATTTGCTCTGGCTATCCACCCACGTCCTGGACATTTCGGGTACGGGCATGAGTCTGCTCATGTACGCCACCCGGGAGCGCGAACGCATCCTGGACATGTTCGAGATGGTGGCTGGCGCCCGCATGACCATCAGCTACATCCGCATCGGCGGCGTGTGGAAGGACCTGCCGCCGGCCTTCATCGACCATCTGCGCGAGTTCCTCAAGGTCATGCCCGGCTATATCGACGACTACGAAGAGATGCTCACCCACGGCCCCGTCTGGCAGGAGCGGCTGGAAGGTATCGGCCATCTGAGCAGAGAAGAGGCCATCAACATGGGCATGACCGGCCCCATGCTGCGGGGCAGCGGCGTGGACTGGGACCTGCGCCGGGATGCGCCCTACAGCGGCTATGAGAACTACGATTTCATCGTGCCGGTCAGCAACGACGGCGACTGCTATGGGCGCTATGTGGTGCGCATGGAGGAGATGCGTCAGAGCCTGCGCATCATCGAGCAGGCCCTGAACAACCTGCCCGACGGTCTCTACACCAGCGACGAACGCAAGATCAGCCTGCCGCCCCGGGCCGAACTGGACGTGAGCATGGAGTCCCTGATCCACCATTTCAAGCTCATGACCGAAGGCTTCCACGTCCCGCCCGGCCTGCTCTACCACGGCATCGAAGGCTCTAAGGGAGAATTAGGGTTCCTCATCTACAGCGACGGATCCGCCAAACCCTACCGCCTGCACGTACGCGGTCCCAGTTTCAACAACCTGTACGCCATCAGCAAAATGAGCCGCGGCCACATGCTCTCGGATATCGTGGCGAATATTGGATCGATCGATATTGTCCTAGGCGAGGTGGATCGATAGAACGCGGACTTGCCGGATTTAGCGGATTTTCACGGATTTTTTCTTGCTTGTCCCCTGGAGCTAGAGATTATGCTCAAACATGAGAATTTGACACGAGAGATTATTGGCGCTTACTACACCGTTTATAACAGCCTCGGCTATGGTTTTCTGGAGAAGGTGTACGAAAATGCCATGGTGATGGAGCTAACCAAACGGGGATTGCACATCGAGCAGCAGAAGCATATTCAGGTCTACTACGAAGGCGCCGTGGTTGGGGACTATTTTGCGGACCTGATCGTCGAAGATAAAGTAATCGTTGAATTGAAGGCGGCTGAGACCATCGGCGAAGCGCATTTGGCGCAGTTGACCAACTACCTGCGTGCGACCAAATGCGAAGCCGGATTAATATTCAATTTCGGACCAAAAGCTGGATACGAACGTCGGTATTTCAGTAATGACCGAAAGCGCAACATTCAAAGAAAATCCGTGTAAATCCGCCCGATCCGCCAAATCCGCGTTCTATTGTTGTTACAGGGATCCAAGACTATGGTGTTATCAGAATCTGTTCGCGCAGAGATCGAAAAATGGATGGCCATGTACCCGGAGGGCCGGGAGCGTTCGGCTATCATGCACGCGCTCTATGTGATCCAGCGGGAGTTTGGCTATTGCCCGGTGGAGGCCCAGAACGAGCTGGCGGAGATGCTCGAGCTGGAGCCGGCCGAGGTGGGAGGCGTGGTCGATTTCTACCACATGTTCCACACCGAACCCAAGGGCGACTACCACCTGGAAGTTTGCACCAACGTCTCCTGCATGTTGCGGGGGGCCAATAAGTGCATGCACCACCTGGAGGAGACCCTGGACGTGGAGGTGGGCCAGACCACCGAGGACGGCGCCTACACCCTGGATCACATGGAATGCCTGGGATCCTGCGGCACCGCGCCCGTGGTCTCCGTCACCGAGCGAGAGACGGGCAAGATCCGCTACTTCGAAGAGATCGATTCGCCCGAAGACGTGGAGAAGATGCTGGAAGTCATCCAGCAGGGCAAGGCCTTCGAAACCCTGGAACGCTGGACGCCCGAGGGCGATCCTGAAGACGAGGGCAAGGCGGCTGGCCCCTATCGCAATGGCGGCATGGAACCCAAGTTCCTCATGGCGCGGGTCAACAAGCCCGGCAGCCACACCCTGAAGAGCTACGAGGCCGACGGCGGCTACGAGACCGCGCGACGGGTGCTCAACGAGATGGAGCCGGACGCAGTGGTGGCCGAGGTCAAGGCCAGCGGCATCCGCGGTCGGGGCGGCGCTGGCTTCCCCACCGGCGTCAAGTGGGGCTTCCTGCCCGCGGGCGTCTTCCCCCGCTACCTGGTAGTCAACGCCGACGAATCAGAACCGGGCACCTTCAAGGACCGCATCATCATCGAATATGATCCCCACCAGCTCATCGAGGGCATCATCCTCAGCGCCTACGCCATCCAGGCCGAGCGGGCCTTCATCTACATTCGCGGCGAATACTACTTCGGCTACACCCGCCTGGTGGACGCCATCAAGGAAGCCCAGGACAAGGGCTATCTGGCGAGAACATCTTCGGGACCGACAAAAAGCTCCAGATCGTGGTCCACCGGGGCGCGGGCTCCTACGAATGCGGCGAGGAGACGGCCCAGCTTTCCAGCCTGGAAGGCTATCGCGGCCACCCGCGCATGAAGCCACCCTTCCCTGCGGTGGAAGGTCTGTACGCCAAGCCCACCATCGTCAACAACGTGGAGTCCATCGCCAACGTAACCCAGGTCATGCGCCACAGCGTGGACTGGTACCGGAGTTTTGGCACCGAGAAGAGCCCGGGCATGCGCATCTTCTGCCTGAGCGGCAACGTCAAATATCCGGGCATCTATGAACTGCCCCACGCCACCCCCCTGCGCGAGCTGATCTACACCTATGGCGGCGGGCCAGTGGACGAGAACGCGGCCATCAAAGCCATCGTGCCCGGCGGCCTCTCCATGAAGATGCTGACCGCCGACCAGATCGACACGCCCCTGGACTACGAATCCATCATGGCGGCCGGCTCCATGCTCGGCTCGGCCGGCGTGGTCGTCATCGACGAACGCCAGAACATGGTGGAGATCGCGCGCCGCACCCTGAGTTTCTACCGCGAGGAGAGTTGCGGCAAGTGCACGCCCTGCCGGGAGGGGACCAGTTGGCTGGAAAGCATCCTCATGCGCATCGAGCGGGGCGAAGGCCGACTCAAGGATGTGGACCTGCTGGAGAAGATCCCCACCTTTATCACCGGCAAGACTTTCTGCCCCTTTGGCGACGCAGCGGTCTGGGGATTGCAGAGCAACCTGGCCCATTTCAAGGGCGAGTTCATTGAGTTCATCGAGACCACCAACCCGGACGGCTCCATCCCGCCGCTGCCCATCCGCTCCAGCTACCGGCCAGACAAAGGCCAGCCCAGCCAGTTGACGGACAGCGCCATCGAGCCGGTGGGTGAGTCGCCGTTAAACCGCGATCATCTGATCAAGGCGGTGGATTAAAAAACGATCGACCGCTTAGGCAGGCTCCGTTGGAACGCGGATTTTCGCTGATACATGCAGATTTTCACGGATTTTTCAAAAAATCCGTGAAAATCCGATTCCATTCCGTGACAATCCGCGTTCCAATAACGGTCGCTGAATAGATAGCTACAAATCATGTACGATTTCGATACAGGAACGCGAGAAACATGACCGACTTAGTCACGCTTACCATCGACGGCGAAGAAGTCAGCGTCCCGCCGGGCACGCTGGTCCTGGACGCCGCGGCCAAGCTCAACATAGAAATTCCGGTCTTTTGCAGCCACCCCAAGCTGGACCCGGTGGCCTGCTGCCGCATGTGCATGGTCGAAATCGAAGGGCCGCGCGGCCCCATGCTCCAGACCTCCTGCTCTGTGCCGGTGCGCGAGGGCATGGTGGTGCGCACGGACACGGAGCAGGTCAAGGCCACCCAAGAAGCCAACCTGACCTTCATCCTGCTCAACCACCCCCTGGACTGCCCCATCTGCGACAAAGGCGGCGAATGCCCCCTCCAGGACCAGACCATGCGTTTTGGTCCCGAACTCAGCCCCATGGTGGAACCCAAGCGCCACAAGAAAAAGCACTACCACATCTCCGACACCATTGTGCTGGATCAGGAGCGCTGCGTGGTCTGCTGGCGCTGCATCCGCTACCTGGAGGAGTGGGAGGACAAACCCCAGTTGTCTCTCTTCGAGCGCGGCGGGGACACCATCATCGACATCCAGCCGGGGCAGCCGGTGGACGCCAGGACCGGCGGCAACATCATCGACATCTGCCCCGTGGGCGCGCTGACCAACAAAATTTCCCGCTTCCACTACCGCCCGTGGCAGGTGGAGCGCATCCCCAGCATCGACCCCCACTTCGCCACCGGCGACAACATCCGCATCGACGTGCGCACCCACGAGATCCGGCGCATCGTCGGCCGTGAGAACATGCAGGTCAACGACCAGTGGATCGCGGACAAGACCCGCTTCGCCTACGAATGGGTCAACAGCGACCAGCGCCTGACCATGCCCCTGGTGCGCAAGGATGGCGAATTACAGCCCGCGCCCTGGCACGAGGCCCTACAATTGGTGGCCGACAAACTGGCCGCGATCAAGGAGGCCAGCGGGTCCGACGCCGTGGGCGGCATCGGTAGCGCCAAGCTGGCCAACGAGAGCAACTACCTCTTCCAGCGCTTCATGCGCCAGGTCATCGGGACCAACAACGTGGACCACCGGGATGGCGGCGACGTCGCGGCCCTCCCCACCGGCCTGCCCGCCCTGGCCGACCTGATGAAACCCCAGTATGGCCCGGACCCCAAGGTGGACGTGGTCATGCTCATGGGCTTTGACCCCGAAGAGGAGGCCCCCGTGCTCAGCCTGCACCTGAAGCGGGCCGCGCGCCGGGCTGGCGTCAAGCTCATCATCGCCCACCCGCGCCAGATTGAACTCAGCCGCTACGACGGAGCCTATCTTGGCTACAAACCGGGGACCGAGGCCACCCTGCTCAACGCGTTGACCCGGATGGCCATGACAGAAAGTGACGGGGAGCATGAAGAACTGGCGCAGATGACGCCTGAGGTGGACGACGACGCACTGCGCTCGGTCTGCGGCGTGGACCCGGAGGCGGTGCGGGCCGCGGCCAACCTGCTGGTGGAAAGCGAGCACGCGCTCATCGCCTACGGTCCCCTGGCTGCGCGGGGCGAGAACGGCGTCCAGGTGCGCAACGGCCTGACCAACCTGGCCATGGTCACCGGCCACTACGAGCGCCTGGCCTACCTGGGACGGGACGCCAACAGCCAGGGCTGCCGGGACATGGGCGTCCTGCCCGACCGCCTGCCCGGCCACGCCCCCCTGGACGACGAGGAAACCCGTTCCCGGCTGGAGAGTCGCTGGGGCTGCACCCTGCCATCGACGCCGGGCAAGCGCTACAAAGAGATGCTCGACGCGGCCGGCGACGAGATCCGAGCCCTGTTCATCATGGCCGCGGACCCGGCCAGCGAACGCCCCGGCTGGGCCGAGAACCTGGCTACGCTGGACTTCCTGGTGGTGCAGGACCTTTTCTTGACCGAAACGGCGCAGAAGGCGGATGTGGTGCTGCCCGCGGTCTCCTGGGCCGAGAGCGACGGCACCTTCACCAACATGGAGCGCCGGGTCCAGCGCGCGCCCAAGGCCGTGGACCATCCCCACAGCAAGGCCGCGCCGGACTGGATGATCCTGGACCACCTGGCCATGCACATGGACGTCCACTGGAGCTACGCCAGCGCCCGGGGCGTGCTGGAGGAGATTGTGGAGACCGCGCCCATGTACGCCGGCCTGGACTGGGACAACCTGGGCGACCAGGGTCTCCAGTGGGACGCGTCCCTGGCCCGCCCCCAGCCGGCCTATCGCCCCTGCCGGCAGGCGGACCTGCCCCAAGCCAGGGACGATCAACTGGCGCTGGTCAGGGGTGCGGTCGCCTATGACGGCGGCGTGCTCTTCAGCCTGACCGAGCAGATGCATGATATGGCCTTCGGCCCCGTGGTCAGCCTGAACCCGGCCGACGCCGAACGCCTGGGACTGGAACCCGACGCGCCGGTGACGGTCCGCAACGAGAACGGCGAGCTGGCGCTGACGGTCCGGGTCGATGACCAGGTGCGGCCTGGCGTGGCCTGGATTCCGGAGAGCTTGCCCGGTGCGCCCGTGGGCGCGCTGCTCAACGGCCACGACGTGGCCTATGTAGAGATCAAAGGGATTTGACATGGACTGGCTCAATCTACTCGTCATTCCAACCATCCGCGCGGTGGTGCTGATCGTCGTGCTCCTGACGGGGTTCGCGTATCTCACCTGGTATGAGCGCAAGTTGCTGGGGCGCTTCCATGCACGCTATGGGCCGAACCGCGCGGGACCAAAGGGGCTGTTGCAACCCATCGCCGACGCAGTCAAGGCCATCTTCAAGGAAGAGATCATTCCATCCCACGTGGACAAGGTCGTCTATCTCATGGGCCCGGTGCTGGCCCTGATCCCGACGCTGCTCATCTGGGCGGTGATCCCGGTGACCAAGGGCGTGCCGGCCGTGGCCGACGTCAACATCGGCTTTCTCTGGATTTTGATGGTGACCGGTATCGAGGCCTACGGGCTGATCCTGGCCGGGTGGAGCAGCAATAACAACTATTCGCTGCTGGGCGCGCTGCGCTCGTCTGCGCAGATGATTTCGTATGAGATTCCCCTGGGGCTCTTCCTGGTCAGCATCCTGATGCTGGCCGGCAGCTTCAGCCTGGTGCAACTGGTGGACAACGGCCGGGCCTGGTGGGAGTGGATCTGGCTCTGGCTCATTTTCCCTTTCTTCTTTATCTGTATGCTGGCCGAGTCCAACCGCAGCCCCTTCGACCTGCCAGAAACGGAAAACGAGTTGGTGGCCGGCTACCAGACCGAATATGGCGGCATGAAGTTCGCCATCTTTATGATGGCCGAGTACATCGCCATGATCACCACCAGCGCCCTCATGGCCACGCTCTTCTTTGGCGGCTGGAAGCTGCCCTTCGGCCTCTTCCAGGACGCACTTTGGCTGGGACCGTTCGTGCTCGGGGCCAAGATCATCGTGCTGCTCTTCCTGTTCATCTGGGTGCGGGCCAGCATCAGCCGCCCCCGCTATGATCAGTTGATGCACTTCACCTGGAAATTCCTGCTGCCCCTGGGCGTCGTTTATATGTTGATCACAGCGGTGCTGGTGGTTATGTTTAAGTGACAAGGCGAGGGATGACAAGATGACAGGATGACAAGGTGAGCGCAATGTCATCCTGTCACCCCCTCATCCTGTCATATTACAAGGATAGAACCATGGTTCTGAACGAATATATCAAGGGTGCAATCGAAATCGGCAAGGCCATGGGCGTGACGCTCAAGCAGTTGGGCATCAAGCCGGTGACGGTGGAATACCCCCGGGATCCAACGCCCATCTATCCCCGCTTTCGGGGACGGCACGAGTTGCGCCGCTATGAAAACGGCATGGAGCGCTGCATCGGTTGCATGCTCTGCGAGGCGGCCTGCCCCACCGGGGCCATTTACGTAGACGCAGCCGAGAATGACCCGGACGCGCCCCACTCGCCCGGAGAACGCTACGCGCGGGTCTACGAGGTCAACCTGCTGCGCTGCGTCTTCTGCGGCGACTGCGAACTGGCCTGCCCGACCGAGGCCATTGTGCTCGGCCATGAATTCGCCCTGGCCAATTACGACCGGCGCGATTTCATTCTCGACAAAGAACAACTGCTCAACCCGGATCTGCCACAGGTGATTATTCGGCCGGAGTAGAACAGCTTAACGCAAAGGCGCAACGACGCAGAGACACAAAGGAAAAACTGATTCTAACATTTTCTGTGGTTGACGGAGACCGCCCCAGGCTAAAGCCGTGGGGCTATGAGGACGACGCCCCGTAAACGGGGCTGGCAGGACAGTGAGTTTGTGGGCGCCCAGCCCCATTGATGGGGCGTCGTTAGTTGTAGCCCCGTTCATTTATGACGGGGCGGTTCCCGCACACCACAAAATTCACCAGAACCAAGAAAAACCGCCAGCTCCGACTTGTACACGGGCTGGCAAAGCTGGGCAAGGCTTCGCAACATAAATGTTGCGGTGCAACTCTCGTTGTAGTGTAAGGATGCACTTATGATCTGGTCTCTGATATTTTTCATACTGGTGGGCGCAGTCAGCTTAGCCACGGCGGTCGGCGTGGTGACCAGTCGCCAGCCCGTCCATGGCGCGCTCTTTCTGCTGGCCCACTTCGTGACGCTCTCTGTGCTCTACATCACCCTGGACGCCCAGTTCCTGGCCGCGGTGCAGGTGATCGTCTACGCCGGCGGCATCGTGATCCTGATCCTGTCCGTGATCATGCTCATCGGCATCCGGGATGTCCACGACGCCCAGCGAGGCGGCATGTGGGCGTCGCTGACGGGCGTGGGCCTGGGCGTCGTTCTCTTGATCAGCATGATCATCAGTTTCGCTGGCGCGTATGGCGGCGCGGCCCCGGACGCTGCGCCCCTGGAAGGCGGCGCGCCCTACGCCGTGGGCATGAGCCTGTTCACCCGCTACATTTTGCCCATTGAGATGGTAGCGGTGCTGCTGCTGGTGGCGCTCATCGGCGCACTCCTGCTGGCCCGCCATCCATCGGACAAGGGCGAAGAGGGAGCGCAAAGGATCGCAGAGGGGTTTTAAGCCTTCGTAGGTCGGGCATCCTTGCCCGACAAATCGCTATTCAGGGCATCACGCAGGGATGCGTGACCTATCGCAGGCAAAAAGTCAGGGCATCACGCAGGGATGCGTGACCTACCGCAGGCAAAAAGTCAGGCCGTCACGCAGGGATGCGTGACCTACCGCAGGCAAAAAGTCAGGCCGTCACGCAGGGATGCGTGACCTACCGTAGGCAAAAAGTCAGGCCGTCACGCAGGGATGCGTGACCTACCGCAGGCAAAAAAGAAGGACAGCGCGATGATACCAACCACGTATTATTTGATTCTGGCGGCGTTCATCTTCGTCATCGGCGCTGTGGGCGTGTTGACCCGACGCAACGCACTCATCATTCTCATGTGCGTGGAGCTGATGCTCAACAGCGTCAACCTCACCCTGGTGGCGGCGGCGCGACAGTGGGGCAATTTCAACGGCCAGGTCTTTGTTTTCATGATCATGGCCGTAGCCGCGGCCGAAGTGGCGGTCGGTCTGGCTATCATCATCGCCAACAACCGGCTGACCGACACCGTCAACATCGATAAGATCAATTTGTTGAAATGGTAAGGGCTGATGGGATGTCAAGATGACAGGACGACAAGGTGACTGCGGTAATCGCGACGTCACCTTATCATCCCCCCATCTTGTCACCTTGTCATCTTGCCAGTCCTTCGCCTCGTCACAAAGGACGCACTCATGATTGACTATGCCTGGCTTCTTCTGGCGTTTCCCGCCGCAGGCGCACTGATTATTCTCTTCTTCGGCGGCTGGATGAACCGCAAGACCATCGGCGCCATCGGCGTGCTCGCGGTCGCAGCCTCGTTCGCAGTTGCGCTGGGACTCTTCTTCAGCGTGCGCCAACTGCCCCTGGAAGAGCGCGAGATCACCCTGCACCTGTGGGATTGGATCACGGTAGGCGCATTCAACGTCAACGCCGCGCTGCTGATCGATCCCCTGAGCATCGTCATGGCTCTGGTGGTCACGGGCGTAGGCGCGCTGATCCACCTCTACTCCATGGGCTACATGGCCCACGATGAACGCTATCAACGTTTCTTCTTCTACATGAACTTCTTCATCCTGGCTATGCTCATCCTGGTCATGGCTGACAGCTTCCTGGGCATGTTCGTGGGTTGGGAAGGCGTGGGGTTGGCCTCGTACCTGCTCATCGGCTTCTGGTTCGACCGCCGGGACGACTCCTACGGTTGGTATGCGGACGCGGGCAAGAAGGCCTTCCTGGTCAACCGGGTGGGCGACTTCGGCATGATCCTGGCCATCATCATCATCTGGTCACATCTGGGGACCGTCACCTTCCTGGACGCGTTCGCGGGTGCGGGTGCACTGACCACGGGCGCCGCCACCCTCATCACCCTGCTGCTCTTCCTGGCCGCGACCGCCAAGAGCGCGCAGATTCCGCTCTATGTCTGGCTGCCCGACGCCATGGCCGGCCCCACCCCCGTCTCGGCCCTGATCCACGCCGCCACCATGGTGACGGCCGGCGTCTACATGATGGTGCGCACCAACGCCTTTTGGCATCTGGCCCCGGCTTCCGGCAACATCGCCGCCTGGATCGGCATCTTGACCGCGTTCTTCGCCGCCACCATCGCCCTGGTGCAGACGGACCTCAAGAAAATCCTGGCCTATTCCACCATCTCCCAGCTTGGCTACATGGTCATGGCCGCGGCTGTGGGCGCGTACGGAGCCGCCATTTTTCACCTGATGACCCACGCCTTCTTCAAGGCCCTGCTCTTCCTGGGCGCGGGCAGCGTTATGCACGCCACGAACGGCGAACTGGACATCCGCAAGATGGGCGGGCTGCGCAAGAAGATGCCCACCACCTACATCACCTTCCTGATCGGCGCGGCCGCGCTCTCTGGTTTCCCCCTGCTGTCAGGCTTCTTCTCCAAGGACGCCATTCTGCTGGGCGCGATGACCAATGCGCCCCTGGTCTACATCGTCGGCCTGATCACCGCACTCCTGACCGCGTTCTACAGCTTCCGGGCCGTTTTCGTCCCCTTCCACGGCGAACCCCGGGACCAGGAACTCTACGACCACGCCCATGAAAGCCCGCTGACCATGACCATCCCCCTCTGGATCCTGGCCATTTTGGCCGTCATCGGCGGCCTTGTCAATCTGCCTGTGCTGTTGAATCTGGACCATTGGCTGGAGCCGGCCATCGGCCACCAGGAAGAGGCGCTCCTGGTCTTCGAAGTATTGGGCATGCTCATCAGCGCCACGGTGGTGCTCTTCGGCATCTACATGGCCTACGCCCGCTACCTCAAGGACGAAGAGTGGGTGCAGCGCTGGGCCGACAAATTCGTCCGGGTCCAGCCCTGGGTGGAGCATAAATACTGGGTGGATGAATTCTATAACAAGACCATCGTGCAGCCGTTGCGCCGGCTGGCCGGTTGGTTCGGCCGCTTCGACCGCAGCGGAATCGACGGCGTCGTCAACGGGACAGGTAGCGTCAGCGTTTCCGTGGGCGAACGCCTGCGTCACCTGCAGAACGGCCTGATCCCGACCTATGTGTTGAGCATTTTCATCGGCGTCGTGGTTGTGGTGCTTTATTTTATGTTTATGGCGTAATAGGAGTGGCAAGTTGCAAGTGGCAAGGACGGTTCCGAGTCACGGGTCACCAGCCACAAGTCACTAACCACTCGTCACGAGTCACGAGTCAGGGCAGATAAAACATTATGTCGAATTCAATTCCATTCCTGCTCTCTATCATCACCTTCCTGCCGCTGATCGGCGCGGGGATAGTGTTATTCGTCTCCAGCGATAGCAGCAAGAAGACCGCCGCCCTGGTCACGACCCTCGTCACCTTCCTGATCAGCCTGCTGCTCTGGACCGGTTGGGAAAGCGGCCAGGCGGGCATGCAGTTCGTGGAGGATGTGGCCTGGGTTCCCCAGTTGAGCTTCCGCTATCACCTGGGCGTGGACGGTATCAGCCTTTTTCTGGTCCTGCTCACCACCCTGCTGATGCCCATCACCGTCTACTTCAGCAACCTCTTCGTGAAGGAGAAGATCGGCGCTTACCTGGCCCTGATGCTGGTGCTGGAAACGGCCATGATCGGCGTCTTCGTCTCCCTGGACCTGCTGCTCTTCTTCGTCTTCTTCGAGTTCAGCCTGATCCCCATGTACTTCCTGATCGGGCGCTGGGGTGGCGACAACCGGGTCTACGCGGCGCTGAAGTTCTTCCTCTACACCTTCGCCGGCTCGGCGCTGATGCTGGTCGCCATTCTGGCCGTCTACTTCGCGGCCGGGACCACTGACATCACCCGTATGCAGGACCTGGCCATGAGTCCGACTGCGCAGATGTGGGCCTTCCTGGCCTTCGCCCTGGCCTTTGCAGTCAAAGTGCCTCTCTTCCCCTTCCACACCTGGCTGCCCGACGCCCACGTGCAGGCGCCCACGGCCGGCTCCATCATTCTGGCCGGCGTGCTGCTGAAGATGGGGACCTACGGCTATGTGCGCTTCGCCCTGCCCCTCTTCCCGGACGCGGCGGTCCGCTTTGGCCCGCTCATCACCACCCTGGCCGTCATCGGCATTCTCTACGGCGCGCTGGTGGCCCTGGTGCAGAAGGACATCAAGTCGCTGGTGGCCTACAGTTCGGTGGCCCACCTGGGCTTCGTCATGCTGGGCATCTTCGCCTTCAACACCCAGGGGATCAGCGGTGCGGTCCTGCAGATGGTCAACCACGGGCTGAGCACGGGCGCGCTCTTCCTCATGGTGGGCTTGCTCTACGAACGCCGCCACACCCGCCTGCTGAGCGAGTTCGGCGGCTTGTGGAAGAGCATCCCCATCTATAGCAGCCTGTTCCTGCTGGTGGCCCTGAGCAGCGCCGGCCTGCCCGGTCTCAACGGCTTCGTGGGCGAGTTCACGATCCTGCTGGGCATGTACCTGCACCAGCCCATCTTCACCGTCCTGGCCGCGCTGGGCGTAATCCTGGCCGCCTGGTACCTGCTGACCGCGTTCCGCAAGATGGCCCAGGGACCTATCACCAACCCCAAGAATGAATCCGAAAACCTGCACGACCTGCGCTGGAACGAGATCGCCATGCTGGTTCCGCTGGTGATCCTCTTCTTCGTCATCGGCCTCTTCCCCAACCTCTTCTTCGACAAGATCAACCCGTCGGTGGAGGCCATGACCGCGCAGATGGCCAGCCGGAGCCCAGCCATTGTGCAGCAGGTGGACGACGTCCAGCTCGCGTTCGACAGCCCATTCACCCCTGACAGCATGGAGGCGCAGCGATAAGCCATGCCCAACACGCTCACACTTTCCGAACTCAATCTCAACGTCCTCCTGCCGGAGCTGGTGTTGATCGGCTTCGCGCTGCTGGTCATGCTGGCCGACGCCCTGGCCAGCGACAAGCATCCAGCCCTGCGCCACGCCACACCCTGGATCGCGCTGACGGGCGTGCTCGTGGCCATGCTCGACTCCTTTTGGCTGCGCAGCGGCGACGCGACCTTCTTTCAGGACGCGGCTATTCTGGACAACTTCGCCCTGGGGCTGAACCTGATTGTGCTCACGGCCACCGGGCTGGTCATCCTGCTCAGCGCGCAGCAGATCACCAAAGTGACCCACCAGGTGGGCGAGTACTACGCCCTGCTCCTGCTGGCGGCCGCGGGCATGATGATGATGGGCGCGGCCATGGACCTGATCACGCTCTTCCTGGCCCTGGAAATCTTCTCCCTATCCCTCTACATCCTGACCGGCCTGCACCGTAACAGCCCCCGCAGCACGGAAGCCGCCATGAAGTACTTCCTGCTGGGTGCGTTCGCCAGCTCGTTCTTCGTCTACGGCGCGGCCCTGATCTACGCGGCCACGGGCACGACCCAGTACGCGGCCATCGCCGCCATGATCGGCAACGGCGGTGCGGATATGGCGATCCTCTATGCGGGCATGGCCCTGTTGCTGGTGGGCTTCGGCTTCAAGATCAGCCTGGTCCCCTTCCATATGTGGACGCCCGACGTCTACCAGGGCGCGCCCACGCCGGTGACCGCGTTCATGAGCGTGGGCACCAAGGCGGCCGCGTTCGCGGCTTTCATCCGCGTGCTGCTCATCGCCCTGCCGGCGCAGCAGGCGTCCTGGGGCTGGGCGCTGGCCATCCTGGCCATGATCAGCATGGTGCTGGGCAACTTTGCGGCCCTACGCGAGAAGAGCCTCAAGCGCATGCTGGCCTATTCCAGCATCGCCCACGCCGGCTACATTCTCACCGGGCTGGTTCCGGGCACATCTGCGGGGGCCGACGCCGCGCTCTTCTATCTCTTCGCCTACGCGTTCATGAACATCGGCGCCTTCGCCATCATCCTGGCCATGGAAAAGGCGGGCGAGGACGACGCGCTCCAGAACCGGGCCGCCGGGCTGGGCGAACGGCAGCCGTTGATGGCCTTCGCCATGGCCCTTTTCATGTTCAGCCTGGCGGGCGTGCCACCCTTGGCCGGCTTCTTTGGCAAGTTCTTCGTCTTCAAGGCCGCGGTGGACGGCGGCTGGGCCTGGCTGGCAGCCTTCGCCATGCTCAACAGCGTGGTGGGCGCCTACTACTATCTGCGGGTGACCGTGGCCATGTACTTCGAGCACCCGGACGAGACCGAGGCTGTCCCCGCAGGCAAACAGCGCTGGACGCCCCTGCGGGTGGGCGTGGGCCTGGCCGTCTTCTTCACCGTGATCATCGGCGTCCTGCCCGGCATGTGGGTGGGGCTGTTCGAGTCGGGCATGGCGTTGCTGGGGGGATGAGGGTAACGGATTAGGATAACAGATTTGGGATGGAACGGATGACAGGGTGACAGGATGAGCGGGGCCGGGGGTGATTGCCGGTCCCGCTTTTTTTGTTG
>Ga0114931_10001671_pt1 | contig 28239 bp, 23 predicted proteins | sample 2SBtaG_FD_89579 | JGI IMG/M metagenome (GOLD analysis project Ga0114931, IMG submission 89579) | Deep subsurface microbial communities from Kolumbo volcano to uncover new lineages of life (NeLLi) - 2SBTROV14_V59a metaG | ecosystem: Environmental > Aquatic > Marine > Volcanic | place: Kolumbo... | reverse complement strand
TTGATGCAGAAGCCGTGCTTGACGCAAGGAATCTTTTTGATCAAAGAAACAATGTAGGCGGCGAAGTAGGAATGCTTCAAATGACGTCGCAGAGACGATTTTTCAGAGGCGGGATTTTAGTCAGATTTTAGAGGTTAAGAAAAATCAAGATAGCCGCAAATAAATGCGGGTACATAGGGATGAAAAAATCGTATCCGTGTTTATCCGTTATTGGTCGCGGTTATTTTCGTACAAAATTTTGGATTTTTGATAGAAAATATTGGATGTAAATTTGAGGCAATTGGTCGTTTATATACATAAGGAAGTTTGTTTTAGCGTAAGTAATTGTTTGTGAATTTAGGGAAAGTAATGGAACGAAGTTTGCGTAGATAAAAATTAAATTAATTTACGCAGTTAAGATGAAAGGAAAAGTGCTTACAAGTTGGAGTTTAATTTGGCTGTTAGCAACAGTTATGTTTGTTGCTGTCGGTGCACTTAATCTGCTTCAAAGAGCATATCATGACCTTCCGCCATCTGACGGTGTTGTTTGGGTTCAAAGGGATGATGGTATTTATGCTGATAGGGTAACAAAAGGATTTGCTGCTTCCAGAGCAGGGGTCGTATCGGGCGATAAACTTATCGGTATTGGTTTTGATGACAAGCATATTGAAGAAAATGTACGCGTTAGTGATATTTATATCTATCTGGAATCAGCAGGAGTTGGGGGAAAACTAACCTATCTCTATCAACGACCTTCATATACCTTTTCCAACAACTTTTATTATGCCGATTTACGAAATATCGATACACTGCCTCGCTGGAGTGCATCGATAATTTTGCTTACGATTGTCGGGCTAATTTGGCTCGCTATTGGAGTATTCGTATTGTTAAAGCAAGGGAGCCGATCACCCTTTGTGTTGCATTTTGCTTCAGTTTGTCTCGCGGCATTTGTTTTTCATAGTTATAAGACAATTGGGCTTGGTGAGGATTTTGACCTTGCCGTAAAACTGCTTGACGATATGGCGTTTGCCTTTTTTGTGCCGCTTTTTGTGCATTTCTGCTTGCGTTACCCGGTACGAAGTGAGGTCTTTGATGAGAAACGTTGGACGACCTACATCCTTTATGCTCCCGCTGCAATCATTTCGGCTTCGATACTTTTTATTTCATTAGCCTATCATGTCGTTCCCATCGAAGCGTTTAATGCGTGGCTTGCCGGTATTACCGATCGGTTTGATCTTGTTAGCAGGTTGGATTCGTTAAACCTGTTTCACTTCGTTGCCGGAATATCTGTCGGTGCAGGCATTTTGATCTGGCGTTTCGTTAAAAACAAGAAAACTGTCGTTCGTCAACGCCTAAAGTGGGCGATGTGGGGAACGATTGTTGGTGTCCTGCCGATATTTGCGTTCCAAGTTGCAAAACGATTTGTATTTTTACCTAATGACGGTTTGACCGCAGCATTGACGATCTTACCCCTTGCATTGATTCCATTTAGTTTTGGACACTCTGTCGTTCGATATCGTTTGATGGATGTTGATGTGGTTGTTAGGCGTGCGTTTGTTTATGCATTGACGACGGTTGCGCTTGCGGCAATGATTGGGGTTATTGCACTCGGTTTATTTTTCTTAGCTTTAGGAGAGAATCTTTCCAGCACGGAAATTGCGCTTCGAGGATTGATCGCAGTTGTTGCGATGGCAGCCATTGTACTTATTTCAGAACCGTTGAAAAACTTTTTGCAGGAGCGTACCGAACGTTATTTTTACGGTGAAAAATACGATTTGAGACGCAGTTTGCTTGATTTTGGAAAAACTCTTTCGGCTACCACGGCACTTGACCCTTTGTTAGTTGCTCTTACGGATCGACTTCAGGAAGTGCTGGATGTTGAAAAAGTAGCGGTATTTATTGAGGATGTTGTTGCTGAAGAGGGTTATCGAATTGCCAAATCTAAGGGGTTGAGTCAAAACTTCCAGATTCCAAAAGATTTCCGAAACATGATCAGGCAGAAGTCCGCGAAGAAAGGAGTAGTTAGGGCGGATGAATTCGCGGATTTAGAATTTGATGGTTCAACGGCAAATGGTAATGGAAAAGCAATTGTTCGCCAAGAATTACATTATTTTGTTCCGTGTGTGGTTCGCGGAAAAATGGTTGCGATAATAGGTTTAGGACGAGCAAAAAATGGTTCCTTGCTTTCGTCGGAGGACATTGCAATTTTGCAAACCGCGTCGGGGTACATTGCGATTGCGGTCGAAAACAGTCTTCTTTATCAAGAACAAGAAACGCGGGCTGAGGAGTTAGCGCTCCTTAAAGAGTTTAATGAGTCAATTGTTGAATCCGTTAATGTTGGGTTGATCGCGGTAGATGAATTCGGGCATATTACGCGCTGTAACTCAACCTTTGAAGAAATTCTTGGCTACAGTAGCGCGCAGTCAGTTGGAAAACCAATCAAAGAGATTTTCGATGAAAATTTTGCGAGTAAGATTGAGAATATTTTAGGTGAATCCAGATGGCATTTAACTGAAATTCGTAATGCTTATAAGCTCAGCACGAGGAATTATGATGGTGATCCTATCAGGCTAAATGTGGCGATTGCTCCGCTTCGTTCGGCGTCAGAAGATCAAAAAGGCGCGATTGTTATCCTTGAAAATGTAACCGAAAGGGCAAAATTAGAAGAGAGTTTGCAGCAAAATGAAAAACTTTCGAGTATTGGTTTGTTAGCTGCCGGGGTTGCTCATGAAGTAAACACGCCTTTGACTGGAGTTTCAAGCTATACCCAAATGCTCATGGGAATGATCCCTGAATCGGATCCGAAGCACGCGCTCTTACAAAAGGTTGAGAAACAAACCGAAAGAGCAACTCATATTGTTGGCAATTTGCTTAACTTTTCTCGAACGGGAAATGCGACCGAATTTAGCGAACTCGATGTAAATAAATTGCTTGACGACACCCTGCAACTCCTCGAGCCGCAAATTAGAAAATCCCGTGTTGACGTAATCAAAGAATATACAGATATTCCACCTAAAATTTTTGGGGATGCCGGTAAACTTCAACAGGTTTTCACAAACCTAATAATGAATGCCCGAGATGCTATCTTAAATGGCGGTGAAATCACGCTAACAACATCTTATCAAGACGAAGATAAAGTCGTTATCAAGGTCTCGGATACGGGAATGGGAATTGAGCCGGAAAATCTCAATAAGATTTTTGATCCTTTTTTTACGACAAAAGCGGTCGGGAGTGGAACTGGTTTAGGAATGGCAGTTTCCTACGGCATCATACAAGAGCATTCGGGAACGATTTCTGCCTCCAGTAAGCTTGGAGAAGGTGCCGCATTTCTAATTGTTTTACCGATTGCTCAGAAACAAAAGCGTCGCAAAGCCAGCTAGTGATGCACGATCTTGTTTCTTTTAACTATCAAATTACTCCCGCATCAGAAATTCATCTATCAGCTGTTACTTCGATAGCTCTTTACGGAAAGGGTGTTTTTACTACGGTTGCCATCAGTGATCTAAAACCCTTTTTATGGGAGAAACATTGGAAGCGTTTAAATCGAAACGCTAAGGAGACAGGGATTGAGATATCGCAATTTGATGAAGAAGAGGTAAAGTCTGAGCTTCGAAGACTCCTTGTGCGTAATGATACCCGAGATGGGCGTTCACGAATCACCTTTTTTGATGAATCGGACAGTAAAATTTGGAACTATGGAAGCAGGACTAAAACGAGTTTGCTAATCCAAACATCAAAGCTCGGCGTGCTTAGTGAACGATTTAGTTTAACTGTTTCGGATTTTAGGGTTAATTCTACATCACCGCTTGCTGGTATAAAGTCTTGTAATTATCTTGATAATCTTTACGCCTTTGAGGATGCAAAAGCAAAAGGTTTTGATGAAGCGGTTCGTTTAAATGAGTGCGATGAAGTAGTTTCAGCATGCATGGCGAATATTTTTTGGGTTAAGGACGGGAAACTTTTTACACCTGCGCTCGAAACCGGTTGTCTTTCGGGAACAACACGAGAGTGGGTTTTAGAAAATCACGAAGTTCATCAAACGGTCGCTTCCCTAGATAAGTTAAACGAATCTGACGAGATTTTTCTTTCATCCGCAGGAATAGGACTGCGAGCTTCAGGTATTATTGAAACAACGACAATTCCAAAGGAAATGCCCGTATATTCTAAGTTAAAGAAAACACTTGACTTGGATTTATCATAAGCATAAAATTTCCGCATAACAAACAATTAAAGGAATACTCCCGCAAAATGGAAACAAAATGGGAAATTGATCAAGGTGCGTTTGAAAAAATGCTGAATTGGTTGCATGAAGACCGCGAAGTTGCCGGGAAAAAATATGAGGCGATTAGAATTCGTTTGATCAAAATACTCAGCTATCGGGGATGCAATAAGGCTGATGAACTCGCCGATGAAACCTTTGATCGGGTAGCAAAAAAAATAGATGGTTTAGCGGATACTTATGCGGGAAACCCTGAACGCTATTTTTTTGGCGTGGCAAATAATGTATATCGGGAATTTTTACGCGAGCCAAAAATGCAAGAATTGCCTTACAAACTAGAGCAGCAAGAAACGGAAACACAAGCAGATTTTCCTGAGTATAATTGTTTGCAAAAATGTCTAAAAACGCTTCCCGATGAAAAACGCGACTTTATAGTGAACTACTACAGGGGTGAAAAAATTGGCAAAATAGACAATCGTAAGGTCATTGCGCAGGACATGAATCTGAAGCTTGGCGGGTTGCGAGTGAGAGCTTATCGTCTACGGGTTAAGCTGCAAAAATGCGTATTTAAATGCATCGATAAAAATAAGAGTAACGTTTTGGATTAGTTTGTCATATACAAGTGTAGGAATTGTGGAGTTTGATTTTGCAGGATATTAACGAACAAGAAAAACTAAGAAAATATATTTTCGGGGACCTCGCCGAAGGTGATGACTTATTGAAAATTGAAGAGCGGCTTATGCAAGATGCACCTTATTTTGAGGAACTTGCTATAGTCGAAGAAGAATTAATTCAGGACTATATCGAAAAAAAACTTTCCGATGATGAAAGGGCAAAGTTTGAGCAACGCTTTTTGATGTCTGAAGAGAATCTCCGAAGACTAAAATTTGCGCAAGCGTTGGATAGAGTCGTTAATTCGTCGGACGATAGGTCTTTTTCAGAGCGAGGGCATGTCCAAGATTCGCCATCTAAATTTCAATTTTTATCGCCGGTTTCTCTTACGCTGGGCGCCATTTGTATATTAGGGGTTTTAGGTTTTTTGGTGTGGCAAATCTCCATGGCGGGAGGACAGTCGGAAACTTTGGCGTCTTTGAATAAGGCATTTAATGCCGGGAGACCGATTGAGTCCAGAATTACTGAATTTGATTATGCGGCTTTTTCCGCTACACGCGGTAGCGAAACGCAAACCGTGGACAAAGTAGAATTGGAGCTCTCAAAAACACTTGCGCTTAAAGCCGTGCGGGATTCCGAGACCGCTAATAATTTGCATTCATTGGGAAGAGTTTATCTGGCAGAAAGGAAGTTTGACAAAGCAATTGAGCAGTTTAACAAGGGAATAAGACTCTCCCCAAATAATGCTCGTCTTAATAGTGATTTAGGGGTTGCCTGGCTTGAAAAAGGAAAATTGGATGGAAGGAATTTAAAGTATCTTGGCACTTCTCTTCGCGAATTGGAAAAAGCAATCGAATTAGATAAGTCGCTTTCAGAAGCGTACTTTAATCGGGCATTGTGTCTGGAATTGATGGACGTGCCCGATCAAGCAAAGAAAGCTTGGCAAAAGTATATCGAAATAGATTCTTCGTCTAAATGGACAGATGAGGCAAAACAAAAGCTGAAAAGTCTTCGGTCAAATAAATCTCATGTACAAACAAGTGGGGATTTGATAAGAGAATTCTTGGATGTACATAGAAAGAGAGACTATAAGAAAGCATGGGAAATGCTTAGCAGAAATCGAGAATCCGTTTCAGGCAAGTTGATACCAGAGCAACTTGCTTTTTCCTTTTCAGGAACAAAAAAACAGCAATATCTTGACGCCCTAATTTACGCGGGCGAGATAGAAAACAAAGAAACCGGTGACTCTTTTTGGAAGGATACTGCAAAATTTTATTCCTCAGTCTCTAAAAACACCATTTTAGAAATGGAGAAAGCCCATTCATTTTTACGGAATGCAAACCAACTTTATTTGGATGGGAAATATGATCAAGCATTGGAAGAAAACAAAAAGGCTTCGAATTTATTCTCACTATCGAACAATAAATGGGAAGCGAACAAAGCTAACTATTGGATCGGATTTCTGCAAACTATAAAAATAAAATACAAAGAGAGCACAAAGATACTTGAAGCGGTACGCTCGTTTTGCGCGTCAAAAGATTACAGATGGTTGGGCGCTCACTCACAGTTTTGGATAGGTGTTAATTATGGTTCTAGGAACATGAAGTCCAAGGCTTTTCGCTATTTTAAGGATGCCGCAGAAAGCGCAGAGAGCGTTTCCGATTTTTACAATGCACAAAAAATACTAACAGAAACAGCCGAAGAATATCGGCTCGTTGGTCGAACCGAAGTTTCGCTGAAACTACTTAGAAAGAGTTTGTCCTTAGCTCATTATCCAGAAGCTAGCGTTCGGCAGCAGGCACGCACTCATGATGTTTTAGTAAGAGTGTTTTACTCAATAAAGAACTATGAAGCCGCACTCGCATATGAAAAGGAAGCGGTAAAATTACTTGATAACATCTCGGACTTGCCATTCCGGCAATCGTCAAAACGGCAGTTGGGTCAAATACTACTAGCAAAAAAGAAGTATCGAGAAGCCCTGGACGTTCTTAACGAAAGTAGGGAGGATGCTCTAGCGATTAAGGACAAGGCGGTTAGCGCAGACTATGCCGCAAGATCATATATCAGTATCGCGAATCTCGACAAAGAACTGGGTCGATTTGACGAGGCTATTGTTAATTATAATAAAGCAATCGGTTTTTTTGATTCGAGCCAACAAAAAGCGGATCAATATCTTGCACATAAGGGAAAGTTGTTTTCATTTTTGGCTCTAAAAAATGAGAAGGCGTTTGAATCAGAATTGAGTACCGTCCTAGATTTATTCGAAAATAGCCGGCAACAAATTCTTGTAGAACAGAATCGCAACGCTTTTTTTGACAACGAGCAGAGTGTTTACGATCTTGCCATTGATTTTGAATTCGGTCGCGGAAATTATAGGAAGGCTTTTGATTATTCAGAGCAATCTCGATCACGCTCGCTCTTGGATTTACTACACGAAGGCGCCCAAATCGAAAAATCTGCTTCGAAAATCGATGTTAGGCTCAAAGGAGTGTCAAAGCCTCTTAAGGTAGATGTGGTTCGCGACCAAATGCCGAATCAGGTTGAGATAGTAGAATATACGGTTTTGAAAGATAAAGTGTTGATTTGGCATGTATCAAACAATAAGTTTGAAGTTGTTTCTCATAAGATTTCGTCCGGAGATTTACGTAAACTGACCGAATCGTATATGAATATTATCTCAAATCCCGAACGAGGAAACTCCGATGAAAGGGAGAAGCGAGCAAAAGAATTGTATAGAGTTTTAGTGACGCCCATTGTAGATAAAATCGACCCGAGCAAGACGATAGCTTTTGTTCCCGATAAATTCCTATTTCAGTTACCTTTCGCCTCATTTATATCGCCCGAAACAGATAAATTTCTTGTTGAAGAAAAGAATTTCTTTTTTGCACCGAGCGCAAACGTGTTGTTGGCAATTTCGGAAAAGGCTCAGAGTATAAGTGAAAAATCATCTGAAACGATTCTGAGTATTGGGAACCCCTCATTTAACGCCAAACAATATCCGGAACTCAAGCCTTTAATATCGGCAGAAATTGAAGCTTCCGAAATTGCAAAACATTATTTGAAACCAACAGTATTATTGCGCGAAAAGGCTTCCAAAGATGCAATCAAAAAGAATTTAGCCAAATCCAACGTGATTCATTTTGCAGGACACTATGTTGTTAATGAAAGAAAGCCGCTTTTTTCTCGGTTTGTCTTGAGCCAAAATGGGAACGCAGATGATGAGAGCAGTAGTTTGGCGAATTACGAGTTAATTAGTGAAGACCTAACTAATACACATTTAGTTGTTTTATCTGCTTGTCAATCGGGAATCGAAGGTTATCACAATGGCGAGGGGATGATCGGAGCATCGCGTTCTTTTTTAGCGGCGGGTATTCCGCTTGTTGTGGCGAGCCAATGGGCGGTTGATTCGAACGCTACGAGCGATTTAATGCGTCTATTTCACAGGTATCGAAAACAAAAAGGACTTTCTTCGGTAAATGCCTTACGTAAGGCTCAAATTGATTTGATAAATGGTGAAAATGAAAAGTATCGGAACCCATTTTATTGGTCTGCGTTTGCCGTATCGGGCGGGTTTTCAGAATCTTAAATTACAATTCATCGACATATTCATTTGGAAAAAATCTTTCTATTTTTTCTATATTTCTTGTAACATTTCATCTCCAATTCTCATAAACATTACAGGCACATGAAAAGTTTGGTTTGTTAAAGCTTAGGCGCAATTCCAAGAACGTGGGAGGTAATTGGCTTGAGTTTAACGTAGAGGTACGTTCGGACGAAGTCAAGTTTTTTGATGTGAATGAAGCTGTCTTGAGCCCATAAAAGGCTTATTCGGATTCAAAACAAAATAAATCACAAAGGGAGAGACTATGTCAGAGAATACAGAATTAGTAACCGTCGTTAGCGGCGCAAATGTAACGTTTTCGTTTAAAGGGCTGGGACTTGGTAGCTATAACAAAACTAACAAAAATTGGGAGTTTATTTGCTTGGGCTACAAGAATCACAATCTTGAGATTACGGTAAATAAATATAAAGCTCGCAAACTCGAAGAATCTAATGTATATCAAATCGATCACAACGAGCGGATTTTCATAAGATCAAATGGCGCGGAGAGTCAATCACCGCGATATGACGCTGGGGATAAAAAAGATTTGGGACGGGTTATCGATTTTAGCTCAAAGAATTTATACGATAGCTATATTAAATTCAATAAGACAAATGATGTACCGCTGACATTTTTATCGGTATCAGATTGTATCTGCTACACGAAGAAATTATCTACGAGTAAATTTTCGATTCGATCAGACAAAGGCGTGGTTGGAAAACCAAAAAAGATCGGAGAAGTTCTCGCTGCGGATATAGTAAATAAAATTGGAAGCAAGACTGAGCTTTTGGTTAGCGGAAAACCAAGTATGATTCCACCGTTGGTGGCAGAAAAAGACGTGATTTACGAAGTGGTCATGGATAACAGCTGCCCAAATCCTCCCGCCGGATCAAAAAGCGATTTTGATCTCTATGTGGAGTCTTTTGACATGTTAGATACTTTTACGCTCGAACTTCCAGCGGGTGAAGATAAAGGCGAGAAACATCCTTTGTGTAATTTTGCGATAGTATCTGATTTAGATAATGTTGCAAGCCTTGGAGATCTCTTAGAATAAATTACGCAACTGCACCGCCGCAGCTTGATCCGGAGCCTGCCGTGCAACCAAAACAATGAGAGTTAGTCATGATTTCGCGTCCGAGGAAATTTTCGGGCGTGAAATTATGGATTTTGTTAGGAAGTTTTTTGGAAATAGGAATTTCAAGCATCTGGTTAAAATCACAATCGTAAAGATTTCCAAGCCAATCAACGCTTAAGGTATTTCGGCACATTAAGTCCTTAACCGTTGATGGATTAAACGAATTAATGAGTTTTTGAATATAGCTTTCCTCGTTGTGAGAACTCCTAAGCTAATCCAAATAGCGAGCGACTGGCATATTAGTAATCGTATATAATTGATTAAAAACAATATCGTAACGTGTTTTTAGCTCACGTTTAAAATCAGCTTCAATTGCAGATTGTTCGGGCGGAAGAAATGCACCGACAGGATTGTAAACGAGATTGAGAACTAAGTCGCTTTCCTTAACTCCATAACCTACATCGTTTAGTTTTTTCAATGCCTCAACAGATTTATCAAAAACACCCACTCCTCTTTGAGCATCGGTTTGCTGCTGCATAAAATACGGAAGACTTGATACAACCTCAACTTCATTTTTAGCAAAAAACTCAGGTAAATCTTCCTGCCCGTCTTCAAACATAACCGTCAGATTGTGTCTGACAATTACTTTTGAGCCTGTTTTTCTCGCTTCGGTGACAAAATAACGGAAGTCTGGAATTAACTCAGGAGCGCCGCCCGTTAGATCAAGGATTGGTATTTCATGGTTGCGCAACGCTTCAAGACACGCATCAATCGTACTGCGCCCGATAATTTCTGTGCGGGTTGGTGAGGCATCAACGTGGCAGTGTTTACAGGCTTGATTACAAAGTTTACCGACATTTACCTGTAGAGTCTCTACTATGGTTGAACGCAATTTCAGGTTGTAAAGCTTTAGTTTTTCCTCAAAGGAGACAGTAGAATTTGGCAAGGGAGACCTACCATTTCTTCGAGTAATTTGTATCTGCGTGGTCGTTGTCATCTATTGCTTTCTACGATAGCACTTGGTCGCTTTTCTTATATTTTCGCGCCTTTCACAGATAATCTCTTACATCGATATTTTATCGTGTGAATTGTGAGATTGAATTCCGTGAATTAAACTCGCACCGCCACGAATCGCAGAGGCTAAATGCATTGCCTCCGTCATTTGTTCCATATTCGATCCATTTTCGAGTGAACTTTTTGTATAAGCATCAATACAATATGGGTATTGAATTGTCACCGAAACAGCCAAACCAATTAAAGCTTTCTCACGTTTGGTCAGGGCTCCCTCTTCTTGGCAAGCTTCGTACCAAGCCAAAAACTTTTCAAATAATTCCGGCGAGTGTTTTCCCATTTCGCCGAAGCGTTCCAAATCATCTTCTTCGTAATAAGACATATCTTCTCAGTTCTTCTCCGCTAGATTTTAACAAAATTTGCATAACAGCGTAATGTTTCAATCACCGAAAATCTAATCATGTAATTCAACATTTTATCAATTTCAAGAACGATTATCAGAATATGTGAGTTATTTATTATTCGATTAAGAAAATATAAGATATCTGAGTTTTATCAGAAGAGATTTCAAAAGGCTATTTTTGAGCTTCGACAATCGAAGAAGAATTGGCTACATAAACGCCACGAAAAGTCGCGTGTACGAATATCACAAATATACATACACGCGACTATTTTTTGATCGAAAAAATCTAGTTAGGTCGGTTAAGTTTAAGACAAAAATATCCAAAATTTATCTTATTCGCCAGTTTCCGGTTTCTTGGCAAAAAACTTCAATGGATCTCGCAGATAAATAACAGCTCCGGCAAGAATTATTACAAGGATAGCCAGCATGGGCATTCCTCCGAACTCACCGTGCGTAATATGCGTAAATAACGCACCAAACATAAGCAAAATCAGCCCCATGGCTGCATATCCCGCCAATCTGGGAATCATTAAGCCAATCGCTCCTAAAATTTCAAATGCACCAATCACATAATACGACCCGTCCGGCATTCCCCAGTGTTTAAAATTCGCCACAACTTCCGGATCACTCATTAACTTTCCGCTACCCATCAATAAGAACAAAATGATGAGAACTGCCTGAATAACCCAAGATGCAATATTTTTCCCTTTGGTCATCGCCTCTAATCTCCTTTTTCTTTAATATTTAATCTTTCGTTAGATTAATAGGTTAGAGTGAGGAATTTATTCCAATTGGCAAAAAAAACAGGGCACCCAACAAATACCATTTATATGCCGCAATAATTAAAATGCTAACTTTTTTTGTTAATATTCTGCAAAACCAATAGAAATTTCTGGATTTGACGACGATGACGAAGAACGTGCACAATTGCGTGTTCCATTAGTTGGTCAATATTGTATCGAACCTCCCATTTTGTTTTGAAATAAATCCCCTCCATTTCCTCGGCAGTTATCGACTGCCCATTTTCAAAAATTTCATTGGAATAATCCATCATTTTGTCGATTTCGGCAAAAATCTTATTTTGCGGAATTTTCCCGTCGGCAATTGGCAGTGATTCCAAAGATAATGCATTACGGATATAATTTGAATAGCCGTAACCGGCACGGATGACGTGATTCATAATTACTTCAATCGAATGACAATGCTCGCTTTCGCCTTCTACAATTTCTTTGTAATCTTCCGAGTCGATATTTTTCAACACCGATTTCAAGTCAGATATTGCCCGTTCGTATTCGTCCAAAATTGAACCAACTGCTCCCGGACGATAATCTTTTTAACTTTTCTTTAACAACAATTTTCTCCTACGTCACAATTTTCGCCAACTTCCGTAACATTGTAATCTAGCCCCTTTGTTTCTCTCGGATGTCGTTTTGTAGTTCGTTTGCAATCAAATTCGGAAGCTTCCTTAAGCGGAATATCATTGATTGGTTCAATCGCTACGATTTGAGAAGTATAGGGCTCTTTTTGATAAATTTGAAAAGTCTTATCACAGACTGACATTCTTTGACCGCGTTCAAGCATATGTCCATCGTCATCGAGCACTTTTTTCCAAGGTCCTTTGTAAACAACCGCTTGATTTCGTTCTAAACACTCACCTTGCTTGCCTTTGTAGGCAACAATCGTAATGGAACGGAATTCGATTCCTTCAACGGTTTGCCAAGGGTTTTCATCACGCTTTACAATTTCCATTCCGTAGAATCCGGCTTTTTCAAACGCCTCAATAAATTTATCTTCGCGAAAAGCTCCTGAAATGCAGCCGCTCCACAATTTTGGGTCATTCCGCATGTGCTGCGGCACATCTTCATCCGAGACAATATCTGAAGTTGCGATCCTTCCGCCGCGTTTTAGAACTCGAAACATTTCTTCAAACATCTGCTCTTTGTCTTCAGATTTAACAAGATTTAAGACGCAATTTGATAAAATTACGTCGATTGAATCATCTTCTATAAGCGGCTTGTTTTGTTTAGTTTCGCTTATAAAAGATTCGTAATCGCCAAAATCCCGAGCGGATTTAATCGGCTTGTTTTTCAAAAACTCATCAACCAAGTTCAAATCTAATTTTAAGTCTTGGATTTTTCCGTAACGGAATTCCACGTTGCCAAAACCGATTGTTTTTGCTAATTCATCACGGTATTTATTTGCAAGATCAAGCATTTCGATGTTTGTATCCACACCGATAACTTTGCCTTTTCTACCAACAATTTGGGAAGCGATGTAACAAATTTTACCTCCGCCGGAACCCAAGTCGAGTACTGTTTCTCCTTCTTTCACGTAAGCTGAAGGATCACCGCAACCGTAATCACGCTCGATAATTTCTTTGGGCAATATCTTTAGGAACTGAGGGTCATAAACAATAGGGCAACATAAGGCTGGTTCAACTGTATTTGCCGCATCGCCATATCTTTCTCTTACGGCAGTTTCCACGTCTAGGTCAAAAGGCATATCTGTTTTATCATCTCCAAAAGTGTAGTCGCAGAGTTGAGAAAATAATTCCGAGAAGATTAGAACCGCATGTTCTTCATTTACAAAAGGATTCGGAATTTTCGCTCAACTCTGCGACTACAGTAATAATGTTGAATAAGCAATAATTTATTCCAATATGAAAAAAGCTATTATCATAATGGTAAAAGTTCCAGAAGCCGGCAAAGTTAAAACGAGACTTCAGTCTGTTCTTACGCCTGATCAATGCAAGAACTTAGCTGTATGCTTTTTACAGGATGCTGAGAATAAAGCAGCAAATCCTGAAGTTTCACTAATAATTGCTTTCTCACCCAAACGCAAAAAGGATAAATTACTGTCCATTCTACAATACGAAAATTCGCTAATCGAACAGAAAGGTGAAGATTTAGGGGAAAGAATGTTTAATGTGTTTGATTTTGGATTTGGGGAGGGTTTTGATGCGATTCTTATGATCGGAACTGATAGTCCAACGATGCCCGAAGAGACTTTTGCTGAGGCTTTTAAACTCTTGCAAGACAAAACCGATGCAGTTATTGGAAAAACAGAGGACGGCGGATTTTACTTGATCGGGCTAAATCGTTTGAAAAAAGGAATATTTGACGAGGTTGAATGGGGTACGGAAAACGTGTTTGACCAGACTGTGGGAAATTTACAAAAAAAAAGTTTGCGGTCAGAGTTTTTGGACGTCTGGTACGATGTGGATTGTGCGGCTGATCTTGAAAGACTGCGAAAAGAACTCAAAGATGTTCCTGAATTAGCACCTAAGACCTCTGAATGGCTAAAGAAAATCTAAACTGCTAAAATGCGGATTCAAAGGAAAAAAATTTATAGGGAACCCTTTTGTTTGGCAATATTTTTGTGGAAGGAAGAACAAAACCAACCGTAATGAAATTTGGCGGAACTTCGGTTAGGGATGCCGAGGCTTTTTCGCGTGTGGCTGAAATTGTTTCTAGCCAAAAAGAACACTCGCCAATTGTTGTAACCTCAGCAATGGCAAATGTTACCGATGCCTTGTTAGACGCCTTTGAAGCAGCAAAAAGAGATGATTCAAGCAAGGCTTTTTCTTTGTTAAAAATGCATTTCGATAGACATAAGAATATTGCTGAAAAACTCCTCGAAAAACCCCGTGAAACTGCTTTCTTAGCTGAGCTAAATCTTGCAAAAGAAGAGATATCGAGCCTTTTGTTAAGAGTTGAACGTAGGAGTCTGCCGCTCCAGATGCTAAAAGATGCGGTTGTTTCATATGGCGAGCAACTTTCTTCACGTTTGCTAGCCGATGTGTGTAAAGCAAAAGGATTAAACGCCAGACAGATTGATGCCCGTCGCATAATTGTTACGGATGATGAATATGGTTCAGCAAAACCAATCTGGGACGAAACGGCAAAATTCATACAACTCGAATTAAACTCGCTTCTTGACGCGGGAGAAATTCCGATAATGGGCGGATTTATTTCGGCAAATCGGAGTGGCGAAACGACAACTTTAGGGCGCGGCGGTTCGGATTATTCAGCCGCACTCGTTGGCGCGGCTCTAATAGCAAGGGAAATTCAGATTTGGACAGATGTAACCGGAGTCTTGACGTGCGATCCGAGGATTTGTTCTGACGCCCGTACAATTGATGTTTTATCCTATAATGAGGCGGCAGAGCTTGCATATTTTGGCGCAAAGGTTCTCCATCCCAAGACGATTAAACCTGCGGTTGATTATTCAATTCCGGTGCGAGTTTGTAATTCCCAAAAGCCGAATGAGAAAGGCACTATGGTGCTTGCGATAAGCGAGTTTTCGCAAAACAAGATTAAATCCATTGCGCATAAAATGGGCATTTCGATTTTGCGAATTTCCTCAGCGCGAATGCTTGGAAGCTATGGTTTTATGTCGGCACTTTTTCAAGTCTTTGAACGCTTTCGAACGGTGATCGACGTTATATCAACCTCCGAGGTTTCTGTCGCTTTAACACTCGATAATATCGACTCCCTCGACAAAATTGTTGTCGAATTAGAGCGTTTAGGAGATGTAGAAGTCGAACACGGGTACGGAGTTATTTGTATCGTCGGCGAAGGTTTACGAGCGTCATCGGGGCTTGCTTCGAAAATCTTTTCGACTATCGAAGACACAAATATATCACTCATTTCTCACGGTGCTTCAAGTGTAAATATGACCTTTGTTGTTAAAGAAAAAGAAGTCAGTGAAGTAATAAAACGATTGCACGATTCGTTTTTCTAAACATTTATTTTGAGAGCAAATTCTCAACCCAAGATTAATTGTAGGGGCAATGGCTTGTCCTTGCCCGCGAGCCTAATGGCAAAAACTTCGCGGATTATCTCAAAACTCTAAATACGTTATTTTCCCTTTAATCAAGTGCAGGCACAAAGGCACTGCCCCTACAAATTTTGTTAGAATGTTTTCAGATGTTAAAACTCAAATTTGAATCAGGAACTTTGGTGCTAGAATGCGCAGATGAAGGCGATGAAATTCCGAAGGCTTTTCTTTGGGACGCACGCATAAAACAATTTCGCGCCCCCGGCTATAAATATCGCGAAATAATCATTGATTTTATTCGCTCAAAAACTCCTTATGAAGACCTTGCCAAGAAATATCATGAATTTGATTTCAAGCAGAAAATCCCTTTAACTCCAAGAACCTATCAAAACAAATCTATTGCCAGATGGAAAGAAAATTCGCGTTGCGGGGTGATTGTTTTGCCGACCGGCGCGGGAAAAACTCATGTGGCGACAATGGCAATTGAAATGTGCGGACGGCAGACACTTGTCGTTGTGCCAACGATAGATTTGATGAATCAATGGTATGACACTTTGATTGAAGCGTTTGATGCGGAAATTGGTTTGATTGGCGGAGGCTTTTACGAGATTGGAGCGATTACCGTAACAACCTATTCATCGGCATTTCGCCATCAAGAGCGAATCGGGAATCAGTTTGGCTTAGTTATTTTCGATGAATGTCATCATCTGCCGTCGGAAGGTTACAAACATGCGGCGGAGTTTGCGATTGCACCTTTCAGACTTGGTCTTTCCGCGACACCCGAAAGGGCAGATGTGGCGGAAGAAGATTTATCAAGAATTATAGGGAAGTTTGTATATCGACTCGAAGCACAGGAACTAGCTGGCGAATATCTGGCGGATTATCGGGTTGAAAGAGTTGAGGTTGATTTAAGCGATAAAGAGAGAACTTTTTATCAAGCAGAACGCCAAATATATCTCGATTTTAGGCGGCGAATGAATATTCCATATGGGCAAGAAGGTTGGCGTCTATTCATAATCCAAAGTGCGAGGAGCGCCGATGGAAGACGCGCAATGAAGGCATATAGAAACTACAAAAAAATCGCTCTTGGAACAGATTCAAAATTAGAGGTCTTGCAGGAATTACTAACACGCCACAAAAAAGATCGCGTACTGATTTTCACGCAGGAAAACGAGATGGTTTATCAAATCTCAAATGATTATCTAATCCCCGCAATCACCCACAACACGAACATCAAAGAACGCCGCTTCTGGCTCAAAGCCTTTAACGAAGGCGATGTTCTCGCGCTTGCAACTTCCAAAGTTCTCAACGAGGGTGTAAACATCCCCGACGCATCCGTCGCCATAATCCTCTCCGGCTCCGGCTCAACCCGGGAACACATCCAACGACTTGGGCGAATCCTCCGAAAAAAAGACAACAAACAAGCTATCCTCTACGAAGTCGTCGCCCGCGACACAACCGAAGAATACACATCCCAAAAACGTTCGGACGCAAGGCAATTTCAGGATGCGAAGAAAGGTGATAATCGGAAAATGTTTGAGTGATAAAATTGAAAATAACGAATTTTCGATTTATCTTGTTTTTTTCTATCTTGTACCATTTCTGTGTTTGGCAAAGGAAGAGTTGAAATTAATGAGCAAGACCAACCGCAAACTTTGTGGCTGAGTGCCGTTGTTTTAGAGGAAGTTTATGTTGGAGCCTTGGATAGCAAAATTAAGAAATTGCTTGAAAATTTTGAGAAGAACTTTGAAAATATTAATCGTCTCTTGATGCCGAATAAAACAGATTGGACAATCTGCGGACAAGTCTTATCAATGGTCGGAAGCAAATACGGCTTTGATTTGGTGAAACGAGCGAGAATGACGAACGATTGTTTGATTGCAATGAGTGCGAGAAGAAAAGGATTAAAAGTCATTACTCACAATGCCTTTTACTTTGAAATAATTTCGGAGTTTCGACCTTTTGATTGGGAAGAAATAACTGAATAACTGATGTTATACACTTTTTCCACTCAGCCCAATTTATTGTGCTTTTTCGGTTTTCTTGGTTTAGCCACGTCATTTATGGCGTGGTTGGTAATTTGTAGAAATCTTGAGGGCGTTTTAACGTCCTTTTTTCTTATGCTTGAGCAGTTTAGTTTGATGGCTAAAGCCTGTGCAAGAACGTTAAAACGTCCTTTTTCAGTGGTTCTTTTATTTCCCACGCCATAAATGACATGGCTAAAATTCGCTTCGCTCAAAAGCCCGATAAATCGAACTCAAATCTAATACTGCGCAAGGTGAGTGAATAATACTATGACCGCGAAATATATTGGTTATTCTTATTGAATAATCTGTTGATTTATTTTTACCTTTCAAATTGAAAAATTTGGAAGTTGATTTGTCCTTATTGCTTTAACCTGGATATTGCACGTAGGGAATGGACTTTCTGGCTAATATGGCAAAGAGGCTTGTTCAAAATCTCTTAGAGCATAGCCATAGCTATGGTTTAAGAGATTTTGGGCAAGAATCAAAGCCAGATTCGTCAGAAATCCGTTCAGATACAAACTGTAATTTTTGAAAACCATGATTTTCTCTTTTAACATGATTAAAAACCAAGCGTTTATCGGAATTATTGTATCGCCTTCGTGCAATATCCAGACTAGCTAAAGCCAAAGTCTTGATTTTAATTTGAATTCGTCGGTTAAAACATGACCGTAATTCATATTTCATATTTTTATCTACAAATTTTTTCCGCTGTATCTTCTAACACAAGCGGTCTGATTACAGATTTGAAAAACACTAAATTTGCATTTTGTAAAGATTCTTCTTCGCGTGTTCCGCGTAATTCCTGAGAAACGGCAAGTATGAAATTAGTAAAGCTTGTTCCTTCAAATTGTTCTAATCTTTTTTTCAAAATCTTTGGAGTCCAAAATCCCAAAATATCAAGATAAACTTTTTCTTTATTGTCAGGTGAAGTCAAAACAAAATCAGGAATAAACGCAGTTTTACCTAAATCGATAACTTTTTTATTTTCCGCGAGTTGCCAATTGGTTGAAGATTTTTCCCAGCTTATTTTTATTTTTTCAAAAAGCGGGTTTTCAAATTCGGGTTCTTCAAAATAGCAGGAATTTAACTCGGTTTGTAAGCTTGAAAGCCTATAAGTCGCATTGCCGTATTTTTTGTCATAAATCTCCGCAGACATTTTCCAGTCTTTTGTAAGCAGAAGTGCGGGCAAAAAAACTGCCATTTGGATTCCATATTTTTGTGAACGGTGAAAGAGCGAAGCCGCACCTGTTATTGTAATTAAGTAGCCGTTTTTAGCATTCCCGGCAATCGAATGGATTAAACCAAAATGTTTTATTGCACGAAAAATCGCCCGATAATTTGCGGTATCAGATGGGGCAAGGACGATTTTCATTTCAACACATTTGTAGAGCAAGGCTTGCGCTTGGGCGAGATTGTAGCTGTCAATCAAATCATTTGGCGCGGTTGATTCAAAGAAAGTTAGATTTTGTTGGTTTGGCAAATCCGCGTAAAGTGCCATAAAAAGAGTGTCGGCATCGGTGTTTAATTCACCGGCGACTTTCTCTAAAAGTTTTTCTTTTTCCTTTGAATCCGGTAGAACGGGTTGGAAACGTTTTGCCTTAAGAAAAACTTTCCGACGAATTTCTATCGGTTCGGCGACGCTGACAGTTTCAAATTTGCATCTGTCCAACAGTAATTTTATCAATCCTCGCAAAATTCGGTAATTTGTTGCCGTGCCGACATAATCTTCCAATTCAGTTTCTAATTCACCACGAGATTTATTTTCAAACTTCGCAAAAATCGCGATCAAATTCTCCGCATCACGCAAACAATCCACGTCGGTCTTTTTTATCAAACGCGGGTAGATTTTACCTTTACGTTTGAAATTGATTGCTAAATCGGAAGTAAGCATAAATAGGAGCGCCAGCATCTTGCTGGCAAGGGACGCTTCGAAAGCGTTCGAGAAAAATTTATTATCTTGAAATTTTCATCTTAACTTCAAAGTTGGCTATTCATATTTTCGTGCTACCGCACTCATAGCCATCAAGATGCTGGTGTTTCGTTTTTATAGTAGTATATCAAACAAAATTATGAATCTTTTTGAATTAACCAAGGAATTAATGAATATTCCATCTGTTTCCGGCAATGAGCAACAAGTTGGCGGGTTTTTGGGTGAATATCTCGAATCGTTTGGTTATGAAGTTGAGTTGCAAGAGGTTGTCGATGGGCGCAAAAATGTAATTGCTTGGGCTTCGGATAATCCAAAGGTTTTTCTTTCGACTCATATGGATACAGTTCCGCCGTTTATTCCGCCGACGGAAGATGATGAAAAGATTTACGGACGGGGTTCTTGCGATGCGAAGGGAATTATCGCTTCGCAGATTATTGCCGCAGAGAGATTGCGTGAAAAAGGAATCGGCGATATTGGGTTGCTCTATACGGTTGACGAGGAAGAATCAGGCGCAGGCGCAAGGGCGGCGAACGAACTGCCAATAGCGGAAAAGTGTAAATATCTTATAAATGGTGAGCCGACCGATTTGGACCTTGCAATCGGTTCAAAAGGTTCTTTGAGGATGCTGCTCAAAGCTGAAGGGAAAGCGGCGCATTCGGCATATCCGGAAATGGGGGATTCGGCAATCGAAAAGATTCTGGATGTGCTTCAGGATATTTTGAATGCAGATTTACCGAAAGATGATTTTTTTGGAGAAACTACGTTGAATATCGGGACGATCAAAGGCGGTTTGAAAACAAACGTTGTTGCACCGTCGGCTGAGGCAGGACTCCATATCCGTATGGTTTCCGAGCTTGAACCTGTCGTCGAGGTTTTAGAAAAAGCGATTTCGGGAAGGGCGACACTTGAAACGATGTCGTGCAGTTTGCCTGTGAAAATGCTTGAGGTCGAAGGGTTTAAGCAAAAGGTTGTGCGTTTTACCACCGATATTCCATATTTAACAAATTGGGGTACGCCTCTTCTTCTTGGTCCCGGCTCGATTCTTGATGCGCATACTTCTCATGAATTTGTTTTGAATAGAGATTTAGAAGAAGCTGTTGGGCTTTATGAAACTTTGGTAAAGAAATTATTAAACACATAGAACCATTGGATAGATAGGGTAAGAAAAGATGTTTTTGGTAATGTGCGAAGGATATCTGTTGTTTGCATAGGTCGTATTAGCGAAGAAGAATTGTTTTTTCCTTAAACTTCCTATGTTTCTATGTGGTAAAAAAACTCATGACAAAGGCTTATTTGGATAAATTAACTTACGATGTGCTTGGAGCCGCAATTGAAGTTCATAAATCGCTAGGTGCAGGACTTCTAGAAAGTGTTTATCAAAAATGTATGAAGCACGAATTAACTCACAGAAAAATTAGCTTTGAGACCGAATCGATTGTTCCGGTGTATTTTAAAGACATAGTTTTAGAAACTGAATTAAGATGTGATTTGTTTGTAGAAAATTGTTTAGCTGTAGAATTAAAGTCAGTTGCCCAACTTACTCCAATAAATGAGGCACAACTTTTTACCTATATGAAATTGCTAAAGTCGCCAAAAGGGATTTTAATAAATTTCAATTATCTTAACCTTTTCAAGCACGGGCAAAAGACTTTTGTGAACGATCTGTTTGGGAAATTACCTGAAGAATAATGGAAATCAATAACCACATAGGAACTTAGAAAAGATAGGGTAAGAAAAGCGTTTTATGCGTGGACTGATTTATGTGAGTAAAATTATTGTTTGTTGAGCAGGCTACGAACAATTCGGTTTCTATCTTTCCTATGTTCCTATGTGGTTAACACAAAAATTATGAAAATAGCATTAATTGGTTACGGTGCAATGGGGAAACTCATTGAGGTTCTGGCGAGAGATAGAAATCATACGACAGCTGCTGTGATTGATCAGGAATCGGTCATGTCTTCGGCGGAGGAATTAGCGGATGTCTTGCGAACAGCAGATGTTGCGATTGATTTTAGTGTTGCGGCGTTTGCAAGAAGAAATGTCGAAGCCAGTTGTTTGGCGGGGGTTCCTTTGGTTGAAGGAACTACGGGTTGGAGTCCCCAATTTGACGTAATAAAAAATATCGTTAGGGAGAAAGACGGAGCCTTTGTTTTTGGCGCGAATTTCTCGCTTGGTGTTAATCTGTATTACCGTGTTGTTGAATATGCTTCGGAGCTTTTTGCGAAGTTTGACGAATATGAAGGGTTTATTGAGGAACGGCATCATTCTAGAAAGGTGGATGTACCCTCGGGAACGGCGTTGAAGCTAAAGGACATTATTTCCGAGCATATCAGAAAAGATTTTTCGATCTCTTCGACCCGGGCGGGAAATATTCCGGGTACTCATCGAGTAGGTTTTGATGGAAGCTCGGACCAGATCCTGCTTGAGCATATTGCGCGCTCACGAGATGGTTTTGCGATGGGTGCGATTCTTGCAGCGGAATGGATGATCGGAAAGAAGGGATTTTGGGAGTTTACGGAAGTGATGGATGAGATTCTATCAGACCGTTCATAGATCGAGAATGATTAAAGATAGCAATCGTTCGACGTGTTTATTATTTAATATGAAGGGTCAATCCATTCGCCACTGCAAACGGTTCTGACTATGACACCTATAGTAAAAATCTGTTGTATTTCGAGTAAACAGGAAGCTTCTGATGCTATAAGCGCAGGGGCTTCGGCACTTGGATTGGTTGGAGAGATGCCTTCTGGTCCGGGTGTTATTTCAGATGAAGATATTTTGGCGATCGCAAGTGAAGTGCCGCCACTGGTTGCGACCTTTTTGCTTACGAGTGAGAAAGATTCAAGCAGCATAATTGCTCATCACAAAAGAACCCGCACCAATACAATTCAAATTGTTGATGATATAGAAATTAGTGAATATCAAATTATTCGCGAGGCTTTACCTAACGTAAATATTGTACAGGTTGTTCATGTTTTGGATGAAAGCTCGATTGATAAAGCGTTAGAATTGGCGGAATCAGTTGACGCAGTTTTGCTTGATTCGGGCAATCCGAATTTAGCGGTGAAGGAACTCGGTGGAACTGGTAGAACACATAACTGGGAGTTTAGTAAAAAGATTGTAGAGGGATGCAAAAAGCCTGTGTTTTTGGCAGGAGGCTTAAACGCGGAAAATGTGCGTAAGGCGATCGAAAGTGTTAATCCATTTGGAATTGATCTTTGTTCAGGCGTGCGTACGAACGGTGGGTTAGATAAGCGAAAATTGGAGAGATTTTTTGAGGAAGTAGATAAAGTTTGATTTTTTTGACGGGAGAATTCTTGGATGCAATAAATTTCCGATGGCACTATTGTATTCGTTTGTTACAACGCTTGTGAGCTTTTTTGTAATTTTTGCAACTGCAGCCGTGTTTTTTGAGGTTCACGCGCCATTCTTCAAATAGTTATTTGTTGTTTGCAACAATAAAATCTGATGGATCAGGCGGGTATTGGAATTGAGCTTCGATTACATGATGCCGCCAAAAGCACAGTCAAGAAAAATTAATGGTGTTTCATCTCGGATTACTCGACGCGGTATTTTTTATCCAGCGTCCGTATTGATTTGATCAAAGGTAATTCCTATTTTTGATGAAAAAGCCAAAAGAGAAAACGGCTAGCTTTAATTCACTTAAAGCTAACCGTAATATTCAAAGCTAACCCGCTATTACTATTTGCCGACCGCATCAGCAGTTTCTTCAATATCAGAATCTATCGAATCTTCCATTGGCTCTGTTTCATCAGAGATTTCTTCCTCTTCATCTGGCTCTTCAATAGGGTATTTGAGTTCACTTGTAGAAAACTGTTTTTGACTATCTGCGATGCGCTGTTCTTGCGCTTCTATCGGCTTAACCATGTTACAGCTGCCTTCTAATATCGCTCCGTCTTCGATTATAAGCCGAGGTGTCTGGATATTGCCGACGACTCTTGCCGAACGCCCGAGGGTCAATTTATTGGATGCATGGATGTCGCCATTAACAGCGCCATTAACAGTCGCCTCACCGACAATAATGTTTGCATCAACACGCCCTGTAGCGCCGACGATCAACGTTCCTTCCTCAGATTTAACTTGCCCCTTAAGATGCCCATCCACCCGAAGCATCGAGTCAAATGTCGTCTCTCCGGTAAGGACAGTGCCGCTTCCAACGAAGCCGCTCAGGCGTCCGTCTTTTATATCCTTTGCCATCAGCTCGCTTTCCGAAAGAGCACCAGATGTCCCTTGTGTATTTGTCATCGACAGCACAGAACTCGGTGACTGCTCCTGAAGTTCAGTAGATTTGTTCGGATCACTCGTTTTCGCACTTTTTCCCATTCTAATCATGGTTTTAAAACCTCCGTTCGATATAAATAGGTTAACTGCTCACTAACTGTAAAGTCAAAAAAAAAAGACAGCCTCTAAGAAACAAAAAGTTATCTAGAGGCTGTCATGACCTATTTTATATTAGTATTTTTTAATTTTAACCTTTGTCGCCAATACATCTTTTAGCGCAAGAATCGCAACACGCTTCGGCTTAGTGGGCAAGGGAATATTTTTTAATTCGTATGTTTTATTGCCTACGATTGTAGCTTTGCCGAGTTCTACCCAACCACGACCATAATCTACATAAACCGGAACCGGAGTAACAAATCGTTTCGAAACGTTAGATTGAGTAATCTTGGCATTCAAAATGGTTCGCCCCTTAGATTTACTCAGATTGTATTTGAACTCGTAGGCTGGAATATCCGTTCCATAAACCCATTGATCAAAGAACCAGTCCATTTTTCCATTTTGAAGGATGTCCATTGCTGGGGTCATATGTTTTTCTACAATGCGTTTGAAATCTTCGGTAGAAACGTCTTTATTGTAGTGAGATTTTATGAAATCTTTCATCATTGCTCTGAATCTCTTATCTTTGTTCAACATCCCGCGGGCTTTCGTATCAAGCATAAGCATTCTAAGCATATGAAGGACATAAGCCCCTTTTGGATACATTACCCGGCGTCCGCCCGGAGCTTTACTTGAGGACAGCCGATTCCCTTGAGTGATTGGACCAACCTTGTATGCCGGGACTCCTTTTGTGCCGCGGTTTCCGTTTACGATAAGTTCGCGCTGATCTTCCCAGTATTTGATAAATCTACCGGGATCTTTGTAATGAACTCGTTGTACGTAAATGCCTGCTGAAAATTCCGCAAATCCCTCGCTCATCCATTGATCTCTATAGCTTGTCCATCCGACGGCATGTCCCCACCATTGATGAGCAATTTCATGAGGACCAACCTCATTCCAAAACGCATTATTTCCGCCACGAAGTCCTATAAATTCTTTTCTATGGACGCGATCAAAGAATGCAATATAAGGCATGTAAACCAGTGTCGCCCAAGCTTGCCCAAAATTTCCAGCCGGCTGCTCTGTCATAGCAATTCTTTTATGCGGAAGTTTTCCGAAATATCTGTTATATATCCTAACGGCATTTACGGTGTCGTCTAAAACCCTTTTTGCCATCGAGGAAGTATTGAGTGAACCAATATTGTACGTTGTTGCTGATTGTCCGAAGCGGGCTCGACGAGCTTCAAAATTCTCGATCCTCGCTATAAAGTTCTTGACCGGTCCAGGAAGGACTTTATTGTTATAAACAGAAAGTTCGTATCCGGTAACTTTGTCCGTAAGTTCGTGTTTTTTGAAATCACCCAGATTAAATCCGGCTGTTGCCATTTCGACGCCCTTGGTTGACCAGTGTGCGTATTTCAGGTCGCCTTCATCATCGGCGGTATCTATAAGTTCGCCGACACCAACAAGCGTTAGTTGTTTTGGATAGCGGAATTTAAGATCGAAAGAAGCCCTATCAAGAAATCGCGAGCCGATATTATTCGGATACCAGTTTGTTCTAGAACGGAGAAAATAATTCCCAGTTCCGGCGTCTAATAAAGATTTTACGCCGTCATATTCAAAAATTAGTTTAAATTTCTTTCCGTTAGGAACTGTTCGTGGAAGAATTACTGCAAGAGAGCTGTCTTTGTTTTTGCTTTCCTGAATGAATTTCAGTTCCTCACCCTGTTCATTAAGGACGCGTTTAACCCGCATGTACCTGAATAGGTTAAATGGCAAGACGCGTTGTCCCGTTGTTCGAACGAATAGCGTCATTTCATCGGTTGCTATCATTCGCAATCCGCGAAGCGTAACGTCTATTTTATGGTTGGTAATATCATAAACACTTCGATCAACATTACTATTACCCGTTCCTTTCTGATATTCACTTCTTAAGTGAAAACCCAACCATAATCCATAATTATCTCTACTATAGTTAGTTAAGCTGACTTGCTCGGGGGCTATCTGACTAACACCTAAAGGATCTAGACGAAAGAGAAGATTGTTATACTTTTTCCCATCGATAAAACTCCAAAAGAATCCCGCACGATCGGGGGCGTAGGCATCCATGAGAATTCGAGTCGCCATGTTGTAACGAAACCGGGGAGTCTTGAGTAAAAATTCTTTACCGCGAAAGGCGTCACGAGCCTTACTCGCTTGCGAACCATTTTCTGCTATTTGAACATTTGGAGACTTTTTAACTTCTTTAAAGGTTTCATCGGTAAAAAACATTACCATTTTTGTAAAATCTTCCTTAAGCACACGGGACTTTACAAAATACTCCAAGCTTCTTTTTTCAGATTCAACCGGAGGGTCGATCGAAACCGTTCCCTCGCCAAAAAATACGGCTCCAGTCCTACGCCCTTGTGCCTCCTCAAGAAAATATATTTCACCGCTTCGAAGTGTAAAAACCGCTGCGTCCTTTTCTAACACAAGATTATTTACCTTTGCATATTCACCGCTAAAAGCTCCCTTTCCACTCGAAAGCTTTCTAAACTCGGTATAAACAGGGTCATTGTTTGCCTGGGGAGCATTAATCGTAACCTCGCCAACGATATTTTCCTTTTTCTTGTCTTTGTCCTTATCGTCTTGAGCAACGATGAAGGAAGCCAGGAGGGCGACCATTACGATAATGTTTATTATATTTCTATTCAGCATTTTTTTAGTTTGTCCTTAAAGTCTAGGTATTTTTTGTTTTTTACAAAAGCATTTGGGGTGTAACGTCGTCGGGTTTATCGAATCCCTGATTATTTTCCTAAATCAATGTTAAGTCAAGAAAATTTCACAACAAAACGATATTGATGGAATCTCAATTTTATCCAGAATGTTCGAATTCTGCGCTTGTCAAAAATATCCATTTTATCAGATTTGTCCATTATATTGGCAATAGTATGTAGCAAGTCAAGGAGTAATGGTTGTCATTTTTTGTATTGCATGGCAAACTCCTAGGTTTGGAGGAAGTAAGAAAATTTGTTTGTAGAAAGTAAAACGAAAACCAAATTGCTCAAGAAGATGGGGAAAGCCATCAGCGATTTTTCGATGATTGAAGAGGGCGACAAGATCATGGTGTGCCTTTCCGGCGGGAAGGACAGCTATACGATGCTCGATCTTTTGCTCGATGTTCAGAAACGCTCTCCCGTCGGGTTTGAACTCCTAGCGGTAAATCTTGATCAGAAGCAACCGGGTTTTCCCGAAGATGTTCTGCCGAATTATCTTGAAAGCGTAAGAGCGAAGTATCGAATTGTTGAAGAAGATACTTATTCTGTCGTAACGGAAAAGATTCCTGAAGGAAAAACTTTTTGTTCTCTATGTTCGCGTTTAAGAAGGGGAATTTTATATTCGACTGCGATTGAAGAAAAATGTACGAAGATTGCCCTCGGACATCACGCGGATGACATAATAAACACTTTTTTACTAAATATGTTTTATGTCGGGCAGCTCAAAGCAATGCCGCCGATTTTGCGTTCGGATGCAGGTGACAATACCGTGATTCGTCCGCTTGCTTATTGCCAAGAACGAGACATTGAAGTTTATGCTGAGCAGAAAAAATTCCCAATAATCCCTTGTAATTTGTGCGGCTCTCAACCAAATATGAAGAGAGCTCGAATGAAAAAGCTTATTAACGAACTTTCAAAAGAGATTCCCTACATTCGAAACTCGATGATAACTGCGCTTTCAAACGTGACCGGATCTCACCTGCTCGATACCGACCTTTACGATTTCGAAAATTTCACGCCGCTTATCAAACAAATCCCCGCCGGATACGGAAGTGTTGAAAAAGAACTCGATGCCGTATTTGACCACTCGGAAGGCAACATAGATAAACAAAATCTTGTTGCCATCGGATAAATAGTTGCCGCAAGTCAGCACCATTTGATGCGGTATATTTATAGCAAGGGATTTGGGCAGCGTGAGAATTGGAGTTCCATAGGAATGACATACCTACGTAAATCAGAAAATAAACCGGAATATAATATACTTCGAATGGATTTCGGCATTCTATATTTTTTTTACGGTGATTCGAACGCCAAACCAAACAGCCAAGTCCTCGATATTTGCTTACTATTTCGTGATAACATGGGAGTTTGGCTAATCAATAATATGTTAGTTTGCTAAAGGTAGCTCATGGATAAAGCTGAAAAAAAAGCCCTGAGTGATATTAAAGAGTATGGATGCCATATCCTTCATGTCATGGAAGAAAATGAATTCCCAAGGTTTAGTTATTC
>Ga0114931_10001670_pt1 | contig 28244 bp, 26 predicted proteins | sample 2SBtaG_FD_89579 | JGI IMG/M metagenome (GOLD analysis project Ga0114931, IMG submission 89579) | Deep subsurface microbial communities from Kolumbo volcano to uncover new lineages of life (NeLLi) - 2SBTROV14_V59a metaG | ecosystem: Environmental > Aquatic > Marine > Volcanic | place: Kolumbo... | reverse complement strand
CGCGGAGCGGTCGAGGGGGAGGCTCGGCGAAGCCGAGGGGGCGCTGCTGCGCCCCCAACAAACGCTGCTAGTCCCGCGTTGCGCGGCGCAGCCGCGCGTGCGAAGCACCCATCGCTTCGATGGGAACGCGGGACTAGCCTTCGTGTTCATCCAGGGGGAGCAGCTGCCGGGCGGGTCCTGGCAGCCGCTGCGCGTAGGGAGTCAGGGCCCGACGAAGTCCACGATGCCCAGCCCTGCTTCCGTCCAGGCGGCGGTCAGCGTCGACGGATCGGGCGCGCCAACCTTGCCGCTCCACATCGGGCTCTGCTTCGCCGGCCAGGACTTCCACGTGAACGAGGCGTCGAACCGGTACAGGTTCCCGTCGTCGTAGCCGCTATACAGATAGTAGTAGCCCGCAGTGCCGTACTGGTTCGCGTCGCGGCGCTCGAAAAAATAGAGCGCGTGCCCGCTGCCCTGCGGCGCAGCCGGGGCAGGGTCGTCGGTCATCGTGACGGTCTTCTCGTACACGATCGCGTCGTTGGAGTGGTAGGCGTAGAGGACGGCGGTCGGATTGGCGACGAAGGTGATCTCCTCGTCGGGAGTCGCTCCGGGTGCGGAGGGCAGCTGATCGACGCCGGTCACGGAGAGGTTCGCCAGCGCGGGGAATGCCTGCGTGGTCTTCACCGGCGGCTGCCAGGTCCCGTTGGAGCGGAGATAGAACCTGCCGGACGAAGAAAAGACCAGCAGCCGGTCGTAGTGCTCGAGCTGGGTCGCTGCGACCACGCCATACGGCGGAGGTGCGTTGGCGCCGGTCCACACCTTGGACAGTGCGATCTTCGACCAGCTGCCGGCACCGAGATCGTAGCGATAGAGCATCCACGACTGTCCCGTGCCTCCGGAACCACCGCTGCCCCCGGCAGCCTGCCCCGCGACGCCTCCCGTTCCGCCCAGAGGAGCCCCACCCGACCCGCCGCTCGCGCCGCTGCCTGCTGCTCCGCCCGGACCTCCGTCGGGCCAGCCGCTCTGGGGGACGCCACCCGCACCGCCATGCGAGCCGCTGCCGCCTACCGACGAAGTGTGTCCGCCTTCGTTCGCGGCCGTTCCCCCCGTGGTCTGGCCCGAGCACGCCGATGGGGCGCACACAGCCACCGGAAGTGCCACCAGGGCCCAGGCGCGGAGCCGCTGCTTGAAACAGGGCATGATGTCCCAGCCTATTCCGTTTCGGGGAATGCTTCCACCCCTCGCGCCGGCGGGCCCGTTCAGCGCCCGGCGCGCCGCGCGCCCTTCGAAGCGCGCTTGAGCAGGCCGCGGTAGGCCGGTGCGGAGAGCTCCTCACGACCCTTGGCCCAGCTGCGGATCGCCGGGACCAGCTCGCTCTCCCAGAGCGGGCCGAGCCGGAACTGGATAAACTCCTGGTACAGCGCGGCGATCAGCCGATCGAGCTCTTCGAGCAGGTGCATGCGTTCGTAGAAGCGCTCGTCGCCATTCTCGGTGACAAGCGCGGGGATCGACGCGCTGGAGATCGCCAGTGTGGAGGCGGTGAGCACCCAGGCATAGTCCTGCGGTCCGAGGCGCGCGCTGATGCGTGCGCGTGACGGCAGCTTGCCCTGCTTGAGCGCCTCGCGCGCCTCCGGCGTGGTGCTGGGCGCGAGGCCCTTGAGCGTCGTCTTCTCGGCCTTGTCGAGCTGTGACTCGAACGACAGGAGCGTGTCGAGCCACACCTCGACTTTGCCGAAACCCGGCACGTCGAGCTCGCCTTCGAACAGCTCGCTCTTGAACCACAGCCAGACGATGAACTCGCCGCCAAGAAAGCGCGTGCCCTCGATGCGTTCGACCAGGTCCATCGCTAGCCTCGCCTCCTGCCGCCCAGGGTGCTCGCCTCGACACCGGACAGCGCGTGGAGCTCGGCTTCACGCAGGCCGAGCCGCTCGGCGGAGATGTACGGGCTGTCAGCCGTGAGCTCCGGCGAGAACGTCTTCTCGAACAACGCCATGAACTGCTCGTGCACACGCGGCGACTGGTTGAAGAAGCGCACCACGCCGCTGTCGAGGTTCCAGCTCATGTCCACGACCTTCATCGACGGCATCAGCTTCTTGCGCAGGCGCGTGATGATGCGCGCTTTCAGCTCCGCCTTCTCGCGCTTGCCCAGCTTCTCGCGCCCCGACTTGGCCAGGGCTTCCTGCTCGGCGTCGGCCAGGTGAGCGCGCAGGAGCGTGCCCGGAACGCGCCAGCGGTCCATGCGCAGACCGAGATTGACGTAGGAGTTGTAGAACACCTTCTCGTGGTCGAGGTCCAGGTCGAGGACGCGACCGACCGCGCACCAGCCGAAGTGTTCCTGGTCCTCGCTCTCGGGGGTCAGCGGCTCGAAGGTGCGGAGCCGGATGGACTCGACGAACCTGTCGCGGAAGCGCTCGGGTAGCTCGCCTCGGACGAAAAAGCGGGTGAAGGTGAGAGAACCGGCGAGCGCGCCCAAGATGCCTCCTCGGCAGGAACGGCGTCCGTAGCGAACCGCACCCGGGCGGTCAAGCCAGCGACCTGACGACGGCTACCAGGCGGGTCCTGGCACCTCGGCGACTAGAACCACCAGATCCGTCGCGCCGACCAGTAGAGCACGATGGCGGCAGGGATGAGATAGGCGGCTGTCGTCCAGCCGCGCCAGCGCCCCGGCCGGCGGACAAACGCGAGCGCAGCGAAAAACAGCGGTCCGAGGCCCAGCACCGCACCCAGCAACGCTTCGAACAACCACGAGCGGCCGCCCCACGGCGCGAGCCGCTCGCGCACGGCCCAGATCGTGTCCTGGGCGTCCAGTCGCTGCAGATCGGAGGCACGAAAGCGGGCAACTGCCTTCCCGACGAAGAAGTACGCGTCCAGCTCGTCTCCCCTTGCGAGCAGGAGATCCGGGTCGAAGTGCTGCCCGAACACCCTGCGCGATGCGCCGGTGGCTACGCCCCGCGCGTTCCAGAGCTTGAGCTCGACGTGGTCGGGCTGGTTGTTGCCGAGCCGATCGTTTTCGCGGGTGTTGTCGTCGAGGTTGGCGCTCGCGAAACCCGTCTGCAGCGGTGTCACGACACCGTGCCTGGACGAGAACCAGCTTGCTTGCGGAAACGATCTGCCCCCGGGGACCAGCCGGAACGAATACTCGCTGGGCATGTGGCCTTCGACGAGCCGCTTCGGTGGATTCACGAACGGGCGCCGACCGTCGCCCGCGACGAGCTCCGAAGGAGCGCCGAGCGACACGATGTTCGGGCACTGGAGCCGGGCGCCGGGCACGGGCTTGCACGAGCGGAAACCATTTTCGTTCGCGCCGGCGATCCGGCACACCTTGCCTGGAACCTGGAACGCCAGGTACAGCGCGTCGCGAGCCCCGCACACCGTGTCGCTCGTCGCGTTCAAGATCTGCATCGAGGTCGGAGCGCCGAGTCGGCCGTTCTTTCCCACCGTCCAGAGCGAGAGCGGTCTGACGCTCTCCGAGCCTGCCCTCTGGAACCTACCCATGCTGGCCAGTACGAGCGACCCCGCCCTGGCATCGCGGAACACGGACAGGTGATCGCTGCCCGGCCAGGTGGGCGGTACCACCCACTTGTCACCTTCCAGCAGGGCCCAGCCGTTCTTGTAGACGCCCAGCGCGATCAACAGGCGTTTCCCATCCCAGGCGACGCTGGTCGGCGTCGCTCCAAGTTTCAGCCTGGCGCGGACGCGGAACATCGGCAGCGACGCGACGACGAGCTCCTTCTTGTCGTTCGCGAGCAGATAGGCCGTCTCGTTGGTGTAGGCCAGGAGCTGCCCGTGCAGTCCGCGAGGACGATCCAGTGGCGTAGCAGCCCGCGGTAGCGATACGACGTACGACAATAGCGCCACTAGCGCGGCCCAGACCCCAAGCACAGCGGCAAGCCCGGCGCGTGCTCCAGGCGCGCGGCGTGCCCCGGCACTCATTACACGAACCGGTTCATGCCCTGGGTGCCGCCCTCGAGGCCCTCGGCGTACTGGTACTCCGGGTCGAGCAGGTCGTTGATGCGGTCCATGATGACCTTCGTGATCGCGCCGTAGCGCTCGCCGTACTTCTTGTTCGCCTCGTCCGTGAGCGGCAGCACGTCCTTCGGCACGCGGTAGGGCGAAAGCTCCGGCCCGTCCACGCTGAGCGGCTCGCCGACGCGATACACGACGCGCCCACCCTTGGAGAACGGCGAGTTCGCGGGGTAGAGCCTATCGCTGCCGTTGCAGCCGATAGGGATGATCGGCGCGCCAAGATACTGCGTCATCTGCGCGAGACCGTTGTGTCCGCGCGGCAGACGCTTGGACCTGGTTCCCTGCGGAAACACGAGCACGTCCAGATGAAGCTCCTCGATGGCGCGGCGGTTCAGCTCGATGACCTCGCGGATCATCTGGTCGAAGAGCTGGTTGAACCCCTCGAGGAACGGCGTCGCGTCCTGGCCGATGAAGCCGGCAAGCCCGGAGCTCGAGCCTTCCGGAAGTGGCTCCGAGGGCGCGCGCTTGCCGTCCACCAGATCGCGGAGCAGCCGGTACTCCTCTTCCTCCGGCGGGCGACCGACTGCTTTCCGGAACTCCGTCGTGATCACGTAGCCGCGCGAGGGCGTCGGGATGTTGTTCGTCGAGTCCATGAAGCGACCGACGAAGTCGTTCTCGTAGTACTTTCCCTTCACCCACGTCGCCGTGAACGGCAGCCCGGCTCGGTACATGGCGTACTGCAGCGGCCAGTAGTTGTAGCGATCGGTGTGGTTCATCGCGAGGAACGCGCCACCGCCGGGCGGCAACCGCTCCTTGCCCTCGATCACGATCGTGGACCGCTTCGGCAAGCGGTAGTCGAGCCAGAGACCCAGGTTGGCCACCACGACCTGGCCCTTCGGGCGTGTGCTGAGCTTGATGCGCTTCAGACGCTGTAGATCGAGCAAGCGAGCCTCCCGGTAGGCGTTCGGCGGAAGGTGGCGAGCCCGATCAGGGCTTGCCTGCAGGGGCGGGCGGTGGCGTGCCCGCGCCTCGAGGCATGGGGATCGGCCGCATGCCCACTCCGGGGGGACCACCAGGGTGACCGTGCGGGCTGGCGCCACCAGGCGGAGCGCCCGTCATGTGCGCACCGCCTCGCTGCTCGAGCATGCGGAGCTGACCGAGCACGGCGTCGTAGTGATCCAGCATCGAGCGGCAGTTCTCCGGCTTGATGCTCTCGGTTCTGCTCTTGACCATGCCGCACGTGTTGCTCTGCGGACCCAGGTCCTTGCACAGCTTGGAAACCAGATTGGTGCACGCTGCGCGCGCTTTCTCGAGCCGCGCGAGGGTCCCGGGCACATCTTCCAGCGCCGCTCCGCAGGCAGCCACGGGCAAGAGCTCCGCCGCCGACTTCGCCTGCTCGCAACCTGCGGTGGTCTCACCGGACTGAGCGCAGATCTTGTCCTGCCAGGACTTGCACTGCGCGCTGAGGCCACTGCCCAGAGCGGCGGGTGACTTGAACGGCGCGCGGCCCTTGGCCTTGGCGTCGCGCAGGAACCAGCCCCCGGCCCCGCCCACGGCAATGGCCACCAGCGCGATCAGCACCAGATTCATGGGCGAGCGACGCTGCTCGTCGGCCACCGCGCGGGCATCCACACGACGCGACTTCGAAGCGGGACGCTTCCCCTGCGCGCGCTTCCCGGACGCCTTGTCGTCGCTGCTGCGCTTCGACGACTTGTCGTCGCTCCCGCGCTTCGAAGCCTTGGCGTCGCTCCCGCGCTTCGAAGCCTTGGCGTCGCTCTGGGCGGCCGCTGCCTCGTCGTCGTCGTCGCCGCCGTCGTCGCCGTCGTCGCCGTCGGAGTCGGAGTCGGCTTTCGCGCCATCGTCGTCATCGTCGCCGTCATCGTCGGATGCGCTGGCATGATCGTCGTCGTCGCCCGCCCCGTTTCCCGGATCGTCATCATCGCCGGACACCTTGTCCTTGGCCGCATCCTGCGAGGAGTCTGCCGATTCCTCCTCGTCCTCGTTGCGCTCGGATTTGGTGTCGTCGTCACCCTTGTCGTTTTTCACACGCGCACCCTAGAGGGCCTCCCGCCCTCGAAGCCAGGAAATTGGTATCGGATCGGACCAGGAAGCGGCGGAGTGGTGCAGATCTTGCCACCACGACCACGGAAACCCAGTGGCGCCGGGCTCAGGGCGAGCGCCAGCGTGCGGATCGAAGGCGAGTAGCCGCGCGCCCCGGTTCGGAAAGCTCGAGACCTGCTCGTGACCAGCGAGGATCCGCCCCGTGGTCCAGCATGCGAGCGTGACGAAGAGCACCCACGCGAGCAGGACAAGAACCGGGACGCGACCCAGGCGGCCAGCAATGGACGCGCTTACGGAATCTCGCCTCGCAGGCTCCGGCGTCCCCGCACGATTCAACCCCGCCTGAGCTTGCCGCGGTCGATCTTCCCGAGATGCGTGCGGGGCAGCGAGTCGACGATCGCGACATGGCGCGGCGCCTTGTAGGGCTCGAGGCGCTCACGCACGAAGGCCTTGAGCTCCTCGTCGAGGCCGTCGCGCGACTCGCTGGCAATGACGAACGCATGCGGCTTGGTCAGCCCCTCGTCATTGACAACGCCGACGACGGCGCATTCCTTCACCGCGGGATGCTGGAGCAGGCAGTTCTCGACTTCCTGCGGCGCGAGCCACTTGCCGCCGACCTTGAGCATGTCGTCGCCACGGCCGCAGTAGATGAAATAGCCATCCGCGTCACGGTGCAGCATGTCTTCCGAGACGTACCACTCGCCGCGGAAGGCGCGCATCGTCTTCGGCATGGAGTGCCAGTACTGGATGGCGCGCGAGGCGCCGCGCACCCACAGGTAGCCGACTTCGCCGGGTGCACATTCGCGGCCCTCGTCATCGGCGACCTTCACGTCGAAGCCGGGCACCGCGCGGCCGAGTGTGCCGGGACGCACGTCGCCGGGGCGATTGGTGAGGAACACGTGCCACATCTCGGCCGTGCCCAGGCCGTCGCAGAGCTCCACACCGAACGCCTTCTTCCAGCGCTCGTAGAGCTCGACGGGCAGCGCCTCGCCGGCCGACGTGGCCACTCGCAGACACGACAGGTCCTGCTCGGCCGCGCGCTCGTGCCTGACCATGTGCCCGATCATCGTCGGCACGTTGATGAGCAACGTGGGGCGATGCTTGCGGATCAGCTCGAACAGCCGATCGGCGGTGCAGCGATCGGGAAACAGGATCGATGTGGCGCCAACCGAGAACGGGAACAAGAGATTCGCGCCCGTCCCGTAGCCGAAGTAGAGCTTCGGCACGCTGAGCGTGATGTCCTTCTCGGTGTAGCCCATCACGCCCTGGCCGTAGAGTGCCGTCGTGTTCGCGTACGAGCCGTGCGTCTGCACCACCGCCTTGGGCTGGCCGGTGGTGCCGCCGGAGAACAGCCAGATGGCGCCGTCGTCGCGGTGCGTGGGGTAGTTTTCGAATTCGGCGCTGGCGGCGGCCATGCGCTGGTCGAGATCGAGGACGCGCACCGGCCCGCCGCGGCGCCCCACAACGCTACCCTTCGCGGGACCTGCCAGAGCGGCGGGCAGAGACCTGTCGCCAGCGCCGACAACGAGCAGCGCGTCCAGATCGCGTGCGCCGAGCGCCGCCTCCGAGAATGCCTCCAGGTCGTCTGCGTGCACAACCGCGACACGGGCGCGCGTATAGTCGTAGAAGTACGCGACGTTGTCCGGCTTGAGGCCGGGGTTGACCATCACGACGACCGAGCCGTTCTTGAGCGTGCCGAACAGCGCCGCGACGTACCCGGGAATATCCGGCAGTGCGACGATGACGCGCTCTTCCGCCTCGACGCCCAGCTCCACCAGCACGTTGGCAAAGCGGTTGGCCGCCGCGTGCACCTCGGCGTAGCTCACGCGCCGCTCGCCCGCGATGAGCGCGGTGCGCTCGCCGCGGCCTTCGCGGATACGCGCATCCAGAAAACGGTCGGCCAGGTTCAGAGCCTCGGGCAGATCGTCGAACATGACCGCGACCTTATGCGCCCAACGCCGCCAGGTCGAGAGCGAGCGACTTGGCGCGGCGCGGCACGCGCCTCACAATGCGAGCGTGGCTATTACAGACCTGTCCGACCTGACCTGGGAAGAGCTTCGGGCCCTCGACAAGGCGCGCGCCGTCGTGATCCTGCCGGTGGGCGCGACCGAGGCGCACGGACCGCATCTGCCGCTCGGCACCGACGTGATCATCGCGCAGGCGATGGCGCGCCGCGGCGCGGAGAAGCTCGAGCGGCGCGGCGCCACGGTGCTGCTGGCGCCGCCGCTGGCTTACACGGTGGCCAACTACGCGGCGGGCTTCGCGGGCACGGTGTCCATCCGCCCGGAAACGGAGCACGCGCTGCTCGAGGACATCGCGCACTCGCTGTCGGCCCACGGCATCCGCTACCTGGCGCTTGCCAACGCGCACCTCGAGCCCGCGCACATCGGCGCGCTGCACGCCGCGGCCGAGCACATCACCGCGGCCGGCTTGCTCACCGTCGTGTTTCCCGACGTGACGCGCAAGCCCTGGGCGCTCAGGCTCACCGACGAGTTCAAGAGCGGCGCATGCCACGCCGGCCAGTTCGAAGGCTCGATCGTGATGGCCGAGCGTCCCGAGCTGGTGCGCGAGGAGATCCGCCGCGAGCTGCCCGCCAACCCCGCCAGCCTGTCCCGCGCGATCCGCGACGGGAAGTCCACGTTCGAGGCCGCCGGCGGGCCGCGCGCCTATTTCGGCTACCCGGCGCAGGCCAGCGCGGCGGAGGGGCAGGACACCATCGAGGTGCTCGGCGCGCTACTCGACGAGGCGGTCGCGGCCCGGATGCTTGGGCTCGACTGACGGGCGGAGCGGCGCGAACATGGCGCGGACGCGGCTCTTGTTGCTTCGGGTGCTGGTGCCGGGGTGGGGAGGCGCGAGCTGGACCGCGCGGTCCAGCTTTGCCGCGTGGCAGGCCGAAAGCACGGCGCTGGCGGACGGCGCACTCTTGAGCAGCTACGGCAAGCTCATGGCGCCGACGGGCGTGGTTTCCGTGCCCGACTAGCATTGGACGCGCCTGCGCTCGGTAGTCGGGCCGGGCGACGACTGGAAAGCGACGCGTGATCGATCACCTGGGTGGGTCCGGCGCGGTGTCGTCGCGAGACGCATAGATTCGCATCGAGGGATCGAACCTGGGGGTGACCGGGGCGGGTCCGGAGGCGGCGGCCGGTGCTGTGGCCGTGTCGGTGACCGCGCCGGTGGCAGTGACGGGGGAGGACGCGGTGAGTCGCGGCCACGGCACTCGGCAGGCGCGCGCCAGCCCTCTGGGCTGTCACTCCCGCCTGCAGGCTCGTGGGACGGGTGATGGATGCAGCGCGTCAACGCTCCTCTTCCGCCCGGCGGCGGGCGAAAGGAGAATCGGCAATGCGCTTCCACACTCTCGACCTCGCTCTCACAGCCCAGCAGGCCATCGTGCCGCTGGTCCACCGCGTCCAGCGCCACGACCGCAAGCTGGCGCAGCAGCTGAAAGTCGCGACCCACAGCTTCGTGCTCAATCTCGGGGAGGGTGCCTACTCCGATCCCGACACGCGCCGCAGTCGCTACCAGAGCTCCGCCGGCAGCGCCGGTGAGGTCCGGGTGGGTCTGCATGCGGCAGTGGGCTGGCGCTACCTGCGCCAGCAAGAGGCAGAGCCCGCGCTCGGGCATCTGGACCGGCTGCTCGCTTCCCTCTGGAGGCTCACCCACTGAGCAGCGCTGCCCCGGCGTCGCGTGGGCGGCGCCGGCGCGGGCCGCGAAACGTCTGGGCGCCGGAAGGCAGGGACCACCTGCGCACCGTGCTCCGCGTCGAGATGGAGACGCTGGGCGGGGATGGCACTCGAACGAACATCGAGAACCGCTCCTTCGTCGCGAGCTTGCCGCGCTCCCGCCTGACCGACGCCCAGTGGCTCCTGCTCGGCTGCCCCGGACCCCGGCCACCGCCCCCGATGGCCGCGGCGCGCAGCGCCCGCGGCGGTCACCGCCGCCGTCGCCGGCCCTGACGCTGACCCTGCCACGGTCACCTCGGCCCGGAGGACGGTGCTCGCGCCGACGAAAACCGATCACTACTAGCATCGGACGGCGGGCGCTTGACTTGTCGCGCCGGGGCTGGAAGAAGCTCCGGCGGCTCATGAGGATCTCCGGGTGGTGCATAGGTGCGCTCGCGCTCGCGCTCGTGGCGTGCGCGGCGACGGACAACAACATCCCGACGTCGGGCGGCACGGGCGGCAGCGCGGGCTCGGCGGGTAGTGGCGGCAGCGGCGCGAGCGCAGGCTCGGGCGGTAGCGCGGGCAGCGGCGGCTCCGCCGGAGTGGACGGCGGCGGCAGCGGCGGGCTCGGCGGGCTCGGCGGGCTCGGCGGCAGCGCGGGCTCGAGCGGCGCTGCAGGCGACGCGGGCACAGCCGGTTCCGGCAGCAGCGCGGGTTCCGGCGGCAGCGCGGGTTCCGGCGGGACCACGGGCGACGCCTCGACGTCGAGCGTGCTCATCTCGGAAGTCTTCGTCGATCGCAATCTCGCGGGCGACGCACACGAGTGGATCGAGATTTCCGGCCCCCCGGGCACGCCCATCGGCGATCTGTCGCTCCGCCACTACCGCTGGAAGAGCAGCTCGAACCCCACGCTGCTCGTGTTCGATCTCGCGGTAGCGCCTGCCGGCACGAAGATGCCATCCGGCGGCACCTGGAGCGTGGGCGGCTACCAGTCGCCCGCGCAGCAGACCTACACCATCGCGTCGCCCGACAACTTCGGCCTCGACGGCAGCGCCGGCTCGCTGCAGCTCTACCGCCCGTCGAACGGCGAACTGCTCGATGCGGTCGGCTACGGCGGCGCACAACCGGCGAACGCGCCGAGCGCACCGACCACGACCATGTACGGCAGCGCCGCGCCACTGGCGCAGAGCGGAACGAGCACGCTGTCCACCGCGCGCCGCCCGGGTAGCGCTGCACAGGACAACTCGGTCGACTTCTGCGTGCAGGACGTGACGCCGAACGCCGCCAACAGCGGCACCTGCAAGTAGCGGCAACGCGGCGCGGCGTCCTGGTGAAGGCGCACGCAGACAGCGACGCTGGGTTCGCCGTCGAGCTATTGTGTCGACGTGTCAGAGTAGGTTGCATTCGTGACCCGAGCCTGTGCGGGCGAAACCGTAAACGGCGACCGTACCCTGGTGCTCGAGCAGGGCGAACACCGCGCATTCTTCGGTGTGGACGCTCTGGGGCATAGGCCAATCGCGCACGCAGCGGCCGCGGATGCCGAAGACGCTCGCCGCCGCATGGAGCTTGCCCGGGGCGCGCGCCCAGCTCCTGTTCGTGGCCTCGCCTGGAGTGGTCGGCGGACAGGTCAGGCGCTTCCGCGTGCGGTTGGACCGTCGCGAGCATTGGCGGCGCGGCACGCCCTGGTTACGCTGCGGCCCATGCCCGTCATCGACGCCTGGATCCAGCACCCCACGCCCGGCTTCCTCGCCGATCCGATGTTCGCGTCGCTCCGGCGCTGGATGGGCATGGAAGAAGTGCCGCAGGAGATCCCCATCGACTTCACCGTCGGCGCGCTGGAGAGCGCGGGCGTGGAGCGCGCGCTCGTCTCGGCGTGGTGGGGACCACAGGGCCCGCTGATCGACAACGACACCGTCGCCGGCTTCGTGAACGCGCGCCCCGACATGCTCGTCGGTATCGCGTCGGTCGATCTGTTCCGACCGATGGACGCGGTGCGTGAGCTACGCCGCGCCGTGAAACAGCTCGGCTTCCGCGGGCTCCGACTTCTGCCGTGGCTGTGGGGGCTGCCGCCGAATGACCGCCGCTACTATCCGCTCTACGCCGAGTGCATCGAGCTGGGCATTCCGTTCTGTCTGCAGGTCGGCCACGCCGGACCGCTGCGCCCGTCGGAGCCGGGCCGCCCCATCCCGTACCTGGACGAGGTGGCGTGCGATTTCCCGGAGCTGGTGATCGTCGGCGGACACATCGGCTACCCGTGGACCCAGGACATGATCGCGATGGCGACCAAGTACGACAACGTCTACATCGACACCTCCGCCTACAAGCCCAAGCGCTTCCCCGCGGAACTCGTCCAGTACCTGCGCGGCCACGGCCGGAAGAAGGTGCTCTTCGGCTCGAATCACCCGATGATCTTCCCCGGCGATTGCCTCTCCGGCGTCGACGAGCTCGGCCTCGACGATGAAGCGCGGCAGCTGTTCCTCTACGACAACGCCCGCCGCGTGTTCAAGCTGGGCTAGCGCCGACGCCGGCGGGCCGGCACGCGGCCCTCTTCGACCAGCTCGCGCAGCGCGCGCTCCATCTCCTGCGCGAAGATCAGCTTGACCGCATCCACGCCGGCGGAGCGCAGGGCGTCGAGCGAGCGCGCGAGATCCTGCGGCGAAGCGCCGTCCGTCTTCGTCTGCTGTTCGAAGTGGGCGATCAGCTCGTCCGCCGCTCGCGACAGACGCCGCCGGAGGATCTGCTCCGCCTTGATCACCGACTCCAGATCGACCCCCTCGCGATCGAGCTTGAGCGAGATGCGGAGCAGCCCCGGGCTGTGCACCAGATAGCTCGGCGGATGAGCGTGCCCCTCGCGCCGCACCAGCCCCGCACGGACCAGCTCGGCAATAAAACCGGGGCGCGGCTTGTCGCCGAGCAGCTCGACCAGCTCGGGCTCGCTCAGGATGCGCGGTCTATCGTCGGACCACGGTGCGCGCAGCGAATCGCCCACACCGAGCCACTCCGACACCGACACGTCCCCCGCGTCGGCGCGGCTCAGAAGATCGCGAATCGCTTTCAGGTTGAGCCCACGATCCTGCAGCTCTGCCACCAGGCCGAGCCGCTCGACGTGGCTGTCGTCGTAGAACGCCTGGCGCCCGGAGCGCGTCGGCGGCGGCAGCGCACCCTTGGCCTGGTAGAAGCGGATGGTGCGGCTCGGCACGCCCGTCGCCGACGACAGCTCGTCGATCGTGTAGCGGCGGCGCTCGGGCTCGGCCGCGCCGGCGGCATCCAGCGGAGAATCGAGGGTGGTGGCAGTCACAGCTACACCAATAACCGTTACAGTAATTACTGTCAACGCATGCGCCGAGGCTTCCGCTGGCCATGGTTGCCGATTCGCGACCGTTCATCTACACGAACCGCATGGATCTCGCGGGGAAGAAGGCGGTCATCACCGGCGGTGGACGCGGCATCGGCAGGGCAGTCGCCCGCGCCCTGGCCGAAGCCGGGGCGAGCGTGCTGGTCGCCTCGCGCACCACGCCCGAGGTCGAAGCGGTCGCCGCGGAGCTCGCCGAGGCCGGCCTGGACGCCCACTTCGCGAGGCTGGACGTGACCGACGCAAAGAGCGTGCAGGCCCTCGCCGCGACCGCGAAGGACAAGCTCGGCCAGGTCGACATCCTGGTGAACAACGCCGGCATCGCCACATCCGCGCCGGTCAAGACGCAGTCGCTCGAGGGGTGGAACCGCGTGATGGCGGTGAACGCAACGGGCACGTTCCTGTGCACCCAGGCGTTCGTCGTCGAGATGGCGGCGCGCGGCTGGGGTCGCGTCGTCAACATCGCGTCCATCGCGTCGCGCATGGGCGCGCCGTACATCTCCGCGTACACCGCCTCGAAGCACGCCGTGCTCGGCTTCACGCGCGCAGCGGCCGCAGAGATGGCCTCGAAAGGCGTCACCGTCAACGCCGTGTGCCCGGGCTATGTCGACACGGAGATGACCATCGAGTCCGTCGAGCGCGTGATGAAGCAGACCAAGCTCAGCCGTGAAGACGCGCTGGCGGAGATCCTGCGCACCGCCAGCCAGTCGCGGCTGATCACGCCCAGCGAAGTGGCCTTCGTGGTCGCATCGCTTTGCGACGACAAAGCCGGCGGCATCAACGGACAGGCTGTCGTGATCGACGGCGGCGGGCTGCTCGCATGAGAGGAACATCATGACCCATCAGCTCATCAATCCCGAAGCTCTCGGCGCGCCCAAGGGCTACTCCAACGGTGTACTGTGCGAGCCGGGCGGGCGGCTCTTGTTCGTCGCGGGCCAGGTCGGCTGGGACGACAAGGAGCGGATCGTCTCCGAGCGCTTCAGCGAGCAGTTCGGCCGCGCCATCCAGAACGTGGTCACCGTGCTCGAAGCCGCCGGCGGCAAACCCGGGCACGTCACGCGCCTGACCATCTTCGTGAGCGACAAGCAAGAGTACATCGACCAGTCGCGCGAGGTCGGCGCCGAGTACCGCCGCGTGATGGGCCGGCACTTCCCCGCCATGAGCCTGATCCAGATCGCCGCCCTGCTCGAAGAGGGCGCCAAGGTCGAGATCGAAGCCACTGCCGTCATTCCCGCCTGACCGAAAACGAGCGAGCGACATGTCCCTGGCCCCGAAGAGCTTCCTCTACGAACACGACGCGGAAACCGGCGTCGCCACGATCACGCTGAACCGCCCCGACCGGCTCAACGCGCTCACCTTCGAGATCTACGGCGAGCTCGTCGACACCTTCCGCGCGCTCGACACCGAGTCCGGCGTGCGCGCCGTCGTCATCACCGGCTCGGGACGCGCGTTCTGCTCCGGCGGCGACGTGGAGGACATCATCGGCGCGCTGTTCGAGCGCGATCACCAGGGCCTGCTCGAGTTCACGCGCATGACTTGCGGGCTCACGGCCGCCATACGTGGCTGCCGCCGCCCCATCATCGCCGCGCTGAACGGCACCGTCGCCGGAGCCGGCGCCGTGATCGCCACCGCCGCCGACGTGCGCATCGCCTCGGAGAAGGCGAAGATCGCCTACCTCTTCACCAAGGTCGGCCTGAGCGGCGCGGACATGGGCATGGCGTGGATGCTGCCACGCATCATCGGCCTGGGCCGCGCGACGGAGCTCCTGATGACCGGCGACTTCATCGGCGCCGAGGAAGCGCAGCGCATTGGCCTGTACAACCGCGTCGTCCCGCCCGAAAAGCTCATGGAGGAAGCGCGGGCCTTCGCCGGGAAGCTCGCCCGCGGCCCCGCCTTCGGCATCGAGATGACCAAGACCCTCCTCGACCGCGAAGCCTCCACCGATCTGGATAGCGCCCTCGAGCTCGAAGCCGAAGCCCAGGCCGCCTGCATGCTCCACCCCGACTTCCGCGAAGCCTACGAAGCCTTCCGCGACAAGCGCGCAGCGAAGTTCAAGTAACGCGAGGCGGAGACGGCAGCGTGCGCCCGGCGCTGCGCACAGAAGATGTAGCGCGGTTTCGGTCCATGACACGGACCGAAAGGCCGCCACACTGCAACGTGGAACCAGAAGCGTCCATCTGATGCACCGAAAGGCCGCGACCGACGCGGAGCGGGACGCGAAGCGAGGCGTAACCCTACCGGCACTGCCGCGGCACACCCGCTCCGCGCAACACCGCCCGGACCGAAGCCAGCGCCTTCGAGCGATCCGTATTCAGCCCCGCCAGCGAGTTGCACACCGACGCAGCCTCCAGGTAGCGCTTGTTCTGCGGCGTCGGCGCGCGCGCCGCCTGGTCCGTCAGCGCCTTGCAGCAGCGCAGGTAGTCGACACGGATGCCGCCGCGCGATGCGCCGCCGCGCGACGCTGCCGGCGCGCCCATGCCCTGCCGCTGCGACTGCCAGCCCAGCTTCGTCGCACCGATGACGCCCGTGTTGTGCAGGCTTTCTCCGCGGAAGCGCGAGATGAACGGCTTCTTGGTGGAGCCCGTCTCGAAGCAGGTGAGCTTGCCGTCGTTGGACGCCACCAGGAGCTCGTAGGTCCCGTCGCCATCCGTGTCGGCGAGCATCGCCGGCGCCTCGATGGGCCCGCCCAGCTTCGCGAGCAGCGCGCGCCCGCCGTCCGCCGTGAGCGCGACGAGCTCGCCGGCCTCCGTGCCGAGGATGGCTTCGGGCTTGCCGTCGTTCGCCAGGTCCGTGACCACGGCGCTCGCCGACACGCGCCCTTCGAAGGCCTTGAAGCGCCGCTCGTCCACGCCCACGCCGAGTATGCCGTCCTCCTTGCCCCACCACGAGGTCGGCGCGATCAGCACACCCGGCGCGCCCGGCAGCGGCGTAGGCGTCCCGAACAGCCCCTCGATGCCGCCGCTGTCCTCTGCGAGCCGCGTGGCCCAGCGCTTCTCGCCGGTCCTGCCGTCGGCGATCGCCACGTCGCCGTACGACCAAGCCGCGAGCACCTCGGGATGACCGTCCTGGTCGAAGTCCGCAATGAGCGGCGAGGCGTGGATACCGGAACTGTTCGCGATCTGCCAGAGCACGCCGCCGTCGGTCCCGCGGTAGGCCGAGAGGATGCCGTCGCGCGCGCCGGCGACCACATCGGGGTGACCGTCACCATCCAGATCCGCAACGGCCGCCGCACCGATGAAACCCTTGGCGCCGTAGTCGTTGCCGCCGGTAGCCACGGCCCACAGCCGCTTGCCGCTCTTGCCGTCGAGCGCGCGCAGCATGCCCGATTCGTCGCCGACCACGACGTCCAGATCGCCATCGCCGTCCAGATCCGCGAGCGCCGGCGCCGGGCGGACCTTGCCCTTGGCGCGCGCCTTCCACAGGACCTTGCCGCCGAGCTCCGCTTTGACGATCTGCGAGTTGTCCGTCGAAAAGACAACGCTCTGCCCGTCGATCGCCACGCCACCCACGTCGAGATCGCCGTGACCGGGCGTGCGGATCAGCCGCACGCGCTTGCCGGTCTTCGCGTCCAGCACGTACACCCCGTCGTCGCGCTCGTTCTTGCCCTTGAGCGTGCGGCCGTGCGTACCGATGACGACCCGGCCGCCGACCAGCGCCATCGTGGTGCGGAAGGTCGTGCGGCCCACGCGGCTCTGCCATTTCTTCTTGAGCGTCACGCCGAGCGCTAACACGTGCACGGGATCGGTATGCCCCTGGCGCGACGGGCGGCCGCTCGAGGGCCCCACCTCGAACTGTCCCGAGCTCTGCGTCTGGCCCGAGGCCTGCTGGAGTTCCGCCGGCTGTTCCTGGGCCGCCGCCGGTGACGGCGCAGCGATAGCCACAGGCTGCACTGTAGCGGGCGGCGGAGGAGGAGACGCCACCGGCCTCGGCGCGGGGCCGCATCCGGCCGCCAGCAACGCCACGGCCCAGATTGCTTCTGTCGATCGTACTGACACCATTCGCTCCCTTCCTCGGTGCCCCCGAGGCTAGGCGAACCGGCGGCGCTCGGCTACACCGGGGACATGCCGCGCACCGAAGAGATCGACGCTTTCCTCGACGACCCCCAGCGTCAGCTCGCACGCGAGGTCGACGACTTCGCTGCCGAGCGGATAGCTCCCCTGCCCCCGCCCGCCGACGACGCCGAGGCGCGCCGACAGGCCCGCGAAATCCTGGCGCGGCTCGGCTCGGCGGGAGTGCTGCGCTACACGAACCCGCTGGATCTGCGCGCGTGCTGCCTGATCCGCGAGGCGCTCGGCGCCGCGTCATCGCTAGCCGACGAGGTGTTCGCGCTGCAGGCGCTGGGCTCCACGCCGATCGCCATGGCGGGCAGCGATGAGCTCAAGCAGCGCTGGCTCTCCGCCGTGGTGGAGGGCCGCGCGATGGCAGCCTTCGCGATGACGGAGCCGGAGGCGGGCTCGGACGTGGCCAGCCTGCAAACGACGGCGCGCCGCGACGGCGGCGACTACGTCATCGACGGCGGCAAGACGCTCATCTCCAACTCCGGCATCGCGGACTTCTACACCGTGTTCGCCAAGACGGATCCCGACGCGGGACACCGGGGCATCTCCTGCTTCGTGGTGGGCGCGGACAACCCTGGCCTCGAGCTGGTCAAGCCACTCGTGCTGAGCGCACCGCACCCGCTCGGCGAGCTCGCCTTCCACGGCTGCCGCGTGCCGACCTCCGCGCGCGTCGGTGACGAGGGTCAGGGCTTCAAGCTCGGCATGGCCACGCTCGACGCGCTGCGCACCACGGTCGCCGCCGCCGCCGCCGGCATGGCACGCCGCGCGCTCGACGAGGCGCTCGCGTACGTGACGGAGCGGCGGCAGTTCGGGCAGCCGCTCGCCGAGTTCCAGATGGTCCAGAACCGCCTGGCACGCATGGCGATCGATCTCTCCGCCTCGCGCCTGCTCGTCTACCGCGCGGCGATGGAGAAGGACCGCGGTGCAGCGCGCGTCACGCTCCCCAGCGCGATGGCCAAGGCCTTCGCCACCGAGGCCGCGCAGCGCATCATCGACGACGCCGTGCAGCTCGTCGGCGGCCGCGGCGTGCTCGCCGAACACATCGTCGACCGCCTCTACCGCGCCATCCGCCCGTTGCGCATCTACGAGGGCGCGACCGACGTGCAGCACATCGTCATCGCGCGCGCGCTCTTGAAAGAGCGGACGGCCACCCAGCCGTGAGCTTCGCTGCGTAGGCCGCCCGGGCTCACCCGACGCGATGTGCGCTAACCCCTGTCCGTCCGGGGGGCTCGCCGAAAGCCCTGGCCGTCGCCGCGGCGCATGGGATCGTTCAACTCCCGAAGGCGCGCCCGACGTCTAGCGGCGCCCCGGAAAACGTACACGATGTGACAATGACGCTCCGCGCCGACCTGCCCCGGAAGACGCGAGACCGCCAGAAATATCCCGCGAAGCCCGGGCGCCATGCCGGACGGCGGGCGGAAACGAGGCGCTGCCAATCTGCCCCGGCCCGTGGTAGCTTTGAGCGATCATTTTTCGGGCAACACCGTGGGCGGCTACGACGAAGACGAATATGACGACGAGGGTGCCGAGCGCACAGCGATCGTCAACCTCGCCGAGCTGAGGCGCGCGCAGACCGCCGCGCCGCGCGATCGCCATCTGCTGGTGCGCGTGCAGGGCGACCAGCTGGGGCAGGTGATCCGCCTGGACAACGCCGAGTACAGCATCGGCCGCAGCATGGAATCGAACATCTGGCTGAACGACTCGGGCATGAGTCGGCACCATGCGACGCTCAGGCGCGAGGGTCAGAGCTATGCGGTCGAGGATCTCGAATCGGCCAACGGCAGCTTCGTGCAGGGCGAGCGGATCAAGAAGCGCCAGCTCGCCGACGGCGACATGATCCAGCTCGGGCCGAGCGTCATCTTCCGCTACTCGATCACGGACGAGGACGAGGAAAACGTCCTTCGCAAGCTGTACGAAGCCAGCGTGCGCGACGCACTGACCGGCTGCTACAACCGCGAGCATTTCGACGAGCGCCTCAAGGCGGAGGTGTCGTACGCGCGGCGCCACCGGACGTTGCTCTCGCTGTTGATGTTCGACCTCGACCACTTCAAGCGCGTCAACGACACCTACGGCCACCAGGCGGGCGATGCCGTGCTGATCGACCTGACAGCGCGAATCCGGTCCGGCCTGCGCGCCGAGGACATTTTCGTGCGCTATGGCGGCGAGGAGTTCGCAATCGTCCTGCGTGGCATCACGGTGGACGGCGCCGCGCACGTCGGTGAGCGGCTCCGCGGGACGGTCGCGGCCGCCCCTGTGGTGTTCGAGCAGGTCTCGATCCCGGTCACAATCAGCCTCGGCGCGGCCTCGCTCGTGGGCGCCGAGGAGCCGACGCCGCGAGCGCTCATCGCCCTTGCGGACCGACGCCTGTACGCCGCCAAGCACGGCGGGCGCAACCGCGTCGTCTGGCGGGACTAGAGCTGTCCCTGTAGGCAAGCCACGGCAATCAGGTGCGCGGCGAGGTCGGTCTCGGCGGCGTTGGTGGTGGCGACCTGGGCGTTGCCTACCGCGCTGGTGGCATGCACGACGCTTTCGCGTCGGCGCTGCGACATCAACCGGTCGTCGTAGTGGGCGGCGGGAGCGTGTGCGCAGAAGAGCTCGACCGTGGTGTTGAAGTTCTCGAGCAGAGTGCGGCCCACGCGTTCGCCGAGCCCTGCGTAGCGCAGCCGTTGTTCACGGAGCAGCAGGTGACCTTCGCCAGAGCGCGTAAAGACGTACAGCACCTGCTCCCGTTCGCCTCGGAGCGAATGTTCGCGCCGGGTCGTGGTCTTCGAGAACGAGAGCCCGCCCGTGACCGCGGCTCGCGCCAGACTGAGCTTCTTTTCCTGGGTCTCGGTGGTGATCTCCTCGGACGTGTCGTGCGTGGCGCGGACCAGCGCGAGGACCTGCGCGTACTCGAGGCGCAGCGGACCCGAACCGGGCACTGTGCCGCCGAAGCCGTCGGCCTCGAACACGAAGTCGCGTGGCGCGAGCAGGCTCCCCGAGCCGGCGACGCGCTCGATATCGCAAGCGACGGCGCCATGGCCAGCTGCCCGGAGCACCCCGAGTAGTTCCTGCGCGCGCGGCACCTCCGCCGTGCGCAGAAGCACATTGGGCAGCGCCCCGGCCAGCAGCAGGCGGAGATCGTACGCGCTCCGGCCGAGATGCGGTGCCAGCACCGTAGCCAGCTCCTCGACCAGAGCGGCGGGGCGGGCATCCGGCGGCGAGCCGGGCGGGTGGGGCGGGCCCCAACGGGTCAGCGCAACAGCGTACATCGGTCGGCGCGGCAGAAACCGCGCAGGACAGCGTAGCGCTAGTTAGGCAGTGCGGACCAGTCGAGCAGGTTGACCCACTCGCTGGCGAGCTTGTACTCGACCTCGGAGCGGTGCGCGACGCGGTCACCGCCGACCTGGAACGGCACTTCCTTCGAGAACGTGGCGTGGCAGCTGTCGAGCAGCCAGGTGTGCATCTTCGGGCAGGGGTGCGCGCCGCGCCAGAGCTGGCGCATACGCATCGTCGCCTCGACGGCACCGCCGGCGTAGATGCGCATGCAGAAGCGTCCTGGTACCAGGCCTGCGAACGGGAAAGCCCGGAAACCGAAGCCCCATTCCTGGATGGTGCCGGCCGCGCACACACTCACTGGACCGCGATACAGCACCGCTCCGTGCTCGCCGCCCAGCAGTGGCACCACGCGGCCGCTCTCATCCACAGTCAGCGCGTCGGCGCCCGTGTTGACGAGCTCGACCTCGACCGAAGGTCCGGAGAAGTGCCGCGGGATGGTGCGCGTGAACATGCCGTTCAGGTAACCCATCAGGCCGTTCCGCCGGCTCCTGGGCAGGATGCCGGCTGCATCCTTCTGGGCGTAGAAGTCGTCGATCATCTCGGCGTCCCAGCCCGTGCCGGCGAAGTGCGCGATCTGTCCGTCGACTTCCACGAGATCGAAGCGGCGCACCGGCAGCAGCGAGCCGGGCACGATCGAGCCGAGCTGGTTGATCGCCTTGCGCCAGTTGCGGGCACCGGTGACACGTGCCCAGGCATTGCCCGTACCGAGCGGCAGCACGCCCAGCGCGGTGGTCGGCGCCGCGATGCCCGATAGCCACGGCACCGGCGCTCCGGCCTGTGCGGCGGCACGCGACGTGTTGAGCAGGCCGACGGCGGTGCCGTCGCCACCTGCCGAGATCACCACGGCAGGAGCTGGCGATCCGAGCTCGCGCACGAAGCCGGCGCAGTCCTCGAGGGTGCGCGAGGTGAGGACGCGCGCCGAAGGTAGGCGCGAGCGGCATAGATCCGCCACGGCGTCGCTTCCACGACGGGCCTGGGTGTTGACCACGACAGCGATGCTCACAGCAACACGTAACCTAGGCCCAGAAGGGGCCCCGGGCTGTCAGCTTTTCGTCACGGAGCGGGTGCGAACGACGCTTTGCGCCACGAGCCCGAGCCGTCAGACTCTCTTCCTGACGCATGTGGCACCCCGAAAGTCCCATCAAACACGAGCTCCCGCGAGCGCGCTGGCCAAGCCGGGAGGAGGCCGCCCGCTCCCGCTGGTTCAGCCCGATCGAGCTCGGATCGGTTGAGCTCGAGCAGCGGACCTGGGTGCCGGCCATGGTGCCCTGGCGGGCCACCGACGAGGGTTTCGTCAGCGGAGACGTGATCGATTGGTACGAGCGCTTCGCGCGCGGCAGACCCGGTGCGATCGTAGTGGAGGCCACCGGGGTGCGCGACGTACCGAGCGGGCCGCTGCTCCGCATCGGACACGATCGCTTCCTGCCTGGCCTCGAGCAACTGGTCGACGCCGTGCGTCGCGGGAGCAACGGCCACACGCGGCTGTTCATCCAGCTCATCGACTTCCTGGCGATCCGCCGCCGACCCGACCCGGCCAGGTACTTCGCGCGCTATCTCGAGATCACGGATCGCCACCGCCGGCATTTCGACGGCCGGAGCGACGAGGACATCCGCGAGCAACTCGCCGCGATGCCGCACGACGAGCTGCACGACGTGCTCGACGCCCGCGAGCTGGAGGCGCTCGACTACGGCTACCGCGAGCGCGTGACCGATCTGCACCTCTCGCATATCCGCGATCTGCCGCAGGTGCTGCCGGGGCTGTTCTCCGAGGCGGCGGAGCGGGCGGCACGCGCGGGCTTCGACGGCGTCGAGCTGCACTACGCGCACGCCTACACGATGGCGTCTTTCCTGTCGAAAACGAACGACCGCAACGACGGCTACGGCGGCTCCCGGGAAGCGCGTGTACGGCTGCCGCTGGAAGTCTTCCACGCGGTGCGCAGGCGCGTCCCCGCTCGGTTCGCCGTCGGCTGCCGCTATCTGGCCGACGAGTGCATCGACGGCGGCAGCGACCTGGACGACGCGGCCTGGCACGGCGTGGAGCTGGCCCGCGCTGGGATGGACTTCCTGTCGCTGTCGCGCGGCGGCAAGTTCGATGACGCAAAGCAGCCGCAGATAGGCTGGGCGGCGTATCCGTACACGGGACGGAGCGGCTACGAGTGCATGCCGAGCGTGAAGAGCGACGAGCGCGGCCCCTTCGGGCGCAATGTGCCGGCCGCCCGGCGGATCCGACAGGCGCTCCGCGATGCGGGCTGTGCGACGCCCGTGGTGGTCGCGGGCGGTATCGCGAGCTTCGAGCAGGCCGAGCGGATCCTCGCCGACGGCGCCGCGGACATCGTCGGCGCGGCGCGTCAGTCGCTCGCCGATCCGGACTGGTTCCGCAAGGTACTTCTGGGCCACGGCGCGGAAGTCCGGCGCTGCGCGTTCACCAACTACTGCGAAGGACTGGATCAGAAGCATAAGCAGGTGACCTGCAAGCTCTGGGACCGCACGGAGCTGGACGCACCTGACGTGAAGCTGGCGCGGCTGGGAAAACGCCGCCTTCTGGCGCCCCCGTGGAAGCGGGACACTGGAAATTCCGTATAATGAGCCGTTATCGGCCCGCGCTGACACTACGGATCACCAGCAGAGCCAGCCAGCAGGAGGAGCAGCATGAACAGGTTACTTGTCGGCCTGGGAATCGTCGGGTTTGCCGCGTTGATCGGCTGCAGCGGAACCAGCATCGACAACACGGGCAGTGGGGGCAGCGCGGGCAGCGGCGGTTCGTCGGGCAGCGGCGGTTCGTCGGGCAGCGCGGGTTCGTCGGGCAGCGGCGGCAGCGGCGGCACCACCCAGCAGGCCCGCAGCAAGAAGCTCGATCTGCTGCTCGTGGTCGACAACTCCATCTCGATGGCCGACAAGCAGGCCATCCTGGCCCAGTCGGCGCCGGGCATCATCGACCGCTTGGCGAACCCGTTGTGCGTCGGGCCGGGCGGCGATCTGGAACCCGTGGCCGACCCAAGCGCCCCCTGCCCTGCGGGCTACTCGCGCGAGGTGGCTCCTGTCACGGACATGCACGTCGGCGTGATCACGTCGAGCCTGGGCGGCCACGGCGCAGCGACGAACTTCTGCAATCCGCAAGGCGCGGACAACATCAACCCCAACAACGACGACCACGCGCACCTGCTACCCAACGTGCGGCAGGGGCTGCCAAGCTGGAACAACAGCGGCTTTCTGGTGTGGGACCCGAAGGGCCAGTCCAGCCCGCCAGGCGCGAGCAACCTCTCGAGCTTCGAAATCGACGTAGCGAACACTATCAAGGCGACGGGGGAGAAGGGGTGCGGCTTCGAGTCGACACTCGAGGCCATGTATCGATTCCTGGCGGAGCCGAAGCCGCCGACCGGCGTTTCATTGCAGGGCAACGTGAGCCATCCGACCGGGACGGACCAGGAAGTCCTCGACGAGCGACAGGCGTTCCTCAGGCCGGACTCGGCCGTGATGGTCGTGCTCTTGACCGACGAGGACGACTGCAGCATCGAGGACCAGGGCCTCGGCTGGCTCGTGGCGCGGCAGGACCACATGCCGCGGGCGACGTCGGCCTGCGCCACGGATCCGGGCAGCCCGTGCTGCCGCACCTGCGCCGTCAACGAGAGCTCGCCGCCATCGGGTTGCACGGCGATCAAGGCGGACCCTTCGTGCCTGAAGGGCGCCTTCACCGACAAGGAAGACTCGCTCAACATGCGCTGCTTCCACGAGAAGCAGCGTTTCGGTCTCGATCTGCTGTACCCCGTGAAGCGCTATGCGAACGCGCTCGGCAAGGCGAAGATCTGCCCGAACGAGCTGGATCTGGCCTGCGCCCCCGGCGATACGCCGGTGCAAAATCCACTGTTCGCTAGCGGCCGCAGCCCGTCGCTGGTGTCTGCAACGGTGATCACCGGTGTGCCCTGGCAGGATATCGCCCGCAATCCGTCCAGCACGCAGAACCTGAGCAACATGTCGGCCAGCGAGCTAGCCAGCAAGAGTCGCTGGGGGATGATCGCGGGAGACCCCGCAAGCTACAAGGCGCCGACCGATCCGCTGCAGCAGGAATCGATCGATCCGCGCAGCGGCAAGAATCCCGTGACCGGCGATGCCATCGCGCCGCCCTCGGCCACCGTGATGGCCAACCCCATCAACGGCCACGAGTACGACATTCCTCCGCGCAACGACCTGCAGTACGCCTGCGTGTTCCCGCTGGCGACGCCCAAGCAGAACGGCATCGACTGCGCCACGCTCGGGATGCCGGACAGCTCGCCGAACAAGCCGCTGTGCCAGAACCCGTCGAGCGGCACCTACAGTACGACGCAGTACTTCGCCAAGGCATACCCGGGGTTGCGCCAGCTGGCACTCATGCACGCGCTGGGCGATCGCGGAGTCACCGCGTCGATCTGTCCGGCCGTGGCCGATCCGTCCAGCCCGGACGCCGGCTACAACCCGGCGGTCCGGGCGATGCTCGAGCGGCTGAACCGCATGCTCCGGTAGCCAACCCGACGGACAGCGCCGGGGGCGACTCGCGCCGGTGCTGGTGCAGAATCCGGAAGAACATCCGGCCGGACGCCTGCGGACTTGCCCACAGTGCGTCCGACGATCCATTTTGAGGCCGCCCATGGTCGAACCGTCCACCGCATCCGCCCCGGACCGCCCGCGTGCGCCGCGCTGGCTGGTGACGGGCGTGCTCGGTGCCGGTGCAGGGCTCGCCTGCACGCTGCTCTGGCTGAAGCTGGGCACCGCCGCCACAGCCCCGGCCCCCGTCGTCCGCGCGCCCGCGCCGAAGCTCCACGCGCCGCCAGCTCGCGCGGCTCCGCCGAAGCCGAAGCCCGTGCTGCGCCGGCGCGCGTTCGACACACCGGATTTCACGCAGACCGACCCCGAGCTTGGCGTGCCCGGCGGTGGCAACTCCTACTGCGGGCCGGTGGCCATCTCGAACAGCGTGATGTGGCTGTCCTCTCACGGCTACCCGAAACTCGCACCGCCCGGGCCTACGCCGCACGAGCAGCAGCTCGAGCTCGTGCGCAGGCTCGGCAGCCACCACTACATGGCGACCAGCCCCCTCTCGGGCACGGGCGCCTTCGGCATCCTTCCCGGGCTCGCACGCTGGGTCCGCGACGCGGGCTACCAGGTCGAGCGGCTCGAGTACGAAGGCTGGCGAGGCCACGCGCTGGCCTACGACGTGGGCGTGCGCAAGCCCGACCTCCACTGGATCGCCTCCGCACTGCACCCGGGCGGCGCCGCCTGGATCAACGTGGGCTGGTACAAGCCAGGTCCGGGCGGGCAAGCGTACCGGCGCCACGGCGGACACTGGCTGACGGTCGTGGACGCGGAGCACGACGAGCACGGCGCACCGGACGCGGCGGTGCTCGTGCTGCACGACCCGGCGCCCTACGCCGGCACGAAGTTCGAGAACACCTACGTGCGCGTCGAGCCGATCGACCACGGCTGGATACTCGACGGGAAGAACGCCTTCCCCGCCAAGGGCTACGCCAAGGTCGGCGAGGGGATGCACATCAAGCGCGAGGGCGACGTAGCGATCATCGACGGCGCGGTCGTGCTGGAGCTGGCGCCCCCCGGCGCTTGAGCGTCGCTACTGTTCCGAAACGGGCGGCGGCGGCGGCGTGCTGCGCATTCGCGAGCGCAGCAGCACCTTGGCCAGGGCCTTGAACGCGGAATACGCCTGCTCGGGCTTCGACTCCACGGCGAGCACCGGAGCGGTGTTCGAGAGCGTCTGCCACTCCTCGGCCAGCGCGCGCCCGCCGAACACGACGCTGGGCACATGCAGCTTTCCAGGGCCAAGCGTACGGCCGAGCCGTTCCACGGCCGCGGCCGAATAGTGCGTGCCCGTCGCGAGGGCGTCGGTGAGGACCAGAGCGTCCACGTAGGGCACCAGGCGCTCGAGCGCCTTGCCGCTTGCGCCGTCTCCCGCCCAGGGGTCGAGCGGGAACGCCTCGAAGTGGAAGCGCGGGTGCCAGCCCTGCACCACGGCGGTGTGCAGCTCGCCCTTCTCGAGCTCGAGCGCGTCCACGAACACGGGGCTCGCGCCACCCATCACCAGCACCTGGAAGAGTAGCTCGCGGGTCTCGTCGTCGATCGTCGGCATCGCGCCCTCCGCGCCAGGAGGCTAGACGAAGCGCCGCCGCCGCGCCAGACCATGGCCCGACGAGCGGCAAGCACGCAGTCGTCCGGGGCCCGGCTCCACGCGGGCCATGGGTGTAGCCGCCGCGACACAGTTGTCGCAGGGAAGGCGCACGGAAACCGGCGAGGAGCGGCAGATCCCAAGCGACAGCCGCGGATCGCGGTGGTGGCATGCACGATGCATCCTGCGGCGCGATGCCCGACCTACCGGCGCATTGCACCACGGAGACTCGACGGCTACGCTCGTCAATCTGCTTGCCCGGTACGGGAGGGATCCCTTGAAGCCAATTCGCACGATCGCCGCGCTCGGCCTGGTCGTGGCTACGACCGTAGCGGCCTGCGGGGCGCGGACGGGACTGCCCGTGTGGGACTACACCAGCACCGACGACGCGGGCGTACCGGTCCAGTGCGTGGAGCTCGACGCAAAAGCGCAACACTCGATGCTGGACGTGTTCGTCATGCTCGACACGTCGGGTTCCATGGGGTTCACGACTTCCGACGGCGAGACCAAGGCCAAGGCTGTGCGCGACGCGCTCGCGGAGTTCTTTGCCGACCCCGATTCCACCGGCCTCGGCGTGGGCGAGGCGTTCTTCCCGATTCAGCGCGTCAACGTGCCGGCGAACTGCGTCAGCGACACGGACTGCGGCGAGCCTGGGGCCTGCTACCGCGCCCCGACCCGCGTCTGCCTGCCGAGCGGCCAGCAGGCGTGTATCAGCAATCTGGACTGCCAGGGCTCCGACAAATGTTTGCCGGTGGGCGCCTGCGCCGACGACGCGCAGAAGCTCTGCATCATGGGCCAGGCATCCCAGTACTGCAATCCAGGCGTCGAGTGCACGACCCTGGGCAGCTGCCTGAACCGCACGTCGTGCACCGCGGGTGACTACGCGAGCCTGGTCGTGAACGTCGGCACGCTGCCCGGTGCCCGCGCCAAGCTCCTGCTCGGACTCGACACGCGCACACCGCATGGCTCGACGCCGACGCTCCCGGCCCTCGAGGGCGCAATCTCCGCTGCCGGCGCGTGGCAGGACTCGCACGCCGGCGACAAGGCCATCGTGCTGCTCGCCACCGACGGCCTACCCACGGCGTGTGATGCCGCGATCTCGTCGTCGCCGCTCGCGACGACCGCGGGCGTCCCCCATGTCGTCGACGCCGCCAAGGCGGGCGTCGCGGACGGCGTCCAGACGTACGTCGTCGGCGTGTTCTCTGCGCAGGAGAAGCTCAGCGCGCAGAGCGCCCTGGGGCAGATCGCCCAGGGCGGCGGGACGGACCATGCCTTCGTCGTGTCCACCAGCAGCAACGTATCGAGCCAGCTGGTCGCGACCTTCAACAAGATCCGCAACCAGGCCGACGAGTGCGAATACTCGATACCCTGGCCCCAGTCCGGCGGCATCGATCCGCTGAGCCTGTCGGTGACGGCTCGCGGGGCGCCGGTAGCGCGCGTCGGGTCCGCCTCCACGTGCGACCCGGTCCAGGGTGGCTTCTACTTCGATCGCGATCCGGCGCCGGGCGTCCTGCCGCACAGGGTGATCCTGTGCCCCGCGACCTGCGGCTCGAATCCGCCGGACTCCGTGCACATGCAGGGGCAGTGCAGTGCTTCGCCCTAGGTTGTGGGCGCTGGCCGTGCTGCTCGGCGCGAGCCCCGCGCTCGCCGGTTGCAGCCCGGCTCGCGGCTGCCTGGAAGGATGCGGTTCCGGCGGCGACGCGGGG
>Ga0114931_10001669_pt1 | contig 28244 bp, 21 predicted proteins | sample 2SBtaG_FD_89579 | JGI IMG/M metagenome (GOLD analysis project Ga0114931, IMG submission 89579) | Deep subsurface microbial communities from Kolumbo volcano to uncover new lineages of life (NeLLi) - 2SBTROV14_V59a metaG | ecosystem: Environmental > Aquatic > Marine > Volcanic | place: Kolumbo... | reverse complement strand
TTCCTCGCGAAGATTTCTTGGGTTTACCCTTTTTTCTTCTACTATGTCAAGATAGTAGATGTTAGGTATGTTTATTTAATCCAACAAGTTACATACCATATGAGGGCCTTTCGTGCAAGTACTAAATGCACTGGCCTGAGAAATCTTCGCTTTCCTTTTATGCGATTATATCCTTTAAATTCAGTCGATTGTTGTTTTCCGTGCAGGCACTATATAACACTATATACCCTCGCACGGCCAAGGGGCCGGCATCGTCAAGCGGGTGAGCTGCCAAACCTTCCGGCACTGCTTCGCCACGCACATGCTGGAAAACGGCGTCAACATCCGGGTGGTGCAGGAGCTCATGGGGCACGCGGATGTAAAGACCACGGAAATCTACACCCGCGTCATGCAAAAGGATATGGACACCCTGCAAAGTCCCCTGGACACCCTGGAATCCCGCGGGCGGTCATCGCAAAATGACGCCCAACGGCAGGTGGCCGCAAAAATTGCCAGCTGCATCCGTCCGGCCGGACCAGCGGCGCTTTTCGCCGTTCAAAATACCGGGACAAAGGGCGGCAAAATAAAACAGCCGGGCGCTCCCGCAAAAGGGAAGCGGCCGGCTGTGCCTCTTTTCACGGCCTCAGAGTGCCGCGGCTAGGCGGCGCTGATTTTTTCGGTGAGTTCGGGCACGAACTCCAGGATGTCGTCCACCACGCCCACGTCGGCCACCTGGAAGATGGGCGCCTTGGGGTTCTTATTGACGGCCACGATAAAGGGGTTGCCTTTGAGGCCGCCCAGATGCTGGAAGGACCCGCTGATGCCCAGCGCCAGGTAGACCTTGGGCTTGACGGTCTGGCCGGAGGTCCCCACCTGGCGGGATTTTTCCATCCACTTGGCATCCACGATGGGCCGCGAGCAGGAAACCACGGTACCCATGGCTTCGGCCAGTTCCTCTACGATCTCCAGGTTTTCCTCGTCCTCGATGCCGCGCCCCACGGACACCAGCACTTCGGCCTTGGTGATATCCACATCGCCGACCTCGGCTTCCACCACCTCCAAAAAGCGCCGGCCGCAGCTCAAATCGCCGGCCAGAGAGGACTTGTCAACCACCTTGCCGGAGGCCGATTTGCTCTCGTCGGCCGCAAAGGCGCCGGGCCGCACGTTGATCACCGCACCGCGCGAGACGTCACAGTCCACGTGGGTGCTCACGGCCCCGCCGTATTCCTGGCGTACGGCCTTCAAAACGGTCCCTTCCAGTCCCTCGATATCCACGGCATCGGACAAAAAGGCGCAGTCCAGCTTGATGGACAAGCCCGGCGACAGATCCATGCCGAAGGTGTCGTGGGGCACCAGGATTACGGCCTTCTCCGGCAGGATGTTGACCAGCAGCTTGCGGATCATCTCGGCATTAGGATAGGCCAGCACCGCGTCGTCGATTTTCCATACCTCGTTAAAGGAAGCGCTCATCTGGCTGCACACGGCATCGACATCCGCGCCCGACCCGACGACAATGGCGGTCAGGGCCGCCGCGGGAGAAATCTTGCGCGCCGCACCGATCATTTCCAGGGCCGTATCGTCGGCCACGGCGTTTCCATGGGTGATGTATGCAAAGATAGTGTCCGCCATTATTTCAGCCCTCCCTGCGCTTTCAGAATATCGATCAGTTTGTCAATCACCTCTTCCGTGCTGCCCTCGAGAATCTCGGCGCCCGCGCCCAAATCGGGCACGAAATAATCCCGGCGTTTGACCAGTGCCGCCGCCGCGCCCACCTGCTCCGGCGCGATTCCCAGGTCAGTGGCGCCATGCACCGGAATGTCCAGCGAGGCCACCTTGCGAATCCCGCGGATGCCCACGTAGCGCGGCTCGTTGATGCCCGTCTGGATGGAGAGCACGCAGGGCAGGTCGATTTCATTTAGCTCCTGGTTGCCACCTTCGATTTCACGGCCCACCTTGATGGTCGGCTGGCCTTTTTCGACCTCGATGTGGTTGACCAGCGAGGCGTAGGGGCGGTCGAGCATGGCGGCCAGCATGCCGCCCACCTCACCGGCGCCGTCGTCTGCCAGCGCGCCGGTCAGGATCAGATCGTAGTGGCCTTTTTCGGCCTCGGCCTTCAGGATGGCGGCTACGCCGCGGCCGTCAGAGCCTTCGAAAGCGGCGTCTGACAGCAGCACGCCTTTGTCGGCGCCCATGGCCATTTCCCTTCTCAGGATCTCCTCCGATTCCTCGTCCCCCACGCTCACCACGGTCACCGTGCCGCCGACGCGGTCCCGGATCTGGATGGCTTCCTCGACGGCGTAATTGTCCCACTCGTTGACCGAGTAAACCAGGTCGTCGCGTTCGATGTCCGTACCGTCACGGTTGACCTCGATTTCATTCTCGGCGGTATCGGGGACCCGTTTGACACATACCAGAATTTCCATAACCGACCTCCAATATCAGGATCTAAAAGTTGATAATTCCGCAAAAAGTCCGGATTTCCCGTTGCCACAAGCTCTTTCGGAAGCTGTGCGCCCCTGCGCCAAATCCCGGAACGTTGTCGCTTTGCCCCTCACACAGCCTGGGTTTTTTAATATGCACCGCGCTTTTCGATGAAAAGTCTTGCAATGCGCTCGAGACCGGTTTTCTGCGGGTCTGTCAAAAGTTAAACGCAATAAAAGCGCAAGCGCCCTTCATTCTCACCCCTTTTCCATCTGGCCGTCGATCAGCTCCGCCAGGTCGATGGCCTCCATTTTGCCCTCCAGGCCGCTGACCTTGATGGCATCTTCGATATTGACCAGGCAGAAGGGGCAGGCCGTCACGATGACATTGGCGCCGGCCTTCTGGGCCATCTTCACCCGCAGAACACCCATGCGCTGCTCTTCCTCGGGTTCGTAAAAGAGCATCAGCCCGCCGCCGCCGCAGCAAAAGGAGCGGTCGCGGCACTTGAGCATGTCCACCCGCCGCAACTCCGGCACGGCGTCCAGCACCCGGCGCGGATCCTCGTAAATGTCATTGTGCCGTCCCAGGTAGCAGGGGTCGTGGTAGGTGTAGACCCGTCGCGGGTCTTCGACGGGATTCAAGCGGATCTTCCCTTCCGCGATGCGGCGCGCCAGGAACTGGCTGATGTGCTCCACCGGGGGCAGTCCGCTGTATTCATTTTTCAGGACGTTGAAAGCGTGCGGGTCGGCGGTCACGATGCGGGCCGCGCCGCTGGCGGCAATGGCTTCGGTGTTCTGCGCCTTCAGTTCCTGGAAGAGCATCTCCTCGCCGAAGCGCCGCACTTCGTTGCCGCTGTCTTTCTCCGCCGGCCCCAGGATGCCGAAATCGACGCCCGTGGCGGTCAGGATACGGGCTACAGACTGGCCGATGCGCTGCATGCGGTCGTCATAGGAAGTGATGCTGTCCACAAAAAAGAGTGTTTCCGGCGCTGTTTTGCCGTCCACGACCTTCACCTGGCAGGCTGCCGCAAACGTCTTGTCGCGGGCCCAGGCCGCCCGCTTTTTCTCCATCTTGCCCCAGGGGTTGCCGCGCTTTTCAAGCGCCCGCAGGGGTTTTTGCAGGGACTGCGGCACCATGCCCTCCTCCACCATGCCGCGCCGCAGGTCCACGATTTTATCGATATACTCGATAAAAACCGGGCACTCGGCTTCACAGGCGCCGCAGGTGGTGCACGACCAGATTTCGTCTTCACTGAAAATCGTACCGATCAGATGCGCATCGCTGGGGTTGATGCCACCCCGCAGGGGATAGTGCCGAAAGGCGTAGTCCCGGGATTTGATGGAGATGAAGCGCGGCGACAGCGGACGTCCGGCGGCATTGGCCGGGCAGTTGTCCGAGCAGCGGCCGCAGTCCACACAGGTATAAAAATCCAGCATGTGCTTCCAGGTAAAGTCCTCGAATTTCTTGACGCCGAAGGACTCCAGGTCGTCGAGCTGGTCGTCGGAAACCCCCCAGCGGACCGGTTTGATGACCCCCTTTTTCAGTTTCATCAGAAACACATTGGGCAGCGAGGTAATCACATGAAAATGCTTACCCATGGGCAGGAAGTTCAGAAAGCCGAAAAAGACGATGTTGTGCAGGAAAAAACTGGCCAGGTGCAGATGCTGCAGGGTGGCGGTGGGCGTATGCGCGAGCATCTGGGCGGCCAGCCAGCGCCCGGTGCCCGGCACCAGCAGCTCCGGTGCCAGGCCGGTTTGCAGCCGGGCGGCATCCAGGCTGCCTTCGAAGAGCATGTCGCAGATCACCAGCGTACAGATCAGCGCCAACACCAGCAAGGCTTCCCAGGTATGGTCTTTCTTGCCGTAGCGCGGCGGGACATCGTAGCGCTCGGGCTTGAAAACCCCGCGCCGGATCATGGCGATGACGGCCACCAGCAGCACCCAGGTGGCGGCTTCATCTTTCAGCACACTGTAAATCATGCCGGCGTTGCCGCCCAGGCCCGGCAGCACGTAGCCGTCGACGATACCGTTTAGAACCAAGGTGATCGATCGCAGCGACAGCACCACGAATCCCGAAAAAAGCCCGATGTGCAGCACCCCCGCCAGCAGGTAACGGGGATGACGGTACTGCCCCACGGCGTATTTGAGCATGCGCCGCAGGCGTTCACCCGGCCGGTCCAGCCGCGGATCCGGGGCGGCCCGTACCAGCGGGGCCATGCGCCTGGCCATGATATATGCAAACAGCGCCACGCCGGCAATCGGCAGCAGAAATGAAAAAATCACCGCGGGAATCCCCAGAAAGGACGCCTTGGCCGGCGAAATCAGCACTAGATTCATTTTTTTTCTTTTCCTCCTGCTTTATTTATATTAGTATTACGTCCGGCAGCAGGGCAACGGGCGCCATCTGCCGATCCGGTCCAGAGGCCAAAAGCACCCGCCACCCTCAGAGCAAAGGCTCTTATTTTTCATAATTTTCCAAAGAACTCAAGGGAAACTTTACCCGCATCCGACATCCTGCCGGTTGCCGCCGCCCGCACCCGGCGATCCTGATAATCAGGGAGGTCGACATGAGTGATCCGGTTCCATGCTGCGCGGACAAACCCTGGCTGAAGAACTACGAGCAAAATGTTCCCGCAACCCTTGATTTTGACCCCGCCTGCATGCCGGAGCTGTTAAGTCGCACGGCCCGTTTGGTGCCCGACAAAATGGCCCTGCTCTTCGAAGGCTACCGCCTGACCTTTCGCCAGCTGCAAGCCATGGTGGACCGCCTGGCCGGCCACCTGGCGCATTTCGGTGTGCGCAAGGGCGACGCCGTCGCCATTTTGCTGCCCAACACCATCGCCTGCGTGGTCAGTTACTATGCGGTGCTGAAAATCGGCGCCGTGACCGTGATGAACAACCCCCTCTACACCGACCGCGAGCTTGAGCACCAGTTCAACGATTCCGGCGCCCGCATGCTCATCACCATGGACCTTTTGGCCAACCGCATGATCGACCTGCGTCCGCAGACCGGCATCCGGCAGATCATTTACACGTCCATCGGCGATTACCTGCCGCTTGCCAAGAAAGTGCTCTTCCCCCTGGTGGCCCGCAAACGGGGCCTGGCCGCCGACGTCAAGCCGGCCGAGGGAGTATACGCCTGGAAAACGCTGATGCGCGGCAGTGTTCCCCCGCCGGCCGAGGTTGCGCTGACACATGCGGATGTGGCCATGATCCAGTACACCGGCGGCACAACGGGCGTGTCCAAAGGGGCGATCCTGACCCACGGCAACCTCAGCTGCCAGGTACAGCAGCTGCGCTCCTGGTTTCCCCGGTTTTCCAAAGATTACCAGGTCATGCTGGGGGCGTTGCCCTTCTTCCATGTCTTCGGCCTCTCCACCTCCATGAATTTTGCCGTCTACATGGGCTGGGGCAACATCCTGGTGCCCAAGCCCCAGCCGGATCCCCTTCTGAAAAGTATCGCAAAATACAAACCGACCTTCGCACCGCTGGTACCCACCATGTACATCGGCATCCTCAACCACCGGCGCATCGCCCAAACCGACCTGACGTCCATCGCCGGCTGTTTTTCCGGCAGTGCGCCGCTGCCCGTGGAGGTCATCCGTGAGTTTGAAGAAAAGACCGGCGCTGTCATCGTGGAGGGCTACGGCCTCACCGAGGCCACACCGGTAACCCATATCAACCCTTTTGGCGGAGAACGCAAACCGGGCAGCGTGGGCCTGCCGATTCCCGGCACCGATTGCCGCATCATCAGCCTGAACGACGGCGCCTCGGACGTACCGGCGGGCGAACCCGGCGAACTGCTGATCCGCGGCCCCCAGGTCATGCGGGGCTATCTGAACAAGCCCGCCGAGACCGCTGCCGCACTGGCCGACGGCTGGCTGCACACAGGCGACATCGCCACCATGGACGATGACGGCTATTTTTATATTGTCGACCGCAAAAAAGACATGATCATCTCGGGCGGCTACAACGTCTACCCGCGCGACATCGAGGAAGTGGTTTACAGCCATCCCAGCGTGCGCGAGGCGGCCGCCATCGGCGTCCCCCACCCCAGCCGCGGCGAGCAGGCCAAGGTTTTCGTGGTGCTCAAGGAAGGCTGTACCCTGACCGAAGCCGAACTCATCGACTACTGCCGGGACAAACTGGCCAAGTACAAGCTCCCCACCCGCGTCGCCTTCTGCGAGGAGCTCCCCAAGAGCAACGTCGGCAAGATCCTGAAAAAGGAGCTGCGCGCCGCGGAACTGCAGAAGCCCCGCTGACGGGATATGCATATCAACCGTCAAGCGGCTTCCGACGCCGGCTCCCGGCCGGTGGCAAAGCCGCCCCAAACCGGCGCTATCCGCCGAAAGCCGCCTCTTCGATCTCGATTGCCGCTGCATTTGCGCCCAGAATGGCGTCCATTTTCCCCAACGTCACCGGCAGCAGGCTGTGAATGTAGAATTCAGCGGTTTTCAGCTGCCCGGCGTAAAAGGCCCGGTCTTTTTTGCGCGCACCCGCGGCAAGCCGCTGCGCCGCCACCGCGGCACGCCACATCAGCATCCAGCCCATGACCACATCACCGGCGGCCTCCAGGAAGGGATGCGCAAAGGCAAAAGCCGCAAGCACTTTGGGCGACATGGCATCCGTGCCCAGCTTTTGCCCCACCTGCGCCAGTTTGCCCACCGCCGACGCCAATACATCCGCCGAGGCCCGCAGGTCCGGGACCTGCTTGGCCGCGGCAATGGTTTTCTGCATTTCAGCCAGCAGGTCCATCACGGCCTTGCCGCCGTTCAGCCCCAGCTTGCGGCCCAGAAAATCCATGGCCTGGATGCCGTTGGTCCCTTCGTAAATCAGCGTGATGCGGCAGTCCCTGAGCAGCTGCTCCATGGGATAATCTTTGATATACCCATAACCGCCGTACACCTGCAGTCCCTGGCTGCAGACTTCAAAGGCGCGGTCGGTGACATATCCCTTGGCCACCGGGATAAGCACGTCGATGAGGCCCTGATAACGTGCCTTTTCAGCCGCATCTGCGGCGACGGTTTTACGGTCCTCGCACCAGGCCACGTAGTACAGGAGGCTGCGCATGCCATCCACGCGAGCCTTCATGGTCAAAAGCTGGCGGCGCACATCGGGATGCTGGATAATGGGCACCGGCGGCGCCTGCTTGTTGCGCATCTGGAGCAGATGCCTGCCCTGAACGCGCGTTTTCGCATAGTTGGCGGCGTACAGGTAGGCGCAGCTGGCGCAGGCAAAGCCCTGCAGGCCCACCAGCAGGCGGGCCTCGTTCATCATCAGGAACATGGCGCGCATGCCCTTGTTTTTTTCGCCCAGCAAAAGGCCCCGGCAGCGGCCCTTGCTTCCCAGCGACATGGAGCAGGTTGCGTTGCCGTGGATCCCCAGCTTTTCTTCGATGCCCGTACAGACCACGTCATTGGGTTCACCCAGGCTGCCGTCGTCGTTCACCCAAATTTTGGGCACCAGAAACAACGAAATGCCGTCGGTGCCGGCGGGAGCACCCTCGATGCGCGCCAGCACCGGGTGGATGATGTTCTCCATCAGGTCGTTCTCGCCGCTGGAGATAAAGATCTTGTCTCCGCTGATGGAATAAGTCCCGTCGCCGTTGTCATGCGCCGTGGTGGTCAGGGCCCCCACGTCCGAACCGGCCTGGGGTTCGGTGAGCATCATGGTGCCACCCCACTGGCCGGTATACATCTTTTCCAGGAAAAGCGCCTTCTGCCGATCCGTGCCGAAGGTTTCGATCAGCTTTCCGGCGCCGTGGGTCAGGCCGGGATAGATCATAAAGGCATAGTTGGCGCCGTTGAAATACTCGCTGGCCGCCATTGCCACGGTCTTGGGCATGCCCTGGCCGCCCCAGCGGGGATCTTCGCACATGGCCAGCCATTCGCCCTCTTTGAAAATTTCGTAAACCCGGTGAAAACACTGCGGCACGCTGACCCGGCCGTTTTCGAAACGGCAGCCCTCTTCGTCGGAGGGTTTCTGTGTCGGCAGAATTTCCTTGACGGCCAGGTTGCGCGCCTCCCCAACGATCAGGTCGATGGTCTTGCGGTTGAATTCGGCATAGCGGCTGTGCGCGCCCAGCTGTTCGACCTCCAGCTGCTCGTACAGCACGAAATCCACATCCCTGCGATCAGAAATTACCTGTGCCATGGCATGACTCCTTTTCTTCTGCTGTGTGGACCTCCCCCCGGTATCCTGCTGCCCGCCAACGAAGCGTCTGCAAAACAGACGCCGTTGTCACCGGCGTGCATGCCCGAACGCTGCGGAGCCGATGCCGTGCATCAAAAGATCGGCCAGCGGATCGGCCAGGGACGTAAGGTCGTATTCATTTTCGGCATGCAACCAGGTGCTGATGACCTCATCCACTGCGCCGATAATCATGCGCTTGACGAGGCCCAGGTTCAGGTTTTCGCGGATGCTGCCCTCCTGCTGGCCGCACTCAACGATACTGGCGACGATGTCCGCATAGCGTTGGGACATGGCCCGGATCTGGGGTTCGGCGACACGGCTGATCTGATGAATCTCCGACAGGTACACCACCGCCATGTGGCGATCTTCCTGGAAAGTCGCCAGATGCCGGCCGATGAGGCATTTGAGTTTCCCGAAGGCGCTTTCGGCCCGATCCACAGCGATCTTGAAATCATCGAAAACCTGGCGGGCCCGGTAGCTGAAAAACTGTACCAGAATATCTTCTTTGTTCTTGAAGTACAGATAGATGGTGCCGTCGGCAACGCCCGCCTCGCGTGCCACCTGGGAAACCGTCGACTGGAAAAAGCCCTGGCGCGCAAAAACCCGTACAGCGGCATTCAGGATGCGGTGGTATTTGTCTCCGCCGGTGTTCGATTCTCTGGTCACGATACGTCCTGTTGTCATGAATGAATGTTCATTCATTTTAGAATTTCAACCATGACCTGTCAAGCAAAAAGTGCCGCCTAATCCCCGGGGCGTAAAATACCGATACACCCTTCAGGCCCCCGTACGGCCGGTGCCGGCAGCGGACCGGTGATGCCGGCGGCGGTGCAACGCCCGCTTTTGCTTGACGAACGGGCGGATTTTTCTTATTTTCAATGGCGGCAACACCGCTAACGGACTGCCCTATGAGCGCCCGGTGTTGCGGTGAAGTTCCGTCGGGTATCCGGAGCCTAAGGCCATCCGGTTGACGTCCGGAATTTCAAACTGTCCGAGGGGCGTGGCAACATCGTTCTTGAAATTTAGCCGGCTGACACCAAAGGGTACACACCGGCCTGCCGTCCCGCCGATGGCGGGAGGGCGCGGAGTTGCCGGAATTTAGCGAGAACATAAGGCAAAACGAGGCCGGGGATCGATTATCATGGATGCATTCGTCAAAACGGCCATCATCGAAAATGGCATCGAGGCGCAGTTGATTGAATCGGTGCTGACCCAGCGCCGCATTCCACACCGAATCCGATCCTACTACGATACGGCCTATGACGGCCTGTTTCAGCTTCAGAAGGGTTGGGGCGCCATTTACGCCGAACCGCAATACGAAGAGGAAATCCACGAGATCCTGAAAAGCATCCGGAAAGGGGGGGACGCTGCAGATGACGTCCAATGGCGCGACGCTTAAAACCGGATGCCTTCAACCGCCAGGCCTTGCCGGCCGGCGGCATCGCGGCAGCTGCGGCCCGCCCACGCCATACCGACGTTTTCGAACCTTTCCGGACGGGCATCTTGGCGGCTCCGGTGCGGCGCCCTATGGCCGCATGCGGTCATTTCGCCGTGCGCCTGTCGGAGGTCGGTGGTCATGACGGCCGAAATCCCCGCGTACCAGATCCATGCCGTGCTGCAGTCCCTGAGCCGGCGGCTGTGCGGCGAACAGGCCGCCTTTCCGGACGGCCGGCCGTCTGCAGCGCAGCCCCTGGTTCGCAGCGGCGAGGATCGCTGGTTGCAGGCCACCATTGAGCGGGTATCCGACAAGATCATCGATAAAATCACGCGCCTGCCGGCAGCGACCGCCGCATCCCATGCCGCGAAGCCCGCATCCCGGTCAGGTTGCCCGGTCGCACCGCCGATGCAGTTCGTCTTTCACCGCCTGGATGAAGGCCAGCGCAAACAGCGCTGTGTCATGCCCATCGAAGAGGCCAACCTACTGATCACCCGGAAGCGCGGCTGAGCCGCTCACGCCTGCGTTTCCCCCTTGGCGTGCTCCCACAGCTCATCCAGATGGCGGCGGGAAGCAGACGAAAGGGTGCGCCCCTGCGCGTGCAGCTCTTTTTCCATCCAACGGAAACGCCTCTCGAACTTGCGGATCGACTCGATCAGGGCCGTGTCCGGCGTAAAGCCCGCAAACCGCGCCACGTTCACCAGGGTGAACAGCACATCCCCAAATTCCAGTTCGGCGGCCCGATGGGCCTTTGCGTTGGATCCCGCCGCTTTTATGGCGCTGCGCAGTTCGGCCCATTCCTCCTCCACTTTGGCCATCACCCCGCTGATGTCATCCCAGTCGAATCCAGCTGCGGCCGCACGCTGGGAGATGCGCCGGGCCCGGGTCAGCGGCGGAAGGCCGGCCGCCACGCCATCGAGCAGCGAGGCATGCGCCTCCCGCGGTTTTTCCCGTGCTTTGATGCGCTGCCACTGCTCACGGACTTCATCGGCGCCAGAAACCTGTTTGTCGGCAAAAACGTGGGGGTGGCGCCGCACCATTTTTGCGGTGATACGCCGCATCACCGCCGTCAGGTCGAAATGCCCGCTTTCCTGGAAAATTTCAGCAATGAAAACGATATGAAACAGAACGTCGCCCAGCTCCTCGCAGATCGCCTCGGAATCGCCGGCGGCAATGGCATCCACCACTTCATAGGCTTCCTCGACCAGGTAGGAAGCAATACTGCGCGGTGTCTGCTGACGGTCCCAGGGGCATCCGCCCGCACCTCTCAGCCGTCTGACCAGTGCACGCAGGCTGTCTAGGGCCTGTGCATCCGCAGGTATCAGGGAATTTTCCAAGTTTTCTTGAATTCTCTGATTTTAATGTTAAATTTGTGTTTCATATCCCTGGACACCACGGTGGACATTTTTTCCGAAATCCTGGAAACATGCGGGGCCAGCAGGGAATGACTGATGATGGGGCGCCTTTGGGCAAAAAAGCGGTCAAGGCAATCAGCAGAACGGATACGATCAGCGCGCCCTTGGCAAAGCCGATACCCATGCCGGCGATACGATCCACCCATCCGAGAAAGGTGATTTTCATCAGGTACTTGATGATCACCCCCAGGATGCTGATGGCCAGGAAAACAGCGCAGAAGATGACCAGAAAGCTCAATATATCACGATAGCCGGTATTCGAGATCCATCTGGCCAGCAGGCGCGCTACCTGGGGGTAATAGGTGTAGGCGGCATAAAACCCGGCCAGCACCGCAATCAGCGAGGAAAGTTCCTTGATCAGGCCCCGGAAAATCCCGCGGATCAGTGAAAAAGCCAATATCACGACGGCAATTATATCAAATGGATTCATATAGATAGCAAATATTTACGGTGACATCGGTTCGCGTGGCGACACATCAATTAGGTGACGCTATCAGGGCACTTTTTCATAGTCAAGGTGTTTTTCGCCCCGTCCGCCCGGACTTTCAATTGGTATTTGCAATTCCCAGGACAGGCATGCTATCATGGATCGATTTGAACAAGTTGACTTCCGGCTCCCTCTGCATGCGCCGGACGGACAGCGTACAACTGCAGGGGATCGTTGCCCGCCGCCAGAGCTGTTGCCGGGACATGCCGCTTTCATCGGCCGGTTTCAGGCCGGCAACAACCGTGCGGGTTCAAAAAAAGACTTCAGCACTTTTACCATGGATGACACTTCTCAGGCGTCTAAGGAACAGATCGCCTTTACCGATATCGAACTCGCACGGCAGCTTTTCGGCGAACACAACCGGCATCTGCAGCGCATCGCCGATGCGCTGGACATCCGTATCCACGCGCGCAGCAGCACCGTGATTATCGAGGGCGATCCCATCACCGCCAAACTGGCCGTCAACCTTCTAAACCAGCTTTACGGGCTGCTGAAAAAGAAATTTCCCATCTACGCCACCGATATTGACTATGCCATCCGGATACTCAGCAGCGACGACCGTACCCGGCTGCAGGACATTTTCCTCGACACCGTCTATATCACAGCCAGCAAAAAGGCCATTACGCCCAAGAGCCGTGCCCAGAAAGAATATATTGACGCCATGCGCAGGTTTGATATCGTCTTTGGCATCGGGCCGGCGGGCACGGGTAAAACATATCTTGCCATGGCCATGGCGGTATCGGCCCTGGCCAAGGGAATCGTCAACCGGATTATCCTGACGCGGCCGGCTGTTGAGGCCGGCGAAGCACTGGGTTTTCTGCCCGGGGATCTGGCCGAAAAGGTCGACCCCTATCTCAGGCCGTTATACGACGCCCTGCATGACATGATGCATTTTGAAAAGGTGGCCGCCATGATGCAGCGGGGGGTTATCGAAGTGGCGCCCATCGCCTTCATGCGCGGACGGACCCTGAACGATTCGTTCGTCATTCTGGACGAAGCCCAGAATACGACTTCCGAACAGATGAAAATGTTCCTCACGCGCATCGGTTTCAACTCCAGGGCCGTCATCACCGGCGACATCACGCAGATCGATCTGCCGGCGGCCAAGCACTCGGGCCTCATCGAGGCCAAGGAAATCCTGCGTGACATCGCGGGGATTCATTTCGTCTTTTTCTCGAAAACAGACGTCATCCGCCACCGGCTGGTCCAGGACATCATCAGGGCATACGAGGAAATACCGCAGTCACGAACCGTCTGACCGACCCGTTCCGCTTGGCGACCCCGGCCGGCAATGACCACCCATAAAGAACGTTATTCATGAAATTCAACAGACGCATCCAGACCATTCGTGAACGCTTCAACTCCAGCCGTCTGGTGCGCTGGGTGTTACTGCTGGGCATGACAGCGGCATTCATCCTCATGTTGCACCCCAACCTGGTGATCACCAACACGTCGTACAAGCTCGACGACATCGCCAAACGCAACATCAAGGCGCCCCGCGATTTTTTCATTGAAAACCAGGAGGCCACGCAGGCCAAGCGCCGGCATGCCGTCGAAAGCGTGCTCACCGTTTACGATTACGACACCTCGCTGGCACACAAACTGGCCCACAGGGTCGGACAGGCCTTTACCGAAGCCAGTGCCGTGATCAGGGCGTACCGTCAAAAGCCGGCAGTGGAAAAAACACCGGACGAATCGGACAGTCCGCAGACCGTTGCACCGCAGGAACAAAGATCCCTGCACGACCAAATCTGGCAAGTAAAGGAGGCCTTCGAGGAGGTCATCGGCATCTTTGTCAGTGACGGTGCCTATAAGATACTGGAAAAAAATAATTTTTCACCGAAAATCGCGCAGGCCATCCAGCAGATCCTGGCTTCGATCATGAACCACGGTGTGGTCAGCAACAAGGAAATGCTGCTGAAAGAGTCCAGCCGTGGAATCGTGCTGCGCGATGTGGAGACCCAGACCGAAAACACCATCACCGACCTGGGCCGCTTTTACGGCCTGGACAAAGCGCGCGCCATGGTCCGCGTTACGGGCGCGCCCCTGCTCAACAGCCTGGACTACAACCTGCGCAATCTGGTGATCGACTTCACGCAGGCCCTGATTCAGCCCAACATCACCTTGAACCGCAACGAAACCGAGGCGCGCCGCAAAAAAGCGGCCGCCGAGGTTGCGCCGGTCATGTCCAAGATCAAGGCCGGCGAGATGGTGCTCCGCGAAGGCCAGAAAGTGGGGCCCCTGCAGCTGCTGGAACTCGACGCCCTGAAAAACCAGATCCAGAAAGACCAGCTCGTTTTCAACAGCCTCGGCGCGGCTGTGCTCATCCTGATCCTGCTGATCATCGTGTACACGCTTTACTGCTGCCAGAATTCCCTGCCCGGCCACACCCACAACAAGGACCTTTTGTTCAACATCTGCGTGATGCTGACATTTCTGTTTCTGACCAGCATTTCGGTGTCTTTTTCCAAGACCCTGACCGGAAGCGCTTCCTTCCCCCTGCCGGTATCATCGATTGTCTACGGATTCCCCATCGCCGCCGGTGCCATGACCGTGTGCCTGTTCCAGGGCATTGAGACCGCCGTCCCCTTTGCACTGGTCATGAGCATCTGTGCCACCCTTTTGTTTCAAAACCGGTTCGCGCTGTTCATCTATTTTCTTTTAAACAGCAGCATGGCGGCCTACTGGGTCCACAACAGCCGCGAGCGGAAGGTGTTTATCATCGCCGGCCTGAAGCTCGGTCTGCTGAACATGCTGCTGGTGACGGCATTGAACGTGTACAGCAGCAGCGGCGGCTTCAAGATACTATGGGACTGGGGATTTGCCTTCATGGGCGGCATCATCGCCGGCATCACCACGGCCGGGCTGGCGCCTTTGGCGGAAATGGCCTTCGGCTACCGCATGGATATCACGCTGCTCGAACTGGCCAACCTCGACCAGCCCATTTTGCGCCGGCTGATGATCGAAGCACCGGGCACGTACCACCACTCGGTCATCGTGGGCTCCATGGTGGAGGCGGCCGCCTCCGAGATCGGCGCCAACCCCCTGTTGGCCAAGGTCTGCGGATACTATCACGACATCGGCAAAATCAAAAAACCGCTCTACTTCATCGAAAACCAGACCGACGGCAACAACCGGCACCGCAAACTGGCGCCGTCCATGTCGAGTCTCATCCTGATCTCGCATGTCAAGGAAGGCATGGAAATCGCGCGCCAGCATAAACTCGGTCAGGTCATCCGCGACACCATCGAGCAGCACCACGGCACCAGCCTCATCCGCTTCTTCTACGAAAAGGCCAAGCAGCTCCGGGGCGAGGAGAATGTCAACATCGACGACTACCGCTATCCGGGCCCCAAACCCCAGACCCGCGAGGCCGGGCTGGTCATGCTGGCCGACGTGGTGGAGGCTTCTTCACGTACGCTTGACAACCCGACGCCCTCGCGCATCCAGGGGCATGTCCAGAAGCAGATCAACCAGGTTTTCTCAGACGGCCAGCTGGACGAATGCGAGCTCACCCTGAAAGACCTGCACCGGATCGCCAAATCCTTTATCAAGATTTTAAGCGGCATTCACCATCACCGCATCGAATACCCTGAAAACAGCGCCTACAACACCAGCAACGGCAGAGAAAAATCCAGGAAAAATGGCAGTACTGATCGAGAATCGGCAAAAACACCTGCCTTTATCGACGGAAAACGTGCGGCAGGCAGCGCAGGCCATCTTAGACGCCTTGGACAGTCCTGAGGCCGAGCTTTCGGTGCTGATCGTCGATGACGAACAGATTGCCGCGCTCAACCGGGAATACCTGCAGCGTAACGGGCCGACCAACGTCATCGCGTTTCCCATGCGCAGCGGTGAATTTCCCCGGATTTCACCCCATCTGCTGGGTGATGTGGTGATTTCCATCCAGACGGCGGCCCGGGAGGCCCGCGGCGCACAGATGCACACATCCGAGCGCCTCTTGCAGCTGCTGGTGCACGGCATCCTGCACCTGTTCGGGTACGACCATGAAACCGGCGGCCGGCAGGCTGCAGCAATGGATAGCAAGAGCCGCGAACTCGTCGCGCGTATTGGGCCCGACAGGACAATGCTGACGTAACGAAGCCCATGACCGTCACCGTCATCACCCGATCCGCCGCCCAGACGCGCCGCCTGGCAAGACAAATTGGCTCCTGGCTGACACCAGGCGCCGTTTTTGTGCTGGCAGGTGCACTGGGGTGCGGCAAAACCACTTTCGTGCAGGGCCTGGCCCGCGGTCTCGGGATTCCGGAGGATTGCTACGTCACCAGCCCGACGTACACACTGATCAATGAATACCCGGGGCGCATCTCTCTGGTGCATGCCGACCTCTACCGCTTGAACGGACCGCAGGAGGCCGAAGAAATCGGTCTGCCGGAGCTATTCGACGGCCGGGGAGTCGTGGCCCTGGAATGGGGGCAGAAGATCAAAGACCTGCTTCCCGCCGGATACCTGGCACTGGAAATGCGAGTGCTGCCGGACGAGTCCCGCAGAATTCACCTGAAGGCTGCAGGCACCGCTGCACGGCAGTTATTGGCCCGGCTCACCACCTGGCTCGAGGTTGAGAAATGGGACTGATTGTACAAAAATTCGGAGGCACGTCGGTGGCCGACCTGGAGCGTATCCGCAAGGTGGCCGAGAGGGTGATCCAAACCGTCCGACAGGGGCACCAGGTCGTCGTGATTCTCTCGGCCATGGCCGGCACCACCGACCATTTGCTGAAAATGGCGCACCAGGCCGCTGCCACACCGGACAAACGGGAGCTTGATGTCCTGCTGTCCACCGGTGAGCAGACAACCGCGTCGCTTTTGGCCATCATCCTGAAATCCATGGGGTATGCCGCCAAATCCCTGATGGGTTTCCAGGCGGCCGTACTGACGGACCACGATTTCGGCAACGCCCGCATCCTGGATATCGAAACCAGGCGCATCCAACACATTCTGGCCGGCGGGACCATCGTCGTGGTGGCCGGCTTTCAGGGTTGCGACACCGAGGGCAATATCACCACCCTGGGCCGGGGCGGCTCAGACACTTCGGCCGTGGCCATCGCGGCGGCACTGAATGCCGATCTGTGCGAAATCTACACGGATGTCGACGGCATCTACACGGCCGACCCGCGTGTCTGCGCCAAGGCCAGGAAGCTATCGGCGATCACCTACGACGAGATGCTCAACATGGCCAGTCTGGGCGCCAAAGTGCTGCAGATCCGCTCGGTGGCGTTTGCCAAGAAGTTCAGCGTTGCCGTGCACGTGCGGTCATCATTTACCCAGGAGGAGGGCACCATGGTTGTTCACGAAGACGCCGGCATGGAAAGCCTGGTGGTATCGGCTGTCACCCACGATAAAAACGAGGCACGCATTACCCTGCAAAAAGTTCCGGATCAGCCGGGGGTAGCCGCTAAAATATTTACCCCCATTGCCCAACAGGGCATCATCGTCGATATGATCATCCAGAACACCCGCGAAGAGGGCCAGACCGACCTGACATTCACCGTGCCGCAGTCGGATTTTCAGCGTGCCATGCAGATCGAACGGCGCATTGCCGCCGAGATCGGTGCCGAAACCGTGATCGGAGATGAAAATATCGCCAAAATATCGGTCATCGGTGTGGGCATGAAAAACCACTCCGGCGTGGCCTCGATCATGTTCAACACCCTGTCCCGGGAAAACATCAACATCACCATGATCAGTACATCTGAAATCCGGATCTCCTGTGTCATCGATGAAAAATACGCCGAGCTGGCCGTGCGCGTTCTGCACACCGCTTTCGGCCTGGACTGTGAAGAGCCCGCCGCTGGCGGCCAGGTCCGGTGAAACGCTTCAACACCGACCAGATCATCTTCGCCCTGGTAACCGCGGCTGTCATTCTGGCAGTTGCGGTGTACCGCTGGATCGCTGCCGGCTGATCGGACCGGAATTTCTCAGAGCATCTTCCACCTGGCCGGCAATCCGCCGGACGGCCGCCAGCGGATCCGGTGCATCCCGGATGGGCCGCCCGATCACCAGGTAATCGGCGCCGGCGGCCACGGCCTGGGCAGGCGTCGTCACGCGACGCTGGTCATCGGCGTTCTTGCCCGCCTGCGGCGGGCGGATCCCAGGCGTCACCACCGTCAGACGCGGCCCGCAGGCCCGCCGCACGGCCGCGGCCTCTTTCCCCGAACAGACCACTCCGCGGCAGCCGGCTGCAGCGGCCGCAGCCGCACGGTGCACCACCAGCGCCCCGACATCGGCGCCGCCGTCCGGCCGTGTGCCCACACTGGTCAACAGGGTTACCGCCAGAATGCCGACCCGCCCGCTGCTGCCGGCCACCGCCGCTTCAAGCATAGCGGGCTGCTCTCCACAGTGAACACTGGTATAAGCCACACCGAGGTCCGCCATTCCGGCCACCGTGCGGCGCACGGTTTCCGGGATGTCATGCAATTTCAAATCCAGGAAAACCGGCGTGCCGCCGGTGCGCTGAATTACCCGGACTATTTCCGGCCCTTCTCTGACGAACAACTCCAGTCCGACCTTAAACATGCCCACCGCGCCGGAGAGCCGTTCGATATACGGGCGTGCCGCCGCCAACCCGGGAAGATCCAGTGCGAAGGCGATATAGTCGCGGGCTGCCTTTTGGGGTGCCGTTTCAGCCATTTATTCTCCTTTTTCAATACGTTGTCAAGCCACGGCCATCTTCGCCGCCGGGCTTGCGGAGCGCTCCGGAGGGCGGCGGCGGGCGTGGCGTTCACCGGCCGGCGCCGACTTCAACTCATGCGGCAGTTGGCCGGAGCCTGTCAAGAAATAAGTTGGAATCTGAATGCAAAAAGTGCTATACGGAATTTTTCGGCACTTACGCATGGTTTGCATAACGATCTGATATCGCTGCCTCCACCAGAAAAAGGGACCGGAACAAATTCACATGACGGCAAAAACACCCATGGAAAAACGGCAGGCGCACAAGTCGCTGCTCAAGCGCCTGCCGAAAGTGGACCGCCTGCTGGAAATGGCCGCCACCCACGCCGGCCTGCAAAATGCGCCCAGAACGCTGCAGGTCCGCTGCATACGCACCGTACTCGACGAATTGCGCCGACGCATCCTCGCGGCGGAGAGCCCCGCCGATGCCGCCGATTTTTCTCCCGAAAAAATACTGGCTGCCGCGCGGGAGCTTGTCGCGGACGCCATGCAACCCAACCTGATCCGCTGCGTCAACGCCACCGGGGTGGTGGTGCACACCAACCTGGGCCGCTCTTTGCTGGCACCGGCGGCGCTGAAAAACATGCATCACATCGGTGCGCACTATTCCAACCTGGAATTCGATCTCGACGAAGGCCGACGCGGCTCCCGTTACCGCGCCGTCGAGGACCTGCTGTGCGAAATCAGCGGCGCACAGGCCGCCATGGCGGTCAACAACAACGCCGCGGCCGTGCTGTTGTGTCTCGAAACCCTGGCCCGCGGGCGGAACGTCATCGTTTCCCGAGGCGAACTCGTCGAAATCGGCGGATCTTTTCGCATCCCTGATGTAATGACCAAGAGCGGCGCAAACCTGAAAGAGGTCGGCACCACCAACCGCACGCACCTGAAAGACTACCGCGGCGCCATCGACGATGACACGGGCCTGTTGCTGAAAGTGCATGCCAGCAACTACCGCATCGTCGGATTTACGGCCGAAGTTTCGCTGGATCAGCTGGTTGAGCTGGGCAGGTCCCGTGATCTGCCGGTGATGCAGGACCTGGGCAGCGGCAGCTTCATCGACTTTAGCGCTTACGGCCTGGCCGCCGAACCCACCGTGCAGGCCAGCGTTCAAACCGGCGCCGACGTGATCACCTTCAGCGGCGACAAGCTGCTGGGGGGACCGCAGGCCGGGATCATCGTCGGCCGCCGCGATATTCTGGCGCGCATCCAGCAAAATCCGCTCACACGCGCCCTTAGAATCGACAAACTGACCCTGGCCGCCCTGGAAAGCACTCTGCGGCTGTACCGCGACCCGCGGCGCGCCTGTGAACAGCTTCCCACCTTGAGAATGATTACCAGTCCTTACGAAAGCATCGCCGCCCGGGCCCGCGAACTGGCCTCGCGGCTGGAAAATCTGGGTGCGCACCTGCATATCAAGCTGCTTGACCGCCCGTCACGGGCCGGCGGCGGCGCGCTGCCGACCCTGGATCTTCCCAGCTGCTGTGTGGCCATCGGCATTGCCGGACGCTCCGCCCAACACATAAACCATGCCTTGCGGCACAGCAACCCTCCCGTTATCGGCAGACTCGAGGAGGATTTTTTCCTGATGGACATGCGCACAGTACAAAATGACGAAATTGACTTGATCGTCACAGCCGTGGGCGCTCTGCTGCAAGAGGTGGCGCGATGAAGGAAGAGTCCCCTGACAAACAGGTTTTTCCCACCCGCCGAAGCTCTGCCCAGGAGTTCCTCTACAGGCGGTCGGACGCTCCGGCCGGCAAGGAATCGGCGCTGTGCAGCGGCAGTGTCGATCTGGCCGCCGGCCAGCCCGCCGAACTGCTGCTGGCTTTTCCGGACCTGCTGAGTCAGCGCTCGTTTGTCGAACAGGCTTTGGCGAGCCTGGCCAGCCAGAGCCGTTTTGCCGTCATGGCGGTTCAGGTGGATCCGCCGGCGGAGACACCGGCCCTCGAAGAAGAACGTAAGATGCAGAGCCGGATCGCACAGGCACTCGATGCGGTCTGCAAACCCTTAAAAGGCCTCTGGGGGCAGCTGGAATCGGGTCTGTTCGGCTGCTTTCTGCCCGACATGGACGAAAAAGGCTGCCAGCAAGCGGCCGCTGCACTGCAGGAAGAGATTTCCAAAAACCAGTCTGAAACAGTTTCCATCGGCATGGCAGTGTTTCCGTGCATCGATTTCACCCGCGAACAAATCCTGGGCAACGCCCGCAAGGCCTTGGTGCACGCCGCCTTCTTCGGCCCCGCCAGCCGCGTGTGCTTCGATGCCGTCACCCTGAATATCAGCGCCGACCAGCACTATCAGGAGCGGGACATCGATGCGGCCGTGAAGGACTTCCAGCGTGCCCTGAAGCTGGATGCGGCCAATGTCAACGTCCATAACAGCCTGGGAATCTGCTACGCGGTGATGCAGGACTATGAACGGGCCGCCGCCGAATTTGACGCCGCCCTGGCCGCAGATCCGCAGCATGTCATGGCCACCTACAACCGCGGGTTGATCCACGCTCTTTCAGAGGAATTTGAAGCCGCGCTGGAATTTTTCACGAAAGCCTGGCAGCGTGACCCGCAGACTTTTGAAATCGCCTTTCAGGCCGCACGGGCCTATTTCGAACTGGGCGACATCACGAAAAGCCGGGAATTTTTCGAACAAGCGCTCCAATTGAGCCCCAACCACGGACCCAGCCTGCGTTATTTAGGGAAATGTCTGGAACGTGAAGGCGCCCATGATGCGGCCATCGAAACCTACATCAAGGCCGTCAAATGCAGCCCCAACGATGCCGAGGCGCTCTCGCGCCTGGGCCACCTTTACGCGCAGAAAAACAAAGACCTTGAAATTGCGACCATTTTCTGCCGCCAAAGTGTGGATATCATGCCCGACAGCGGCGCATACCGCTACCGGCTGGCGCAGGTTTACTTAAAAAGCGGCCAGTTGCCCCTGGCTTTCGAAGCCCTGGCAGAAGCCCTGCGCCTGGGATACGAATGCCAGGCGGACCTGGAGAAGGTGCGCAGCATGCTGGACGAACAAAAAGCGTTTTCATAGGCCCGCATGCGGCAGCGCCAAAAAAATGCGCCCGGCAACAAATTCGCTTGAACCCGGCGTGCCGATGTTTAGATTAGGAATGCGGCAAAAACCCATGGCGGTTGCCGCGACCGGGAAGCGCGCGCAGCCGAAAGGACGAATTTTATGCCTATCTACGAATACAAGTGTGCCCGATGCGATCACGACTTTGAATACCTCGTGATCGGGAAAAGCGAGCCCCAGGCATGCCCGGCCTGCGGCGCCCCCGAGGTCTGCCGGGTGATGTCCGCCTGCGGCTTTGTCAGCAAGGGCCAGGGCGGCCAGACCGTGAGCAGCTCTGCGGGATCGTCCTGCAGCGGCTGCAGTGCCGGCAGCTGCGCCGGCTGCGGCCACTGACCATGGACGCAGTCACTATCGGCACCCGCGGCAGCAAGCTGGCCCTGTGGCAGGCGCACTGGGCCCGGGAACAGCTCGAAAAACAGCATGCCGGCCTGCAAGTCAGGCTCGAGATCATCAAAACCCGCGGCGACAAAATCCTGGACGTACCGCTGGCCAAGGTGGGCGGCAAGGGCCTCTTTGTCAAGGAAATCGAACAGGCGCTGCTGGAGAAACGCGTGGACGTGGCCGTTCACAGCATGAAGGATATGCCTGCCGAAATTCCCCACGGCCTGACCATCGCCGCCGTGCCCGAACGCGAGAACTGGCATGATGTTCTGCTGAGCGCCGGCGGACAGAAACTGGCTGCGCTGCCCACCGGCGCCCGCGTGGGCACCAGCAGCCTGCGGCGTGCGGCACAGCTGCTCCGCCGCCGGCCGGACATACAGATCGTGCCGCTGCGCGGGAACCTGGACACGCGCATTAAAAAACTTAAAAGCGGCCAGATGGATGCCATCATCCTGGCTGCCGCCGGCATCAAACGGCTCGGGTTTGAAGCAGACATCAGCGAGACCCTCGACGAAGCGCTGATGCTGCCAGCCGCGGGCCAGGGTGCCCTGTGTATCGAGGCCCGCGCCGACGATCCGGCCGTCGCCGCCCTGCTGGCGCCGCTGGAAGACACGGCCACACGCACGGCGGTATTGGGAGAACGCGCCTTTTTGAAGCGCCTGCAGGGCGGCTGTCAGGTCCCGATCGCGGCTTTGGGCATGCTGACCGCCGGGCAGTACGCCCTGCGCGGCCTGGTGGCATCGCCGGACGGCACGCAGTGTGTCGCCGCCAGCCTCAGCGGACCGGCGCAGGACTGTGAAAAGATCGGCGTCGCGCTGGCTGAAAACCTCTTGTCCCGGGGCGCGGACCGCATCCTGGAAAATGTGATGGCAGATGAAATCAACGGCTGAAACAGGCATGGTCTTTCTAGTCGGCGCCGGACCCGGCGATCCCGGACTGGTCACGCAAAAGGCCATCGACTGCATACGCAGCGCCGATGTCGTCGTCTACGACTACCTGGCCGCAGCAGAACTTTTGCAATACGCCGCTGCAGCGGCCGAAAAGATTTACGTGGGCAAAAAAGGCGGTGACCACACCCTCTCCCAGGCGGGCATCAACGCCCTGATCGTGGAGAAAGCCGCCGCGGGAAAAACGGTCACACGGTTAAAGGGCGGCGATCCTTTTATCTTCGGCCGCGGCGGAGAGGAGGCCCAGCAGCTGGCGGCCGCCGGCATCGGCTTTGAAATCGTTCCCGGGGTCACCTCGGCCATCGCCGCCCCCGCCTATGCCGGCATTCCGCTGACCCATCGGCAGTTTGCATCCACGCTGACCTTTATCACCGGCCACGAGGACCCCACCAAAAGCGGCTCGCGGATCAACTGGCAGGCTTTGGCCGACAGCCGTGGGACGCTCGTTTTCCTGATGGGGGTGAAAAACCTGCCGCGCATTACGGAGCTGCTGCGGCGGCACGGCCGCGACCCACAGACCCCCGTGGCACTGGTCCGCTGGGGCACCACCGCCCGGCAGCAGACGGTCAGCGGCACCCTGGCAACCATCGCCGAGCGGGTGGCCGAGGCCGGCCTGAAAGCGCCGGCCGTAATTGTCGTCGGCGAAGTGGTCAGGCTCAGAAAAGAACTGGCGTGGTTCGAAAACCGCCCGCTGTGGAACAAACATATCGTCGTGACCCGCGCCCGGCAGCAGGCCAGTGACCTGGTCAAACGACTCTCCGCCCTGGGCGCCCGGTGCCTCGAGATCCCCACCATCCGCATCGTACCGCCGCCCAGCTGGGAGCCCGTTGACCGCGCCATTGCCGCGCTTTCCAATTACCACTGGCTGATTTTCACCAGTGTCAACGGCGTGACGTTCTTCTTCGAACGCCTGGACGCCCAGGGCCTGGACGCCCGTGCACTGGCGGGTCTGCATACGGCCGCCATCGGACCGGCAACCGCCCGTCGGCTGCGCCACTACGGACTGCGCAGCGATATCGTGCCTGAAAATTACCGCGCCGAAGGCGTTCTGGCGGCATTTTCACAGCACGACCTGTCGGGCCGGCGCATCCTTTTGCCGCGCGCCAGGGAAGCCCGGCCGGTGCTGCCCGTTGAATTGGCGCGCATGGGCGCTGCCGTCGACGAAATCGCCATTTATGAAACCCGGGCCTCTCAGGACAAAGCCGGCACCCTGATCGCGGCCCTCGAAAAGCGCTCCATCGACATGGTCACTTTCACCAGCTCCTCGACAGTAAAAAATTTCCACGCCCTGCTGCCGGCGGGCGACTTTAAAAAACTGATGGCGCCTGTAACCGTTGCCAGTATCGGGCCGATCACCACCCGCACCGCGCGTGAATTGGGTTTTACGGTTTCCGTCGAGGCCCCGGTCTTTACCATCGACGGACTGTGCAGCGCCATCGTGGACTTTTTTCATGAACGACAAACTGATCGATAAATACGAACGGCATTTGAACTACCTGCGGGTCTCGATCACCGACCGCTGCAACCTTAAGTGCGTTTACTGTAGGCCTGCCTCTCTGGTGCCCATCCTGCCGCACAAGGAGATCCTCAGCTATGAGGAAATCCTGCGCGTCGTGCGCGTGGGGGTCGGCATGGGGATTTCCAAGGTGCGCATCACCGGCGGTGAACCCCTGATACGGCGCGGTGTTTTCGGCTTCTTGAAGCAGCTGACCGCCATCCACGGCCTGCAGGATGTCTCTCTGACCACCAACGGCATACTGCTCAGAGACAGCGTCGCGCGCATCAAGGCCGCCGGCATCCGGCGCATCAATGTCAGTCTGGACAGCCTCAAACCGGAACGTTACGCACGCATCACGGGACGCGACTTTTTTGCACGTATCTGGCAGGGGATTGAACAGGCGCACGCCAGGGGCCTGGCGCCCATCAAGCTGAACGTCGTGGCGCTGAGGGGCGTCAACGATGACGAACTCGCCGACCTGGCCCGGCTTTCGCTGGACTACCCCTTTCACATCCGTTTCATCGAGTACATGCCCATGGGTAGCGCTGCACTTGAGAATACATCCCATACCATGATGACACCCGAAATCCGGCAAAAGCTGAAACCGCTGGGACCGTTAACGCCCGTCAAGAGAAGCGCCAGCGACGGGCCGGCCGAGCGTTTCCGCCTGGACGGCGCCAAAGGCGAAATCGGCTTCATCAGCGCCATCAGCCACCACTTCTGCCACCAGTGCAACCGTCTGCGACTCACCGCCAGCGGCCAGCTGCGCTCCTGCCTGCTGTCTGACCAGCAGTTCGATCTCAAAACCCCTTTGCGAAACGGCTGCAGCGATGAGCAGCTCGCCGCTGTTTTCATAGAGGCCGTGCACCACAAACCGGCCGCCCACGATAAGGGCCAAAACCTGTGCGTCAACGGCCAGATGTCGGCCATCGGCGGCTGAAACCTGCGCGTTTACCCCAATCGCAGCAGAAATTGCAACTATTCAGCGTAACGTTTGAATTGTACTACCATCTACATCAAAAATTCCGGCAGGTTGCCGTTAAACAGCAGATCCAGGGCTTGGCTTGACCCCATGTTTCCGGCAGGTCGACAGATAACCTCTGACGCGGCAAAATGCCCATATCGTCCATAGCGAGTGCCCGTCCATAAATCGGTTAAAATCAGTTCGGGCACTCAGTAGTGTTTCCAATCCAGAAATGCGGATTTTTGTCCAAGGTCAAGGAAAGCAAGCGTTTGTGCGGAGACGTAGCTGGCTACGTCGCACAAACAAACGCGCCGATTGACGCCGGGATTGGGCAAAAAGACCATTTGCGGTTACGATCCTTGAAATATCGATGTCAAAGACCTGACGGCGCTCAAAGCCCACCTGCCGGTATTTTCCGGTGGGCAGCTTTCCGCGACCAATGTCTATAACCTCAACAATGTCAGGCTGATCAACCTGTTTCAGCGCAGTGCCGACATGACCCTTTTGACCGCCGGCTTTTTTACCCGTTTTCTTCAGCCGCTTCTTTACGAAAAATCATTGGACAACTCTGCAAGAATGTACGCATTGCTATCCCGTTACGTCCACCTCCCCGCTACCCCCCCCGCTTTTCCCGATCCCTTCGGACCAGCGCATAGGCCGAAGGGAGAAAAAATAGGGTTAACAGGAGCGAATACAAGAGCCCGCCGATAACCGCAATGGCCATGGGCTTGAGCATGTCCCCCCCTTCACCCAGGTTGAGTGCCAGCGGAACAAGACCCAGGACCGTGGTCAACTGCGTCATGAGAATCGGGCGCACCCGGATGGGAGCCGCCCGGGAGACGGCATCAAGGGGAGCCGCCCCCTCTTCGCGGTATTCTTCGGCGAGTGCCAGTAACACTACACCCTGCGAGGTGATGCCTCCCATCATGACCACCAGGCCGATCAGGACGGTCACCCCTATAGGAATCCCTGTCAAATAAAGCGCGATGAATGAGCCGGTCAACGCAAGGGGAATGACCAGCATGATGAGCAGAGGCAAAACGAACGATTCGAATTGAATGGCAAGTAAAACATAGGCAAACAGGGATGCAAAGCCCAGGATCAGCGCCATGGTCTTGCGGTTCTCGGCCATCATTTCCGCCTGTCCCCCCATCTCATATTCCACATCAGTGGGTCGTTCCAACCCGGACACGATACGATCCGCCACTGCCACCGCATCTCCCACACTCACCCCTTGAGCGGCGTCCGCCCGGACGATGACTTCCTTGAGCTGATCTTCCCTCACGATCTCAACCGGACCTACGGCACGCCGCACCTCGGCGACATCCTTGAGATACACGGGATTACCGCGTTTGTTGTCAATCACCAGGTTTTCGAGGTCCACTTTACTGGTGATCTTCCTTTCAGGGACCATGACACGGATATCGTAGTACTCTGTTCCTTCGCGGTACTGGGTGGAAACCAGGCCATTGACCAGTGTCTTGAGTGTCGTTGCCACCGTGGCCACAGAGATCCCGAGATCGGACGCCCAGACCCGATCCACATATACCCGATATTCGGGTTTGCTCATGTCCATGGATATGTTCACATTGGCTATTTCCGGAACCTGGTTCAAGGCCGCGCTCACCTTCTTTGCAAAGGAGAAGATGGGGATGACCTCGGTCCCCTTGACCTTTACTTCCACATCCTGTTCGCCAATCTTGCGGATGCCTTTGATCTTCATCTGCATAACCGGAACTTTGCCGCCCGGCGTTGGGACCTTCTTTACAAGGGGCCTGATCTTGGCGATAAACTGCTTCGTGGATATGCGGCGTTTGGCCTTGGGGACAAGCTGGATGTCCAGTTCTCCCTCGTTCGCGATTTCATAGGTGTAGAGTCCCCAGACTTTGCCGCCTGCCAGGGTAAAGATGCTTTCGATCTCCGGCAGCCTCTTGAGTTTCGATTCCAACTGTGCCAGTATTCGGTCCACCTCACCCACGGCCGTTCCGCTGGGCATCTTTACCTTCACCATGACCCGCCCGTCATCAACCTTGGGCAGGAATTCCGAGCCCACCCTGCCCGCGAGCCATAGTCCACCCGCAAAACTGGCGATGGCCAACACAATCACCAGCCACTTCACCCTGAGACTCTGGGCCAGTATCCGGGAATACCTCCCTGTAAAATCCCGAATAATTGCCTCAAAAAAACTGGCTATCCGGGATGTCTTTTCCGATTTTTCCTTCTGCAGGAGTCGATCCGTGAGCAGGGGTGTCAGGGTTATGGCGATCAGCAGCGATATCACCACGACACTGCCCACCACCATTACCAGTTCCCTGAACAGCAGGGAGGCGAGCCCCGGGACCATCAAAAAGGGCATAAAGATGGCCAGGAAGGTCAGGGTTGCCGCTATAATCGCGGAACCGACTTCCTCTGTGCCGCGCCGCGCATAATCCTTGACACCCTCGGATTTCAATCTGGTGATGTTTTCCATCACCACAATGGAGTTGTCGAGGATGACGCCAAGGGCCACCACGAGCCCCCCGAGGGAGAAGAGGTTCAATGAAAAACCGGCGATCTTCATGACAAAAAAATTGGCCAGGAGGGTAATGGGCAGGGCAACGATCATCACGAGCACCTGTCGCCATCTGCCCAGGAAAAGGTATACTATCAGGATGACAAGGATTGCTGCGAGGATGGCGGAACTCTCCACGCTGCTGATGGCACCCTGGACGTAGTCCCCCTGGTTCTCCACATATCCAAACTGGATGTCTTCCGGGATACCG
>Ga0114931_10001668_pt1 | contig 28263 bp, 27 predicted proteins | sample 2SBtaG_FD_89579 | JGI IMG/M metagenome (GOLD analysis project Ga0114931, IMG submission 89579) | Deep subsurface microbial communities from Kolumbo volcano to uncover new lineages of life (NeLLi) - 2SBTROV14_V59a metaG | ecosystem: Environmental > Aquatic > Marine > Volcanic | place: Kolumbo... | reverse complement strand
GGTCGCGATGGCCCCGGTAGGCGAGGCGCATCCGGGGTGTCTTCAGGCCGGTCGGAAGCGGGGCACCGCGAGCTCGGGGCCCATGTCCTCCCAGACCAGCTCCACGGGCATTCCGATGCGGAGGGAGGCGGGTTCCGCACCCACCAGATTCGAGATCATGCGGACCCCGCCCGAACCCTCCAGAGCGACCACCGCGATCACGAAGGGGAGCTTCTGCTCGGCGGCGATCGCTCGATGCACGACCGTGTAGGTGTAGAGTTCGCCGCGCCCCGGAACCTCGAGCCAGTCCGAAGCCGTGGAGCGGCAGCGGGGGCAGAGGGGTGCCGGCGGAAGCCGCGTTCGCCCGCAGGAGGTACAGCGCTGGACGGTCAGCCTGTGCTCCGCGGCGGCTCGCCACCAGGGCAGGCTGAAGGCATCCGCCAGAGGGCGGGGCATGCTGTCGGGAAAGAAGCGCTCGCTCATCGTCTCCCCAGAAGGAGGGCGCTGGAGGGCACACAGGCCGCGCTCGTGACGAGGCAGACCTCCGCGTCTGCGACGGGGCTGGTGGACTCTCCACGCAGGGAGCGAACGCCCTCCACCACGTGGTTCAGCCCATGAATGTAGGCCTCCGAGAGGCTTCCCCCATGGGTGTTGGTGGGCAGGTTTCCGCCCTTCCAGGCGAGGGCACCACTCTCGATGAAGGGCCCCCCTTCGCCCCGTTGGCAGAATCCGAAATCCTCCAGCTGCATCAGGACGCAGCCCGTGAAGTGGTCGTAGAGCTGGGCCACGTCTACGTCCGAGGGGCGGAGGCCCGCCTTGGCCCACAGACGCTGAGCCATCTCCTCGCTGCCGCCGGTGGCGTAGAGCTCGTCGGCGATGTTGGCATTGGTAAAGGGACCGAAGCCGTAGCCCCGAGGGGCGCCCTGCTCACTGGCCAGGACTTCGACGGGCGGCTTGGCGAGATCGCGCGCGCGCTCGCGCGTCGTGACCACCACGGCACAGGCCCCGTCACTCTCCAGGCAGCAATCGAAGAGGTGAAAGGGATCCGCGATCATGGGGGAGGCCTGATGGTCTTCGAGGGTCATCGGCCGGCCACCCATGACTGCGCGCGGGTTGCGGCTGGCATGTTCGCGGAAGGTGACGGCCAGCATTCCCAGCTGCGCGCTGGTGGTTCCGTAGAGATGCATATGGCGCCGGGTGGGGAGGGCGTAGGCGGCGGCGGCCATCAGCAGGCCGTAGGACATCACGAAGCCCATGGAGGCCAGCAGGAAGGATTGCGCCGGTTCCACCTGGGGAGGCCTTGGGTCGGAGCCTGCCGATGCATCTCTGCCCGCGCTGCCGAAGCGGAAGAATTGACCCTGGCAGAGGGAGCGGTAGACCACGACGACCTCCGCCTGCCCGCTCTCCACCGCCATCGCCGCGTTGGCGACGGCGGCGCATCCCCCGCCTCCTCCGGGCATCCACACCATGTTCGCGAAGCGAAGCCTGGGAAGGCCCAGCTCCGCCGCCAGGAATACCGCCTCGTTGCGATCCTCGGCGAACGAGGCGAGGCCGTCCACCTCGTCGAGCTGGAGGCCGGCATCCTCGACCGCGCGCTGGATCGCCTGGCAGGCCAGCTCGTGTTCGGTGATCTCTCCGATCCTTCCCCAGCGGGCGTACGCCGACTCGCCGACGCCGACGAGCTGAGCTCGCCGCTCCTTCATATCGGACCCCTCCCAGGCCTCGTGTGGCGGCCAGCGACCGGAGCGAGCCTGCGCCGGGCCCGCTGAGCGCGAATCGTCCATTACTGGATTTTGAACCAGTTTTCATAATCTGGCAATCGGCGATGGCCGGGGTCGGGCCAGAGGGTGGGGTCGCGGGATCGATCCGGGCTCTACGGAGACGGCAGGGAGAAGACGACGCTTCCCGTGGCGTGGTCCCCGAGATCGTTCTCCGCGCGAACCTCCAGCTCGACCACCCACTCCTCCCCCTCGGGCTTCGCACTGCGCACCCGGCCGCTGAAGCGCAAGGTCTGGCCCGGTAGCGCCGGGGCCCCGAGCCGGATGGCGATCTTGAGCAGCATGGCCTCCGGGCCCGCCCAGTCGGTGACGAAGCGCGCGACCAGGCCATTGGTCGTCAGGATGTTCATGAAGATATCGGGCGCTCCCTGGGCGCGCGCAAATTTCGCATCGTGATGGGCGGGCATGAAATCCCGGGACGCGATGGCCCCGGCCACGATGCGGGTCGGCGTCACCGCCAGATCGAAGGGCGGTAGCTCCGCTCCGACGCGGACCTCGCTCCCCGCCAGGGTTTTCCGGTCGGAGACGCTCATGGGCCTGCACCGATGGTCGAGGGGTGGAACTTGAAGATGCGGAAGAGCTGCCGTCCGACGATCTCGCTCTCCACCCGGTAGGTGGTGACCCAGGTCAGGAAGTATCCCACTCCGAGTGACGTGCGCTTCCGATTGGAGATGGACTCCAGCTCGGTCGTGGCATGGAGTCGATCCCCAGGACGCAGATAGCGAAGGAACTCGAGCTCCGAGTTGGTCGCCAGGGTACCGACGTAACCGGCAACGTCGAGGGCGACGATGGCATTGTCGCGAGTCATCTCCATCGGAGCGCCGCCTCGCTCGGCGATGCCCTCGATGCGGGGACGCGCCATCGTCCAGGTCTGTAGCATCGCGGGTGGCGCCACGACCCCGCCGAAGCGGCTCGTCGCGGCAAAGGCGTCGTCGAGATAGACCGGGTTGTGGTCGTCGAGGGCATCGACCCAATGGCGGATCATGGGAATGTTGACCGGGTCCGGGGCCGATGCGGGCGGCCCCATCGGCTGGCCCACATAGCGCTCCAGCTGGGGGCGAAGCTCGTCCCGCTCCTCCTGGGCCATCGCTCTCTCCCTCTCCTCCGCCCATGTGCACTCGCCCCCGCGCGCCCCGCGCTCGCGTGGCGAGCGGGCCACCGGCGCATTCCGGAGCCGGCGCCGGGCTGCTCCACTGGCGCTGCCGCCTCTTGCGAGGAGCGAGAGCATAGCGAAGCGAGGTGGTTCTCAGGCGTCGCCGAGCTGCCGGTCCAGTGGAACTTCGCGAAGGGTCGTGACGGCGAAGACGGCCAGCGCTCCCCCCTTCTCGAAGAATCGCGTCTCCACGAAGTTGGTCCGTCCGCGCTGCTTGACGAGCCGGCTCTCGATCTCGAATTCCGGGCCGACGATCGGCTCGAAGTAGTCCACGCGCATGTTGGTGGTGGCGAGCCAGGAGCGCAGGCGCGGGCCCTGCTCGCCCGCAGCGGATCGGACCGTGAACAGGGCCACGAGGTCCACATAGGTCGGCGTGAAACCCCCGAAGAGCTGACCGCGGGGATTGCGGGTGTGCTCGGGGAGGTGCGCGCGGATCCGCAGCAGGCCGGGTCCCTCCTCGAGGAGCTTCCAATCGTACGCCTCGAGGAAATCGCCGGCTGGGTGCCCGCGACCGATCAGTTGGCCCGGCTTGCGCTCAGCCCAGGCGCGGAGGAAGGGAGCACCGCCCCGAGCTTCGTCTGCTTCCATGGGCCCGGCCATAGCAGTCGCAGCCGGCGCCGGTCAAGCCGAAAAGGCTCCTAGAGACTGGGGCGAAGAGGGGATACCCTGAGCTCGTGGCCTCGATCGATCCTTCTCCCGCCTCCCGGGCGCCGGCGTCGACGGCACCTTCCGGCGCGCAGATCCACGGTTTCTGTTCGCCCGGCTTCGAAGCGGTCGGGGAGGCCTTCGCGGCGAACTTCGGCCGGGGAGAGATCGGAGCCAGCTGTGCCGTCACCCTGGAAGGCGAGCTGGTGGTGGACCTCTGGGGCGGCCATCGGGACCTGGCCCGCCGGCTTCCCTGGCAACGAGACACCCTGGTGAACCTGTGGTCGACGACCAAGATGTTGACCGCCCTCTGCATGCTCATGCTGGACGACCGGGCTGCCCTCTCGGTGGATGCGCCGGTGGCTCGGGTGTGGCCCGAGTTCGCCGCCCGGGGAAAGGAGGGGGTGCTCGTGCGCCACATCCTCGGGCACACGGCGGGCTTGCCGGTCTTCGACGAGCCGGTGGACGATCTCGCCATCTTCGATTGGGAGGGCTGCTGTGCGCGCCTGGCCGCCCAGGCGCCGCGCTGGGCGCCTGGGGAGGGCTCCGGCTATCACGCGGAGACCCAGGGTTGGCTGCTGGGCGAGATCCTGCGCCGGGTGGATGGCCGGAGCCTGGGGCGCTTCTTTCGCGAAGAGGTGGCTCTGCCCCTCGAGCTCGACCTTCACGTGGGGCTCTGTGAGGAGGATCTCGGGCGAGTGGCGGATATGGCGACGAGCCACGCGGAGCCGAATCGACCGGCGGATCCCGCCCTGCGAAGTGCGGCCGCTCGTTCGAGCGCGCGCAGCGCCAGCTTGGTGAATACGATCGCCTGGCGAAGCGCCGAGCTCCCCGCCTCCAACGCCCATGGCCATGCGCGCTCGCTGGCCCGAGTCATGGCGGCTCTGGCCAACGGTGGGCGAGTGGCGGGACGCCAGCTGCTCTCGCCGGCGGCGATCGAGCGCGCTTTCGAAGTCCAGGCAGACGGCATCGATCGCATCACCGGGCGACACTTCCGCCTGGGCATGGGCTACGGCCTGAATTGCCCGCAGACGCCGCTGGGCACCAATGATCGGACCCTGTGGTGGGCCGGCTGGGGGGGCTCCATGTGCGTGGTGGACGTCCAGAACCGGCTCAGCGTCGCCTACGCCATGAATCGCATGCTGGCCGCCGGAGACCTGCGAGCTCCGTCGGTGATCTTCGCGGCGCACGCCTGCCGAAAGAAGCTCGGCGGGGGCCCTTGAACCGCTCGCGACGCCGCGCGGGAAGGGCTTCCGCTCCTGGCTCGCCCCTTCCGGGCAGGGGTTGCCCGCCATCCCTTCCGCAGCGCCAGGAAACCCTGTGCCGGAATTCCCGCTGGCGGCGCTCCGCTTCGCTGCAGTCCTTCCCGGACCGGTTCCCGATTACGAGGAATCACGGATCGGGTCCTAGGCGGCGTCCAGGAGCTCGGTGCGGTGCCGGAGGCGCGCAGCGGCCCGCGGGCGGGCCGCTGCGGTGGCTCGGAAGCGGCGGCTCTCGCTGAAGGCCCGCGGCGCCGTCGCCGTGGAGACGAAGTGGTGTCCGCGCCGGATTCGCGCCACGGCGCGCCGGGCCGCGCGCGCGCCGCTGCGAGGGTCCTCGCGGACGGCCTCGGGCACGACGAGGGTGCGATAGTGGATGCGCACATCGTTCACGTAGTGCCGCGCGCAACGCTCCTCCGGGGCTTCATGAACCACCCAGGCCTCGGGGGGGAGCTTCCGGGTCTGGGTGGCCTGGATCAGTGCCTCGAGGAAGGCCTCCTCGTCCGGAGGCGGCTGGCAGAGCACCACGACATCCACCTCGGGCATGTCCAGATCCTCGCTTCGGGCCACTCTGGCGACCTCCTTCGCTCCCTGGCGGCGAAGCACTTCGGCCAGCTCCTTGCCAAAGGGAGAGCTTTCGGCCTCGTCCAAGTCCGCAGTGTTCCGGGCATCGACCAGGGCGAAGCGGCGTTCGCGCAGCTCCGCGGCGCCTCCCACCAGGAAGTCGATGGCCTTGGTGTAGGCGCTGAAGTAGGCATCCGGGTACACGTGGTGCAGGGCGTGGTAGGCGGGGGGCGTCCAGGGGCCTGGACGATAGGCGTCCAGCAGGGTGATGGGGCGGTGATTCAGGTCGAGTCCTCGCGAGCGCAGGATCAGCAGGAAGATCGCGGTCTGGAGGAGGAAGAGCACCAGCACGAAGGGAAGGGGCAGCACCGCGGCGACCCCAGCGGTGAAGAGCAGCTGGGTGCCGTACTCGGGCACGATGTGGCACCAGAGGTTGCGGCGCTGGAACTCCCAGCGCACCTGGAGTTGGCGGTCGATCCAGAGGTGGTGGACGGCGTGAGGCCACGCCAGGGCGCGAAGCGGGCGCAGCCGAGAGTGCAGCATTCGGTGCAGCAGGTAGTGGACGAGGTCGAAGAAGATCGCCCCCGCCAGCCACAGGGCAGGGCCCAGGAGGAGCGCCAGGCCGATCTCGATCCAGGAGCTCACCCCGAAAGGGTACCGCGCCCGGAGCCCTCCTTCCCGCCGGCCCGATCGGCACGGCCCGAGGATGGGAGCCCGGGGAGGAGCGCGGTAGCCTCTGGCGGGAGGAGGTCGGATGCTGAAGCGCATCGATCGGGTGCAGATGGCCGTTCCGGAGCGGAGCGCCGTGGCGGCCCACTGGATCGAGCTTCTGGGAGCCGAGCCCGCCGGCGAGGATCGCGTCCGCTGCCTGGCGGCGCGACGTACCCGCCTGCGCCTGGGAGACGGCTTCGTGGAGCTGCTCGAGCCGGACGGCGCTGGCCCCATCGGCGACGCCGTGCGGAAGCGGGGCGCCCATCTCCATGCGGCGGGTGTGGTCACCGATGATCTCTCCGCGTTGACCGCTCACCTGCGCGGTCTCGGGTTCGAAGCTGCACTCGAGGGAGGACAGGCCTTCGTCGATCCGACCACAGCCGGCCAGGTGGGCTTTCGCGTGGTGGTGAGCCCGGAGGAGGAGCGGGAGAGGGTCGGCGAGGTCGACTTCTTCTACGAGGTCACCCTCCTCGTCGAGGACGCCGCCGCTTCGGCCCGCAGCTGTGCGGCCCTGTTCGGGCTGGATGCGCGCGCCTTCGTGCCCATCCGGTCGGAGCACTACGGATACACGGGCGTTCTCACCCTCTTCGATAGCGAGCAGCTGGGGCGCTTCGAGGTGATCCGGCCCGAGGATCCGGGCAAGACCATGGGGCGCTTCTTCTCGCGCTTCGGCTCCTGCTTCTACATGGCCTTCGCGGAGTCGTCTGCCCTGGCCACGGTCGAGGCGCGGGCGCGCCAGCGGGGGGTGGGACACACCCCCGAGCCGCCGGCCGAAGGCCGCTCCGGAGAGCCCGATGTGCTTTTTCTGCACCCCGCCGCACTGGGAGGCATGATGCTCGGCCTGTCCCGGCCGACCCAGGCCTGGCAGTGGTCCGGGCACCCGGAGCGCGTGGAGGCCCGCCGCGGGGGCTCCCCGGAGTGAAGCGCCGGCCCCTGCGCAGCCGGGACATGGGGCGCGTGCGCCTGCTGACCCTGGACCGTCCCGAGGCGCTGAACGCCTTCGACGACGATCTCTACGATGCGGTTCGCGAGGCCCTGGGCGCCGCCGCGGCGAGCCCGGAGATCGCCGTGGTGGTGCTCACCGGGGAGGGTCGGGCCTTCAGCGCCGGACAGGATCTGGGTGAGCTGGAGCGTCCGCGCCAGCATCGCGATGGCGCCCCACACGGCTTTGCGCCGTTCATCGAGACTCTGGAGGCCTTTCCCAAGCCCCTCGTGGCTGCGGTGAACGGCATCGCCGTGGGCATCGGCCTCACCCTGCTGCCCCACTGCGACCTGGTGCTGGTGGCGGAGGAGGCCCGGCTGCGGGCGCCCTTCGTGAGCCTGGGAGTCACCACCGAGGCGGGAAGCAGCGCTCTACTGCCCCAGGCGATCGGCTGGCAGGCCACCGCTCACCTGCTCTACACGGCCGCCTGGCTGGACGCTGCCCAGGCCGTGGAGCTGGGCCTCGCCTGGCGGTCGGTCCCCCGCGAGCGGCTGCTCGAGCAGGCCCTGGAGGTGGCCCAGGAGATCGCGTCCATGCCCATCGCCTCCCTGGTCGGCACGAAGCGGTTGCTGCAGGACGCACGCCTCGACGCCGTGCGCCGGGCGCGCCAGCGCGAGAACGTCACCTTCGCCCGGCTGGCCGGCGGACCGGCCAACCGGGAGGCCATCGCCGCCTTCCGGGAGAAGCGCCCGCCCGACTTCACCCGGCTCCCACCGGAGGATCCACGTCCGTAACTGCCTGGATCGTCCTCCTGTGGACTCTTCACCGCCACCCATCTCGGCCTTGCGAGTGTCCGCGTGGAGCCGGTCCTGCGGCGGAGGCTCGGGGAGCCCGGATTCCTTGGCCTCTACTCGCTGGTTGCATTGGGGCTGTTCGTTCCCCTCTGCTGGCTCTACTTCTCGAATCGGCACGCCGGCACCTGGCTGTGGCACATTCCCCGAACGGAAGCAGCGCGGACGTGGCATTCTTCGGTGGATTTCCGGCATTCGCCTTCCTCGGGGCCCTGCATCAGGATGCCCGCAAGTTGCACCATGGAGACCCGGCCTTCCGTCGCTTCCACGCCGAGACGGCCCTGCTCCCCTTCGCGCGCGGCGGCCTGACTCCGGCAGTGCGGGAGATGGGCGTCGTCGTGTGGCTGGTGACGCTCGCCGGCTTCCTGGCAATCCGCTTCCTCCATGGCACCTTGTGGCCCCACTGAGCCACGCTCCAGGTTGCCTCGCATGGATCAGAGAGCGACGTCCCCCGCATGGAGCCGACGGCAGCTGCTCCGGGCCGCGGCGGGAGGCTTGCTGTCCCTGGCGGGGGCTCGCCGGGCCCACAGCGCCACGAGCACGCCGAGGGCGGGATCCCGGAGGTCCAGACGGCCGCCGAACTTCGTCTTCATCCTCTCGGACAACCACCGCTGGGACGCGATGAGCTCGATGGGGCATCCCTTCGTGCGCACCCCGAACATGGATCGCATCGGTCGGGAGGGGCTCCACTTCCGCAATGCCTTCGCCACGACCCCGCTGTGCAGTCCGGCCCGGGCGAGCTTTCTCACCGGCCAGTACGCCTACCGGCACCGCGTTCTCAACAACGCAGAGCGCTCCCGCTGGGACGACGGAAACGTGACCTTCCTCGAGCTCCTGTCCCGCGAGGCCGGCTACACCAACGCCTTCGTGGGCAAGTGGCACATGCCCGGCTCGGGGCTGCCCAGGCTGCGTGGCGTCGAGCACTTCGTCACCTTCACCATCGAAGACGGACAGGGCCGCTACTTCGACTGCCCCCTGGTGGTCGATGGTCGCGAGGAGCCCTCGCGCCGCTCCTACCTGACGGAGGAGCTCACCGACCGCGCCCTCGCCTTCCTGCGGCAGCAGGGCGGGGGCCCTTTCTGCCTGTACCTCTCCCACAAGGCGGCGCACCACCCCTGGCGCTCGCCTCCGGACATCGAGGGCCTCTACGCCCGGGAGCCCGTGGAGCTGCCCGAGGGGGCCAACGACTGGACGGGGTTCACCAACGGTGAGATCTGGGGTGGCTTCAGCCAGCCCATCGAGAGCGCGATCCGCGCCTACCTGGAGAACGTGACCGCCCTCGACCGGGAGATCGGGCGCCTGCTGGATGGCCTCGCGGAGCTGGGCCTTCTCGATGAGACCCTGGTGCTCTACGCCAGCGACCAGGGTTTCCTCTTCGGCGAGAAGAAGCACGTGGAGCTGCGCTGGCCCTTCGAGGCGGTGCTGCGCCTGCCCTTCCTCCTGCGCCTGCCCGGCCTCCTTGCCCGTCCGGGCCGGCGCCCGCCGCAGATGGCCCTGAACATCGACGTGGCGCCCACCCTCCTCGAGCTGGCGGGCGTGGAGGTGCCCCGGCAGATGCAGGGGATGAGCCTGGTTCCAGTGCTGCGCGATCCGGAGGCTCCCGGCCGCAGGGCCTTCCTGGTGGAGAACGCCAAGGAGTTTCCCTACACGGCGCCCACCTACCAGGGAGTCCGCACGACGCGCTACCTCTACGTGGAGTTCGAGGGCCGGCAGGAGGATACGCTCCACGACGTCCTCGCCGATCCCGGGCAGCGCCGGAACCTGCTGCACACCGCCGAGGGAAGGCGCGTGCTTCCGGAGCTCCAGCAGCTGCTCGCCGCCCTGCGCCGCGGAGAGCGCTTCGATGGCTGAGGCCGCCGGCGGCGGGAAGGCCCCGGCGCGGCTCTGGCTTCCGCCGCTACTCCTCCTGCTCCTCGCCGCCAGCAGCTGGTGGCTCTTCAACCACTCCTCGCGGGCCGTGGCGGAGCGAGTGATTGCCCTCTACGCCGCCAGTCTCGTTCTCGGACCCTCCCTGGTCTACCCCTGGATGCGCGCGAGGGGGGCGAGCGGCCGCGGGGCGCTGCTGGGGAGCCTGCTGGTGCCCGTCGCATGGCTCATCAAGGAGGGCTACCGCATCACCGCCAGCTTCACGGTGGCCGAGGCCTTCTACTATGCCCTCAACCCCTTGGCACAGGGCCTGTTCGCCGGCGTCGCGCTCCAGCTGGCCCTGTGGGAGATCGCCCTGCGCCGGAAGCGCACGGGCCGTTGGCGCCTCGATGGTGCCCCGGGGATGGCGCTGTGTTCCGTCGCCCTCTACGCCGGTCTGCTCCGCTGGGTCGCCAGCACCTGGGGCCCCGCGCAGATCTTCTACTCCTACGTGGCCCTCCACCCCCGAATATTCGGCGCCCATTGAGCCCCGAAAGAGCGGCCGCGCTGGACGGGCGGCGGTAGAATCGGCGTTCGGAGAGCGCAGCAACATCGGCAGGGGGGAGCGCCCATGGGCGACGAAGCTCGGATCCGCGAATGGCTGCCCAGGTTCGAGGCGTGGCGGGACTTCGCCCTGCCCTTGATCCAGAAGGGGAAGGCGAAGGATGCCTTTGCCCGATACCCCTGGTTCACAACCCGCGGCGAACCCTTTGCCCGGCTGCAACGGCCGGCCCGGGAGGCCCGCTTTGGACTCATCACCACCGGGGGATACTCCATCCGGGAAAGCCAGGAGCCCATGATTCCCTTCCCGAGCTTCGAGGAGAAGACCCCCGAGATCCGCATGATCCCGCTGGACATCGATCCGGCGGCGCTCCGCATCGATCATGTGGGCTACGACCACCGCTTCGCCGAGGAGGACATCAACGTCAACCTTCCCTTGAATCGGCTGGGCGAGCTGGTGGAGGGCGGCGAGATCGGCTCCGTCACCGCGGAGGTGCCGGTACTGATGGGGCTCCAGCCCCACGTGGCGCCGCTTCTCCGGGAGACGGTTCCGGAGCTGGTGGCGCGCTTCCGGGACGAAGGTGTGGAGGCGGTGCTGCTGGTGCCCTCGTGACCGGTATGCCACCAGACCGTGAGTCTGGTCGCACGCGGTCTCGAGGAAGCCGGCATCCCCACCGCGCTGGTCTCGGTGCTGCCGGCCCTCAGCCAGGTGGCCCGGCCGCCGCGGCAGGTGATCCGCCGCCTCAACATCGGAGCCACTGTGGGGCGTCCGGGAGACGTGGAGGGGCAGCTCTCGACCCTGCGGCGCATGATCGCCCTGATCGAGGAAGCGGCTGCCTTCGGCGCTGTGGACGCGGACCCCCGCCCCGGCGCGTGACGCAGAGGAGCCCATGGACTACTTCGATCCCTTCGGCCGCCCGTTCTGGACCGTTGTGGGTGTGGCCATCCTGTGCGGCAGCATCGTGGGCCTCGAGCGACAGGTGCGTGGCAAGCCCTCGGGAGTGCGCACCAGCATCCTCGTCTGCCTGGGCACGGCCGTCTTCATCCACCTGGGCTCCGCCATCTCCGGGCCCGGCTCGGATCCGACCCGCGTCCTGGGCCAGCTCGTGACAGGCATCGGCTTTCTGGGAGCGGGTGTCATGTTCTCTCGCCACGGCGTGGTCTCCGGGGTGACGACCGCGGCCGTCATCTGGGTGATGGCCGCCATCGGTGCCTCCATCGGGCTCGGTCGCTACACGGGAGCGATTGCCTTGTCGGTCGTAATCGTGGGCGTGCTGATTGGTGTCGAGCTGCTCGAGTCGAGCGCCCGTTGGTTCACCCACGGCGTCCACCGCCAGGGGGAGGACTGAGCGCGTGGCCATGCTCGAGATCCGAAATCCCGCAACCGGTGAATGCCTGGAGCGGCTCTCCGCGAGACGATCGAGGCTCCGGGCACCGGGATGCTACGGCGCGTTGCGCACCAGGAAGTCCGCCAGCAGCGGGGGGATGGGGTTGTCCGCGCTGTCCTCCGCGGCGACCACGTCGTTGTGGGCGAAGCCCTCCACGATGTGGACCTCGTAGCCCCCCGCCATGCCCCCAAAGGTGGGGAAGGCCTCGCTGGGAGCCAGAGGGTCCACGACCCGCGGCGTCGAGCCGTCGCAGCTCGCGGCCGTGCACGGGCCGAGGCTCTCTGCGAAGGGCAGGTAGCTCGCGGCCACCGGTGTGAGGCCGTTGCTTCCGCCGAAGCAGATCACGGGAATGGCGATGTTGCCCGCCTGGGTGAGGTTTTCGATGTCTCGTCTGCCGCGACCCACCGAGAGGCTGGTCGAGTCGAGAGAGATGCCCTGGTCGCAGTCGGTGTCCACAGCACAGGCCGCGCCCACGTCCCCTGCGCTACAGAGGCCGGTACCGGCGTCACATACGCCGGGTACCCGCGTGGTGCCGAGGCCTGAGGTGGCGAAGTACCAGTCGGCTGCGTTCGTGTCGGCGGCGACGAAGGTGTCCGCGATGCGCAAGAGGCGCACCACCTCCTTCTCGCGGCCCCAGATCGCCGGAGGGAGCGTGGTCGGCGGCGGACCGTTGTCCGGGGTCACCCCTGCCGGCAGGGGCTGCGTAATGGGCAACCAGGTCTGCAGTCCGTTGACGACGGGTCCCGGTGCACCCATGGAGGTTAGGATCGCCCGCGAGAGCAAGGCGGCGAGGCCGTCGTCGTCGAGGAAGGTGCCGAGCAGGCCGCCGGCGGTGGCGGGAGGAACCAGGTTCAGCAGTGCCAGTCCGGGAACGGTGGACACCGCGCTCCCTCCCCCCCCGACGTCCACCTGAACTATCGCCTGCCCGGTGTTGGGGTCCGTTCGACCCTGGAGCGAGCCCGGCTCGGCGGCTGCGGTGATCTCCGCCGTGAGGCCTCCGATGGCGGAGAAGGCGGCGGTGGGCGGTGTGCATTTGGCGGGGCTGAGATGGGCGCAGTCGACGGCCTCGCTGGCCACCTGGCAGGGGCTGCCATCTGCACAGCGCGGGGCGCCAGCGCGGACGGCGGCGAAGAGCCCGCCGTCGAAGCGTGCCTCGATCCGGTCCAGCGAGTCCGCGCTGAGGGGAGGCGTCTGGGCACTCCCGCCGCCCCCCTCGAGAAGCACCAGACCTCGCAGCTTCGCAAAGCCCGGCTCCGGTGGACCCACGCCGGTGGAGTTGAAATCGGTGGCCGCATAGCGGGCCGTAAAGCCGGTTCCCGCCGAATGGCCTCCCAGGAAGACGTTCCGGTTCCTGGCCACAGCGCGGGCCGTTTCGACGACCGCATCGATATCCTGGGAAAAGACCCGCGGCGTCCAGTTGGCGAGGAAGGGAAGATCCGCGCTCCGGTAGAAGACCGCCCGGCGACCGAGGCCGGCCAGGGCCGGACTCAGGGTGAGACCCATGGAGCCGCCGTAGTACCAATCCAGGGCCACCAGCGGATCGCCCAGGGCGTCCGCCAGGACCGCGCCGGCTCGGTCTTCCAGGAGATCCGTGCGCCGGTTGAAGCCCCAGACTTCCAGGCTAAAGCCCCGGTCTTCGGCCAGGCGCGTCACGAGGTTCTCCGTCAGGATCTTGAAGTTGTTCGAGCCGCCGCCGAAGCCCGCCACCAGGACCAGGATCGCGTCGGGCTGGACATCGGGTCCCCGTAGCCGCCAGCGCGTGTACCCGGCCTGGTTGAGGTCGAAGTCCGGGCCTCCGAATTGGGTCAATAGCTTGGGATTGGTCGGGACCACTCCGGGCGTGCCCGGCGTCTGCGCCGGTCGGGCGGAGCTGGCCAGCCAGACCTTTTCGCCCCGAAGCACGGCCATGGATCCCAGCAGGAAGTCGAGGGAGGAATCGAGCCCCTGCCGCACCGCCGGGGCGTCGGCGAGCTGCGGGCAGTCGCCGGAGCGTTCCGCCGCGGCGAAGGCGCGCGCGTAGTGATCGCGGGCCTTCTGGAGGTGCCCCTGCAGGGCCACGACATCCCCGTTCTGCAGTCGGACGCGGTGAGCCCGGAGGACCCGCCTCACCAGTCGGGCTGCCGCTGTGAGCTTGCGTGGCGCACAGCGGCTCCCCGCCGCCGGCGATGGCAGCGCACCGAGGTCTCGCAGAGCGGCCTGCACCAGGCGCTCCGCTTCCCGGGCGATGCGCTCCGCGTCTCCGCGGGTGGCGCAGCTCCGCCGCTCAGCTCGCTGGAAGCGCTTCTGGAAGTGGCTGAGGGCGCGCTGAAGTGCCACCGGGTCGGCGGCTGCTCCCGATCGCAGGGCTCGCTGCTGGGCTCTCGCCAAGCTGGCCACGTAGCCCCCGGTCGCCGCGAGCTTCGCGCGAACGCAGGCGTCAGCTGGGTCCGAAACGGCCCCCGCTGCCGGCGCGGTGCCGAAGTGGCCGGCCAGGGCAAAGAGGAGAAAGCCGCGTGAGATGGATTTCTGGATTCGGGTTCTTCCCTCTAGCATCGCATGGATCTCCGAACCGACCCGCACTGCGTTGGGAGATGGCGGCAAGCAGCCCGCTTGCCATTCCTCCTTCTGCCTGTTTCGATGCGCTTCGCCCCTGGAGCGCGGCAGTCAGCAGCGTGCCCACGGCCGCTGCCGAGCCAGGGTAGGCCACCCTCGCCCTTTGCGTGCGCCGCGGCGGGCAACCCTTGCCTCGGGGCCGCCCCCGTCCGGACCCCCCAAGCACCGAGCGGGCCGGAGGGTCGGGCTTGTCCCTCGGGGGAGATTCGATTCCTCGAGGATTCCGAAGCATTTTCCTTGATTCGTACAGTCTCATGTAACTATGCTGTCTGCTAGATCTTTCGCATCCGGCCCGCCTCGAGCCCTCTCCCGGGGAGCCCCTGAGATGTCCTTCGACCTCGTGATCCGAGCCGGTCGAGTGGTGGACGGCAGCGGCATGCCCGCCTTCACCGCCGACCTGGCCCTGAAGGATGGGCGGATCGCCAAGATCGGCCGCATCCGGGAAGGGGCTACCCGCGAGGTCGATGCAGACGGCCTCGTGGTGGCGCCCGGCTTCATCGACGTCCACACCCACTACGACGTGCAGCTGGACTGGGACCCGCTGGCCACACCGAGCTGCTGGCACGGCACCACCACCGTGCTGGCGGGCAACTGCGGCTTCACCCTGGCCCCCGCCCGGCCCCGGGACGTGGACTGGCTGGCGGGCATGCTGGCCCGAGTGGAGGGCATGTCCCGCCAGGCCCTGGCGGACGGCCTGCGCTGGGAGGGCGGGAGCTTCGGCGCGTACTGGGCGCGCTTCGAAGGAAGGCTCGGCGTCAATGTGGGGAGCTTCGTCGGACATTGCGCCGTGCGCCGCTGGGTGATGGGGGAGGATGCCTCCCGGCGGGCTGCCACTCCCGGGGAGATCTCCGCCATGAAGGCTCTGGTGCGCCAGGCCATGAGCGAAGGTGCCCTGGGCTTCTCCACCTCCCAGCTGGACCTGCACGTGGGCGAGGATGGCTGCGGCGTGCCGAGCAACTTCGCCAGCCCGGCGGAGATCCTGGAGCTCAGCTCGGTGCTGGCGGAGTTCGACCGCGGCGCCCTGGAGATCATCCCGCGCTCCATCGCCCTGGGCTACAGCCCGGAAGACCGCCAGCTCATCCTCGACATGTACCGGGTCTCCGGCCGTCCCATCGAGCTCAACCTGCTGCTTCCCACGCCGACCAACCCCATGGGCTGGAAGCAGATGCTGGACTTCTGCCACGAGGGCTGGGCCCGGGGCGCGAGGCTGCACCCGCAGACAACGACCAACGAGCTGGGCCTGCACCTGAAGCTCAGCGACACCTTCGTCTTCGACGAGATGCCCGAGTGGCGCCAGGTACTGACGCTCCCCGAACCCGAGCGCTCCCGGCGCCTGGCGGATTCCGAGCTGCGCGCGCGCCTGCGCCTGGAGTGGGACGGGGAGGCGGCGCGCAACGTGGACCTCGCCTGGGAGGGCCTGGAGCTGGAGGCCAGCCCGGACACCGCGAAGGCCGGCCTGATGGGGCGGAGCGTGGCGGAGCTGGCCGCGGAGCGGGGCGCCGACCCGCTCGACACCTTCCTGGACCTCTCCCTGGAGGATGGCCTCGAGACCAGCTGGCAGACCCGGAACGGAGATGCTGCGCGGCAGTTCATCGAGCACGTGGTGCGGGCCGGTGTGTCGGACCCCGTCGTGATGGCCGGAAGCAGCGACGGCGGCGCCCACCTGGCCTCCTTCGTGGGCGCCGACTACACGACGCGCCTGCTCACCGACTGGACGCCGGACCCGCTCCCCCTGGAGCGTGCCATCTGGAAGCTCACGGGCATGCCGGCCACGGTGCACGCGCTGCGCGACCGCGGCTTTCTGCGCGAAGGTGCCTGGGGGGACGTGGTGGTCTTCGATCCCGAGCGGCTGCGCGCCGGCCACGCGAGGCTTGCCCGGGACTTCCCGGCCGGTACCGAGCGCTACGTGGTGGACGCCGAGGGCTACCGCATGGTGTGTGTGAACGGTGAGGTGCTGCTGGAGGACGGAACGCCCACCGGGGCCATGCCCGGAAGGGTCCTGCGCGGCGCCTAGGCACGGAGGAGAGGAGCGGAATGGAGTTCGCACTGCTGTACGAGATCGAGGTGCCGCGTCCCTGGGGTGAGAGCTCCATCTACGACGCCTATTGGGAGGCCCTGGAGCAGGTGAAGATCGCCGAGGAGGTGGGCTTCCATACCGTCTGGTCCGTGGAGCACCACTTTCTGGACCAGTTCTCCGTGGCGTAGGCGCCGGAGATCTGGCTCGCGGCGGTGGCCCAGCACACCCGCAGGATCCGCATCGGCCACGGCGTTCGGCTGCTGCCCTTCAGCTACAACCACCCGGTCCGTGCGGCGGAGATGGCGGCGGTCCTCGACATCATGAGCCGGGGGCGGCTCGAATTCGGCACCGGGCGCTCCGCCAGCGCCATCGAGCTCCAGGGCTTCGGCATCGACCCGGCGGAGACGCGGAGCCAGTGGGACGAGGCCCTGCGGATGATTCCCCAGATGTGGATGAAGGAGGAGTTCTCTTGGGACTCTCCCACCTTCCAGATGCCCCCGCGCAACGTCCTGCCCAAGCCGCACCAGAAGCCCCACCCGCCGCTCTGGATGAGTGGCACCCAGCCGGATAGCGCCATCCTGGCCGGCGAGCGCGGCATCGGCTTCATGCACTTCTCGATGAGCGACCCCATCGGAATGGACGAGAAGGTCGAATCCTATCGCGAGGCCATCCAGCGGGCCGAGCCGGTGGGCGCATTCATCAACGAGAAGTTCGCTGCCTTCACCTGCATGTACTGCGGTGCGGACGACCGGGAGGCCGCCGAGACCGCGGGCGAGGCGGTCTGCTGGTACACCAACCTGGTGGAGGCCGTGTATGCCTCTCTGGCCGGCCTCGGCGAGGACCGGAGCTACCAGTGGTACCGGGAGCGGCTGGCCCGGGAGGGCATGAAGCAGCGCTCCCTCTCCGAGCTGGTGGGCCGCCACTCCGCCATCGTGGGCGGGCCGGAGCGTTGCATCGATAGCATCCGCTGGTACGAGCAGCAGGGGGTGGATCAGATGATCTTCCTGGTGGAGCCCGGCGACCTCCCCCATGCCCAGATCTGCAATTCGCTCCGGCGCTTCGGCTCCGAGGTCATTCCCAAATTCCAGTAGCGAGCGCTGGTGGATCCCGGGGCGGGGCGGAGCCGCTGGGCGGAGCGGGTCGGCGGAGAGTATGCTCCGCGAGGGAGGCGCATCATGAGTGACGAGTGGACGCCCGAGCGTATGCGGGCGACCTTCGAGAAGGTCAAGAACTGGGGTCGTTGGGGGTCCGAAGACGAGCGGGGTGCGCTCAACCTGATCACCCCCGAGAAGCGACGGGAAGGCGCAGCGGCCGTGCTCTCCGGCGAGGTGGTGAGCTGCGCGCGAGAGCTGCCGGTTCGCCCCTCTCCGGAGAATCCCAACCCCGCCCTGCACATGATGTTGGTCGCGGGAGACGACTGCCTGATCCCCGGCCTGGGCTTCGAATCGGTGATGGACTTCCTGGGCGTGGCCTTCCACGGCATGGCCACATCGCACATCGACGCGCTCTGCCACGTCTTCGTCGATGGGCAGATGTACAACGGTTTCTCCAAGGACGAGGTCAAGAGCACCGGCGCCCGTCGCGGCAGCATCATGGGCGCGTGCAGTGGCCTCTCGTCCCGCGGGGTGCTGCTCGACCTGCCGCGTGCGCTCTCGGTCGACTGGTTGGAGCCGGGACAGGCGATCACCGTGGCTCAGCTCGAGCGGGCCGAGGCGAGCCAGGGCGTGCGCGTTGGTGAGGGCGACATGCTTCTGATCGGAACGGGACGAGATGCGCGGCGCGCGGCCACCGGCCCCTGGAGTCCCTTCCAGACGGGGCTGGCGGGTCTCCACCCCGAGTGCGTTCCGTGGCTACACGAGCGCGGCGTGGCCGTGCTCGGAGGCGACGGCGTCTCCGATCCCCTGCCCGGCCTCGGCATCGAGGGCTGGGCGATGCCCATCCATCAGTGCGGACTCGTCGCCATCGGCCTGCATCTGCTCGACAACCTCAAGCTGGACGACCTCGCAGATGCCTGCGCGCGAAACGGCCGCTGGGCCTTCCAGCTGACGATTGCGCCGCTGCGCGTGGAGCGGGGAACGGGTTCTCCCGTCAACCCGATCGCGCTGCTCTGAGGGGTGGAAGCCAGAACGAGGAACCAGGAGAGGAAGAAAAGCGATGAAGGACTTTCGGGATCGTGTCGCGGTGGTCACGGGCGGTGCCAGCGGCGTTGGCCGAGCATTGGCCAAGGCCTTTCTCGGCGAAGGGATGAAGGTGGTTCTGGCCGACGTGGAGAAAGCGGCTCTCGAGGCCACTGAGAAGGACCTGGGTGCAGCCGGAGGTTCCGTGCTGGGAGTAGTCACCGACGTGTCGAAGGCGGAGTCGGTGCGGGCTCTGGCCGACCGGGTCTATGCGGAGCATGGTGCCTGCCACCTGCTCTGCAACAACGCCGGCGTCAGCGTCGCCAACCTGAATGTCTGGGAGACGACGCCCAACGACTGGAGCTGGGTGCACGGCGTCAACGTCCACGGCGTGGTCCACGGCATCCAGGCCTTCGTTCCGCGGATGCTCGCCTCCGGCGAGGAAGGCTTCGTGATGAATACCTCCTCGGGAGATGGGGGCATCCAGCCGCTGGCCGAGCAGTCGGTCTACGCCTCGAGCAAGGCCGCCATCTCGATCCTGACGGAATGTCTCGCCGCACAGCTGAAGACACAGGGAACGAAACTGCGCGCTGCCATCTTCTATCCGTCCGGAGGGCTCTTGAACACGGGCATCTGGACGACGCGGCGCAACCGGCCGGCGGAGCTGGCCCGCGAGAAGCCCGTTCCGGAGGGCACCGAGATCACCTTCGAGCAGTTCATGGAGGGGATGAAGAAGGCGGGAGTCGAGCTGCCCGTTCAGGATCTCGATGAGCTGGCCCAGTTCGCCCTCGAGGGCATTCGCAACGAAGACTTCGTGATCATGATCGGCCGCGAGACGATGGAGGCGCAGCTCAGCGAGCGAGCGCGCAAGCTGGCGCGCGGCGAGTGTCCGACGGACGTCCTGCCTCCCATGGTCTAGCCCGGATCCGACGTTCGTGAATTACGGACACGCCCGGAACGGGCCCGGGAAGGGCTCACGACCGGTACCGTCGACCAGCTGCCCGCCTCGAATGACGATGTTGTGTGCCATCTGTCTATCCTCCAGGTCGGTTCCGGAACCCGCTGCTTCGATTTCCTTTGCTCTCTGGACGATCCCGTTCTTTTCGCCGAGCCCCTGGCGCCGCCCGCGCCGGGCTCAGGGTTCGAGCACCACCTTGATCGCCCCGGCGGATCGATGGGTGGCCGTCGCGAATGCCTCGACTGCGGCCTCCAGTGGGAAGCGGTGGGTAATCAGAGCCTCCGGGATCTCGCTCTCCTTCGCCAGCAGCGCCGCGGCCACCTCGATGTCTCGGATGCCACCCTGGCGCCCGTAGAGGAAGGCGGGCACGACGCGGACTTCCTTCATCGTGATGTCGAAGGGGGGCAGCTCGAGACCCTTCCAATAGGTCGCGAGGAGGAGGAGGGTGCCGCCCGGCTGGCAGAGCTGGGCAGCGGTCGCGAGGGAGCTCTTCGTTCCCGCCGCGTCGATGACGAGTTCGTAGAGCCCCTTCGCCTCACAATCGGCGCCCAGCCGCGTGCCCGCTTCACACTGGGCGTCGTGGCGGGCCACCAGCGCCACCTCTCCGCCGCTGCTGTGTACGGCGGCGACGGCACACAGGCCGATGCTGCCTCCGCCCACCACTGCGACGCGCTGGCCGGAGCCGTAGCCCGCCCGGCGCAAACCGTGGACGCCGACGGCGATCGGCTCCACCAGGCAGGCGTTGGCGGGAGCCAGGCCGGACGGCAGGCGTACCAGGGAGCGAGCGGGAACCTGGATCTGGTCCGCCATTCCGCCATCCAGGCCCACGCCGTAGAAGGCCTCCATCCCCTTCTGGCACAGGTTCTCTTCCCCGTGTGCGCAGAAGCGGCAGACGCCGCAGGGCCGCATGGGCTCGATGGCCACGGGGCATCCATCCGCAGTGAAGCCCGCGACCTCGTGGCCCAGGGTCACCGGAGAGAGGAGCGGGTTTTCGATCAGGTGCAGGTCAGAGCCACAGATCCCCGCCGAGCGGACGCGGACCCGCACGCCCTCGCCCGCCGGCTCCGGAACCTCGACCACCTCCACGCCATCGCCCTGGGTTCGGACCGCACGCATGACCGCAGCATACCGAGGCCGGGTCCCGCCTGCCGTGGTCGAGCGGGGGGGGCGCTCGCCGGGCCGTCCGGAAGCGGCGCCAGGCCAATACCGACGAGGCGCCCCACGGTCCTCGCCCGCGGGAGGCGACCTCAGCTGCGCGGATTCAGCGTTCCCGGCGCCGGGAGCGGAGCTCCGCGAGCCAGGCTGCGAGGGAGGCCAGCAGGGCGACCGGTCCCAGCAGGTCCCCGGTTGCCGCGTAGAGGGTCCGCGGCCCACCCGGAGCGACGCGCACAATGAGGTGGCCCGCGGGTTCGCCGCGGCGGCTGATCACGCGGCGGCCCCAGGCGTCGATGGCCGTGCTGATCCCGGCATTGGTGGAGCGGAGCAGCGGGCGGCCCAGCGCGACCGCCTGCAGGGTGGACGCGGCCAGGAGCTGTTCGGCGGCTCCGGTGTGGCCGAACCAGGACTCGTTCGAAAGATTGACGAGCAACTCCGCGCCGCGCCGCACCGAAGACCTTGCCACCTGGGGAAAGAGGACCTCGTAACAGATGAGTGGACCCACGCGCAGACCTCCCGCATCGAGGACCCGGGGAGCCGGGCCCGGGCGCATCGCCGGGCCCAAGCGGCTCCACTGGAGCAGCGGAACCCGGGATTCCGCGTAGGGGAGGAGCCGGACCTTGTCATGGGCCCCGCGAATGGAACGCTCCCGGTCCAGCAGCAGCGCGGACGTCCGCACGACCGGATCGGAGGAGCCGCCGCTTCGCGGCGCGCCGACCAGCAGCCACGGTACCGCCGGGGACAAGCGCTGCGTGGCTCGGCGGACCAACGCGAGATTCGCCGGTAGCACGGGCCGCACCGCATTTTCGGGCCAGACCACCAGATCGAAGTGGCTCCTCTGCGGGCTCAGCTCCACCAGGCGGCGGATTTCCCGGGCGGCCTCGCTGGGAGAGGCATCGTGGACGCCCGGCCAATCGGTGTGGAGGAGCGCGATCCTCCGGGCGCCCGGACCCTCCTCCCTCGCTTCCGGCCCGGGCCAGACCCTTCCCGGACCCGGGGTCCCGAGAAGGCGCAGTCCCGGGATCAGCAGCAGGGCCACCCAAAAAAGAGCGCTACCAGCGGCGCGGCGGCGCTGCGCTCCCGCCCCCTGGACGCCGGTCGCCCAGGCGGTGTTGAACGCGGCCAGCAGGAAGGAGGGACAGAGAATGCCGCCCAGCGCTGCTGTCTGGGAGAGGAAGGGTCGGGACGCGACGCTGAAGGCCAACAGCAGCCAGGGCAGGCCCGTGAGAAGGGTCGATCGGAGCAGCTCCGCTGCGACCCAGGCGGAACCGCCGCGTGCCGCGCGCCAGCGGGTCCCGGGGTCGCCCGGGCCGAGGAGCAGAGTGAAGAGCGCGAAGGTTGCGGCGCCGAAAACCTGACCCACGAGGATGGCCCCCAACCAGCCGTGCCAGAGCGGAATGCCGAGGTAGGCCGCGCTGGCGGTGGCGCCCTGGGCGACACAGCCCAGCAGAGTGGCCAGGGTTCCCGCCAGCCAGCCCAGCCCGAAGCGCAGCTTGGCGCTCGCCTCCCGGAGCGAGAGAACCAGCGGCCCGATGGCGACGAAGGCAAGCGGCCACGCTCCCCAGTTGGGTTGCGCAAGGGCGTACACCAGCCCCGAGGCCGCGGCGAGCGCGATGCGCCGGCGCATCCTCACCGCTTCAAGCTTCCTTCTTCCCGGAGACGCTACCGGCACAGTACATTATGCAGACGCGAGGATCGACATGGCCGCCGCTTCGATGCCCCTGCAGACGAGCCGACTGCTTCCGGTTGCCGGCCTCGGGGTGCTTCTCTTCGGCCTGCTGGCCGTGGTGACCGCCGACAGCGCGCGCCTCCTGGGCCAGCGCTTTCCCGGTTTCTTCGTCTGGAACAACGGCTATCTCGTCTCCTTTCATACCGAGCGCTGGACGGGTGCTCGCGCCGGCCTGCCCCTCAACGGAGGCCAGCTGATCGGCGTCGACGGCGAGCCCTTTCGGGGCGGTGGCGAGCTCCTCGAACGCACGGCTAGGGCCCCTTTGGGAACCGTCTTCTCGTATCGGGTCCAGCAGGGCGGAGTGCAGCGCGTGATTCGCGTCCCCAGCATGCGCCTCTCCCTTACGGACTATCTCCTCACTTTCGGCAACTACCTGCTCAACGCGGCCTTCTGCTTCGCCATCGCGCTGGTGGCGCTCTACCTCCGTCCGGACCACGCCGGCGCCCGATCTCTTGCCATGGCCCTGATCCTTCTGGGCTGTGTCCTCGGCCTGGCCGTGGACCTGGTCTCCAGCTACCGCTTCGTTCCGGTCTATCTCCTCTGTGAGTCCCTCCTGCCGGCCGCGGTTCTCGGCTTCGGCCTGCAGTTCCCGGTCTCTCGCCTCGGCCGCCGCCACCGCCGCACCCTGCTCGCCCTGGTCTTTGGGCTCGCCCTGGCCATGGGCGCCGCGAATTCGGCTCTCTTCTATCCGGCGCCGGGCCGGGCGCGTGCGCTCACTTCTGCGGCCCTGCTGTTGCTGGTGCTCGCCACCTTCACCATGATCGGATCCTTCGCATACGCCACATGGAGAGGCCCGAGCGAGCGAGCTCGGCTCCAGGCGGCGGTGGTTCTCTCCGGGGCTCTCGTCTCCTTCCTGCTCTCCTCGGTGGCCATTCTGGCCTTCTTCGTGCTGGGCTGGACCTTCTCGTTCACCTGGATGACGGCGCTGATCTTCTTCTTTCCCCTATCGGTCCTGTACGCCATTGTGCGCTACGACCTCTTCGACGCCGAGCGCTTCATCCGTGTCACCCTTGGCTACACAGTAGCGACGTCGGCGGTGGTAATCGGCTACGCTGGGGCGCTCACCGTGCTAGATCATCTGGCCGCTCCGCGGGTGGCCAGCGGTCCGGCCGCCTCCTTCGCGCTGCTGGTGGTTCTGGCCCTCTCCTTCGATCCCCTCCGGCGCAGCGTGCAGCGAAGCGTCGATCGGGTCTTCTTCCGCTCGGTTACCGATGCCGGTCGCGTACTGGAGGAGTCGGGAACCGAGCTGTCCGGAATCCTGGAGGAGCGGGTCATTCGCGACCGCGTGGCCCAGCGGCTCCGGGAGGCGCTGGGCCTGGAATGGGCCGAGGTGGAGGCCGCCGACAGCCGGCGCGAGGCACCGATCCGCGAACCCCTGGTCTATGGCGGGGAGGTCCTCGGCACGCTCCTCGGTGGCCCCAAGCGCTCGGGTGCCCCCTTCGCCGCCGCCGACCGGGAGCTGGCGCGAGCGCTGGCGGCCCAGGCCGCCCTGGCCGCGCGAAACCTGCGCTCCCTTCAGGACTTGCGCGAGGCCCAGGATGCGCTGATCCGCTCCGAACGTCTGGCCGTCGTGGGAGAGTTCGCAGGTGCCGTCGCCCACGGCATCCGGAATCCGCTGGCCGGGATCCGAGCGGCGGCGCAGATTGCGCGGGAGCGGGCTCGGGAGGGACCGCTCGCCGAGAGCCTCGATGGGATCCTGGCCGAGGCGGATCGGCTGGAGCAGCGGATTCGCACCCTGCTCGATTTCTCGCGACCCTTCGAACCGCGCCTCGGCTCGGCGCATGTGGCGGAGCTGCTCGAATCGGTCCAGCGGGCCCTCCTGGGCCAGGCCCGGCGAAAGGGGGTGCGGATCGAGATCGCCACCGAAACCGAGCGCGCGGTGCTCGGGGATGTGGACTACCTGGAGGACGCCCTGCTCGAGCTGGCCGGAAATGCGCTGCGTGCGGTGCCGGAAGGCGGTCGGCTGGAGCTCGGCGTCCGTTCGGAATCCGATCGAGTGGTGATCCGGGTGGCGGATACGGGACCCGGCATTCCGCCCGCGCTGCAGCCGAGGATCTTCGACCTCTTCTTCACCACGCGCTCCAATGGTACCGGCATGGGTCTGGCGACGGTCCGCAAGGTCGTCGAGCGGATGGGCGGTACCGTGCAGCTGGAGTCCTCCTCGGCCAGCGGGAGCATCTTCCGCATCGAGCTTCAGGCGGCTCCCTCCTGATCCCTGGGTGAGGAGGCGGCGGGCTGGGCTGCTTCGTCTCGATTGCGGTCGCGGTGGCGCGGCGTGCCGGTAGCGGCTCAGGGCACCGGTACGGTAAGACCGAAGAAGGAGGCGACGATCTTCTGGTCCTTCGAGCCGATGACCCCGTCGCCGTCCAGATCGGCGCGGGCCTGATAGGCCGGATCGCCGAGACGCGTGCCCGAAAGCGTGACGACGGTGACGAGGTCGTTGCCATCCACCAGACCGGAGTCGTCCAGGTCGGGGTCGGGGAGCAGCAGATCCACGCGGTAGAGACCGCTGCTGGCCTCGACGATCAGCTGGCCCTCGTCTACGTCATCGAAGGCCGTCCCCAGGTCGTCCAGCGAGAGGTCGATGCCATCGGAGGGCACCGACAGCAGCTCGCTCTGCGGGTCCCCGTCCACATCGGGAGCGGTGATCCGGACGCCGCCGGACACCCGAAGGGCGACGGATTGCGGAGCGGCGAGATCCGCCACGTTTCCCAGCCGATCCAGAGGCAGCAGGCGCACATGCACCTGGCTCGCGGGCCCGTCATCCGGGACGTGGAGCCGCTGCAGGATCTCGTAGAGGACGCGAGAGCCGGAGTCGTCGCGGCCCGGGCGCAGCGGCCGCCCGGGCAGGCTGCGGTAGTGCGCCGGATCGGCGAGCAGGCCCAGACCCACGCGAGCGAAGGTCCCCGAGTGGCTTCGAGCCGTGCCCAGGGTCACGCGGCTTCCGTCGGTGGCGAGGCTGAAACTCTCCGAGACGATCGGGTCCGCCGGATCCGGTGTGAAGGAAGGCTCGATCTGGACGGCGAGCAGGCCATCCGGATCGGCGGGGCTGGGGCCCGCCGGGCCGGTATCGATCACGCGCTGGGGGTCCGTGCGCGGGAGGAAGGGGAGTTCGCTCATCACTGCGGGCCCGTCGGGCACCTGCCCTCCGAAGAAGGTGGGATCCAGGTCGCCGGCGTAGGCGCTGGCTCCCACCACGAGCGAAAGCGACGTCCCCGAGGGCCCTCCGGCAGAGACCGAGAGGGCTCCCCCGGCCTGTCCTCCCGAGAAGAAGGCCAGGCGCCGTCCCACGGGCTCCAGCTCGGACTCTTCGATCTCCGTGTCTGCCGGGTCGCCGTCGAGCTCGGTGACGCCGACGTAGCCATCGCCGTCCAGATCCGCGAAGGCGACGACGACCACGGGCTTGCCCTCCACCGAGGGAGAAGTCACCGGATCTCCCACTTCGCCGGCCTTCGCCCAGCTCGATGGAGCCACCACGAAATGGATGGGAAGCCCCAGGCCGAAGGGCTCGCTCGTGGCCAGAGGAGCCAGAGCGGCCGGCAGGGCCGGAGGGAAGGGGCCGCTGAAGGCGGTCATGCCGGTGCGGACGACCAGGTCCGTGTCGCCGATCCAGTTGCGGACCTCGTCGTCCGCCGTGGCGTACTTGCCGTCCGGTCCCAGATCGATCCAGTGAGCGCCGGGGACGATCTCCGCAACCCGGTCCGATTGGGGAGCCAGCAGATCCGAGTCGAGCAGCGGATCGTCGGGCAGGTTCGCCCGTCGCGCGCAAGTCCCGGCAAGGCAGATGGCCCCGAGGACCAGGGCCCATGCGAGCTGAGTGCGGCGCCTTGTCACGGCGTCGTCCCCGGAACCTGGAAGGCCACGGGGTTCGAGAGGACCGGAACCGGACTCTCCGCGGTCACCACGAAGAGCTGGGCCTCGGCAGCTCCGGAGGGAAAGCCGGGGGGCAGCAGGATCTCGATGCGGTCCCGTCCCAGAAAGAGCACTGCTCCTCCCGGCGCCGGGGTGCCCTGGCTCAGCAGACCGGCGGCATCGCTGGCGTCGAGTCCGTCTGCGAGCTCCGGTGCGTTGCCCTCGAACACCCCACCCGACAGATCGAAGCGAACGTAACCGGTTCCCGTCTGGACCTCTCGGATCAGGAGCTGCAGGGGGTACGGGATCTGAACCAGGTCCGCGGCGGGGAAGATCCCCTCCACGCGCACCAGGCGTTGGGAGGCGCCGGTCTCCGCCAGGGCGGCAGACAGGGAGAGGGTGGGGTCCGTCGGGCCCGAAGAGGCGGAGCCGGGCCAGAAGAGCAGCGCGAGCGCCACCGCGCAGGCGAGGCCCGCGAGGAGGGCGCGCAGTCCGTTTTCTCGGCGGCGGTTGGGAACTCTCCCCAATGGTGGTCCTCGCGCGTCAGTGGGGTCCCGCACGTTGATGCTACCACGGGTCGAGCAAGAAGCGTGCCCATCTATGCGACGGCGGTCACGACAAACCGAACTTCTCCAAGCGGTAGCGGAGGGTATCCCGGGTCAGGCCCAGCAGAGCCGCGGCCCGGGTGCGGTTTCCCGACGCGCGGGCCAGCGCCTGGCGGATCAGATCCCGCTCGAGCCCCGCCAGGCTGATTCCCCCCTCCGGGAGGGCGAAGGCGTCTGCCTGGCTCCCGGCGTCGGGCGCGATCAGGCTGCGCAGGGTCTCCAGGCGCAGCTCCTCGTCGGAGCTCAGCAGAATCGCCCGTTCGATGACGTTGCGCAGCTCGCGCACGTTTCCCGGCCAGGGATAGCGGGCCAGTTCCGCGATGGCCTCCGGCGAGAGCGTTCCCGGCCGCCCGTAGGTCTGGCCGATTTCTTCGCAGAAGTGTGTCGCCAGAAGCTCCAGGTCGTCGGCTCCACGTTCCCGCAGGGAGGGCACGGCGAAAGAGAGCACACGCAGGCGGTGCAGGAGGTCCTCCCGGAATTCGCGTTTTGAGACCGCTTCGGACAGCTCCCGGTTGGTGGCCGCGATGATCTGGACGTCGACCACACGCTCCCGGGTCGAGCCCAGGCGTCGTACGCGCTTGTCCTCGATCACCTTCAGCAGCTTCGCCTGCAGCTCCAGGCTGGCGTGCCCGATCTCGTCCAGGAAGACCGTTCCTCCCGCAGCCGCCTCGAACAGGCCCGTCCGAGCCGTCTTGGCATCGGTGAAGGTGCCTCTCTCGTGGCCGAAGAGCTCCGCCTCGATGAGCGAGTCCGGAAGCGCCGTACAGTTGATCTCGACAAAGGGCCCTCCGCCCAGGCGTTCGTGAATGGCCCGGGCCAGCAGTCCTTTTCCGGTCCCCGTCTCTCCGGTGAGCAGGATCACGGGCCGGCGGCCGGCGGGGAGGTCCGCCTCGCGGAGCCGGTCCACCTGGTCGAAGATCTGGAGCAGAGTGGGGTGCCGACCCACCACGCCGGGCGTAATGGTTCGGTCGCGGGCACGGTGATAGCGGAGCTCCCGGTCGCGGCGCTGTCGGGCCAGCACGCGATCTACCAGCAGCCGGAGCTCCTCCAGGTCGAGGGGTTTTTGCAGATAGTCGACTGCGCCCCGCCGCATGGCTTCGACTGCGTCGTGCACGGACCCGTAGGCGGTCATGAGGACGACGGGTAGACTGGCCTCGAGCTCCTGGAGCGCTTCCAGGAGCTCGAGGCCGCTGGTATCGGGCAGGCGCAGGTCCAGCAGGACCAGGTCCGGTACCTCGCGGCGGGCCTCGGCGAGGCCCTCGGCGCCGGTCTGGGCGAGCCGGACTTCATGGCCCGCGCTCGCGAGGGCCCGCCCGATCTGGCGAACCAGCAGCGCCTCGTCGTCAATCACCACGATGGAGGGCACCCGGCGAGGTTACCAGCGCCCCTCAGCGCTTGCCCCGGCGTGAGATCCCCCACCCCCTGGGCCATATCCCCCACTCGGCGGTGTCGGATGCCGCGGGGGAGGAGGAGAGGTGGGAATGCGACTTGCACCGAGGACCGGCCCAGGGAGCCTCGCCCGGAGGGAGTCGCCATGGCCGGTGTCCTGATCGTGGAGGACGAGGATCTCCTGCGCAGCAGC
>Ga0114931_10001667_pt1 | contig 28265 bp, 21 predicted proteins | sample 2SBtaG_FD_89579 | JGI IMG/M metagenome (GOLD analysis project Ga0114931, IMG submission 89579) | Deep subsurface microbial communities from Kolumbo volcano to uncover new lineages of life (NeLLi) - 2SBTROV14_V59a metaG | ecosystem: Environmental > Aquatic > Marine > Volcanic | place: Kolumbo... | reverse complement strand
CAAGAGTAATTTCTCTGAAAATAGAAATAATTATGTTTAGTTTTATACTAGGGAGCTTATTGAATCCGCATAAAGAATAAAGTGAAACATACTAGATTAGTTCTTGGTGATGGTAGACCAAATCTCCTGCATGATCTCATTCTTCTCAATCAGCTCATCCAATTTCCCTGATGCGACTAACTGTCCCTCATGAAGAACTATGATCTTGTCTGCTCTGCGAAGGACATTTGGACGATGAGATACTACAAGGAACGTATTTTCCTTGCTCTCGAATAAACCATTCCAAAGTTGCTCCTCTGTTTTCACATCAAGAGCACTTGAAAGGTCATCTACCACGATCAATTCAGATTCTCGTAGGAGCATTCTTGCTGCGGCAACTCGGTACTTCTGCCCTCCGGATAGTTTGATACCTTTTGGTCCAATTAGAGTATCTAATCCGTTCTCAAAATCTTTCAGATCCTCAGTTAATATTGCAAGATCGGTTGCCTTGACCACTTCTTCCTCATCCTTGTCCAGACCCATGAGAAGATTCTCTCGGATGCTATCACTGAATAAAGTAGGAAGCTGCGGGGTATAGCTTGATATAGGAGGAACAAAAAACTCAGAGGGTTGGTTTATTCTCTCAGAATTCCAGTAGAATTCTCCTCTATCGACTTGAAGAAGCCCAAGTACAGCTCTTAGAAGAGTAGTTTTTCCGGAACCTACTTTGCCTACAACAGCAACATACTCCCCCTTCTTTATGTCAAAACTGACATTTTTAAGCGAGAAATCAGATTCAGTTTCTCCATGGGAGACACTTAAACCCTTGACTGATAGACGTTTCATATTCCTCATCTCATTTGAAACATGGTGGGGTCTAGGTTCGTATGGCGTTTTGAGATGAACTTCGTGGGTTTCTATCAACTCGTCAGGGTTGCTATCTTCTCTCACACCTCTAATTAAACGGTACATTCTCTGGTAACTGACAGAAGCACGAGCCTGCCACGGTATTAGTTCAGCAAGCGTGTTTATGTAACCCTGCATCCAACCCAGTAGGAAGATGAAGAATGCAAAATCACCGACAGAAAAAGTACCTGCCTGCATGTCCTGACCGACGGAGAACAGGAGAATACCTGAACTAAAACTGAGCATCATTCTTCCAAATCCACGGATTATTGCCTGAAACGTTGAGTCTTTTACAGATGCATCTCTTCTTTTCTCACCAAGAGAGTCAAAGTGCCTTCTAATCCCATTTTCAGCTCCGGCTACCTTGATAGATTGGATCGCACCAAAAGTCTCTCCAACCATACCTGTTACTTGTCCTGCTGTCCTACGTGCAACTCTTCGATATTCCTTCTGCTTATTTCTAGCCTTGTAAATTACAAGAAGAACGAATAAATACGGTAGAGTTACAAGTAAGGTTGCTCTAGAATTGATTTGGAACATGAGTGAAAATGAGATTACAAAGAATAATCCGTATGAGAGGACATACCCGGTGTAACTGACATACCAAGCAATCTCCGTGGAATCACCTCTGAACCGAGAAATAGCTTCACCAGGTGAGGAGTTCATGAGTGCATTTGCACCAGGTTGTTCGAGAATTCCATCTAACAAATTACTCCGAAGGAGAACTTGTACACTCTGCACAAACATGAATTCGATGATCCCGTTGAATATATTCACCCCAATCCGTACTAACGCAATAACTGGGATGAGCAGGATGATCGTCCAGAGTCCCAAATTAATTGTAGGATTCCCATCAAGATATTCGAAGATCTCTTTTATCAGAAATGTAGTCAGGAGAGGTGAAAGAAAGTAGATAGTCAGACCTAGAATCCTGACTGCATACTTCCCTTTCTGGAAAGCTATTAATTCTCGCAGCAGAGTAAGTGGTCCGATTGTGTCCTTCTCTCTCATGCCAGTAACATCTCCTTTCCAGTGGCGATGAGTTTGGAATACTCAGAGCTCTTATTATTAAGCAGTTCCTCTCGCTCCCCAAACTCAATAATCTTCCCGAACTTGATATTGAGGATGTAATCCACTTTATCCAGTGTCGAGAGACGATGAGCGATAATTAGAGAAGTCCTCCCCGCGAGTAATTGGTTTACTGCATTATCAAGTGCCTTCTCAGTCACAGGATCAAGTCTAGAAGAAGCCTCATCGAGTATGATAATTTTAGGTTGTTTCAGAAATAACCTCCCAACAGACAATAGTTGCGCCTGTCCTGCAGATAGTTGCTTCTCTGTTATTCTTGTATTCAGTCCATCCGATTGCTGAGTGTACCAGTCCCACAGACCAACTCTCTTGATGATATCCAGAATTTCTTCATCTGAATATCTGTCATCGAAGAAGGTGAGATTCTGTTTGAGAGTAGCTTGGAATATTTGTACGTCTTGTGTCACAGCCCCTATATTACTCCGGAGGTCACCTAACTGATAATCTCGCACATCATTTCCTGCAATAGATATATTACCTCTCTGGGGGTCGTAAAACCTGTAAATTAATCGAGCAATTGTGGTTTTTCCACTTCCAGTCCGTCCAATTATTCCTAATTTCTTACCAGGATCAAGACGGAAATTTAGACTACTTAGAACATTCTTGTCTTCATGGTAGGCAAAATCTACATTGTCAAAACTCAATCCAATACCTTGCTCAGGTACAAGGAGTAATCCATTATCCTGTATTTTGGACTCCATTGTGAGAAGTTCTTCTATCCTCTCGATAGAAGCATCTGCCTGTTGAAGGGTCTGGATCTGGGAAAGAATGACAAATATCGGGTTAATAAGTAGGGCTACATAATAGTTGAGAATGAAGAGGGATCCAAGTGAAATTCCACCTCTGAGATAGATTGGCACCCCAACAACATAGACCAAGGTAGTACCAAATGAGACCATCCCATTGAATGTTAGATTCATTAGTCCGCTGTAAATCATAGCCTTCATAGCAATCTTGTACTTTTCGGATTCTTTCTGGTAGTGTTTCTTTTTGACGTTTTCAACCATTCCGAGTGAGCGAATATCCTCTATTCCCTGAAGGTGCTCTTCTAGAAACCCAAATAGTTGCATATTCGCCTCTCTCGTCTTCTTCCAGTAAGGGACGATAAATTTCCGGACATAGTATGTCACAAAAAGCCCAGTTGCCGTAAATACCGTGAACACTAGCCCGAGTGTGAGATCTTCGATAAAGATTGCACCTAGTATTCCCACAATAAGAAGGATATTTGAGACGAGCATCAGGACAAGTCTTGAGAAGAAGTTCGAGAGTGCATTGACATCCCCATCAACTCGCTCGATGAGATCTCCCGGTTTGTATTTGTTGTGAAAGGTCATGTCAAGACCCATTGTATGCGAGAGTATCTCAGATCGTAAGAGATTCGTAGATCCCCATGAGATCCTCTGTGAGAAGAAGACTGATGTAATGCTCAGAACCTGTTGGATGATCGCAAATACAATGAAGAGTAATGCGGCATTCTGTAATGTCGATATCTCTGAAGATGTACTTACCTCATCGATGTAATATCTGATTATTTGTGGGTTGATAATCTGGACTGCAACAGAGAGTACCATAGTTGTCGCAAGAATGACGACTTGCTTTTTGAAAGGCAGAAGATAGGTTTTCAGCAATGTGAAGTATTTAATTAATGGTATTCCCAATAAAAATTCCCTTAATAGTAGACAAAAACTTCCTATAAAAAAGCTTCCTATAAAAGACTTTGAATAATGGTAAACCTACCATTTCCAGATATTCCAGAGAGTGTTAACTAAAAACTTTAATTACTTGACAATGAATACCTATTTGAATAGAATGAGTAAGATCGAAGAGGGTTCATTCATCAAAGTAGATTACGTTTCAAAGATGCAGGAAGACGACTCCATTTTTGATACAACCTTTGAAGAGGTGGCGAAGAAGTCCAAAATCTATGATGCAGAGAAAGTGTACGAACCATTGCTTCTGGTCGTGGGATCAAACTGGTTCCCCCCGAAAGTTGAGGAAGCACTCATAGGTAAAAGAAATGGAGATATTGTCAATGTGTCAATCAATAGCTCAGATGCATTTGGATCACGCGATCCTTCCAACATCAAACTCGTTCCAAGACGTGAATTTCAGAAGATGCAGATCAATCCCCAGAAGGGAGACTGGGTGACAGTAGGCAATCAAGAGGGAAAAGTGCTCTCAGTAACTTCTGGAAGAGTAAGAATCGACTTCAACCACAGATTAGCAGGTGCAGATCTCACCTACGAGATAACCATCAAAGAAGTCATCGATGATGTTGAAGGAAGGATTCAGGCAATTATCGGGAGGAGACTACCTGGGGCGGATCTCGCCGATGCCACACTCGAAATTAATGGGGATGTCGTTCGGGTGGAACTACCCAGACGAGTACTGTACTTCGAGTACATACAATTCGCAAAGAAGAGCATCTCGCAGGAGATTAAGGAAATGATACAGGGTTTCAAAGAAGTCGTCTTTATAGAGAGATTCCGTATTACAGATGAGGAATAGTTCGACATTTAAGACCTTGATATTTCAAAATCTACACATTTACTCAAAATAAATTCAAACTATACCGGTGGTCTCAAGTCCTTTACGAACAGCCTTCTCAGTTAACCTAGAGGAAAGAATTGTGTAACGATTCGGTCTGAGTGCTTGAGCATTCAATATTGCTTCAACCATAATATCTGCATCAGCCCCAATTTGCTCGGCAGTTGTAGGAGCACCTATTATTTTTAGAGTCTCCGCAAGTTCCCGCCAGTTTCCTCGATGCAAGTACATTGAGAATATAGCAGCAATTCCAACCTGTTCACCATGCATAGCTGGTTTTTCAAGAAGTGTATCCAACTTATGGGAGATAAGGTGTTCTCCGCCGCTTGATGGTCTGGATGTCCCTGCGATGCACATCGCCATTGAACTCGACACCAGTCCTTTGAAGACGGTATAGGTTCGTGTAATCGCATCACTCGCTATCCCTATTCTCCGTTTGATAATCGCGTCTGCCGTAGCATTTGAAAGGAGTGATGCATAATCACTTACATGTTCTCCAGTGATCCTCTCGGAGAGCTCCCAATCCAGAACCGCAGTTTTATTTGACAGTAGATCACCAGCACCAGAAATAGCAAATCTTGGAGGTGCTTTTGAGATTGTTTCGACATCACCAATTACGAGCATAGGGGGTCTTGCCCCATAAGAGTGTGAACGCCCTTCACCCTTTATAGATGCTCGAGCACTTGAAATACCGTCATGAGATGCAGCAGTGGGGACAGATGCAAATAGCATATTCTGAAGGAAACTAGAATACTTTGAGACATCAATGACTGTCCCACCTCCTACACCAACCGAGAAGTCTGCTTTTACGTCCTTATAAAGATCGATGGCACGATTCACTTCATCCATAGTCGCTTTCTTGATACTGAGGACATGGGTCTCAATTCCTCCATCAGTAAGCACTTGTTCAGTTCGTTTTCCAGCTAATTTGTAGGTAATATCATCGACGATGACAACTGCAACATCTCCCATTAGAAGTTTCTTTGAGTCTTCTGCAATATTCTCGATGGCATGTAATTTCAGATCAATGAGTCGTGGAAGTTCAATCACTGATTTGGTCTCTAATCTGTCTATATCCAGAGATTCGGGGCTCAATTATAGGTACTGATTCAACAGGTAATAAAGCAGTTCCGTTGATTTCTTGGAAGATTGATTAATCTCCTACCCTGAGATACAGTCCCACATCCACCAGTGGGGTGAACTCACCTGAGAGAATAGTTCCGTAAGCCACAGGTTTATCATGGTAGGTGATGACAATCGGTTTTCCCTCGTACCTTCCAAATCTGTTGACCTCTATCGGCTTACCCTTTGTCACCCGATCTACAAGTTTCAGAGAGCTGATCTCAACTCGAGGATCCTTTGAAAATTCCATTATTGACGGAAGGATGAGTTTTTTCTTGTCATGAGTAGCCACAAGTTCCACTCCAGCCGAGAAGAGCTTCTCGTAGTTGAATATCTCATCAGGAGTCCATATGAGGCTCATATTACCTGTTAGGTCATCAAGGATTTTATAGAAGAAACCACCTTCAGGAAGATCGATGACCAAGCCAAATTGTGAGAAGAGTAGGTTATCAGCTTCGTAGCGATCCAATTGTTTTCTACTCATTTCTTTATCCCCTTTGCTATGAAGAATACGTCGCAGTAGTGGAAGTTCGGAAGTAATCGAACTACATTGTCCAGAAGAGAGGAAGGATAGAATGGAGTTTCCAGTTTAACCTCAACCCTCTTCATTTCCAGTCTGTTGATGAATGGTTCCAAAACCTCTTCATTCTCAACAGAATTCATGGAACAGGTTGAGTAGACAATCACGCCTCCCTTCTTCAGAAGTCTTAGTGCCCGTTTTACCAATCTCTGCTGAATACGCTGGAGAATGAAGGGATCGGTACTATCTCTCGATTTTCGGCGGGAGGGTGTGGAGACAAGTAACCCTTCTCCAGTGCAAGGTGCATCGAGGAGTATACGATCAAATTTCCTCTCTGTGGGAAATACTGCCCCATCATAATTGGTCACAATAGTGTTTCTGATTCCATGCCGATTGAGGTTAGATTTGAGAGAGGTTAGTCTCGCTCTCGAACTATCATTTGCAACAAGCTCTCCTGTATTTCTCATCCGCTCTGCAATGAATGCAGTCTTATTCCCAGGGGCTGCAGCCATATCTAGTATGAGTTCCCCTGGCAGAGGATCTAAGATGTGAACAGTGAGAAGAGAACCAAATCCCTGCGGAGTAACTAATCCAGCAAGATAGGCGATAGAGTGCCCAAGTCTTTCTCCTCCAAGAAAAATCTCGATACCCTCTTCGATTCCTTCGAGCTCAGTTGCATGAATTCCATCCTCACGTAAAATAGCTATGACCTCTTCGCGGGAGGTCTTTAGAAAATTCACTCGTGCAGTCTGCCTGATCTCAGAGGGATGCATCCTTAGAATATCTTCTGCAATGTTTTCTCCGAAGGATTCGATGAGGAGTTGCACCACATCAACATTTGCTGCATACTCTTTGCTGAATCTGCGTATTGTTTTAGGAGAAATGTCCTGCATTATAATTTACCTTCTCCCCTCTCTTACAAACTTTTCGTTGCAGAAGGACAGTGAGTATCTAGCTATTTTATAAGATGAATAACGCTTTAAGTTGTGGGAAGTATGGATATCTCCAAAGTGAGGAACTCCAGTATTATAGCTCATATCGATCATGGAAAGACCACATTAGCGGATCATCTACTAGGATCAGGAGGTATGCTCCCTGAACAGATGCTAGGGAAAGCACGAGCACTTGACGATCTTGAGGAGGAGCAAAAGCGAGGGATAACGATTGAATCAAGTGTAGCATCAATGGAAATACCATACAGCAAGGATGATACATTTCTGCTGAATCTAATTGACACTCCAGGACACCTTGATTTTTCGGGAAAGGTTGCTGAGGCACTGAGAATGGTGGATGGAAGTCTTATTCTGGTTGATGCAGTTGAGGGAGTTATGGCACAGACAGTAACTGTTCTCAGGCAAGCGATGCGAGAGTTCATCCAACCAGTTCTTGCGATAAACAAGATTGATCGTCTCATCACTGAATTACAGCTACCCATCAAAGAGATCCAGAAACGAATCCAGCAAATTGTTGTCGAGGTTCGAAATCTCTGTAAGAAGCAGAAATTCAAGGGTCTAAAATTACCGAATTTTCAGGATGGGAGTGTCGTTCTCATGTCTGCAATAGACGGTTGGGGTTTGGATGCACAGGCTCATGAAGAGCATCAACTGACAATGGAGAAGGTAGTGGAGTACTACGATGCTGAAAATGTTGATGAGCTCTCAGATAAAGTCCCCCTGAGTCTGGTCATTGCTCGTTCTATCTACAACTGCTTGCCAGACCCTATAACAGCTGCAATGTACAAATACCCGAAATTATTCACCTCTGCGGTTCCAGATGAGACAATGGAGTACCTCTTGCACTGCGATCCGAAGAGTCCCACAATCTTGTTAGTTGGAAAATTTATACAGATAAGTAGGAGCGGAAGACTTGCAGTGCTCGTGAAACTTGCGTCTGGTACGATTAAGAAAGGAGTACATCTGTATTCATCGAGAACCGGGGAGAAGATGCGAGTAACGAGAATTGTAATCATAAGAGGATCAAAAATCATTGAGACAAAGGAGCTCACAGCAGGTAATGTAGGTGCTGCAATCATCTCTCCTGCACCTTTTCCAGGGGATGTGATAACTTACGATCCATCGGTGAAATTGATCGGACGAAACATCGGCTATGTTCAGGAACCAGTCGTATCAATATCCATTGAACCGAAGAAGATTCGTGATATGACCCGCCTTCACAATCTCTTAGAAGAAAAGACGGAATCCACACCGGGTTTACTCTATTTCAATGATAAAGATACTGGAGAGATGAAAGTACTTGGAGTCGGAACCCTCCAACTTGAAATACTCGTAATGGATATTGAGAAAAGTGGGATCAAGGTAGATACGAGTAATCCAATAGTACTCAAATTTGAGATGCCGACTTACAACAGTGAATTTGAAGTATCGAAGTGGCAGGGATTGTTCGTACGTGCTGGAGAAACCCAGAGTATGAGAGTACAAGGAGTCGTTCGCCATCTCTACGAGGATAGTAGTAATAATAACCTCTACATCCATTCCAACCATTCATTCTCTGGCGAGGGACTTGATGGTCTGGTGGAAGTCTTTAGGCAAGGGATGCGAGTATCACCTATACATGGGAAACACTTGAGAAATCTGACAGTTATACTCAGTGAGAAATTCATGAGTTCATCAGTTAAAACGTATGAATATGGAATAATTGTTGGATATGCTGTTGTACGGGAGAGCCTCAATAACTGTGGAGTTAAGGTGCATGCTCCGTATTACAACATTGATATCATCGTTCCAGACGACTACGTTGGAGTGATGATTCAGGAAGTTCGGAAATTTGATGTCACAATCCAGAGTATTGAAAGTGATGGCTTTCTTAGTACAATTAGCGCAGTGGCGTTTCTTGGTGTAGCCTCCAAATTATCAGACTCTATCAGATCCGTTTCAGACGGTAACGCATTCTATAGTTTTACGAGTGTGACATTTCTACCAGAAAGAGAATAACAAGCATAGATTAACTAGTTATTTCGAACTAAGAGTATCCATAGTATCAAAATTCTACAATAAATTGAGAAGGGGTTTAAAGAAATCAGCGTTTTATAGAAAATTCTGAATTAAACAATGATTATACTAAATTCGATATTGAATGAATTTATGTTAAAAATAATCCTGAAAACGATTTTTTATTTAACATTGTATGATAAGTTTATATTATGATAACTTGGTTCAAATACATAGGATGGATCAATCACAACTTAGTCAGCTGAAAAGGCAGATCAAAAGAGGGAATTTCCGCCTCTCTGCTGGCGAATATGAAGGGGCTATTGAGGCTTTTCAGAAAGCGAGGGATATCCTGCCAGATTCAGTAGAAATTTTACTGACTCTTGGAAAGATTGCGTTAAACCTTGGAAAGTTTGAAGAAGGGATTCGACATTTCAGGGATGCATTATCAATCGAAGAATCTGAAATTGTATACTCTAATCTTGGAGTTGCTCTGACAATAAACAATCAATGGGATGAAGCATATGAAATTCTGAGTCAACTGAAGAAACCAGATTCTCTTGCATCCTATTGCTTGGGGATTTGTAGCCTTTATGTAGGCAAGAGCACATCGGAAACGGATAATCTTCTCAAGAGTCCACCAAGTGGTCTTAAGTTCCCAGGAATTGCACTAGTTTACCACACCCGAGGGATGCACACCAAGGCGCTGAAAGAGTTCAGAAACTACGGAGGATCATGGAGTATCTACCACGCAATGGGTGTAGAAAATATCTACCTTGGATCAAGATCCTCTGCAAATAGCTATTTCAGACAGGCTCTAGAGAGATATCTGAATGATGTTCCCAAAAATAAACAGGAAGAAAGGATACGTGCACAGCTCCAATTTGATAGAATCATAACTGGGACGAATCCTACACAGAGAGTTGAAAAATTAATTGAATACTCAGACAAATATCCTTCTTTCAAAAGTTTCTACGCAACAGCTACAGCAGAGTACGAGGAAAATGGGTTCACTCGATTCTTCAGGACATATCTTGAGAAAGCAGTAGATCACATGGAAAATAACGAGCTCGATATGGATGACGTGAACTATTGGCTCGGTCAGGTGGAGGATTAAGAGATGGAAATATGCTCACAATGCGGGGAAACTCTCAAAGAATTTTCTAAATTTTGCTTTAAATGTGGCCATAGAATAGAAGATACGGTCTCTAATAAATTGATTCTCAATTCACTTAGTTCAGTTGATTCACAGAAGCTCTTCTCCTATCTCAACGCCAGATTGAATTCTATGGAACGGAAAGTTGACTCCCATCTTGATGCTCTCAAACGATTTGAGAGAATCTTAGTAGACAAGAATATACTGTCTCCAAAGGATCTGGAAGTACATCAGACACCTCAAACTTCATCGATTCAAGCTCACAAGGTTGAGGACAGAAGAGAACCGATATCTGAGAGTAAAGCAGGCAAGAAAGCAACGTCACCCACTCATCAAAAGAATTTAGAGGTTCCAGTTGCTAGCCATAAACTCTCTGACATTAAGGAATTAGAATCTCCATTAGAGGAAACGACTGAAGTTGAATCATTACCGGTCGAGGCAAGTTCTGAGTCACTCACAGATTCATTGAGAATACAAGTTACCTCAGGTCAAGATTCTTCTGATCTTACCGTCGAGCAATTAGAAGCAACCTACAAGAAAGCATCGATTTCATATCCACAGCTTCCAACTCCTGAATTCTTTCCATTTAAGGTTGAATATAACAGACCCATCCCTCACGTCCCACTTCCATCGTACAGCAATAGAACTACGAAAATGAATAAAAGGAGTCTTTTGCAGAAATTCAAAGATTTTGTTGAGTACCAAGGAGTGATTGCTGGAGCACTCATTTCTATTTTACTTGTGATGCTCTTGGGAGCATGGGTTCTATTCCAAGGAGATTTCGTTCTTCAGTCAACCTCACTCTCGTTTATCGGAGCATTCATGATTGGCGTTGGAGCATTGCTCCTTTCTGGTAAATTAGGTCGGGCACAGTACAACCTAGGGATTGGATTAGTGAATTTTGGATTTCTGCTTTCATTGAGTACTATTATGGCTCTTTTCCAGACAGGAGATCCATCCACCATATCGTATTTTCTCCCTTATCTCCTATTCATCCTTGAGATTGTAGTTATGGGGGTAGGTCTGACATATTCGTCTAACATCACAGCGATGTCCTTGAGCGCTTTCGTTCCAATCGCTTTGAATCTATTCTCTTACTCTTCCAACTACAACCCACTTTTCAGTTTGGGTGGGTTGCTCTGGTACATTCCTCTTACAACGATGGTATTAATTTATGGAATAAGAGAGGATTCCTTCTATCCTTCTATCACACTCTCTGTGACTGGATTGATATCCATAACTGGATACAATTCAGCATATGTTGCAGGTCATATACTCATAATTTTTGCATCTATTCTCCCCTTCGCAGTGCTTCTGGATCGAGGAAAGGTTGAGCTTCTTCGACCATATCTAATTTTGAGTTACCTATTTCTCTTCACCGCACCACTTGCTTCCTATCTTGCCCTCTACTACAGAGGAATGCTATCCTCATGGGATTCCTTAGGTTTTATGCTTGGAGTAGTAGTCATCTACCAAGTAGCTACGACTGAAATAACGAGAGGGGGATTTAGGCGATCATTACTTTTCTCCTCTGTCTTGCGAGAGATGCAGATTGTTGCACGATATGCTATCCCCCTGAGTGGAATTATTGCAGCAACCATTTTTGGAATGCAAATCAGAACGCTATCCCAAGATGAGTACTACAGAATGGCATTCATCCCAGGACTGATTATGGTATTCATATCCATCGTGTATTCTGTTTCAATTTTTCACAGATCTCTGAACAAGCCGACCTATCGTGAGATCTTTGCAGCAATAGCGATGACAGAAACAACTATTCTCATTGTATCAGGGAATTTGGTGAACCTTAGTAATAGGTTCAACCAATTTACTTCAACGATTATCTTCGCTACGATTGCTCTTGTTCTTCCTCTTACCATAGGAGTACTGGGGCAATATGCATCGAAGTATCTCTACTACAGTGGCTCATTCCTTATTATGTCAAATTGGCTCACAGTGGTGAATAGTTTCATACTAACAAATGCGTATAGTAACGGGAGTGAGTCCGTACTATTCGCCTCAATTGGTTTGATGATATTCCCCATTTCGATTTTTCTCCCAGGTCTCTCCAATGTCAGCCGCAGGCAAAATTACGAAGTAGCACTTATATCCAATACTGCGTCATTGCTTATCACCCAATACCTAGGGAACTACAGATTGAAGCTCACACAGTTCACGGATTTCCTGGGAATAGAGGAGTTTGGTCCGTTTGTCGTTTTTGGACTTTATGTCTTGTTCTCAGGTCTAGCTTTCTACATGCTTTCAAACATCGCACCTGAGAGGATAGAAAAGAAGAGTGAAACAAATCTTCTACTTAACTCTACCTCCGAGATCATGAGGTTCTTCGAGAACTTTCTGTTAAGAAATCAGGAACTCTCTTTCTCTCTTTTCATCAATCTCACCTTTGGAGTCTTCTCCGTAACAGGTGCTTTTATGATGACAAACTCCACAAACTTATTTCTGGTCACTGTGCTCTTGATGTTGCTCCTAGTGAATTTGGTTATGATGTTCTTGACAAGGGGCAGACATTGGGCTACAATTATTCCAGTTCTCTTACCTTATATCAGTACAGCATATGTCGCAGGTGACTCACTTTCTCTGACCATAACCCTCGGAGGATATTCCCTCTTAGTCTTCCTGACGAGTTTTCTAGTCCTTAGAGATTCGATGAGACAGAGAACGGATACTTGGATTAGATCAATTGGGAGAGACGTCACTATCTGGATAGGGTTCTATATCGTTCTGGCCTTGACAGAGGTGGTTGATCCAATTGTTTACCTTGTAGTCATCATGGTAGTATCTGTTGGGAGTGGAATGAATATCATCTTGGCTAGATCAGGAAGGGTCTCAGGGTTCACTCTTGCAATTGCAGGATTTATTCTTCCTCGAATTGTACCAGCATTCACTTACAGTTTATTCCCTGAAATTCAGATGTCACTCATCTCTGCAGCTATCCCATTGGTGATTGGATCGATTGCCAACATTGGAGTGAATTACTCCAAAGATGCCAAGGAAGATCTGCTCATTAGTTTTGGAAATTCTAGCATGGTAATTGTGACACTAACTCTTGGTCAGTTGATGTCTCATGTCGATAAATTGGGATCTTCTACACAGGTCTTAGCTGCTACAATTTTCGTGGTTAATCTTGGTTATGTAATCACGAGAATATTCAGGCAGGAAACTAATCCAATTGGTGATCTCACATTTATACTCATGGGATTCCAACTCATAGTCCTCAATTCTGAACATTTTGTTGCTAAGAATCTGCTTCTTGTGACTTACCTTGTGCCAATTCTATTGATGGTAGGCTCCAAGTATTGGAAGGGAGTAAGCACTCCATTATTAGGTGAATCAATAGCAATAGGGGGAATTGTAAATCTCTTTACTCTTAACCAGTTTGATCTCGTCAGTATTTCGATACTTGCTCTTTCGACTGGATTACTGTTTCTTAAATATACACAGAAGTCAAGAGTTAGTCTGGGGCTAGGCACATTCTTGGGAGGTTCTTCCTTATTGTCACTATTGGGTAATTTTGGGGATGTAAGTTACACCCTTGCTACTGGATCATCTCAGATAGAGATTGGAGTGAATATGATAATAATGCTCATCGTGAGTACCTGGCTGATAATTGAAACCAGTATATCATCGGGAGATAAATATCTCGAAGTGGGTACTTCTGCTGTTGCATTTCTTGATCTTCTGGCATTTGTAATCAAGGGTGTAGATCCATTTATTTTCCAGATGCTCATGGGTATCTACACAGTTGCAGTCGCACTGTATGAGTACAGAAGTAGGTCAATTTGGCAATTAGCAAGTTCAATCTCTGTGCTTGCAATTCCATTGGCCAATTTTGGTTCACCAGAGCAGGTCAATCTCCTCATCTTCTATACTATCCAAGCACTTATCGCAATTGTGAATGTAGAGAAGAAGAGACTTGAGAATAAGGACTTTGAGTTAACCTATTATGGATTGATTGTAATATCAAGCATCTATGTCCTCTTGGCTAACTTTTCAGATCCTCTCATCTTCATCGTAAGTGCAACCTCAATTGGTTTAATCTATCTCATCTACGAGTCTCTAGCGAAGGCAGAGTTGAAGATTGTTTCACTTATGCTTCCTATAGTCTTATTCGTAAAGCTTTTGTCAGTTCGGCTGTTTGGATTTTTGGGATTTTCCAATCATTATATGATTAATTTCATGGATGTCCGCATTTTCAGCATTTCTGCCTCCATTCAGATCCTCATGAGTATTGCATTCCTCGCTTATTCTAAGCGTAAATCAGGTACTACCCAGGTGGCAGTATTATCTCTCTCAACTATTCCTCTTGGTATAATATCCCTTGCAGATTCAGTTGTCATGGGTCTACCATTTTTAGTGGCAACATATCTGCTCTGGAGGTCAAGTAGTGAGAGAATTAATGTGATCCTCTCCGCTTATCAATTGGGATCAATATTCTTGCTCAATTGGATAAGTGCACAGTACGCAGCCGTAGTCTTTGTCATATTTGTGATGAATTTCCTTATCATGTCAATACAGGTTTTAGCGTCAACAAAGAATATCTATAGTTCTCAAAAATTCCTGATGGGTGTCAACCTTGTCATTCTTGGAGGATTCGTTGATAGCACGAGCATACTCTCTCAATTTGTTGAGTCTAGCTTAAGAGGTTATCTCGATTATATTTGGATTTTCCTTTTAATCCTTTTCCAAGGGATTGTAATCTTGGACTTCAGGGAGGAAGGATTCACCCTCTTCCCTTCTGTTGAAGGTGATGGATTGATCAGTAGATTCTTCAACCATAGATTCTCTTCCATTGAGGATACTGTGACAATCATGGGAATTATACAGAGCTCAATTTTCATTCTTTGGGCAAGAAACCTATCTATCGCATGGATTGTCCCAATCCTTCTTGTAGAGGGTCCCCTGATGTTTGCTCTTCTTGTAACAACAAAAGGTGAGAGTTCCCATGAAGGACGAAGCTTAATGATTATTTCAATCACACTCATGGTTGTATCGACAATTCTGAACATTCTTGCAGAAGGCTTTATAACAACTTTTGACTATGGATTTGGACAGGTTGAACTCCCAGTTTGGGTATCATTCATCTATCTTCTCCCAATAATATTAGGAGCAATCTATAACCTATTCGCGAATATTCCAACCAATGAGGAAAAGGTATTAGATTCCTCAATAGGTTTGTTCATAGCGATCCTCTCAATAGCTTTGTCCATATTGGCATTAGAGCTTGAAATGACGGGTATCTTTCCAGCACTAATTGGACTTGCCCTTATTTCCATGGTGCTTGGTGTGATATCTATGGACAATACCTTGACTATTTTGTCCACAATCATTTACTATGTCACTGGGTTTATGTATGGTACATCACTTCTCAGTAGCGGATTGAAATTCCCTCAAATTCTGGGGATGTCCAACACGGCAGTTATTATGCTTTCCTTGGCTTTATTCATATACATTCTCTCCGTCTGGATGGAGACTAAATTTGAGCTGGGAGACAATTTTGCTGCAGTGATCTTTGTCACAATACTGGTAATGACGTACTTTGGATTCACTGCAAATAATTTCGCGACATCAGTAGAAAAGATGTTGGCATTCATCAGTCTTGCATTCTCTTCAAGTATGTCTTACTGGTACGGAGTTAGGTATTCTCGGGACAGAATCAAATACCTTGGATTGACAATTCTCATTAGTGGCTTTGTCGGAGGTATGATCTTATCAGGGTATTATCTCCTCATAGGCACTCTTATTCCAATTACAGCCTTCTTATCGTTTGTTTCATCAACTATTGCATTTCTCTTTGTGATAGGAGTAAGACAAATAAACAAGGGTAAACATAGGCGTGATATCCTCAGATTATTGCAATCAATGGAGCGATAGATATGGATTTAGGATTCACCATCAATACTCTAAGTAATCCAGAAGCAAGGAAATCATCGGAGAATACTCTTCGAAATATCCTTCTTGATGGTGAGATCGCCCAAAAATTGAATGTCATCGCTCTAATAAAAGAGTCACGAAATACATTATTGAATCCCCTTTTAATTGATATTCTTCAGATCGAGGAGGATCCATCAGTACGAATGGCCCTCTTCACTACTATCTGCCTCCTTGGAAGGAGGGAGGATTTTCCAGTTCTCCTCGATACGATTCTCATGGAGGAAGTTCCCATTGCAAAAGTCACGATGAAGATGAATCTGGAGATCTTCATTGAAAAGCATTCAATTTCAATTGATGATGTAGAGGAGGGTTATGAGCTTAGCAGCAACTTGGATATCAAGATATTTGTGAACTGCCCCAACTGTCATATTCTAATCCGGCAATTTCCCTGTAGTATTTGCGGGTACGGCCGTATCTGTGGAATCTGCTTTCTGGAAATAAGTGGCAACGATCATTCGATCTGCCCTGATTGCCATAATGAGTTTCATACATCACATCTGCTAAAATGGTTAGAATCCAATCCAAAGTGTCCTGTTTGCAAGGGGACTCAGATAAACGAGGTTCTAGACTAGATGTTAAGAATGTAGTCTCTGGCATCCTTTCTGTGAAGGTAGATCTCCATTTACATTCAGAATATTCATGGGACAGTAGAACCAAGATCTCCTCATATATCAAGAGTGCAGAGGACAGAGGATTTGGAGCGATAGCAATTGCAGATCATAATGGCACACAGAGTCATCATACGATAGAGAAGTTGCAAGGAGATACTGAGGTGATCTTGGTTCCTGCACAGGAGGTTTCAACTTCTGAGGGGCATCTTCTTGTATATGGATGGATAGATTCTCTTGAGCAGAAACGGACTATGGAAGATACAGTATCCTCAGCGAGAGATTTGGGAGCTCTGCTCACAGTTGCAGCTCATCCTTACGATCTTCTTCGCAAGGGAAAAGGAGATAGGGTACTAACTACGGGAATTGATGGATTGGAGGTTCTTAATGCATCAATGCTCATAGGATACTTCAATCACCTTGGTAAAAAGGCTGTTGAAAAGACAGGTCTCTTTGGAGTTGGCAATTCAGATTCCCACAGAATATCGGAATTTGGATTTGCGTATACCATCATTGAAGAATCAAAGAACGTTGAAGAGGTTCTTTCTAACCTTTCAAACGGAGAGGTTGGAGGGAAACGGATCGGAGTCATGCGAAAATCACGTAGATTCATGCAAAGATTACTGGGAAGAATACCTGAAGATTAGACTGTTGCTGTCTTAGCAGCTGAAAGTTGATGTGCCCATAGTTCATCCTTGAGTAGATCTCTGATGGCTACGCGTATTGCTTCACTTCTTGTCGGGTATTTTTGCATCCTCACGAGCTCGTCAAGTCCATAGAGGAATTCATTTGGAAGGTGTACTGTTACTAATTTCATGGGTGATTACTCCAGTAAGAAATGTTCAGCAAGATTCTTATAAATCTTAAGGGAATACCTACATATTATAACGGGATTATATCGAGCTTAAGGCGGAATTTGCAACTTGGGCAGTAAGCTCATCCTGATCTTCAGCATGCATCTTCAATGCATTTTTTAACTTTTCTTTTTGCTTTGCATTTGCATTCTGCGCAGCTGAACTCATGCACTTGATTGAAGTAAGTTTAACTGCTCCAGTCTGATTATGACTGAGACCGATGAGGGTCTGAATAGTCACATCAAGGTTTTCAGTTTTATACGCACCCTGCTCATTCAGCCAAGTTTCTGGGTCTATGCCAAAAAGTGCTTCCTGAACAAAACCTGCCGACCAAGGAGCAACCGCCATGGTAGTGTAATCCTCCTCATCAACTTCATCTGCAAAGTACTCAGGAACTTCTTCCTCTTCAGGTGCCTGTGCATAGCTCAATTCCTCAGTGTGTACTGCGACCTCTCCGATACTCTGGAGTGAACCAGAAGCTTTCTGCTCTTCGATGAATTCATCTAGCCAAGCTTCCCTTATTCCTCCATCAACAACTTCCTCATCGCCAATTTGACGAACTGCGTCGACCACTACCCTTCTATTGGTATGGCAATTTCTGCAAAGGAATCTTATTAGAGTTACACCATTATCCTCCTTAGATTGGAGAAAGTTCACCTCTTCGGATCCGCAAATCTCACAAAATCTGAATTCAACATCACTAGCTAGTGGTCTCCAAAATTCTTCAGACATGTATATCACTACTATAATAACCATAGATGAAAAAGCTTACATTCTAAAAACATGATAATCTACAAGTTGATGAGAGAATTTGACGAGAAGAGGAGAACGAGCAAGATGATATAGATAGCACTTATGAAGATTCTCACCAGGGTCACCATACCAACTTTCTTGAAAAATTCTCCCCAGCCCACCTTTGATCCAGTCTCTCTGTAAAGTATACCCAGTCCAAGAACAACAGGAGGAGCGCCAATAGGTGTCAATCCACCTCCAAGGTTGGTTCCAATGATAAGGGCCCAGACCATTCCTCCTATGTGAAGTGCAGGATTACTTACTGCAATCTTCTCGAGAATCGGGGTAAGTGCTACTGCCAAAACGACGTTGTCCAGTACACCTGAGAATGCAGAGCTAAAGAGGAAGATGAGTAGAGCAGATAATATGGAGTTACCATTCAACCACTGATCCATAATGTATACCAAGAAATCGGAGAGAAGATCCAATAGCCCAACAATTTCAAGTCCTTTAATAAGAACAAAGAGTGAGGTGAAGAAACCGAGTAGCGTCCAATCAACCTTTGGAAGAATTTTCTCAAATGTGTAGCCGGAAGTGTAAACCATGATGATCCCACCACCAACAGCTATAACACTTATGTCCATCCCTACATTGTCCGAAAGAAGCAGAAGAAGCATGGTAATTGCAAAGACAGCTCCAGTAAGTTTGAATTTCCTCACATCCTTCACAACATTCCATTCATTGTAGCCAGCTATTTGTAATTGCTTCTCCTCAAGCTCTTCTTCAGATATTTCGGGGATAGGGACTATCCTGATCATCATGAATATACTCACTGCAAGTAGAATTATTGCGAGTGGAGCTCCTATAACAATAAACTGGAGGAAACCTATCTTGAAAGGTGCTGCGATGATTAGGTTAGTAATAGCAGAAATGACAGTTGTCAATCCTCCAGTATTTGTCACAACAATTTCCATCAGGATGTATGGTTTTGGGTCATACCCTAATTCTTGAGTAGCAACAATGGTCAGAGCGCCAACCACGAGGATTGCAGGGATTGTATTGACCACTGCACTCAAGAGAAATGTCAAACCTGCAAGGATATAGTATAGTTTTTTTGGATCACCCTTCGTGATTTTGAGGAGGAAGACAGATATGAACTGGAATATCCCAACTTCAGACGCCACAGCAACAATGAGGAGATTTCCAAAGAGAACTGCAAGTATGACATAATCATGAGCCAGCTCAACAGTGAGAAATTCTTCTTGTGTGAAAACTCCAATGATATTTCCAACGATTAAACTGGCAAGAGCCCCGAGAGAAGCAGCCATATTTTTATCGAAATTTTTCCACACTATGAGGGCGTAAGTTGCGATGAATATTCCGAGGAGGATAAAGAGATTGGTTAGATTGATTTCAGACACTTCTAACACCTCCTTAATAGGTGACGAACACACTAATATTCTTCTGTACAGCAACGAGGACAACATCAAGCAATTCCTGATCAAATTGGTTGTCAGTAGTTACCTTGGGAGAAATGAAAAGAAGATCTGGATGCATCTCTTCCAGGATACTTGGTAGATCACTTTCGATCTCGCCAAATTTCACTGTGGTTTCAGGGATTTTTCCACCTATCTTCACATTCCCAACCACTTCTTCCATCTTCTTGGAAAGGAGTTGCCTTAAATCCTCATTAGAATTCGTCTCAGAAACTAATGAAGCCATATTTACTTTCTTCTGATCCATAAGTACTACGTACTGCATATTCACATTCTCTATATCAGGGAGTACGGAAACTGCGGCATGAGCACCTCTCAAGACAGTAGGAAGATCCTGACCACCAAGTAAAAAGAAAACGACCTTCTTGACATCAGAGACTCCTTTCTTGCCTCTCATCATCACCCAAGTACCATTAGGTTTCTTCTTAAGAATCTGGAGGGTGACGTAATTAAACCCTTCTTCAGAGATAGATTCCCTATTTCTAAGAAGAGGAGGTTTAAAGTAGATAATTTGAGGTTTATACTCTTTGAGCAGCTCTCCAATAGTGTATGAGATATTCCTCTCACGATCCATATTGGTGAGAAGGAAATCAGTAAGTGCAGTGGCATCAGTTACACTCAATTCATTCTCTTCAGAATCATTTTGCCTAAGGTCACGAAGAGCATAAAGCAGTTCTCTTGCAGTGCTATCTAGAACGATTCTCACATTAGTCTCCTTGAGCTCCTTTATGTGAGTAGAGTGATTTTTTATTGCCTGTACAAGTTCTTGAGGAGACTCCTTGAATTCGTCAACTGAGTACTGCTTTTTGAGAAGTGTCTCTATGTTGTACAGGAAGATTTTCAGTATTTCTGACCCATACTTTTCTGCCATCTCATCCCCATACTTGAATCTTTGTTCATAATCATCAAAATCATCAGTAATCACGCATATCCTCTTGATATTTCGCTTTTGTTCACCTATCTCGATTTGGTCTGATCGGGCATTTTCTATTGAATTTTTAAGCGACTGAAAAAAATTATCATCGACCATTTTGTCCAAGTCAAATTTAATTGACGTGCCTTATAAAGTCTCTTGTTGTATTTTTTCTTACAAATCTAACGAGCGCTTCTTACGATGGTAAGGACGTCCTCATCAGCTAATTTATGATTAATATGAACTTTCTGCCCATCATGTTTGATACTTGATCCCCAGACTCTTGCATATTTGAATTCTTGTCGGAAAGAACTATGTAATTTGTCACAGACTCCACCAATGGTTATCCCATTTCTGACAATCAGAGGTTCATTCCAGTCAGTTTCACTACCATGAGGTCTCATGTATATCCTGATAAGATCAAGACGGTCCATAATGACATCTTTTAACTTCTCCATATTATACCCAGTTCCAGCTGATATTTCTAGATCAATCTGGGGTAGTTCTCGACGGACCTTTTCCAGCAGTTCAGGAGGTGCAAGATCTACCTTGTTGAGAACTACCAATGACTTCAGATAGACTCTGTTCCCTTCTACAATATCAATAAGCTGGTCTGCATCAATATTTGCCCGAATGGTCACATCAGCATTGATCAAACGATACTCAGCAAGAATTGCCTTGATTGTCTTGTCATCGATCTTTGTAAGATGGTACAACGTTGCAATTCCAATTCCTCCTCGATTGGTTTTCTTAATGACAACATCAGGTTTCTTCTGATCGAGTCGAATACCAAAGTGGTACAACTCATAAAGGATCATCTGGTACTGATTAACAGCTTCGAAGACATCAAGAATAATGAGAATTAGATCTGCGCTTCTCGCAACTCCGAGAACTTGTTTCCCCCTTCCCTTACCTTTCGATGCACCGGAGATAATACCCGGAAGATCAATTACTTGGATCTGTGCGCCATTATGATCCAAAATACCAGGGATTGCTTCGAGAGTCGTAAATTCGTAGGCACCTACCTCAGAGTCTTGGTTGGTAAGTCTATTAAGAAGCGTGGATTTTCCAACAGATGGTAGACCAATAAGCGCTGCTGTACTGTCCCCACTCTTTTTAACGTCATATCCTTTACCTCCGCCAGACTTCCCACCTAAAATCTGCTCTTGTTGCTCTCTTTTTAGTTTGGCAAGTTTAGCTTTAAGCCTACCTATGTGAGAATTTGTGGCTTTATTGTGCTTTGTGATCTTGAGTTCATCCTCAATCTCCTTGATCTTCTCAGCGGTTGTAGACACCATCTCACCTCTTCTATATTTGGTATCTGATCGCGAGTGATATAAGAAAATCGGTGCATTCGATCATTGAACTATCGCGAGAACCCAATTCAATGGATGGAATTCAAATGATCTACAAATGAAGTACTGCAACATTACTTCAGGTAGATTACAGACCTTCAAACTTAGGAGCAACGTATTCACCCCAGAATTTTAATCCAGAGATATTTTACATCTATTGTGGATAAGAAGGAGAAGATGCAATCAGTCTATGATCAAACCAGTGAGCACTATGATGATCGATACTGGGACATTCAGATCCACAAGTACTCTGCATTTGAGAAGGACTTCATTAGGGACAAATCACCCTTGATTATTGACTCTGGAGGAGGTACTGGATTATTAGCGCGATACCTCAAGCGTGAGATAGTCATACTTGATCTTTCAATTGGTATGCTGAAAGTCTCCCAAAGAAATTACTCTTCTGTGCACCTAATTGCAGCTGATGGAGAAAATCTTCCACTAAGGAAAGAATCATCTGATCTAGTCACATCTTTCAGCATGGTTCAAAATCTTCCATCCCCACAGAAAGGAGTGAGAGAGATTGTACGTTGTAGCTCTTTGAAGGGAATTATCACCTCACTCGCTAGAGTACTGGGCCGCGAGAAACTGATGGATTCACTTAATGAATGTAACGTGGAATATGAATCTGTTGAGTTGAGTCTAGAAGATGTAGGTTTCAGATTTCGTCTTCTTCCTCAAACTCATAGTCATCGTAGTCAGGAGCTTCCATAATTGATCTCCTCTCAAACTTATAGTTTGATAGTGCACCTATGATCCCGTCAATGTTCTTGATCCGTGTCTGGTTTCTGAGTAATATCTCGTAGTCATGGATGGCTTTCTCAAAATCAAGAGGGTGGATGATAGCAACGCTCTCAAGTACTCTTATGTTGTATCCATCTGCATCCATAACAGGAATTTTGAAATCATGAAAAACTTCTAGTGCTTCTGGGGTAAACATCTTATCACGCACGAAAATTATCCGGGGTCTTCTCTCGACAAGTTTTAATGCGGTTCGTGGACCTCCTCCTGAGCCATCCAAGACTAGAATTAGATCTCCCTCACTCACTCTCTGTGCATAGATCTCGTCTATTCCAGACCCAGAGAAAACATCCAGAACCTTGAGGGGATAGGCACCCTCCTGTAATCCGATCCATAGAGCTTCTTGAAGTGATTTAACTTTTTTCTCAAGTTTCTTGTTCTGCACATTAGACATAGATAGTTCTTTCCGGATACTCGACAACTCTCGTGATTTGTTAGCTACCAACTCTTTAGCAAGAGCATCACGAATATTCCTGTCACGAGATTTCTTCAATTCTCTTATCAATCGATCCTTCTGGATACGCTCCCTCTCGATATCACTCTCAAGCTTGGAGAGATGCGCTCTAAGATTGGCTACCGTAAATTCGCTCTCAGCCATGAATTTCAAAAGATTATCTACCCGATTGAGAAGTTGCTGGCTTGGACCCTCTGGTTCTCTTTCCAAGACTTTTCGTTCAGGTTTTCTGCGCATGTTAAGAACTGCAGTACGGGCATCTACAGAGTTCAATCCCTTGAGAACTAGAGCCTTGCTCAGGTCAATTTCAATCCTTTTAAGACCCTCTGTGTTGAGATTGTTAAATCTGGATCTAATCTGTTTATACCCATTTACTGCAGCAGCTAGTGCATCAGATTCGTGATTGTTGTTCACTCTGAAATTTACCTCTTTTGCAAGTTCTCTCTTGTCCAATTTGCTGAGCAAAGTGTTTGGTGAGAGGATTTCTGATTCAAAGGTTGCTGCCAACTTGCTCACAAGTTGAGGTATTGGGCTTACATCTGAGCAGAACACCACTGGAATACCGTACTCGGTTATCGCCTGTATTATCTCACCCTTCGAGATCTGCCGCTGTGAAAGAACTTCGAGAGGTTTTCCATTGAGATCGAGAATAGCTATCCCAACAGTCGTTCCTGGATCAATACCTACAAGTATTCTCCGCTGGTACGATCTGGTAGTCATAACCTTTGGATGATTTTCCTTCTTGAGATATCGCTTCTTGACGGTAGGTCTTGGAGGACTGATAAATTTCACATGAGCCGGTCGCAATCTCACATTAGTGAAGAGCTGTGCAATTTTCAGACGATCTTCAAACGTGTGGAATCGACTGGATTTCGCACAAAACTTAGTCTCTACAGATACGAGATCGAATTCGATAGAATTTTTCTGTAAGATTTCTTTGATTGTGTTCGTGATGAAGGCAACAACCTCCTCATTCTGACGAGCGTACCTTGCTTGGCTCCAACCTCCCTTCTTGTGCCTTTTCGGTTGACCCACTTTGATAATTGTCTCTGACTCAAAAGGCTCAATAGCAACTCCCTCACCGATCTCAAGGAGTTTTATCATAGAGAGAGCAGTCTTCAGAGGAGACTTCTTGTCCCATCCCTTGACCTTGTGTTTCCGCATCAGTGATCCAAGATTGACCATATTCCCACGGTGATCTGCGTTAACGTGGACGAGACTGGAAACAGGAGGAAGTCTGTTGTAGAATGAGGTATAGTCCTCACCAGATTCAAGAATTTCATAAGGATTGTCCGTGCCAATTAGCTCTGGTTTGAAATTGTGCATCAAGCTGAAGAATTTTCGGCGATCAACACCCTCCCATGTCCTAATCTTCCCACTCTTGGTTTTTACAGCTAAAGCAACCCTGATTTGGGTATCTCCACTTTTTCCTGACATGGGAAGAATATCAAATGCAGCCAGAATCTGCGTCAAGCTAATCTCTCTTCAGACTTAATCATTAATAATCCATTTCTTTCCCACCTACTATTGAAGCCTTAATCGCTTCCACATCTGAGTTAATCCCAAATTTCCGTTTGAAGTAGTTGGTAGTATTAGTGATGTCCCGTTCAAGTAGCTCCTCTGCATTAGGGTGATTGACGGGTTCTGCCTGAGGGAAATCAATGACTGTGATCTTTGCATCTGAACTTATGATAATGTTGAATTCCGATAGGTCAGCATGGATGAATCCTATGTCCCAAGCGGATTTAATAAAATCCAAGATTTGATCGTAGACATAGTCAGGCTCATCAATCTCATTGACGAGATTAAGATCGTATCCCTTTATGTTCTCCATCATAATGATATGCCTATTCTGTGCATAGAGTTTGGGGACACTAAGATTGTGCTTTGCAGCTAATTTGAGCCACCTGACTTCTGCCTCGGCAGATAGCCTAGAGGCGTAGAGAGGGGACATATGGTTCTTGGTTGACGTGTACCGTCTCTTCTTCCTTACATGCTGAAAGCTGGTGTACCCAACCCTGTGGAATTTCAGAAGAGCTTCGGCACCCTTCGAATCCAGTACATAGTAAACGACCGATTCCTTTCCAGTCCCTTTTTCCATACCAATTTCTCGGATCTTATCCTTCATATAGAGAGCATTAAGAGCCAGTGCATCGTAACCATGAATTGTCAATTCATAGCCGACAAAGTGCCCTGTCCATCTCCTAATCAAATCTAATTTATGAGCCTTCCTTAGCCAATATTCTGTCTTTTGATCATTCAATCCAGAGTAATTCCTGATCACCTTGGTCTCTACATACTGACTATGTATCATCCCACGCTCAATACCATGAAGTACCCTGTTCATTGGCTTGGTGATTTCTTTGAGGGCAGCAGCTCCTATTAGCACTTGAGTAGAAATGTTAATTCGTCTTTATCTCTTTTCTCATTGTTCCAGTAATTGTACAATTTAAAGATTTAATAGCAGGATTCATTTACGATCCACGAAGAGCAGAAGTGATTTCTTCACCAGTAATTGCAGAAGTCGAATTCATGTAACTTTCGTGAACCATCCGTTGGAATCCGAGAATACCTCCGACTGAATGTGATATGGTTTCTGGATACATTCTTCTATTGATATTTCAATACAAGATCAGAACGCAGGATCATATATTACAAGATCTAAGAGTTGATAGAGCAAATCGAAATCGTAATGTAACAAATCAAATTGAAGATATTCGTCTGCGAGGAAAACAGCATGCAGATTCGGGAGTGAAGGAATTGCAACAGACTCTGCGACATAAGTATCAAGATCTGAATGGAGGATCAGAGGAGGTACCCAACCAATTGTTTTCAAAAGGTATGGAGCATAAACGTAGTCATCTTTCCAGTAGTGTAGTGATCGAGTTCTCATTAGGAGACGATCAGAATATGGGGCTGGATATGCCTTCATTGCTTGACAGTTTTCACATGAGAGGTACAATCTACCGTCATCAAGCACCTTGAATATGTCAGCAGAACCAAAATTATGCTGGCGATAAATAACTGGTGAATTGAGTGGGCAGGATTTTAGAGGGGAGATAATATCTATACTTCCTCTAATCACGGCATTGTCAAAAATCACATCGTGATAGACTGCACCAAGTTTTTTCCCGATCCCTATGTATCTCCTGAGTTTCTCGCGAATGAGTTTTGATAAGTCATTTTTCAGGTACTTTCTGAGAGATCTCCGACAGCTTGCACACTTTTCCTCCGCGATATGTGACTGAACTATAAGAGTGAATTGGACAACACGAGCATCCACTGATTCGACCTCTATGCTTAGTACTGGATTTCCGTGAGGGTTGTCCACAACAAAATCTATAAATTTCAGAAGATAAAGTTTGAGAAGGATTAGGAGAAGAATTCAAAAGGAGACAAGTTATCAGTTCATCATGGCTATTGAGTTCTCCTGATATTCTCAGGTTGTAAATGAAATAGATTTCTTATATTAAATGACTGAATTTGCTTTAAATTAATTTTACTGTTTGCTTCTCGTCGACTGCCATGATCACACCGACTGCAACGGTCTGACCCATGTCACGAACTGCAAACCTACCAAGTTGTGGGAAGTCCTTGAAGCTCTCTAAAGCGGTAGGCTTAACAGGAGTCATCTTGACGACTGCAGCATCACCGTTCTTCAAAATGTCGGGGTTCTTGATGGTCTCACCCTTTGCGGTCTTCTGAACGAGTTCCATAAAGGTGCAGGCAACATGGTTGGTACCAATGTGGATGACAGGGGTGTATCCTGGTGCGATGACTGTTGGATGCCTCATAACCATAACCTGTGCGGTAAACAGAGTGGCAACAGTGGGGGGACTGTCCTTATGACCGACAACTTCACCCTTCCTGATGTCCTTCTTGGAAAGACCTCTGACGGAGAAACCGATATTGTCACCGGGTTGTGCCTCCTCGATTGCCTCATGGTGCATCTCGATTGTGTTCACAACTCCAGTCTTTCCAGATGGAACGAAGACGATGTTATCCTTGGGTTTCATCACACCGGTCTCGACACGACCAGATGGGACTGTACCAATACCAGAGATGGAATATACATCTTGGATAGGAAGTCTGAGTGGTTTGTCAGTTGGCTTCTTGGGGGGTTTGAAATTATCCAATGCTGCCATCAGAGTGGGACCCTTGTAGTAAGGAGTCTTACCCAAATCTTCCTTGAGGTTCTGTCCCTCAATTCCAGAAACTGGCACGAATGGAACATTTTCAAGCTTGTAACCAATACCCTTGAGGAAGCGACCGATCTCATCCTTAATTTCATTGTACCTGTCCTCGCTGTAATCGACAGTATCCATCTTGTTGACTGCAACAACGAGTTGATTGACACCCAGTGTCTTTGCAAGAAGAGCGTGCTCACGGGTCTGACCCTGTGCTGAGAGACCAGCCTCAAAACCACCCTTCTCTGCGGAAACCACAAGAACTGCTGCGTCTGCCTGTGAAGTTCCAGTGATCATATTCTTCACAAAATCTCGGTGTCCAGGCGCGTCGATGATAGTGTAAATCTGCTTTGCAGTCTCGAATTTGAAGAAGGCGATGTCGATTGTAACTCCTCTTTCTCTCTCCTCTTTCAGCTTGTCAAGTGCCCATGCAAATTTCCAAGTACCTCTTCCGATTGCCTCGGACTCCTCTGTGTACTTGTCCATAGTCCTTTGATCTACTGCACCAGCAAGGTACAGCAGATGCCCGGTCATAGTTGACTTTCCGTGGTCAACATGTCCAATAATTACTAAGTTGAGATGTGGTTTGTCTGCCATAATACTCACTCTGTTTCTTGTTTTCCCGGTATAGTCTCCGGTTTACAAT
>Ga0114931_10001666_pt1 | contig 28273 bp, 30 predicted proteins | sample 2SBtaG_FD_89579 | JGI IMG/M metagenome (GOLD analysis project Ga0114931, IMG submission 89579) | Deep subsurface microbial communities from Kolumbo volcano to uncover new lineages of life (NeLLi) - 2SBTROV14_V59a metaG | ecosystem: Environmental > Aquatic > Marine > Volcanic | place: Kolumbo... | reverse complement strand
ACGCTTGGCGCAGCGGGGGCGGTTGAAGCAGTTGCTACGATTTTTGCATTAAAACACGATATTTTGCGGCCAACAATAAATTTTAATGAACCAGATCCAAAATGTGATTTGGACGTGATAAAAAATGAATCCCGTGAGGAAAAGGTAGAAGCTGCAGTTTCAAATTCCTTTGCTTTTGGTGGTTTGAATGCTTCTTTAGCGTTTAAACGTTGGGATAGTTAGCTAATCCAGCTTTTGGAGAAAAACTACGAGTTGATAAGGTTCTTTAATTTAGGATTTCGGTTTCTCAGATCAATACCGCCTTCGAGCACAGATTTAAGATTGGTTAGGTAAAATGTCCAACCCACGCCGCATCCTACAAAAAGATTTTTCGCTGGGTTTTCATCAAATTCTATTTGCTCTTGCATTAGATCGAGGATGGTTTCGCCACCTTCTTTTTTTACTCTTACCGTAACAATACATTCTCCCGAGAATTCAAATTGCAAATAATTTCGTTCGTTGGCTTCGCGTATTATTCGTTTCTCATAAACATCGTCGCCGTGTCCCCACCAAAGCCAATAGTATTTATCATTTTTCTGAATCTGTTCATCCTTCCTCCTCGGACGACCGTCGGAAGTCAAAAAGTTAGCCTTTCGTAAAAACCATTTTTCCAATCCTACCTGCGTTGAAAAAGAATCATAAATAGTTTTTGAATCTGCATTAATCGAAATTCGTTTGCGGAATTTTCCCCAAGCTTCCATTTTTTTTTCATTCATATCTTTTTTGCAACCACGATAATCGAAACACCAAAAGGGATATTAGCGTATTTTAACCAAAACCTCTCCGCTCCAAAAATCTTACCAAACAAACCATTTAATGCCGAAACATTTATATTGTTTTCCGACTTCGGCTTGATTCCGGTAAGTTTCATAAAAAATCTTCCAATAAAAATCGGTATAAAAAAGGTTATGTTGGCATATGTTGCTCGCTCGATCTTAAAGCCTGATTTCTTGATTTTTTCGGTAATTTGTTTTCTTGTGTAACGAATGCGATGATTTGAAATATCATCTTGAACTCCCCAAAGCCACATGAATGCCGGAACAAAAATAAGTGCTTGCCCATTTTTTCCCAAAACACGGTGAATCTCTTTTAGTCCTAGCGTGTCGTTATCTAGATGTTCAATTACGTCCAATGCCGTTGCAAGACTAAAACTTTCATCTTCAAACGGCAATTTTTCTGCTAAACCTTTTTGAGCGTTAAGCCCTTTTTCTTTGCAAAACTTCAGCGCGTCATCCGAAACATCGACACCCTCTGCTTCACCAAATTTCGCTAACATTTCAAGATTCACACCAGTTCCACAGCCAACATCAAGAATTCGAATCACGCTTTGAGTATCGCCTTCAGGCAGGTCTTTCCCAATGTCTTGAATTTTACCTTTAGCAAATTCTTCCGCAAGGTTAGCCGCCTGAAGGCGGGACTCAGAACAAATTTGTACAAGAAAATTCTCCAAAATCGCCCGTCGTCCAACAAACCACCAATGCGAATCTTCTACACGATTCATTATCGCGTAGGTGTGTACCTGCATTTCTTTTGTAACGGGTGTCTTCATTTAGTTAACCTTCGGCGAGGATTATTTCACTACACCAAATCCACACCAACTGTTTTGATTATGCCAAGTAATTTTAACATCGCCGACGCGGATCTCTTTCCACCACTGCTCAAAATCTTCTTTCGAGATATAAAATGCGGTTGGGGCAACTAGATGATCAAAGACGATATTGTGCTGTTCTCTCCAGCCGAAAGTGCTTAGGTGGTTTAGATATTTGTTGTAGAAGAGCTTATTCGCAATTGGTTTCGAGATTCTATTAAGCGGTTTGTAAATAAGTTTTGAAGCTAGAAACACTCCGATTGTTGGGAGTTTTGAAAGATGAAAAAGTGTTGACGGTCGCATTTTGGAAGTAATACTCTTGCGGATCGGATTTACATAATTTGTAATCCATTCGTTATTTTCTTTGCCGTAAATCCATGCAGAAATATGCCCGTTCTCTTTAACTTTTGAAGCAAGCGATATGAAGGCTTTTTTTGGTTCGGGCGTATGATGCAAAACCCCTACGCTAAATGCATAGTCAAAAGCTTTTTTTAAAGGAAGTCTAAAAATGTCTGCTTGAACAATATGTGCGTTTGGTAGGTGTTTTGTTGCTTGAAATGCTGATTCTACTGCGGCGCTTAAATCAATTCCGATGATTTCTTTTGCGCCCCATTTGTGAGCAAGTGCTGTATGCCGACCTTTTCCGCATCCGCCTTCGAGGATTATTTTGTTCTTGAAAAATTTAGGTCTTACAGGTTGTAACCAGCCTAGAAATTGATCTGCATATTTTGTATCTTCTTGAGTAAATTTATTCCATTGCCAGCCAAAATTCTTCGCCGTACCTATCTTATCCTGTTCATGTTTTTCCAATTCAGCAAAATGCGGTACGCCGCGAATGATCTTAAATCGCTGTTCGCACCCTTTGCACAACAATTTGCCTTCCAGAATTTCCTCGTTTTTGCGCAAACCTATGCTTGCTATTGAAATGTCTCCACCGCATTCTGGACACGCGAGCAAATCTAGAAGCTTTTCTTTCATAACTAAATCTCAGGCGTAAATTTGTGCAGAAACCCGCATGCAGTAAGGGAGTGTTTTCGTGAAGAAACCCTTACTGCGTAGCGGTTTCTACATTTGCTATCGCTTTTGATAATTTCTCAAATTCCTCAAATGGAAACTTCTGATGCCAGTTTTGTTCAAATTCATCTACGTTACGTTCGTTGTAAAGCTGTTTAAAGGTTTGATAAAAAGCCTCGGCTATCTGTCTTGAATCCCCTTTGTAAGCAAAAACCGTTTCACTTTTCTGTTGCTTGCGTGTTTCATCGGGATATTCAATGATTTGGATTGAGGTTATACCGTTTTTTTTCTTAAAAACAAAATCGAATGCTTCCGGGTCTCGGTTCCATTTCAAAGTTTGAGAAAAACCCTCATTATCTTTGCCGAGAGTTGCAGTTAAGGTATTCAGTAAATCGCCCAATGCGTTAGTATATGGGGCGTGAGCGGTAGTGGTATGAAATTCGTTTATCCCATCTTCAAAACCAATTGCCATCCAACCGCATTGCGGGGAGTTAAAGCTGACTTCTAATTTTTGCGACATAATTTTCTTGTTAGTTAAAATTTATAAAAATATGGTAACTTTAAGGCGATTAATCCACAAATTAACGACAAATAGAAATGAAGCAATATCACGAACTCTTAAGACACATTCTAACAAAAGGAAGCAAGCACGAAGACCGAACGGGCGTTGGTACAATATCGACTTTTGGGTATCAGACGAGATTTGATCTTAACGAAGGATTTCCGATTGTCACCACAAAACGCGTGCCTTTTCGTTGGGTTGCCGAGGAGCTTTTTTGGTTTCTTTCCGGCAATACGGATGAAGCAAGCTTAAGAGAAAGAGGAGTGGATATTTGGAAGGAGTGGGCGGATGAAGATCACACTTCGAGATTTGGCAGAGAAGCGGGTGATCTTGGTCCAATTTACGGTTATCTTTGGAGAAGTTTTGGTGGAAATTATCCCGAGCAAAATGGTTTTGACCAAATAAAATGGCTGATAAACGAAATCGAAACGAATCCAAATTCACGGCGTTTGATTGTTTCCGGGTGGAATCCGGAGCAAGCGAATCAGGTTGATTTACCACCGTGTCATACGCTTTGGCATTTGAAGGTTGAAAACGAGAAAACACTTCATTGTCAGTTGTATCAAAGAAGTGCGGATGCTTTTTTGGGTGTACCTTTTAACATTTCCTCATATGCGCTTATGACGCATTTGATTGCACATGTTTGTGGACTTAAAGTAGGTGAATTTATTCACTCGTTTGGTGATTTGCATATATATGATAATCACTTCTCTCAGGTCGAAACACTTCTTACACGTGAGCCTTTGACCTTGCCAACACTTGAGTTTGTAAATGCGGATAATTTGAAGGGATTGGATGGTTTGCTAAATTTCAAATACGAAAATCTTAGTTTAAACAGCTACAAAGCCCACAAAAAAATCGCAGCTCCTGTTGCGGTTTGATATGATAGTCATAGACAATGAAAAAATTTCTGACAGCAAGATGGCAAGATTTGGTTATGGCTAATTATGCCGTTGACCCGGAATTATTGCAGGAATTTGTTCCAAAGGGTACAGAACTCGATTTTCATAATGACAAATGTTATGCGAGTCTTGTTGCTTTTAAGTTTATTGATACAAAGGTTTTAGGGGTTCCTATCCCATTTCATACCGATTTTGAAGAAGTGAATCTTCGATTTTATGTAAAACGCGAAACCGAAGAAGAAGTTAGGCGAGGCGTGGTTTTCGTAAAAGAAATTGTGCCAAAAACGGCGATCACATTTGTTGCTCAAAAGGTTTACGGTGAGCCGTATGAAACCTGGGAAATGTCGCATGAAGATGGCGAAAAGGAACTAACTTACAATTGGGCAAAAGACGAATGCGAGAATCGTGTTCACATAGAAATCGATGAGAATTTAGGCGTTCCTGACGAAAATTCACACGGCGAATTTATCATCGAACATTATTGGGGCTATACAAAACGCGGCGAAAATCGTACTGACGAATATAAGGTTGAACATCCAAAATGGGAGCTTTGCAAGGTAAATTATGCAGAGATCGAAGTTGATTTTGGAAATACGTACGGATCAAAATTCGATTTCTTAAGTGATATGGAACCGAAGTCAATCTTTATGGCTAAAGGGTCGGAAATTTCGGTTTATAAGGGCGAAAAGTTAAGAATCCGGTAACTTTAAATATTTTGCAAAGATGATAATTGGAATCGTAGCGATTAGCAAAAACTACGCCATTGGTAAGGACGGAAAATTACCATGGCATTATTCTTCTGATTTAAAGTTTTTCAAACGTACTACGACTGGTAAAACAATTGTGATGGGTTTTAATACCTGGAAGTCTATTGGAAAATGTCTTCCAAAACGGCTAAATATTGTACTTTCACGATCTTCCGAGATTGATAATCAGCCAAGCGTTCTGTTATTGCGAAGTAAGGAAGAATTGGTTGTTTTATCTAAATATCTAAGAGGCGATGTGTTTATCATCGGCGGTGCGGAAACTTACAAGTGTTTTTCAGACGTGATTGAAAAATGGATTGTAACCGAAATTCCTGAGGTAATAGAAAATGCTGATGCTTTTATGCAGGATAGTTTTCTGAGCGGGTTTGGGATTGTTAATTCAGAAGAAGCCGAAGATGGTCTGAGAGTAAAGACCTTTCAACGAAAATAAGATTGTAAATAGCAGACGGAGAATGACTTATGATGGGTGGCAGAAGTTGGGATGATTGGATTGAAGAATATGCGGAAGCCCATCAGCACCCTATTAACAAATTAACCCATGCGATTGGAATACCAATGATTGCGGTTTCAATTCTGCTCGTCCCGACCTGTTTTTTTGTTTCCGGTTTTTGGACAATTCCGTTGATTTTGTTTTTAATAGGTTGGGTCTTACAGTTTGTAGGGCATTACTTTGAAGGGAAACCACCGGAGTTTTTTAAGGACTGGCGTTTTCTATTGGTAGGACTTCGTTGGTGGTTTAAGAAAATCTTGGGAATCAACTTTTCTTCTTGAAAATAAGATTCCTGTTGTTTTGGGTTAAATAGAATGAATTCATTCCTTTTAAAAATTTAATTGAAGGCACCACTATTTCTAGCATTGGACATTGGTACATCTAGCGTTCGCGCTGGTGTATATGACTGTGATGCCAATGTTTTCCAAGAGACAATGGTTAAAAACAATCGTCAGTTAACGGCAACTGATGATGGCGGTTTTGAAATTGATGTCGATGAAGCTTTCAATCAACTCACACAAGCTATCGATGATGTTATAAAAAAATGCCCGGAAGAGTTGGAATCTATCGAGTATTCGGCTACATCTTCATTTTGGCACAGCCTTTTAGGAATCGATAAGGAAGGAAATCCTACCACCAAACTCTTTGCCTGGGCGGAAACGCGTCCCGCAAAATTTGTTCGAACTCTAAGACGGGATCTAGATGAAACTAAAATTCACAATCGAACCGGTTGCCGTTTTCATTCGAGTTATTGGACAGCAAAATTACTCTGGTTGAGAAAAGAACGTGGCAGTCAATTTAATAAAACCGATAAATGGATTTCCTTTTGTGATTACGCTGCGTTGAAGCTATTTGGCGAATTAGAAACGAGCGTTTCTATGGCTTCCGGTACCGGAATTTTTGATATACGAGAAAATATTTGGGACAAAGAACTGCTCGAGTATTTGAAAATTGGAGAAGAAAATTTACCAACAATTATCAAAGATGATAAGGAAACTTTTCGGCTGAACAAGAAATACGCGAAACGTTGGGCGTGTTTAAAAGAAACAGAATGGTTTCTGGCGATTGGCGACGGCGCGGGTAATAATATCGGCGCAAATTGTGTAAGCAAAGAAAAAGCAGCACTTATGATCGGAACATCGGGTGCGATGCGGGTCGCATTTGAAGGCGACATTCCAGAACGTATTCCAAACGGACTTTGGTGTTATCGGATTGACCGCAAGCGGATTATTATCGGCGGAGCTTTGTCAGACGGTGGTGGATTATACGGTTGGCTTAAGAAAAATTTCCGTTTGAAAAAAAATGATGATAAGACGGAGGCAAAAATTGCAAAACGCAAGCCCGATCAACACGGAATGACTTTTCTTCCTTTTCTCGCAGGCGAACGCAGCACCGGCTACAATGTTTTTGCGAGCGGCGCGATTATTGGGTTAAAATATGCTCACAATAAAAACGACATAGTTCAAGCCGCGTTAGAGTCAGTTGCATATCGCTTTGCCGAGATATTTGATCAATTAAACGAAGTTTTAGAAATCAAAGAAATAGTCGCGTCGGGTGGTGCTTTACGAGAATCTCCAATTTGGACACAGATTATTTGCGATACGCTTGGTCAGGATTTGAATTTGCCGGATACGAGAGAGGCATCATCCCGCGGGGTTGTCCTTTTGGCTTCAGAGGTGATTGGTGCGATCACAGACATTGCGGAAATTCCGACTCCAAACGGAAGGAAGTTTATCGCTAATCAACATAATAATTTTGTTTACAAGTCTGCCAGGGCAAGACATCAGAAATTTTATGGAATGCTGATAGATAATCAGTAGTTCATATAGAATTAACCCGGTACAGCGAACGGTAGTGAGCTGCGTTAATGCGTGCAAATTTTTTGGGAAGGATAGTTAACCGCAAAGGCGATCAATATAGGAAATGTTTACTGAGCATTACTAATAAGCGTCAAGGTAAAAATATTATGCTGCCCAAAACATTGATTTTGCTGACATGATGGCGAAAAACCTTTGGTGACCTTGGATTTCTTAGACGGGAAAATGATATAAAGAATTCGAACACCCTACAACAAAAAGGAATAAATAACGGGAGCAAAGTCTAGCAATGGAAACTGCAACTACACCGATGAAAAACGACGAAAACACTGGAATCGACCAACTTTCAATCAACACCATTAGGACACTTTCGTTGGACGCAATTCAGAAGGCGAATTCCGGTCATCCCGGGCTGCCTTTAGGTGGTGCGCCGATGGCATATGTTTTGTGGACAAAATTTTTGCGTCACAATCCTGAGAATCCTAAATGGTTTAATCGAGATCGGTTTTTGCTTTCTGCCGGACATGGTTCGATGCTGCTTTATTCTTTGCTGCATCTTACGGGTTATAAATCGGTTTCTATGGATGAGATAAAAAGCTTTCGTCAATGGGGTTCGACAACCCCGGGTCATCCCGAAAATCATATGACAGAAGGGGTAGAAGTTACAACAGGACCGCTTGGACAAGGCTTTGCAAATGGTGTAGGGATGGCACTTGCAGAAAGGCATCTCGCAGCAAAATATAATCGCGAAGGGTTTCCTTTAGTCGATCATTACACTTATGCGATTGTTTCCGACGGCGATTTGATGGAAGGAATTTCATATGAATCTGCCTCACTTGCCGGACACTTAAAGCTTGGAAATATCATATATTTATATGATGACAATGATATTACGATTGAGGGTGAAACAAATCTGGCTTTTTCTGAGGATGTGACAAAGCGTTTTGAATCGTGCGAGTGGCATGTTTCGATGGTTGAAGACGGCAATGATCTTGAGGCTATTGAAAATGCGATACGCGAAGCTCAAAGTGTTACTGATAAACCTTCGTTAATTAGAGTTAAAAACCTAATTGGTTATGGAATGCCAAATGCCGGAACAAGCGATGCCCATTCGGATGCAATTGGCGAAGAAGGTGTTCGCGAAACCAAGCGAAACCTTGGTTGGGATGAGGATAAGCAGTTTTATGTTCCTGATGAAGTCTATGCACACTTTTCGGAATCTACCGCAAGAGGTGCAAAACTAGAAGCGGAGTGGAACAAGCTAGTTTCTAACTATACAGAAATAAATAATGAAGATGGCGCGATGTTTAACCGAATAACCAAAAATGAGTTGCCCGATAATTGGGAGGCAAATTTACCAACATTTGATGACGTTAAACAAGCTGCAACTCGCGTTTATAGCGGCGAGGTAATAAATGGAATTGCCGATGATATTCCAAATCTGATCGGTGGTTCGGCGGATCTTGCGCCTTCAAATAAAACGGATATTAAATCCAGCACATCTCTAGAAGCTAATAATTACGGCGGACGTATTATACACTTTGGCATACGCGAACACGCGATGGGTTCTTTGATGAATGGAATGGCTTTGCACGGAGGTTTAATTCCATTCGGCGGAACATTTATGACCTTCAGCGATTATATGCGTCCGGCGATTCGTCTCGCGGCACTATCAGAAATTCAAACAATTTATGTTTTCACCCATGATTCAATCGGTCTCGGCGAAGATGGTCCGACCCACCAATCGGTCGAGCATGTCGCAGCACTTCGCGCTATACCTAACTTACAAGTTATAAGACCCTGCGACGCCCACGAAGTTCGCGAAGCTTGGCGAATCGCCCTGGAAAGCAGACATACTCCAACTGCTCTTTCGCTTTCGCGTCAAAAAGTCGCTCTTATCGACCGCGAAAAATATGCCTCTGCCGATGGAACACGAAAGGGTGCCTATATTCTGGCAGAAGCTGACGGAGGCGTACCTAAAATCATCATTATGGCAACGGGAACTGAAATCGGTTTGGCATTGGAAACAAGAGACGCATTGCAATCCGAAGGTGTTCCGACAAGAGTAGTTTCGATGCCCTGTTGGAAGCTTTTTGAGGAGCAATCGTGTGAATACAAAGCCGAAGTTCTGCCCGAAAATATAACCGCCCGCTTGGCAATCGAAGCCGGCGTAAGACAAGGATGGGGTCGTTATATAGGGCTTAAAGGCGACGCAATCACGGTCGATAAGTTTGGAGCCTCCGCACCAGCGAGTATCGTATTTGAAAAGTATGGCTTTACGATTGAGAATGCGGTGACTAAGGCTAAAAAACTACTAGGATAATTTTTGGGGTCGTAGTCATGTTTTTTATTTAATTTTTGAATATCTAGTTGGTTTTTTCTTTTGATTCGAAGAAAATTTTTGATGGCTTTTGCTAAGCCAGATTTTTGCGGTTTTCTCAATCACTTCTTGTGAGTTCGTGTCAAAAGTTGTGGAATTAGGGTACAAGTATACCCCAATCTTAGTACCGGCAGAGAGGAGAAATAAGGTGTAATTTTCTGTTTATGCAGATAGGTAATTGGTACCGGTCTTAATAACTCAAATTCAAAGGCGGATGCATCGAACGTGATATTTTGATAAGACTCAGCTCAATAAGGAATCAATCAAGCTCCAATTCCTTGATACTAATCTCCCGCATTTCTATTTTTCTTACCTTTCCCGTTACGGTCATCGGGAAACTATCTGTAAATTTTATATAACGCGGCACTTTATAGTGGGCAATCTTATCCTTGCAGAACGCTTTTATTTCTTTTGCGGTAAGAGATTCTCCTTCACCTAATTTTATCCAAGCCATAAGTTCCTCACCGAATTTCGGGTCAGGAACACCTATCACCTGCACATCACTAATTTTTGGATGAGTGTATAAAAACTCTTCAATTTCACGGGGATAAATATTTTCGCCGCCACGAATCACCATATCTTTGATTCGCCCGACAATGGTGATATAGCCTTCATCGTCCATTGTTGCAAGATCGCCTGTATGAAGCCACCCGACGTCGTCAATTGTATTTTTTGTTTGCTCTTCATCATCCCAGTAACCGAGCATTACGCAATAACCTCGGGTGCATAGCTCGCCTTTTTTGCCAATCGGTACCGGAACAAATGTATCGGGATCAGATATTTTGATCTCGGTATGAGGTAAAACTTGCCCGACTGTACTCACTCTTTTTTCAAACGGGGCATCTGTTAGTGTTTGGGTGCTGGCAGGACTTGTTTCGGTCATGCCGTAAGCGATTTCAATTTCGCTCATATTCATCAAATCATTTACTTTTTTCATCACCTCGGTTGGGCAAAGTGAGCCCGCCATAATCCCTGTTCGCAGACTTGCTAAGTCATAATCATCAAAATCTGGGTGATTTAATTCAGCAATGAACATTGTCGGAACACCAAATAAAGCTGTTGCTTTTTCGTCTTGAATCGCCTCAAGGACGGTTTTTGGATCAAAGCTCTCGCTTGGGTAAATCATGGTTGCGCCATGTGTTATGCACCCCAGGTTTCCCAAAACCATTCCAAAACAATGATAAAGTGGTAAAGGGATTATTAGTCTATCCCGATTCGTAAAGTTCATGTTTTCGGCGACGATTCGACCATTATTTAAGATGTTATGGTGGCTTAAAGTAGCTCCTTTCGGTGTTCCGGTTGTGCCGCTAGTGTATTGAATATTTATCGGGTTATCGAAAGACAAGCTATTTTGTACTTCGTTCATTTGCTCAATCGATGTTTGCCCGGCAAACGTGAGCATCTTATTCCAGCTAAACATGCCGGGAGTATCATCAGGATGTAAGCGGATTACGGTGCGCAGTTTTGGTAATTTTGCGGATTCTATTTTGCCCGGTTTATTTTTATGTAATTCAGGAACCAGCTCATATATCATTTGCGTATAATTGGAGGTTTTGAATTTATCGGCAACGACGATAAAACTACAACCCGAATGTTTTAGTGCATATTCCAGCTCATGCAAACGATAGGCGGGATTGATATTGACAAGAATTGCACCTAATTTGCTTGTCGCCAATTGGGTAATCAACCATTCCGCACAATTTGGAGACCAAATTCCTATTCGCTCCCCTTTTTTTAGACCTAAAGCGATCAGTGATCTGGCGCATTCATTCACCTTTTTCTGCAATTGTGAATAGGAATATTTGATACTTTGGTGGCGGGAAATTAAGGCATCATTATTTGGATATTTAGAGACGATTTCGTCAAACATATCCCCGATCGTGGTTCCAAGAAGAGGTTTTTCACTTATACCGCATGTATAACTGTTGGCGTGGTTTTTCATCTAAAAACATTTCTAAAGGTAAAGTTTGTTAAAAAAGATTTTCTTTCATCTTCCTCATAAACATCCCCAATTTACCATAATTGCTTTTGAAACCGTTCGCAAAAAAAGTGAGAGGTAATCTATTGGCATTTAGTTAAACAAATTTAGGATGAAGAGCATCCTATAAAAACAGAAAAACTAGGGCTCAAGAGATTATTCAACTATGAAAAAAACATCAATTATATTCTTAGGCATCTTTGTTTTAACAAATATTTCATTTGTTTTTGGGCAGTATGGCAGTCGCCAGTCGGGTCATTTAAGCAAAATGACAATCAAGGTAAATTCTTTGAAAAGATTATTTTACCTTTATGTGCCAAAAAATTTACCAAAAAACCAGAAATATCCGCTGGTATTTGTCTTCCATGGTGGGAGGGGGAACGCAAGACGAACGGATCGAACACTTAAGTTTTCGCAACTGGCAAGCAAAGAAAAATTTATAGTCGTTTATCCTGAATCTGTTGGTGGAAATTGGAACGATGGTAGGAAATCTGAACGGATTAGATCTCAGCGAGAAAATATTGACGACATCGGATTTGTCAACGCAATAATTAATTCTGTATCAAAGAAATTTAAAATTGATGAAAAACGCATTTTCTCGACAGGTGCTTCAAACGGCGGAATTTTTTCGCATTATTTAGGCGCAAAATTATCCGATAAATTTGCCGCAATTGCTCCGGTTATTGGTGGTATTGCAGAACCGCTTTCTAAAGATTTTAACCCAGAGAAACCTGTTTCGGTATTTATTATTCAAGGGACAAAAGATCGGTTAGTACCGTTTAATGGTGGGAATGTAGCTCGAAATCGCGGAAGGGTTATAAGCACCGAAAGAACCATTGATCTTTGGAAGCGTCACAATAAAGTCAATACGGAAGCTAAAAAAGGACGTCTGCCGGACATAGACAAAACGGATGGGTGCACAGTCGAGACATTTCTATGGACGGAAGGAAAAAATGATACAGTGGTTAAATTCTATAAACTTCACGGTGGCGGTCATACATGGACAAATACCAAATCTTATTTGCCCAAGTGGATTGTTGGAAACACTTGCAGAGATTTTGATGCAACGATAGAAATATGGGAGTTTTTCAAAAAACACCCAAGAAAATAGCGGGTTTACAATAGAATTAAACTTCTGCTAATTCAGCTTTTAGCCATTTGAGAGCTTGATTTCTATCATCAAAAATTTCGAGATTTAATTTTTGCTTTGTAGGGGCGGTTTTCAACAGTCTTGTAGAAATCTCGGTCAATTTTTGATAAGAAATCACCGCAACTGCTTTTATCTCTTCCAAATCCCCCAATTTCATTTGCGCTTCAAAGGTGTATGAATAGCTATTAATCTTGTTTACAAGGATTCCGAACGGCGCGTTTAGGTTTTCACGCTTCCAATTATAGAGTTGGGAAACGTTATCGACATCAATTTCAACGCCGTCACAGGCGATGATTTCAGCGATCGAGTTATCTATCTTGGATATTTCTGCAAAAGGAAAGGTTTTTGTTTTCATTTTTCTTTCTAAATACTGCGATATAGGGTAGGTTGTTCAAGATTTCATGTATCTTTTTGATCAACGGTAGCAGTACGGAAGAGTTTGCTCCTTTTGTTTCAAATTTTTTCAAAAAGTATTAAATTGACGAAATATAAATGCGACATTAGTTTTTTCAGATCCAACTTTCTCACGAGGTAGCGCATTTAATATAATTAGAGCTTACTCAAAAAGTATAATCGGTTCAATAAAAAGGGTTAAACGGGTTTTGGATTCAAATGGGTGCAAGGTTTTTGGTTAAATCTGTACCGAAAGCGTGTACTTGATCAAGGTTTTTATAACTTGCCACTCGCTTTAGCTAGTGGATATATGTTTGGAAAAAGATTCGGCTTTAGCCATAATTCGATAAAATATCTGGTCATTTTGGCTTTAGCAAAATCTAAGATATTCGGCTAAAGCCCTGGAAATAAGACAAATACAACCACTAGCTTAAAGCTAGTGGCAACTGATAAGAAAAATGATTTCCACTCGGAGTGTTCTCGAAATTCAACCACATCCGTTACAGGCTATCGGACAAATGGAGGAGATCGAGTTTCTGAGGAGACTCTAATTATTGAAGCTCCTCAGTTTACCAAATCCCTCATCGAATTCGCGTAAAAGATGGGAGGATGGTAACGGAGGTTTTGCCTTATTTTTGGGATTTGATAAAGCCCTAAACTCCTTAGTTTGGTTTTATGTAAGTTACTTCTGTAGCAAAAAAGGAAGCATCTAAGCGTCAGATAATACATCCTAAGTGAGAGCTAGGATTTAATATTATGATATTTTACATAAAAAAGACCTTTTACCCGATAACATTTTTTGGTTTAGTTTTCATACTCGCATGTCAGAGTAATTTCCGAACCATTGCTCAACAATATCCAGCGGAAAATTTTAACCGTCAAATAATTGAAAAACCGAAGATTGATGAGATCAAATCATCTGAAGTTCGCGAAGCACTTAAGAGTGCTTATAGGCAAATAGAGACAACTACTTCTTACACGCAAAAATATTACTCGATTTCCTATCCAAACGGCGATGTTCCAAAATCTACAGGTGCTTGTACGGATGTTGTAATCAGGTCGTTAAGAGCGGCTGATTTGGATCTTCAAAAAGAAGTTCACGAAGATATGAAGGCAAATTTCTCAAAATATCCAAAGATGTGGGGTTTGAGAAAAACGGATTCAAATATTGATCATCGACGGGTTCCAAATCTTCAAAGGTTTTTTTCCCGAAAGGGAAAATCTTTATCAATAACACAAACAGGAAAAGACTATAAGCCCGGCGATATTGTTTCGTGGGATTTAAACGGAAGGGGTTTAACTCACATTGGTCTTGTTTCAAACATGTGGAACAAAAAAGAGCAACGCTATCTCATAATACATAATATCGGGGGCGGTACGGAGCTTGAAGATCGTCTTTTTGAATGGGAAATTACCGGGCACTATCGCTATTGGTAAGAGCGGATTAAAAGTAGGTAATTAGTACAAGCCGATTGTTAAATGTTAAATTCTAAGCGTGAAAACCGTTTTAACAAACTCGCCCGAAGAAGCAGCTCGATTTATTAAAAAGGGTGGAATCGCCGCGTTTCCTACAGAAACGGTTTACGGACTTGGTGCCAATGTTTTTAACGGACATGCGATAGAGAAAATCTTTACGGCGAAAAAACGCCCGCCGGATAATCCTTTAATAGCCCATGTTAGGAATCTGGAACAAATAGCTTTACTTACATCGGAAATTGGCGGGATTGCGAAAAAACTTATAGATGAATTCTTTCCCGGACCTCTTACAATCGTTTTGCCAAAGGCGGCAAAAGTTCCTAGGATTGCAACTGCTGGACTTGAGACAATAGGAGTGAGAATGCCTAGAAATGTACTTGCGCAGGAGTTGCTAAAATCTTGCGAAACGCCTCTTGTTGCGCCATCGGCAAATCTTTCAGGTAAGCCATCTCCAACGACTTGGAAGGCAGTTTATGAAGATCTAGATTCGAGAATTGAATGCATTCTTAAAGGAAAAACAACAGAAATTGGAATCGAATCAACCGTTGTGGATTGTACAGATAAAATTCCTCTTATTTTAAGAGCAGGAGTTGTTACGTTTGAAGAATTGCAAAAAGTCGTTCCAGAAATAGAAATATATAATTCAATCAAAACAGAAAAAAAACCAAAAAGTCCCGGGTTAAAGCACAAGCACTATGCTCCTGAGGCAAAAGTTATTCTCGTTGATTTAGAAGAAAACCCAATTTGTGATGTAGAAAATAGTGCTTTTATTGGTCTTCAAAAACCGCTGACAAACTTAGATTTTGTAAAAATTTGCGAATCGCTTGATGAATATGCTCGTTCGATTTACGAATTTTTTCGTACGTGCGATAGGCAGAAAATAGAAACGATTTATTGCCAGAAAATTAGTGAGACTGGCATCGGTGCAGCAATTATAGATAGAGTCAGACGGGCAGCTAAGAACTAGTTGGAAATTAATAAATAATAACCTGTTGAAGGGAGTTTTACTCTTTCTTTGTTTTAGCCTTCGCACTGTTTATTTGTTCCGTCGCCTTGATAAATTCCTCATTTGCTTCTCTGAGTTCACGTCTTCTATCTGCTCTTTTCTCTAGTTTCCACCTACGGAGGGTATCTCGCCAAAAAATGACAAGATACGAACCGCCGTAGAAAATTACAACGCTAAAAACTAGCAAGACCAATGCAAGTAATAGTATTCGTCCCATTATTTTATTTGAATTGTCGGGCTTTTACTTCCGCCAAAAACAAGGGTACCTTTATGCGCTGACCAAGCTTTAGCTTCTTGTATTCGAAGCTTTTGAAGTTCCAGATTATACATCTTTGGATTTTCAAAAGTTTTGGCTTCTATCTCTAGTCTTTGAATTCGAGTTTGAGCGGCTTTCTTTAGTGCCTGCTCTTCTTCTTCCTTTTTCTTTGCGGCTACAACCCTACTTCCCGCTAATTCTATATTGTCAGAAATAAAATCAGGCTTACCAACCACGACTGATTCGATTTTTGCGTGAAGCTGCGTTTCAAAGATTTTGGTTAAATCCTTCAGTGCCTCTTCTTGAATACCCTGTTGGCTAATAAGGAGTTCATAAGCATTAAATTCAGCTGTATTTTTTCTTGTTATATCTTCAATTCTACTTTTTATTACAGGTGTCCTGCGTTCTTTGCGCTCGTCCTCAGAAAGTCCGAATTTTTTAACATAGGCGATAATATTTGCCTTACTTGATGGAATGGAATAAGTAATTGTAATTGGAAGTTTTAATCCCGCATTGTCCTTACTCGAAGCCGAAACAATAAAATTTTCGGTTTTTGCTCTAACATTCACTTCGTAATAAGCATCTCGCCAATGCCAGCCATAAGAATCTTCATAGACTCCACCTTGAGACGGGGTAATTACGTCGGTAGCTTCTCCATATATTGTTTTTACTTCTACGGTACCTTCCGCGGGTTGTCTCCAGTAGCAGCCGGTAAACATGGGGATAACAGCAACCATTAAGACTAATAATTTTTTCATTCATTTTCTCCTTTAAATAATTTTTTAATTATAACATCCAAGCAGAATCACTGATTTGCTTCCTGCAAACAAAGCTCTTTATTAGCTAAGAGTCATTTTGAATAAATCACAATAAATTACATGATTTGTCTATTATATCGTACGAATTTTTCATTATATTTGTTACAAAAATCGTACGAAAGTAAAGCAATCTTGACACAAAAGTAATGATTTGAGATTCTTTACTTTAAAGTAATTTAAAGATTACCTAAATGAGTGTAAACGTATGAAAATATCGGCACAAGAAGAATACGGACTGCGGTGTTTGGTTCAGCTTGCGAACCTTGAAGAAGGCGAAACGCTTACCTTGCCTGAGATTTCAAAACGCGAGGGTATTTCGACGGCAAATGCCGGCAAGCTTATGTGGCTTTTGAGTAAGGCGGATTTTGTAAAAGCCACGCGAGGGACAAAGGGCGGTTATTGCTTGGCGCGTCCATCCGGGGATATTTGCCTTAGTGAAGTGATAAAAGTTTTGGACAGGGATGAAATTGAAGGTCATTGCGAAAGTTATTCGGGCGTAAAGGACTCCTGCGTTCATACCGGTGATTGCGGAATTCGTCCGGTAATTGTTGGGTTGCATGAGATTGTGCAAAATGCTTTATCAAACATCACCTTGGCTCAGCTTGTCGGGACGGAGAAAAAGGTTGACGAGAGATTTCACCGAATACATGGGTTACGTTCTACATTGAATATTTAGTAAAAATCAAAAGCCAGAATCATTGAGGTTTATGTGGAAAATTCTCGGTGATAAATGAAAATATGAGTACAGCAACAGAATTTTTAACAAACAGGGAATATAAATACGGTTTTAAGACAGATATAGAAACCGAAACAATTCCGAAAGGGCTTACTGAAGACACGGTAAGGCTTATATCGGCAAAGAAAAATGAGCCGGAATGGATGCTTGAATTTCGTTTAAAAGCTTTCAGGCATTGGTTGACTCTTGAAGAACCTGCTCATTGGGCTAATTTTGAATATCCAAGGGTGGAATTCCAGGATATTACCTATTATGCTGCGCCGAAAGAGAAGGAAAAGAAAAAGTCTCTTGATGAGGTGGATCCGGAATTACTTGATACTTTTGAAAAATTGGGCATCCCGATTTCAGAGCAAAAAATGCTTGCGAATGTGGCGGTCGATGCGGTTTTTGATTCGGTTTCGGTAGCGACAACATATAAAGAAAAACTAAAGGAAGCTGGCGTAATCTTTTGTCCATTTTCAGAAGCTGTCGTCGAATATCCTGAACTGATCAAGAAATATCTTGGTTCGGTCGTGCCTACTTCAGACAATTTTTATGCAGCACTTAATTCTGCTGTTTTTTCAGACGGCTCGTTTGTATTTATCCCAAAAGGCGTTCGGTGCCCGATGGAATTATCTACATATTTTAGAATCAACACCCAAGAATCAGGGCAGTTTGAAAGAACATTAATTGTTGCAGAAGAAGGTGGTTACGTAGCCTACAATGAAGGCTGTACCGCACCGCAATTTGACACAAATCAGCTACACGCCGCAGTCGTTGAACTCGTAACGCTCGATGATGCGGAAATAAAATATTCGACCGTTCAAAATTGGTATGCTGGCGATGAAAACGGCAAAGGCGGAATCTATAATTTCGTGACAAAACGCGGCGCCTGCCGAGGAAAGAATTCAAAGATTTCATGGACGCAGGTCGAAACGGGTTCGGCTATAACCTGGAAATATCCTTCTGTGATCTTGCAGGGCGAAAATTCAATCGGTGAATTCTATTCTGTCGCCTTGACGAATAATGCACAGATCGCAGATACCGGAACAAAGATGATTCATCTGGGTAAAAATACCCGCTCGACAATTATTTCCAAAGGAATTTCCGCCGGAAAATCCAACAATTCTTATCGCGGGCTTGTAAAAGTATTGCCGAAGGCGGAAGGCGCAAGAAATTATACACAATGTGATTCGATGCTTATCGGAGATCAATGCGAAGCAAACACATTTCCTTATATAGAGGTAAAAAACAACACTGCGCGGGTTGAACACGAAGCGACAACCTCAAAAATCAGTGAAGAACAACTCTTTTATTTGCAGCAACGAGGAATTTCTGAAGAAGACGCAATTTCGCTTATTATCAATGGTTTTTGTAAAGAAGTTTTTAAGGAATTGCCGATGGAATATTCGGTTGAGGCGCAGAAATTATTGGGATTAAAATTGGAAGGAAGTGTTGGATAAAGGTTTTATGGGAACTAACGCCGTAGGCGTGACATGTTTATAGCAAATGGTAATAGTAAGATTGAGTTCCGTAGGAACGACATATAACCAATTTTAAAACATACCGTTCCTATGGAACTTGACGTTATTAATTAATTGGATTTCTATAAATATGGTGCTCCTAACGGAGCTAGGAACAAAGAAATTGATAAGGGGATTGAAATGGCAAACACATACTCACAAATTTACATTCAGATTGTTTTTGCAGTAAGGGGACGAGAGAATTTGATAAGTGATGATTGGAAGAACGAACTTTATAAATACATAACGGGGATCGTTAAAAACAAAGGTCAAAAATTATTGGCAATAAACGGAGTTTCTGATCACATACACATTTTGCTCAACATAAAGCCAAATATTGCTTTGTCAGATTTGGTGCGGGACATTAAGGCAAATTCAAGTCGCTTTATAAATGAAAAAAGTTTTGTGAAAGGGAGATTTTATTGGCAAGAGGGCTTCGGAGCATTTTCTTATTCAATATCGCAGCTTGATGATGTGATTGAGTATATTGAAACGCAAGAGAAGCATCATGAGGAAACGAGTTTCAAGAATGAATATCTTAAATTTCTCAAACGCTTTAAAGTTGAATTTGATGACGAGTATGTTTTTGATTGGAACTAATAGATGATGGGTTTGATTTTAAGAGAGACTAATAACAAGGGTTTGGCTTTTGTCGTTAAAACGGAAAAGGATGGGGCAGAAGATCGATTTGTTTTAGCAGGGTTTTGGATCACACGAAGATTATTTGAAAGATAAAGATATTAGTCATCCGATTGTCGAAGCTGAAAAAACCTAGCGGTTGGATAATTTTGGCGGGGATAAAAACGAAAACATTGAATTTAGACGGATTGCTATTGGAGAGAAATGAAAAGGCTATGGCAGAAAGGCGTTAAATTTGGCGAAGGGTTTTGCTTTTTCAAAACTAAATGCGCATCGTTTTTGGCTTGATGTTTTTGAATTTAATAAACGCGCGCGACATCTTTATAAATCAGAAGGTTTTTCGGTTGAAGGAGTCTTTCGAGAGTGCGTGAAACGTGAAAATGAACGAGAATCGATTGTTTATATGTCGATAGTAAAGCGTGAGTTTCAGGAAGATTAGGTGAATGGAATTTTTACAATATTACGGCATCGATTGGATGGCGACCGTTTTTGGATTGTCCGGTGTTTATCTATTAGGGAGTAGAAATAAGCTTGGTTTTATTTTGTTTATGGCTGCGAGTCTTAGTTGGGTTACATTTGGAGTAATGACTCATAGTGTTGCAGTCATTATCGGAAGCTCGATATTTTTTATAATGCACCTTAGAGGTTTTATTAATTGGTTTAGGGAAGAAAGAATATAAAAATGCTTTTAGAAATTAAAGATTTATACGTTGCCGTAGATGGCACAAATATTTTGAAGGGATTAAACCTTCAGATAAAACGCGGTGAAGTTCACGCGATCATGGGACCAAATGGTTCGGGGAAATCCACGCTTGCAAAGGTGCTTGCAGGGCATCCGTCATACAAAGTTACAAAAGGCGAAATCCTTTTTGACGGCAAGAATCTGTTTGATCTTGCGCCGGATGAACGTGCACGCGAAGGGATTTTTATGGCGTTTCAATATCCGGTTGAAGTTCCGGGTGTTTCGAATTCGCAGTTTTTGCGTCTCGCCTATAACGAAAAGATGAAGCACGTCGGAGGCGAAGAATTAGACCCATTGGAGTTCAATGATTTGCTGAAAGAAAAGGCAAAAATCGTTGAAATGAGTTCAGATTTCTTTAAGCGGTCCGTAAATGTAGGCTTTTCGGGCGGCGAGAAAAAGCGCAACGAAATTTTGCAAATGGCTGTTCTCGAACCAAAACTAGCACTCTTAGACGAAACCGATTCCGGGCTAGATATTGATGCCTTGCGAGTTGTCGCAAATGGCGTAAATCAGCTCAAATCAGAAGACAATGGAGTAATCCTTGTAACGCATTATCAAAGATTGCTCGATTACATCGTTCCCGATTTTGTCCATGTCTTGGCAGGCGGAAAAATTGTAAAAGAAGGCGGCAAGGAATTGGCTCTCGAACTCGAGGAGAAGGGTTACGATTGGGTAAAAGCGGCGGCAAAATAAGAATATTTTAATGCTGAGGTTGCAGGGAGCGCTGAGAAAGACATTTGTAGGATTAAAGATTTTTAACCGCAAAGGTCGTTAAGGACGTAAAGTAAGTAAGGTATCGGAAAATCTCGTTGCTCTCCGTGTCCTCTTTGGTAAAACAGTCTTTTTTATGTAGTACTAGGTTTAGAAAGTTTTAATAAATGAATTCACAAGCAGGAAAAGAAACAATTTATAACGCAGATTTTCAAAAGAGTCTCGAAAACGCGAATCAGCCAGACTGGTTAAAAAGTCTGAGAAGGAAGGCGTTCGCGTATTTTACAGAAAATGGATTTCCGACCGTTAGAGATGAAGAATGGAAATACACCGATGTTAGAGCAGTAACCAGTGAACAGTTTACCGTACGGGGATCAGAACCGTTTGCGGTTGCGAATGGTTTCTCGTCCGAGATTCAAGAACTTTTAGATGAAACTGAAACCGAAAATCGGGTTGTCTTTTTAGACGGTGTTTTCAATCAGGAATTAACGAACCTTTCTGAATTACCAAAAGGTGTCTGGATTTCGAACTTTGCTGAAGCATTTGAAGATGAGATCTTTAGCCAGAATATTTCGAAATTTGTTGGATTCAATACAAACGGTTTTACAGCCCTCAATACCGCTTTTATAAACGAAGGTGTTTTTATACACGTACCTAAAAATACAAAGGTAGAAAAGCCGATTCATATAGTTTTTATCGGTGAAAATGAAACGGCAAACTTTCCGCGGATTTTATTTATCGGTGAAACCGGAAGCGAAGCTGAAATTGTCGAAAATTATACTCGGACAAAAGAGGCTAAATATCTTACAAATGCTGTCGTTGAAATAGACCTGGCTGACAACGCAAAACTTGTTCATATGAGAATTCAAAGGGAATCGCACGAAGCGTTTCATGTAGTTTCAACTCAAGCGAAATTGGGTCGCGACAGCCGTTATGACAATACAAACATCAATTTGGGCGCAAAAATTTCTCGTCATGATGCGAATTTGAGATTTACCGATGAAGGCGGAGAAGCTTGGATTGACGGGCTTTATCTTGTCGAAGATGAACAACATACGGATACTCATTCGCGGCTTGATCATGAAGCAAAAAATTGCGTTTCTCATCAAAATTATAAGGGAATTTTAGACGGCAAATCTCGAGCGGTTTTTAACGGAAAAGTTTTTGTTCATAAAGACGCAAGCGGAACGGATGCTCAGCAATCGAACAAAAATCTTTTGCTTTCAAATGACGCTAGGGTAGATACAAAGCCGCAGCTTGAGATATATAACGACGATGTAAAATGTGCCCACGGCGCAACGGTCGGGCAGCTTGAAGAGGAAGAATTATTCTATCTTTTAAGCCGTGGTTTGAATGAAGATTTAGCGAGGAATCTTCTGACTTATGGTTTTGCCGAAGAGGTTATAAATAAGATAACGATTCCTTCGATTAAGAAGAAGCTTGATGAAGCGGTTTTGAATCGTCTTCACGCGAGATTGGAAGCGTAGGAAAAAGTTTTTTCACCACAGAGGACACTACAGAGAGAGGCGCAAAGGTAAGAAATGTAGGGGCGACGGCTTGTCCTCGCCCTTGAGCGAAGCGAAAAATTGATGAAAACGAAACCCTTACCCGAAAGAATTCTTTACGATTAAAAGACTTTGATTATTCGAATGAGCGAGTATATTTCGTGACAATAGTTCTCCAAAATCGCCGTAAATTATTTTATAAAGAGGAGTTTTCGAAACAAGTAGTCAAATGTCTTCTAGAACTTAGAGGTTCAACGAAATTTAATTTGTATGGTTATTGTTAGATGACGGATCATTTTCATGGACTAATCGGGATCGGCAAAAGCGCGGTTACTCTCGGCAGACTTCTTGGGGCTTTCAAGAGTTTAACCACGAGAATTTATTGGAATTTCGGTGATGGGAAATTATGGCAGCGTGGATATCATGACCATATAATTCGGAATGAGGAAGATTTTTTTGATTGTTTGAAATATACGAAAGCGAATCCATCGAAAGCAAATCTAGAGGATTGGGAATTTGTTGGAAGAGTAGATTATTTAAAATGAAGTGAAGATTTTCGCCATTCGGCTCACGGGCGACCACGACGAATCGCCCTTACAACCATGATCGCGATCGAAAATCTGTACATTGTGCGGAATTATGAAAGTATGAAAGCAGTAAAAGAAATGAAAGAGTTTGACGTAAATAAAATTCGCGATGATTTCCCGATTCTATCCGAAGAAGTAAACGGGAAATCGCTTGTTTATATGGACAATACGGCGTCTTCGCAGGTGCCGAATTTGGTAATCGAGCGCGGCGTGGAATACCTGACAAAGGAGCATTCAAATGTCCATAGAGGTGTTCATTATTTATCGCAAAAGGCGACATCGGAATATGAGGGTGCACGCGAAAAGGTTAGGCGTTTTATAAACGCAAAAGAAGCAAAGGAATGTATTTTTGTACGCGGCACGACGGAAGGGATAAACTTGGTTGCGAATGCCTTTGGGCGAAAAATTTTTAACGAAGGCGATGAAATTATTATTTCGCAAATGGAGCATCATTCAAACATTGTTCCGTGGCAGATGATTGCCGAGGAAAGGGGCGCAAAAATTCGCGTGATTCCGATGAATGATAAGGGCGAATTAATTATTGATGAATACGAAAATCTCTTAAACGAACGGACAAAAATCGTCGCCGTCGCACATATTTCAAACTCCATCGGCACGATAAATCCGGTTAAAGAAATGATCGAAACGGCGCATAAATTTGGCGTTCCGGTGCTGATTGACGGTGCACAGGCGGCACCGCATATGAAGATCGATGTGCAAGATTTAGACGCCGATTTTTACGCTTTTTCAGGACATAAGATGTTTGCCCCGACGGGAAGCGGTGTGCTCTATGGAAAAAAAGAATTTCTTGAGAAAATGAATCCATATCAGGGCGGCGGTTCGATGATTAGAAATGTAACTTTCGAAAAAACTACTTACGCCGGATTGCCCGAAAAATTTGAAGCCGGAACCCCGGCAATCGCGCCGAGCATCGGATTAGGCGCGGCAATTGATTATCTGGATTCGATTGATATTAAGGCGGCTTTTGCCTACGAGCACGAATTAACCTCCTACGCACTTGAGAGACTCGCGGCAACCGAAGGAGTAAAACTTATCGGAACGGCAACCAAAAGAGCTTCGGTGATTTCGTTTACAATCGATGACGTTCATCCGCACGACATCGGCACAATTCTTGATCAAGAAGGAATCGCCGTTCGCGCCGGACATCATTGCGCACAGCCGGTGATGGATTTTTATAATGTTCCGGCTACGGTTAGGGCTTCATTTGCTTTTTATAATACAAAAGATGAGGTTGATAAATTGGTCGGTGCAATTCAAAAGGTGATTGATGTTTTTGCGTAAGTTCTGACACCTGACGGTAGATCGATACCTATGTTGAAATGAATTTGGGAGTTTAAGAAAATGAAGTTTAATTTTTTGCAAAATGTGGTGCTTTTACTATTACTTTCCGTGATCGCATTTGGCTGTAAAAACCAAAGCCTGCCGAACAATTCGGATACCAAAGGAAAAAAAGCTCCGGATCAGGTGCAAAGCACGTCTCAATTTCCGTCACCCGAGACCATAAAATTTGAATCGGCAGATAAGGTTGAGATAGTCGGCACATTTTACCAATCGCCCAAGGCTGATTCCCCTGCCGTATTATTACTTCATCAATGGCGTAGCGATCGACACTCTTTTGATGAGTTTGCAAAGCATTTACAAACAAAAGGTTTTGGCGTTTTATCAATTGACGGACGTGGATTCGGTGATTCGATAAAAACGACTGATGGAAAAACAATTTCTGCCGAAAGGAGCGATGATGCGGTCAAGGGAATGAAGGCTGATGTCGGCAACGCATTTGTTTTTCTTGCAAAACAAAAAAATGTAGATCCCGAAGATATTGGAATCATCGGCGCATCTTATGGAAGCAGCTTGGCAATAATTTACGCTTCTGAAAACCCGATTGTAAAAGCGGTTGCACTTTTATCGCCCGGACTAAACTATTTTGGAAATATGCCGACAATGCCGGCAGTTAAGAAATACGGCAATAGACCGCTTCTTCTGGTCGCCGCAGAGAATGATAGAGCATCTGCTGCTTCGGTTAGAAAATTAAGAGACGGAGGCACAAATGATAAATTCAAAATTCAAATTTATTCAAAAGGCGGACACGGCACGGGAATTTTAAAGGCAAAAGTTGGGTTGGAGGATTTGCTGACGAAGTTTTTGAAAAAGAACTTGTAACTCAGTTAAAAGTTTATTTTTTTCGTTATCGCAAATGGTTTTTACAAGAGGTTAAATGGAAAAAATAAATCTTGCTAAAAAATTCGCTCTGATAAATGAGCATTGGCGACCGAAGGTTGTTGGGGAATTAAATGGTCAGGAAGTAAAGCTTGCAAAATTCAAAGGTGAATTTCCGTGGCATCAGCACGAAGCAGAAGATGAAATGTTTCTTGCTATAAAAGGAAAGTTTCTAATTGAGTTTCGGGATAAATCGGTTGAATTATCGCCAGGTGAGTTTCTCATAATTCCGAAAGGTGTTGAGCATCGCCCCGTGGCAGAAGAAGAGGTAGAAGTTTTATTATTTGAACCAGCGAATACCAAAAATACAGGAAATATCGACAACGGAGAATATACTGCTCCGATTGGAGAAAGGATTTAATACAGAAACACGAACGAAGTAAGTGTGTTCTTACAAGGTTGTGAATCTTTGACACCCTTACTGCGTGCGGGTTTCTGTAGGATTGGAATATGTAAGAATTAAGCGATTTATATCAAGAGGTCATTTTGGACCATAACAAAAATCCCCGGAATTTTCGCGCGATTGAGAATCCAGACAAGCACGCCGATGGCAATAATCCTCTGTGTGGCGATAAGCTTCAGGTTTTTTTGGAGATGGATGGCGACGTTGTAAAAGATGTTTCTTTTCTCGGTTCGGGTTGCGCAATTTTTAAGGCATCTGCCTCGATTATGACACAAACCATAAAAGGCAAAACAAAGGCTGAAGCGGAAGCAATGTTTGAAGAATTTCATCAGATGGTAACCGGAAAACTCGATGTTGAAGAAGATGAAAATAATCTTGGGAAATTGAGAATCTTCGCAGGAGTATTGGAATTTCCGGCGCGTGTAAAATGTGCGAGTTTGAGTTGGCACACCGTCAATGCCGCCCTTGGCGATGAGGAAGAAGTTTCTACTGAGTAGTATTTTTGTTTGAAATTAACTGAGGAAATCGTGAGTTTGCGTTCGAACGGTAGCGAATAAAGGCGATTGTCATAAATAGATAGAGTTACTCACTACCGTTCGCTATACTGATTATGAAGCGAATAATGGCGAGTCAAAAATAGATAAAATTACTAACTATCTTTTGCTATACCGATTATGAAGGATTTAGAAACACGGGAAGATTTGGAACTATTATTGGGAGAGTTTTACCAAGTTGCGACCAAAGATGATGAGATTGGGCATCATTTTATTGATTTAGATTTAAAAACACATCTCCCGACGATTGTAAATTTTTGGGAGAAAATTCTTTTTGGTAAACCCATATATTTTGGAAATCCTCTCGCTGTTCACAAAATTCTAAATGAGAAATCACGTCTTTTGTTAGAACATTTTGATCGTTGGATTGTTATTTTTAACGGGATGATTGATAAATACTTTGAAGGTGAAATAGCAGAAGCGGCGAAACTTCGCGCTAAGATGATTGCCGGAAGCCTTGGCAAAAGAATAAATGAATCTCCGGTTGTGTAGGGAAACTCTTATTATTCCTCGTCTGGTTTATTCTCTTCTGATTTCATCATTTTTCTCATAGCGATTCCCATCCACGTTTCTCCGGATTTTGTTGGAAATATATCGGGATTTTTCGTCGTCCACTCAAGAACACTGATCAATGGTAAATAGCCCGGTTCATCATCAGATGAAATTTCTTCTGAAAGACGATAAATACTTGAGGACATTTTGAGGGGTTGAGCTACCATATCAATTGATCCGGCAGTTGGAGCAGCACAGTTATCGGCGGGTGATGTGACAAGATATTCTCGGCACACAAGTGGGCGATCAGGATGTATCGAACAAGCTCCTTTTTCTAAAAAAGGGCACGGGATTCCTTCGTAAAAATAGTCCATACCGAGCTTATTTTTCTCCTCCGAAGAAAGCTCCGAAACCTTCTCATATCGTTTAAACCAACCGGATTTTGTTAGATGTTCAAACCCCTTCTTGAATCGCTTAACAATCTTTGTTTTTTGCAAAGCCGGCAAGCCTCTAATCAATTTAGCGAGTCTGTGAGCCTCGATTTTTGCAATCGGCACTAACTGTTTGCAGCACGCGCCACACCCCGCTTTACACGATATTTTTTTATCATCGTCAGTTTCATCAATGGAAATTTGTACGAATTTATTCGTCATCTGTTGGAAAACAGGGAGCATTCGCTGAGGTTTGACCGTGTTTTTTGGAATTTCTAATTTCATTTCCGTCGGCACACCTTTTACCGACATCTGAATTGTTGCAGTCGTAAATTCGCTACTATTTTTCATAAATTGAACATCTATTATATGTCGTATTTTTATTCAGACGCTAACTTAACAATCGTTTTGCCCAAGGGTGCCGATTATTGCAAAATAGGTGACCGCTATTTACCCCATCAAGAAATGGGTTAAAAACATCTTGCAGTTAGATTTGCATTAACGTATTCTTTTCTAACCCTGATTAAAAAAATGGCAGCTAGGAATCGATGGATTTAAGAACCCTATTACGAAGCTTCTTTAAACTTCTAAATATCGTTCGAATTGTTAGTGTACAAGCTCTTAGTTTGTTTCTCATCGCGTATTCGTTTGGTCTTTTGGTAATGGCAAAAGGATTCCGCGGTTGTCCGCCAAGACCGGAATTTGGCAGCTTCATTATGTGGTTGGCATTGGTGTTCGGCTTAGTTTTCTTTGTTGTAAGTTTATATTATATCTTTTACCCGAGCGTTTGGATGCAGACGGTAAATAAACACATCGCCCTTGCGCCAACCGACGTTAGTCTTCCTTTTTTTAGTACTCACCCGCTTTATGTATTTATCGATGCCCTCTTTTTCATACCAGCAATCGCACTCTTTCAAAGCGGGCGTGTAGAAACTTTGTGTCAGCTAAATAGAGAGTGGGCAATCGGTTGGTCATTTTTACTCTTAGCACTTTTTTTCCCCCTATTTCGCGTATTTTGCTGGTACGTCTTAAATAGGAAGATTGAGGCGATGACGATAAAAGCGCCGTGGCTTCCAATCGCGTGGTGGTATCTTATT
>Ga0114931_10001665_pt1 | contig 28276 bp, 23 predicted proteins | sample 2SBtaG_FD_89579 | JGI IMG/M metagenome (GOLD analysis project Ga0114931, IMG submission 89579) | Deep subsurface microbial communities from Kolumbo volcano to uncover new lineages of life (NeLLi) - 2SBTROV14_V59a metaG | ecosystem: Environmental > Aquatic > Marine > Volcanic | place: Kolumbo... | reverse complement strand
GAGGTATCCGTAGGTGATAATACCGCTATACGAGCAGACGTTGGAAGTATAGATGATAGCCAGGACTACAAAGACTTTGGATACAGCTTTGGAATGGCTTTCTACTCACATTCTGTGCAGTATTTAGGAAGAATCATGAGCTTTTATGTCATCAATTATTGGGTTGTGATTCCAACTGGTTGGGGTGGAACAGGTGCAACTACTGCTACCCAAGCTAAGTCTGCAGCTGATGAGGTAAATCAAATTGTTGTGAAACTTCCATTCTCATCACCTTTGTTAATTCTGAGTTCCGTCCTTGTTGTCGCATTTCTCAGGAGGAAGAAAGAATGAAGTCAGCACTGAAGATACCACTCGTCTCGTTCGTTGTGGCATTATTGAGCTCAATCATCGCACTTGTGCTAGACTTGATTTCAGTAATTGATCTCTCAGTACCAATGACCCTTCTTCTCGAGGAGAACGGAATAACTTCAACTGCAAATTATTCTCAGTTCAGCCCGTGGTTTCAAATTTGGTCTGCTGCATCATTTGTAATGTACTCCTCAGAGTCACTAATTGGAGGAAGTTTCGATTTGGGTTATATCATACTTTTTGTACTTTCAGTAATTTCTGCGGTGGTAATAGGCTTTCTGTCTGACTCAAAAGTCTCAGGCATAATTACATATGTTGTCTACCTCTTGTTCAATTTGATAATTGCAATGACAGCTGCTCTTATTCTCCCAAATACTATTAGATTTGGTGCTCTAACACCCGCAGATCAGGAACTAGTACGGAATATGACTGGTAATCTTATCACCCTCAGTCTTCTTGTACCTTTTGTCGTTTATCTTATCGCATTTCTGGCAAATATCGCAGTTGGTGTAGTTATCGTCTTTCTTCTTGCAGGTAGGAACGATTCTAAGAAATAAAAAAATCTAAGAAATAGCTTAAGGAAAGAGGTAGCGTACTCCGTCTAACCAAGGATCAATAAGATCTGAATAATGATTTGAACCCACATGACCAGACTGCCCAGGAGCAATTATACCATAGTACTCATCTGGAGAGCCATAATCTACAACATATCGATAGCTCAAGGACCAAGCTTTGTTATGGAATGGATCATAGGAAAACATTCCAGTCTGTTTTGGCGTATCTGTATTTCCTCCTACTTCTACTGATTTGGGGTTGAAGACATGTTTCATCATTGGATCTATGTCAAACGCATGTGGGAAGAATATTTGATGAATCCCTCCATATCTCCATTTGTCGGGTTTCCCAAGAACTGATCTCAGGTAATTAGAAGCATCAAGAAATGCATCCTTGAAGAGCTTGGTCTTACCTCCGTATTCTTCCAACCATGTTGAACCACTTCTCAGCATTCTGAATAATGTAGTTGTGTCATGTCCATAGAATTCATTGGCATAGAGAAGTACCGGATTGGGACCCGTACCTAGAAGATTGTGGAGGAGGTCTTCTGGAAGAGCATCCTTGAAGAGATTGAGAACCATGAAGTACCTGACTGTCTCGTAGATTGCTGCTGCTGGACTATCTGTTGTCATCCTGAAATCCCATGAATTCAGGCTCTCTATCATCATCTTCTCATCTGAGGTCTCAGCGTTAAATTCAGATAAATGATCCTTGACAAGTTCACTCGCTGGAATGCAAAATTCATCAAGCATAATAGAATTGACATGCTCCTTTGTAATCTTAGTACCATTGGCTATCAACTCGTCTAACCTACTTTCAATTCTTTGTGCACGATATCCATTCATGTATATCTTCCCAAGATAGTGAGGGTAATCTTCTCCTACTATCTTGTGATTACATGTAACAATGTATCCCTTAGAGGGATTGAGGGTGTGAGGCATTTCCTCAAAAGGAATAAAATCTTTCCATTCATATTCTCCAGTCCAACCCGGGACTGGAAGTAGACTGTCATGACTACGAATAGGAGTCTTTCCTGTACACCAGTAACCGATATTTCCTTCTCGGTCTCCATATGAGATGTTTAGCTGAGTTGAATCGATACACCTCATCGCTTCAACAAAATCATTCCAATTCTTTCCTTTATTGAGTCTTACCCATCCTTCGAGATACTTTGAGGGTTGGAGCGATGCATCTTTGGTAGAGATAACTACATCGACTCCTGGAGATATGTCTGAAATAATTGGACCGTGGTGAGTACCTCGTACTTCAAACGTGTGGGGACTTTTCCCTTTGATAGGAATGGTCTCTTCTCGAATGACGAGTTCTCTCCTCTCACCCTTAAATTCATAGGTATTGGTCTCCTGATCTATATGCTCTAAATATAGGTCAACACCATCAACATATGCCAATGTTATTCCCCACGAGTAGTTCTCAGTAGCACCAATAAGCACTAGAGGAATTGTCGGGAGAGAAATTCCACGAACGATAAGCTCTCCTTCCACCTCAATCTTCATCTGAAACCAAAGTGAGGGAGTGGAGATGGGAAGATGAACATCATTAGAGTTGATAGGCATCCCACTTTCTGTATGCATACCTGAAATTGTAATCGAATTCGATGCTGCATTCTGCTCTAAGAAAATACCATTAATCTTCTTGAGAATGCCATCTGTATCTATTTTCTGCATCTCATTTGCTACTTTAAGAATAGGGGGTTTATACTCATCATAGTCAAATTCTAACTCTCTTGCCTTTTTCTCTCCCACCTCTTGAATTAATCTCCAGCGACTAAGCACTCCATGCCAAGCGTGCGAGAGTTGCCAGATCATCAACCTACCAAATGCTAAAACGTCTAACCAAGTCCAGAGTTGAGGCTTCAACTTGATAAGAGTAAATTCAATGGGGAGCTTCGTATCCTCTGCTTCAATAAATGCATTAATGCCTTCAACATAAGCTTCTATCAGAGCTTTATCTTCCTCTCCCATGACATTCTCCCAGTCGTAAATTGCAAGTTGCTCATACCCAAATGTCAATGCCATCTTGTCAGTATCTAATGCAACTTCCCCAAATGTCTCTGAAAGCCTCCCCCGTGCAGTTCTTCTATTTAATTCCATCGAGAATAATCTTTCTGTTGCATGGACAAATCCCTGCATAACTATTGCATCCCTAAATGATTGAGCTTTGATGGTTGGAATACCATGTGAATCGATTGTAACTTCGGCTTCATGCTCCATCGATCCAATTTTACGAATTCCAGAATAGTCATACATTCTTCCCCTACTCATCCGCTTGATCGGAGACTTGAGAATTGATCCTATGATCTTAGAAATAGATACCATAAGTTTCAATCATAACTGGATTTATGAAGTTCTCCTGAAAAATTTAAACTTCAGATGCCTTCTTGTCGAATGGAATTGCTTCCCTCACCTCTCTGAAATAGATGAAGTAATTAGAAAGTATGAGAAGCACAAACATAGTTGTGAAGACTAGGTGTAAAAGACCACCTAAACCGAAATACCATGTACTTTGCATGAGAATACCAGTAACTAAGATGACCTGTGAAATTATAAGGGAGACTGCAATAATTGCAAAATAGCGGTTTTTGAGAAATCGGGATATCCCTGGACCTTCCTCTTTTTTCCCAGAATAGAGGATTGTATGAATCTGGAATGACGTCACTCTGTGAATTGCTCCTAACATTATCATGGAAAGACCTGCGAGAAGAGTAAGATGAATGTGTAATCTCCGGATTACAACTGGATCTCCAATATTGAAAGGTATCACAATCCCAAAGATTAGACCAAATGTCAATGAGATAATCCCGGGTAAAAAGTACAGAAATGTCACTCTATTAATCGATTTTCTATTACTATAATAGAGACTACGGAAGAGGATTACAAGTGTCCATATCCATGATGTGAGCCACATTAGTATCCCAATCCAGAGGATTGATGTAACAAGGAAGAAAGTAGTGTAGAGAAGCAGTCCTATAGAAAGAATTATCGCAGACAGAAATGAGAAAATGAGATGCTTAGAGAGACTCTTTCGCACCTCTCTGTCAATCACCTTACCGACAAACATTGGCAAGATTCTGATTATCGTTCCTGACAGTACAAGAAAGATCCAACCTACAGTAAACAGAATTGCTGCATTTGCTCTTTGCTGGATCAATCCATGAAAGCCTATGAAAGAGTTGAAAATCAGAACGAAAAGACCAGTGAGAAAGAAATACTGTGAGAGGATGTGATATCCAAGAGGGAATTTGAAATGCTTGGAAAATCGTTGTCTCGTAAGCCACCACAATTGGATTAGAGCTCCCAATAGGTACAAGATAAGTCCGGAGATCACATAAGTCTGACTTCTTTGATAACTCCCGATAACTATCAGTCCAAGTCCAATATTCAAAGAGAGGAGGAAAATCCAACGAAGGTACTCAGGATCAAATCTTCTTAAGGCAGTGAATGCTCTTGACATTTGCATTTCTGCACCAAGGACGACAAACCCAATCCACCCTAGGAAGACTGAAGAGAAGTGCATCTGTGCGATATTTGTCGGAGGTGTATAAAATGCACCTGTATAAAATATCCCAAGTAATTGAACAATTAGGAACCAGAACAACCCATTAATTATTGTAATTAGCGCAAGTGGTTCTCCTTTCATCATAGTAATTTATTTCTCATTCTCTAACCTGATAAACATTGCAATTTGACCGCGATGAGTGGCTAAGTGTTCCAAAAAATGCCAGAGAAGAAATTTGTAGGAATATGTATTTCCAGAGACTTTAGATACCCAATTCTTCTCTAAATCAGTCTCTTTGAGATTTTCGAGGGTCTCGATATGTCGCTCCATAGAGATTTCAAAGGATTTTCGAAGCGTCTCAATGTCTGCATCCTCTGATACCTCAAACTCTTGATCTGGGAGTTCGTAAAGATAGTTTGCCATTCTGAACTCAGCACCAGCCATGTGGATCAATCGTCCCCTCACTGTATGATTTTCAGAGATTTTCAGGTTAAGATCGGATGGTTGAATTTTAGCTAGGAGATTCTCAATAGCTTCATGCTCAAATTTCACTGCATCCACGAGAAAAGTAAATACATTGCTCATTGATTCGATTTGGTAAAGTCGTATTTAACTAATAGTTCTATAAAACTCATAATCTAACAAGGATTCTAACCATTCTTATGTAACCAATCCCTAGTTGAATACAAATTAAGCTTGTTGCAAAATAGCAAGTGCACTAGTCATTCCCGTGAAGATACCAGCAACCAGATCTACGAGGGTCTTCGATCCCATGACCGCATTCCACAGTGTATCTAGAACAGAGGTATGCGCAAGATCAAAATACTTTAGCTCCAAGCCGTAGAGCTCACGGATGTGTGGTATTCCCATTAGGATGCAGATTGTATTTTACAAAGATAAATCGTCCCGATGGTTAGCAAGCTAAATCTCGGTCTTCAAATATTCCTTGATTTCCAACATTCTCTGGTAGAGTTTCTCACCTAAGATCTCTGCTAATTCACTTCCCATTGTGATCTTTGTGTGGGTCGTCCCCACTATGTCATCCAAGTAAAGCGAGATGAACCATCCCTTCACTTTTAGATCCTGCGCAACCATCTCAAGAGTAAAGAATTTCTCCCGAATACCTGATTTTTTGGTTGTAACCTGAAGAAGCACAATCTCACCATCAAACTTGAAGATGCCATCTATGTCTTTTGTATTCGGGAGGGAGTACAGGGTATCCTGTCGGATATCTATATCCAATATCTTCCTGAATTCTCTGACATAGACTGTTTCAATCTTATTGAGATTCTTGACATTGAAAATCAACTGCTTGTCATGATTTTTGGTATTCCCATGCAGGATAAGCGATGCAAAGAGAATTCTCTCAAATGTGAAACCCAATCCTGAGTATCCGCCTACCATCTCCCTGAAATACCTGTTGTTCAGAACCTCATAGAGAAACTGCTCGTAAGGCTCGGTTAGGGTTTTGAGGATGACAATTGCATGGAAGTAACTAGTAATGTAGTAGTTTGAATTCCCATTCATCACAATAAGACCCATTGTCATCAATTGGAAGATGAGAGCATTGTCCTCCTCAGTAAGCTCAGTATTCAACCGGAGATTATCGTCCAAGCCTTGGAGTAGCCAAACTTTCACCTCATTATACCCTTCGTAATCCTGCAATTGTCTCAATGCCTCGATCTTCTCTCGGTTTAGCAACGATTTTGAGAGAAGAATAGATACCTTCTTAATGAGGTTCTCTGTAAAATTAGCCGTTTTATCTATGGCAAAGAAGCTCTCAACGATCATCTCAATAGTACGGGGGTGACCTCCACTGAATCCCAGGAGGTAGCTCTCAAGCTCCTCAGTATAGGGTTGATCCGGGTATAATTTTCTGAATTCTGTGATGTACTGCTTTATGTGCTGTGATTTGAGAGGACTGATGACAACTGACTGGATCTTTCCATTGAGGGGGGAGCCAATACCGTACCCAATCTGGGACATGATGGAGTACTGTGTCCCTGAGATTGTGAGCAGAACTTTGCTTGGAAGGAGATCTGAGAGAAAATCAGCAAAGGATCGGAGCATGGTATGCTCGTCATCCACGTTCATCTTCTGAAGTCTCTGGATTTCATCAGTGCTGAAGAATACAGGAATGACATTGAGAAGAAATTCAAAGAGGGTACTCACCGTATTAACATAGTACTCTTTCCTGTCTGCAATCTCTTGTAAATAGCCCTTGTAGATCTTTAAATTCTCCTCAAGTTGTACTTTATCCTTAGAACTGTTGATGAAACTCTAGACTAGCTCTCGTTTCTCTGTCACTGTTGTCCTTATGACATTGAATAGATGAAAGTAGAGTGAGCTCTCGTCAATGTACCGAGATTTGCACGAAAAATAGATGTGAAGTCCTCTTCCTTCATTCTCGATCCTCTCCCCAAATCTACGAAGAAGTGTGGTTTTCCCGATACCTGGTGCATTGAGATAGGAGTAGACCTTTGCGGGATCCTTCCCTGCAATTCGATCATCAAATCTTCGAGACAGAAGATCGAGATCCTTCTCACGACCGACAAAGATCCTTGTGTATTCATCATCCACATGTATAATTCTGAGGTGAAGTATATGTAGATTTAGTATCTGTGAGAATTACGAATACATGAGAATAGGAATAGTTACTTACACCAAGAGAGGATAATAAATAGGGAATTCTTCTCATTCTCAATCTTGTTGCAAGAAGGTAATTTGAACAGGTCAACTCACATAATTCACATTTGTCTGAAATTCAAACTTCTGTACGTTTGTCTGTGTTAAACGTTCAAAGAAGAGGGTTCTTGGTGGGGACAACTTCCGTATCAATTTTTGCCAGAAAATATTCTAAAATTTAACTTACAAGGTGACGATTGGTCAGAAATGATTCTGTGACAGATATGCAAGAGGCTATTTCTCTTTTCGAGTAAAATCTTAATATGAAGATGCCGGGTGTGAGGTGGTGCCATACTACTTTTACAACAAGCTTATAACCAATAGCAAAAACAACAATTTGACAAGGAATCTAACCATCTGATATATCCAATCCCTTTAGTTGAATACAAATTAGCAATACAGATTCAATGGTTAATCAACTATAACTAACGAAAAGTCATATAAATTTACTTTCTCTTTGGAAACTATGTCATTACAGCATGCATCCATACTTGCAATTACTGGATTTGCAATTGTTGCTACCACGCTACTTCTACTTCAAATCGGATTTATTTTTGCAAGGAAGAAACTCTACAAATACCATTATAGAATCATGGGGGGTGCTCTGTTATTTCAACTATTATTTCTCGTCATCTACATCAGTAGAGCCCTTACAAAGGATGAGGGGCATTTCCCCGGCCCCGATAATGTTAAGTATTTCTTCTACTATCCATTCCTTATAGTCCATATAACACTGGCACTAGCAGTTATTGGATGGGTACTTACATTTATTCCTAGGACAATCAAAGAGAAAAGATTCAATAGCAATGGTGATGTCTTTCTTGAGGACAAGGAGTTTAGAGCTATTCATCGGCGAAAGGGTAGAATTGCATATGTAATGTGGACTATATCCTTTTCTATGGGTATAACTATCTTCTTCATGCTTTATATAGTCCCTTGGAATTAGTTGAAAATTCGATAGTTATGGTACCATTTAAGTTAATTCAATAAATAGGAGTTACAATGAGTAAAACCATTATCGACCAGTCCTTGGAGCTCATAGGGCTTCTAAACTGGGAGATGAATGCTAATGAGATTGCGGAAAAAACGGAGGAGCTTCTAGGAAATATGAAACAAATTGTAAATGAGATTGTTGCACTTCCTGAGAACTCTAGGAATTTCCAGAATACTGTCCTCAAACTTGAGATAGAAAGTAATCGATACAATCATGATCTTGCTTCACTCTACTTCCCTGCATATGTCTCAACTGATTCTGAAGTCAGAAATGCAAGTAACTTGTCATCCATGAAACTCTCCCAATTTCTGATAGAACTGACAATGAACAAAGATCTTTATCGCGCAATTCTCGGTGCAGAAAAGGAACTCGATGCGCTTGAAGGCGCTGATAAACTTCTTCTTGAGCGAACCCTCCGAGATTTTAGAAGAATGGGGATGGAACTCTCTGATCCCAAACAAAACGAACTCAAGGATATTAATCAAGAACTTTCCAAGATCGGAATCGAGTTCTCACAAGCACTCAATGAGGTTGATGATTCTCAGATCTTCTCAATTGATGAATTGTCAGGAGTTCCAGAAGATTTGTTAAAGAGTCTTTCAAAGGCAGAGGATGGCAAATTCAAAATCGGAGTGACATATCCAGAAGCAGACATCGTACTCGGATTCTGCAGTAATCCAGAAACCAGACTAAGGTATTCCAAAATGTTTGGGAATCGTGCCAGAGAGGTAAATACTCCTCGACTCAAAAGAGCTCTTGAGCTGAGAGATAAGGTTGCCAAAATCATGGGCTATAGATCCCATGCAGAGTTCAAATTAGAGGTCAAGATGGCTTCAGATCCTATGAATGTAATTGAGTTCCTCAACGAACTAAAATCACGTCTCATACCACTCGGAAAGGGTGAATTGCAAGAGCTTCTTGAATTGAAAGCTGAAGAGCTCGGAAAGGAGAATGCAAGCGAAATCTTGACTTCTGATTTTAGATATTATACTAATATGCTCAAGGACAAGAAGTACAAGGTTGATAAACAAGAGGTGAAGAAGTATTTTCCAACTTTGCATGTAGTTGACAAGATGCTCGAGTTCTATCAAGAGATCTTCGGTCTAAAGTTCTATGAGATTGATGACGCTCCTAGATGGCATGAAGATGTCAAAACATTTGGTATTGCTGACAAGGAAACCTCGGAATTCATCGGTGTCTTCTATCTCGATCTCTATCCAAGACTAGGAAAATTCAGTCATGCAGCTGCATTCCCATTAATTGCTGGATACAGAAAAGACGATGGGAGCTATCAAAACACTGTTGCTGCTATGGTATGCAACTTCCCTAAAGACAGTAAGGATCAACCTTCTCTCCTCAATCATGATGAGGTAGAGACTCTTTACCATGAGTTTGGTCATATTATCCACCAGACTGTAACTAAAGCGAAGTATGCCAAATTCTCCGGATCTTCAGTTTCTGGAGATTTCGTTGAAGCACCTAGCCAAATGCTAGAAAACTGGGTTTGGGAGGAGAAAATTCTCTCTGGAATTTCGAAGCACTACAAAACTGGAAAGCCTCTCCCTAAAGATCTTTTAGATAAGATGATCGCAGCAAAAAATGCCAATATAGCTCTCAGATATTTGCGACAGCTCTTCTTTGCAACCTATGACATGACAATTCACAACAATTGGAACGAAGATCTGGATATTGAGAAGAGTTGGTTCCTTCTGCAGAAGGAGATTTCCCTCGTACCTGCGACTGAAGGAACCTTCCCAGGAGCTTCATTTGGGCACCTTCTTGGAGGTTATGATGCTGGATATTACGGGTATCTCTGGTCTGAGGTAATTGCTCAAGACCTTTATACACGATTCCAGCAAGAAGGTGTAACCTCAAAGAAAGCTGGAATGGACTACAGACACCTTATTCTTGAACCAGGGAATGAGATTCCTGAGATGGAATTAGTGGAAAAATTTCTCGGAAGAAAATACAATCAAGATGCATTTTTAAGAAGTCTTGGACTTTCTGACAAGTAAAGAGAGAAGCAAATTTTAATAGAAAAATATAAACTAGATTGATGCCTGATATTTTTCAGCTCTCAAAATCAAATAGAGCCGCATGCCGTAAGTGCAAGGAGAAAATTCCCAAAGACGTGGTCAGATTTGGAGAGGAATCTATTTTTGTGAAAGATGGAAATGAGATCCGAAATTTCCGATGGTACCACTTTAATTGCGCTCTGGACAAGTTTAAAGAGCGATTAGCAAGTGTAGAGGAAGAAGTCGAATTGCTTGATGACACACAGAAAGCTTCCATCGAAAAATTGAGGGCTAAGACTACAAGTTCTGATTTTGGACTAAAAAGTATTGCAGATCTTACCGGGGAGGAGGGAATAGTGAACGTGAAAGGGACAGTTCTTAGAGTTATGAAACCGAGAGCGATTGAGAATATTGAAGGAAAGATGGAGACAGGTCGTGTCGTCTACATTGAGGATGATGAAGGAAAGAGGGGGAAGACAGTAGTTTTCAGTGATTTGGAAATTATGAAGGGATCTCCATTTATTCTTCTTAGAGGCGTTTCCCGTCTTGGAAGTGATGAAAAGGTGGAGGTGATTGAGAGTCCAAGATCTGAAATTTGCTTCAGTGAAAAGGACATCAATCACAGTACTCAGAAGTATATATCAGAGGCATGGGATCGACCCACAAATATCTTTTGTGAATTTGAAGTTGCACCCTCAGCTAGAGCATCTTGCACGATTTGTGAAGAGAGAATCAAGAAAGGTGAACTGAAATTGGTCAAAGCTGTATGGGGAGAGAATGAGAAAACCAAAGATCTCTATCCTCGCAGAAGTAGCTACCATCTTAAGTGTGCTTTGAAGGATGAGGATGCAGAAGAGTTCATCTATGAAGCAACTACTCGATTATCCCCTCAACTTCTGGAATCCAATCGCGAAGAGATTTCAGACTTGCACAAAAATCTCAAGAAATTTAAGAAGGTATATTCACTTCTAGTGAACCTTCTTTAGTAATAAGTAGAAGTCTTCTTAAGAACATATTTAAGAGTAATTGAGTAACTTAAATTGATGGTAAATCCTTTTGGAGAAAAGACCTCCGGATCCAAGTATGAATGGATGGCTAAGTATGAATCTGAGAAAAATAGAGCAGACGTCCTTCAATCCCGAATAGGTGAGTTCCAGCAATTAGTCCAGCAATATGAAGACGCATTGAATCAACTCCTCAAGGCAAAGGAAGATCTTGAAACCGATAATGGTTATCTGAGAAATATGATTAATGAACGAGATGAGAAATTGGAGCAACTACAGGGAAATGCTACCGCTAAAAGTACACCATCGACTTCAGCCGCTACGACAGCTCAACCAGTTGATAAATCATCGGTTGCGCAGTCTTCTCTTACTGATGGTATTCCTAAAATTCTTGGAGATACAATTATCCCCATGATGTGCCACTTCTTCAATCAGGATGATGATCGATTCGAGAATGGCTACCGAGATTTTGTTGAAGCAGTTATTCGATTAGGTGATACAGACTTGAAGATCATTGGTCTTCTCATTAAGCATGGAGGCTCAGGGCCCCTCGAGAGATTACGAGAATCTGTCGGAACCTCGGACTTTGACTACTCTCTGGATCAACTTACAAGAATGAATCTTGTCAAGAAAGTTGGAAATAACGTAACACTTGGTCTGGTTTCCGAAGAGATGGTTGTAGAAGAATCAAAGTGGAGAACTGCACCTATTTCTGAACTTCTTGATATATTGAAGAAACAGAGTGAGTCTCTTTCAGATCTAGAACTGGTGCAGTCAATAGAGAAATTCAGAGACTCAATTCAGAATAGGGAGATCCCTGCAACAACAATATTTTTCTCAATAAGGAAGACGATTGAAGCTCTTGAAAGGGGAAAAATGGACAGAAAGGAATTTCAACAAATGCTAGAAGAATGGCGCTCGAAGCTAACTTAACTTTTCGAAATGTCAAATTGAAGAATATCAATCACTAAATCATAGATTTCCTTGGAGAGTAATTCCTCACGATTCTGATGTTTGTGAAGCAAATCATCGCAAATAATTTGTGCTTTCCTTACATGCTCCAAGCTTGAGACTTTATTCTTCTGCAGATCTTGACGGATCAACCGAAGAGCTGCGACCAATTTGATATCTATGTCTTTCGTTACCTAAACCACCTAAACTACACATTTCTTCAAATGCAAGATATTATCCATTAGCGCCAAATATAAAACTAAGGGTTGAAATCCGATTATTACTTTGTATGAATACAATTCTCCCATATTTAACAGAATTTATTCTGAGTAGGTACGATGTTAAACATTTATTCGAGATATAACTCAATCCAATCGATGACCGAATAGTAGAAAGCTGTTCACTAAATTAAATTTCGAGCAATTGGACGATTTTGTTATGAATGGTTATGAAAATAGGAGTCAACTATACCTGGCGGAATTCCCAAGTTCTTGAGCTGATCTTTAATCTCTGCAGGACTTTGATTTGCTTCTAACTTCTCTATAATCTCACCTATGAACTCATAATACTCCCATGGAAAGACTATCCAGTCAGTTGTCTCTTTAAAGTAATAGTCGGGAAGGACAACCGAGTGTGGCTTATAGTGTAAGGTTGCAACCTTGAATTCTACTTCTCCTAATTCTGTGAGGTAATCTATGACAACTTTGAGACTTTTACCAGTATCAGCAACATCATCTACAATCAGAATCTGCTTACCTCTGATCTCATCTCCTGGATATTGAACTATCTTAGGTTTGTCGTATGTCTCCCCGATTTTTCCATAGAATTCCACCTTGATATTCGAGGTCGTTCTCTGCATGAAAAAATCTGCGAGCAATCTACTTGGAATCCATCCTCCTCTTGCAATTCCTAGGATTGCCTCAGGGATGAAATTATCTCTTTTCATTTTCTCGTAAAGGTAGAGTGTGATGTTGTAGGATTCTTCCCAACTTAATACATCAAATACAATGTCGCCAAACATGAATAGGATAGTGTAGTTTCATACTTTATATTTATTATTCATCTAAGCAACCGAATTTAGCAACCTTGTGATCGTTGCGAAAATTTCTCGAATACCCTCATTCTTCTTGGCAGATACTTCAAGATAAGGAACCTTAAAACCATACTTCGCAACCTGTTTGGATAGATTCTCAGCGAGTTTCATCGCATCGTCCTTCTTCACCTGCCTCTTAAGATCTGACTTGTTTCCGACCAAGATGAAAGGTATTGCTTTGTCTCTTGTATTCTGATAGAGTTCAAGGATCCACTTATCTATCTGTATAAAGGTTGAACGGTCATTGAGATCAAAGACTACTACAGCTGCATGAATATTCCTGTAGAAATTTGCTCGGACACTTGCATAGAAATCTTGTCCACCAAGATCCATAATTGTAAATTTTATTAGGTTTCCATTGAATTCGAGTGTCTTTTCATCCATAGATGCCCCAACTGTACTCAGGTGTTGTTTGATGAAGTTCTTACCCATGATTGCACGTCTTATCGAAGTCCTTCCAACACTGCTGTTCCCTAGAAGTACCAGATTGATTTGTATCTCTCCATCAGTATGCGAGTCACTTAGGACGGTATCAACAAGAGATTGGGAAACTTCCTTGACGACTCGCTCAGATGAAGTTAGGGGCTTATTGATTTGATTTACTTTAAAGTCACTTATCGAGCTAACACCATTAGAACCAAGAGGAGGCGATACAATATTGCTCATCGAAGGAGAGTATTTGACGTAATCAGTCTCGTTTGACACAATATTTGGAGTATCGACTATACCAATTGGAGTCGGTTTTACAACCTTGTACTTGCTAAAATCTCTTTCTGGAGGAGAGTGGGGTTCTTCTGGACGAGAACTCACTGTTACCTTCTTATCATCTTTGTTAGGAGGATCCTGAGTCTTTGAGGTATTGTGATGTATATCTCTTGTATTTTTCGGATATGTTTTTCCTTGACCATTTCTTGAAACTTCTCTGAAATTCGCAGCAATAGAGATAGATTTACTAAAGCTTTCATCTGATCCTTGGAAGAATTTCTCAATTAATTCTGGACTTATACTCTTTTTTTTCTTCAATTCTTTTTTCTCGCTAATTAGAGTATTATTTACCCTTTCAATCTCTGAATTGTAGTATTCAAGTTGAGCCTTGTACTCTTCTTCTGATACCTGACCTGATCTCGTCTCATTGTAAAGGTTTGTAATCCAAAGATATAGATCGTCTAGATACTTCTTTAGATCAGCAGAGTCAGTTCCATCAGTCACTAATACTGTTTCACAGAGAACTCATAAATTCCTTTCGCATTAAGCAATTTAGAATGCAATCACAATTGACACAAATTCCCAAAGATGGTAATTGTTTCTAACTTTGGCCAATTTGATGTCTGCTCTAGGCAACAGATAAATTACCTTGGTAAATTGATAGTTGTCGATGTCACAACTCGCGATCCAATTCAATGATATCTTAATCTATGCAATGCTACTTTTGTTCGGAGTACTAATTTACAATCTCGGAGTTAAAAGTCTCCTCCGAAAGATCTTATTCTCCTCAAGGGTAACTGCCTCCGCTACTAATCTCATGATTATCACCGGTGCAGTCTCATCTCTAAGCACTCTTTTTGCACTACTTTATTTAGGAGATCTGAACCCTGAAGCCAAGGTTTATGGATACGAATTCTTTACTACCATGGCACTCATAATCCTGATTTCCTCAATACTTCTTAGCTGGAGAATTTAGAGTAGAGTTGCGCGTCCTTTGAATCTCGTTGTACAACAGTCCTCTAAATTTAGACTAGGAGACTTGAGAGAAGATTCATTGAATATTAGAGGAGTAGGAGAAGCACAGAAATTACTCGAGGAAAATCGACTACTGGCTAAAACCATTAAAGTTTTGGTAGAAAATGTAAGAGGTACTTCCACCCAAGTTGCAGATTCTGCAGAGGAACTTGCAGCTGGAAGTGAGGAGGTGGCTGCCACTACAGAAGAGGTGACAGGCACAATTCAGACGATAGCCGAAGGGGCAGCAGAACAGGTGAGACAACTGGAGGACATATCATCTGAGCTATCAGAAATGGTTGACATTGTGGAAGATGCAATCAGACAAATCGACACGACCTCAAACATCACTCTGGATCTGGCAGAGCAGACCAACCTTGTAGCTCTAAATGCTGCAATTGAGGCTGCCCGTGCAGGTATCGCAGGTCAAGGATTTCAGGTTGTCGCAGAACAGGTAAGAAAACTCTCTGTAGAGTCAAAATCCGCATCCAATCAGATCAATGCTACAACGAACGAAATTAGCATGAATATCAGAGATGCAGTACAGAAGATCATCCGTGGGGTGGAGAAGATTAATGGAGTTGCAGAGAATACTGCTGCATCCTCAGAAGAAGCTGCTGCTGCTGCAGAAGAACAATCTGCGTCTCTCCAAGAAATTACTGAGCATGCGCAAAAACTTTCGGAACTAGCGGATAAAACAACAAACATCATTAAGGAATGGAAGACAAATTAAGTGAGATAATTGAAGTCGATAATCGGTAGAGGGGTAATCATAGACGATTCCAGTTACAACCAGGAGCTACTTAGGAAGATTATTGAAGATAATAATTTCCAAATTCTTGGAATTGCAGATTCAGGAAAACAGGGATTCTCTCTTGTTGCAGAGACAAGACCAGATATCGTTTTCTTAGATATTTCCCTACCTGATCTCTCCTCGGAGGAGGTTATTAGAGGACTTCTCTCAATCAATAGGAATTTGAAAATTGTCCTCATGGCATCAACAGCAGTTCAAAGACCGGTGTACAGACTACTCACTCTCGGTGCCAGTGACTATATTCCCAAACCTGTGGTCAGGGAACAACTAGAGTATTTGCTTAAGAAACTTGAGCTTGAAGAACGGCATCAAAAACTCTCCAAACTTCAATTAGTTGGATTTCTTCATGGAATATTCTACTCTGAAATTGTCAAAACTGCATCCAAAGAGAATAGTCTTGCAGTATTAAATGCAGTCAAGAAACCTCTGAAACGCCTAATGAAACAATACTCTAAACGTTATGATATCAATCTTACCACATACAGGATCTTCGTGAATGTCGATGAGGAAAATAGGACTCTTGTTAAGAAAGTGACAAGGCAATTGAACAATCTTTATAGAGGTGTGGTGAGAAATCTAGAGAAAATAATGCAATTTGAAATTCTCACGAGTTTCTTGCAGGAAGCCTACCAGTCATTCTACAACATCGCTGGAGAAATCTATACCCAAATTGATTATAACTTTCCAACCTGGAAGGGTTATACCCCGACATTTGTTAAATCTACAATCTCTGAGAAAAGGAAGGTAATTGAGTACATTCCTCTTGCAAATTACATTTGGAAAACAGAATTGAAATATATCTCAGACTTCTCCCGCTTGAAAATCTACTCCACAATAGTCAATTATGATCCACGAAATTCTCCGAAGTTTCCAAGGAAGATCAAGAGGGAAGTCGATATCTACGGTATCTACTCTATTTTTGACAATATTGTTGGCCCCAAGACTGCGATTGTCTATCCTCCCGCCAAATCTCAGATGGTAAATGAGGAACTTAGAAGCATTCCCAAACTTCTTGATTTGACGGGCGCAAGGGAAATGGAGCCATTTATTCATGCTTCAGAGACATTTGCAAGTGTCAATCTGATATTTGTAACTGACCGCAAGGATATGCGAGGGTCATATTTTGATCAAATGCTCTCGATATGTGTCATGCCTCTTGATGTCACTGTACTCGCTAAGCTTTCCCAGCTTAAGGGTATTCTTAGGGCAATAGTAGCACAGATCTCAGAAAGCATCCAGAGGATGAGTCTACAGGACATCCAAGATCTCGGTAAGTACAAGAGTGAACCAGCAGAAATTATTGCTGATCTCGTCGATGAGGTCAGGAGATTTATCGAATGAGCGTTTCCTTTTTGTTTCCAGCCTACCTCGTTTATATCTCACATTAATTTCATATTCCTTTACATTCTTTAGTGCTAGAGTGACAGAACTGTATAATTACTGCATTTTCATCGGATTCTTGTGATACACGTTGTAACGTGCATTACTATTTTTATATATCATCTCCCACACAATCATAGACGAAGCATAGATTGACTTGTCATGAAATGCCGTCTCCCCGAATGGGTTGATCTTTATGAGCAAATACGTAGAATCTGTAATGAAAACACTTCTCAAAAGAGATCCAAATCAACCTGAATTTCATCAGGCTGTAAAAGAGGTCCTCGGGACAATTGAGCCTGCACTAGTAGCTCATCCCGAATACCAAGAACACTCAATCCTGGAACGGATTACCGAACCAGAAAGAGTTATCCAATTCAGAGTACCATGGGTTGACGATTCAGGCAAGACCAGGGTGAACCGAGGATTTAGAGTCCAGTTCAATTCTGCAATTGGACCATATAAAGGTGGTCTGAGGTTACATCCTACCGTAAACTTGTCAATAATTAAGTTCCTCGGATTTGAGCAAATCTTCAAGAATTCCCTCACAACCCTCCCAATGGGTGGTGGAAAAGGTGGTTCTGATTTTGATCCCAAAGGTAAATCAGATGGTGAAGTCATGCGATTCACACAGAGCTTTATGACTGAACTCTACAGACACATCGATGCAGACACTGATGTTCCTGCTGGTGACATTGGTGTAGGTGGTCGTGAGATCGGCTACCTCTTTGGACAGTACAAGAGAATCAAAAACGTCTTCCATGGTGTTCTCACAGGAAAAGGTCTTGAGTACGGTGGTTCCCTTATCAGACCTGAGGCAACCGGTTATGGAGCAGTCTACTTCATGAGAGAGATGCTTAAGGTCAAAGGTGAAAGCTTTAAGGACAAGGTTGTTGCAATCTCCGGTTCAGGAAATGTTGCACAGTACGCTACCAAAAAGGCCAATCAACTCGGTGCAAAAGTTGTGACTCTGTCTGACTCCAGCGGTTTTGTTTACGATCCTGATGGTATCACTCTCGGTGAGAAGTGGGAATTTGTCATGGATCTGAAGAACAACAGAAGAGGAAGGATTAAAGAGTATGCAGAGAAGTTTGGTGTTGAGTACCATGCAGGGAAGAGACCTTGGGAGGTAAAAACAGACATCGCACTTCCATGTGCTACACAGAATGAGCTTGACGGCAATGATGCAAAGAAACTAATCGAGAATGGTCTGATAGCAATTGCTGAAGGTGCAAATATGCCTTCAACTCCTGATGCAATCGACATGTTCATCGAGAAGAAGATACCCTATGGTCTGGGTAAAGCAGCAAATGCAGGTGGTGTCGCAACCTCTGGTCTTGAGATGTCTCAGAACAGCCAGAGACTTGCTTGGACTGCTGAAGAAGTTGACAAGAAGCTCGATTGGATCATGACAACTATCCACAGTGTTTCACATGCGACTGCAGAGAAGTACGGTGCTCCCGGAAACTACATGGTCGGTGCAAACATCGCTGGTTTTGCTAAAGTTGCAAATGCAATGATCGCCCAAGGTGTAGTCTAAGCTCCTTTAATCTTAAAATAAAACGACTTTAGTCGATATAACGTATTTTTCATACCATACTTAAAACTTAGATCACTTAGAAAGTAAAGAATTTTCAATACTCCATTTGTACGGAATGAGGGTGTTACTCTGAGGACTAGTAATTCTTCAAAGGTATAGTTTCCTGGAAAAAGAGGGAGGACAGCATCCATAATTGCCTGAAAATCATCACCACCTGTAAGTGTCGATCGTTTTGAGAATTCACTGATGATCCTGAAATACTCGTCAATACCCAAGTCATATCGCGAAAGTCTATATCCAGATTTTGTTAATTCGTACCTGAAGACCTCTTTATTTCCTTCAAATTTATACTCTATTTGCCTCTTCGCAGTTGATCGAAGAATGAGACCTAGGTGTAGTAGTCCATTGATTGCTCCTATTCCCTTAAGCCAATGACGAATCTGGTCAATTTCCACAGTTAGTTTGAGATGATTTTGAAATTTTGCTACGAAGAGAATTATTCCTATGCATGGGATTGCTGGGCTGTAAGGAGTGCAACTACAACTGATTTGTGTATTATCAAACTCGATACTATGCTTCTCTGGAAGATTCATTGAAGACATAGTCTCAAGAAGAACAAAATAACTTTCAGAAGATGACTCTAGGAGATTCAACCTCTGAACTGGATGCCGTAAGTAGTGGTTCTGGAGTGCAATATACGTCGATATATCCTCAACACCAAAGAGGAAAAGATATTGTTGTGACTCTGGGAGTGAGTTCCAAGCAATTGTTGGAATATTTCCCAGTATCTCTACCAACTCCTTCTCAGTCAGTCTTCTAAGAACCCCTAGAGCTTTGAGGGCAATGCGCATAACCATCTCAATTGTCAATTGCCGATCCTGTGGAACTGGATTATCCTTTAGAATTACTCCGTAATTTTCCCGAAGGAACAGAGGGCTGAATATCACCCAGTTTTCTTGGAAGTACTTATCTGAAACAAGGATGATTCCTGATGTTCCAGGAATTTCATCAATACCCAAGACCACAATCGATTTCGGCGTTCTCTCAAGATAGATATCTTCCTTCAGCTCAAACCTATTCTCATCATTGAAGAGACCTCCAAAAGTGTTGCTTAGAGTTTCCGATCCTGCCCAGTAGTACTCAATCCTCAGAAATCCAAGTATCCCCATTATAGTCAGGTGCTGTATCTCCAGTGATCTGAATGCCAGTATCACTGTTTTTCCGTCATCTTTGCTCAGTTCCTTTAGGAAATCCCAGTGCATTGCCTCATCGATCGATACTGTGTTACACCTGTACTCTTCCGTTAATTGAAGAATGACATCATCTCCTTCGGTGATGATTAGAGTACGGTCTGACATGAGCAAATCGTATTTGTACTTCCATTCAAGCTGAGAGAAGAGATACTCTTCTGGAATATTACTCTTACTACTTCTGACCTCCAGCATCCTACAACTCTCCAAAATATCCTACATCGTCAAGAAGAGCAAAGTCCTCAATGAGATTCATCAAATTCCCTTCGGTCATTCGTCTCTCACGTCTTTTTTCTAAGAGAAGGAGGAGAGAAAGTTGCACGACGATAAGAATGAGCATGTAATAAATTCCTAGAGCTGGATAGAGCAGGAGTGAGGTTAATGCTATTGAGACCAGCATAATTATGATATTTGGGTAAACTTGGATAATAGTGCGGAATGGGAAGATCAATTCTCGACCCTCTGGTCTACCTGTTAGGAAAAGTGAGAGAATTATCCACCAACTAATCATAAACGAAAGACTAGAATTCATACCGAAGAGGATGAAAATCTCAGTAATATTGTCTCTCCACAAGAAGAGAAGATAGCTTCCAATCACAAAGATATAACTGGAATACACAAGGATGAATGAATCTTGCAGATCTCCATCTGTTCTCAATGTAGTTCCACCAGTTACATTTTCTCTTACGGTTGTGTATGCACGGATTTTATAACCTAGGGCATTAGCTATACCAATGAGCATAAGTTGTTTCAACCATCCACCTAATGGAAATAATTGATAGATTCCCTTCCTTAAATCATAGGGAAAGAGTTTCCTTATTCGGATTACTCTGAGCATTAGTCCAAATATCCGAAGTACCACACCTTCGAAAATCTCATAGAGAGAGGGTGCAAGTGTCACAATTGCAATAGCTCTGAGGATAATCCACAGAATATCTAAATAGTCATAAATATTGCTTGGATACCACATATTTTATTTTCCTCCAAAGAATGAGGTAAGATCCATCTGTCCCGTAATCTCCTTCTCAAAATTAATTTCAAGTGGAGAGATGAGCGGCGAGATGATCTTCTCAAACGTCTTAAGGTAGTAGGTCCAGTCAACTTGATCTCGGTCAATATTCTTAGATTGTCTGAAAGAAGCCTTGAGAACATCTCCCTTCTTTTCCACAATATTGGGGAAGATTGAATTTGGAACCTGAAATCCATACTCTGACGATTTTATACCCATGAAAATCAGTCCCTTCTTTATTTGATGCTCGAAACTAGGATTACTCACACACTCGGCTATAGCTAGGACTACAGCTTGAGTTTTTGTGACATATTCATCGTTCTCTTTGCTCAGAGTGAATTGTGTTGCAAGAGTTTCCAGATCAAAAGTCCTGTCAACTAATTGTCTGTATGTCTCTGAAACTAGCTGAATTATCTCCTTTCTAATCCTTTCAAAATCTGCTTTGTCTTGGATTGTCGAATATATATCCAAGATCTGGTTGAAGATGGTTCTCACGAAGATAGGTGTGTTAGACTTCTTCCCTTGAAGTCCCTTGACAATTATTCCACCGGTCTTTGTCACTCCAAAGTAGTTCTTCTTCTTATTAGTGAGGAAGAGTACCCTGAAGTCATAGTCAATACCTAGTTCCATCTGGTGAAGAATGAGCATCTCGAAAAGGATCTCATCCATCACTTCCTTGGTAGTATTATAGAGAAATAGGGAGTCTGTATCCACATAGACCGCTATAGCCCACTTGTCCTCCACTGCCTTCTTGAATGTGAGAAGAGCATTTCTTGCAAACGCCGTAGTAGATTCAGCAGCTGGTGGACAAAAGAGAGGGAACATCTCAGTTCCAAGGACACCATATGATGCATTGATGAAGACCTTAAGTGCAGCTTGGATCATATTGTACTGGATTTTCTTGGACGGGTTCGTCTCAGTTTTTGCTAGTTTCTTGTACCACTTTACTCTTAGATCTCGGACATAACCAACTAGGGAGGACATAATCGAGGTGTGTCTTGTGCATACCCAGTGACTTAGTCCAGGGATCGTATTCTCCTTGCAGAGTTCATGACCTTCTCCCTCACATCGAATTGTGTCATATCCCAGATTCCTCGATTTGATTACACTGGGATAGAGAGATGCGAAGTCATAAACGATGACATCCCACCACACACCAGGTTTTGGTTGGAGGACAATTGCTCCCTCGTACTGCTTTCCTTCTATCCCTGCTGAGCTTTCGAAGCCACCCTTGACTTGAAGGATCTCCTCACTTGGTGGCATATAGTACCCCTTTCTGTAATGATTGTACGCTATCCATTGGAGTAGCCAACTACTTATTGCTCTTCTGATGAGATGTGAGAAACTAATCTTTCCCAGACGCATTAGCAAGATGATTAGCAACCATATGAGGTGATTATTGTATTCGAAAAGCTTCTGAGTAATAACGACATCCTTCAAGGTGTAGCGGATTGTATCCGTTAAGCTCATTGTGTCAAACCAGTCCTCGTGTTCTACCTTCTCGATCCCGAGTATCGCAGATGAAATCTCATTGAGAGTGAAATTCGAGTACTTCCCCCCAAAGGCATAAAGGCGTATACTGGGCTTTCGTAAGAATTGAAGAAGATCCAGATGTACCACTCCTTCTACCTCCCAGTGGAATTCTCCCTCTTTGTGAATATGCGTCTCCAATCCCAGTCGTTTCATTCGGTGATAAATGTACGGAAGGTCAAATCCATCACCATTGAAGGAAATGAGAATCGCCTCTGCAGCCAAGATTCTATCAAGGTAAAGCAGGAGTTCCAGCTCTGTATTGAAGAACTTCAAATCCAGTGTCTTTGAGAGCTCCTCATTAAACTCCTCATTCTCTTTACCTTTGAGCTGAAATCTAGCCTTCTTTACTGAAGCAGTATCCTTTCTTAATTCAGAGGTCGGATCGAGGAGTAAGACCCTTCTCAAATTCTCCCCGCTGCTTAATCCGACCGCATGTACCTCATACTCAGCTCTCTCGGGTACTGGAAAGACATTTCTTGGTGCTCGAACTTCTATGTCAAAAGTAAGGGCCCCTGGAGGTATAACCTCTGAATTCAGAATCGGGAGATTCTCCACAGCTAGATCGATAAGTTCTGAACTCTCCCCAAGTAATTTGCTCCTAATCGACTCATCTTCTTCATCCTTGGAGATAATAACCTCGATATGATCTGAGACTCTTACCCAAGAACCCGGTGATATTTGTTTTCGAATAAAATATTGCTGCTTTGGTGGAACTCGTCTCTCTAAGATCTCAGCATTCGAAATAGAAGGGTAGTTCCCCTCAACTATCAACTCTGTTATTTTAGAGTACTGGTGATTCAGGGGATTGCGCAACTCGACTGTCTGTGACGTGTACCCTGCATATTTCCTCACTCCTTGTAACCTTATGACATATTCTGCGTTCTCATCTTGCCACCGAAGAAGACTTCTGCTAATAGGGTCGTAAACTACACAGTGAAATATACGATAATCTTCAGCCCAGAATCCATCGAGAAGTAGTCCTCTATCAAGTGCTGAAATTTCAGGTATTGCCATCCAAGAATCCAATTAGAATATCCCCTCCGGAAATGATGAAGTCTCCTCTTTCTGCAATTGATTGATGAAACCTAGATGGGTCGAAAAAGGGTAGAGAACAAGGAAGAGGTACCATCTGTATTCGATGAAAGGATTTTGTATGTACTGAACGGTAAGTCCTAATTTCACAACAATTGAGAGCGCAGAGGCTCCATCCAAGATAAGTATCTTATCCCAATCCTCATCGATTGGGATTGAGTGAATAAATAGGAAGATACTCAATATAACTAGAATGATCTGAACCCCTTGGTACTGCTCAAGCATTGGGAGAGTTGAAATAATCTGCTGATTGACAAAGATGAGAAAAAAGAAGGGAATAATTAGCCGAGTAATGACATTGCTTTCAAAAGTCCTCTTTGTGAAAATTATCTCGCCAAAGTCAATAATCTGCTCTCTTACTTTAAGAATTATCTTGTGAAAAGGTTCTCGTATTGTTTTGGGGACAATGAGCGGTATAAGCGTAATCAAGACAAGACTGAGAATTACATTGAGGAAGAAGATATTTAGGATCTCAATAAGTGTCATTCTACCATCACCTGGAAGTAAGAATCCTCCTCATTGAACTCGATATTCACGCTTCGTGTCTCAGTGAGTAAATATCCTTCAAGAGCTTGTGGAGAGAGATAGAAACTCTCTATTTTCGAATTTTCCCTAACTCTTGATCTTCTTATGAGATATAAGCTTCCCTTAACGAGAATAACAGTAAGAAGAGCAAATATGAGAGACAACATAACAGTGTAACTAAAGATGAATCTCGAGAAGATATATCCAGATCCGAACTGAATAAAATAATTATCATAAATCTTATCAGATGGCGACCCATTCTGCTTTGAAGGTGTCTTAGATATCTCTTTAGTGCGAGATTGAATATCAGGAATATCCTGTAAACCTCTACTACTTACATCCTCATCACATTCCAGTCTGTCTACAACTTGGACTCTCGAATTTACTTTCCGAGGATCATGCTGGACTCCTGAACCTGTCACGATATTCTCCATCAATAACTTCTTGATGATTTTTATATAAAGCACAGAAAAATTGGAGTAAAACTAGTACTTCCTCAAGATTACCCTTGGAACCAGATTGATAATTTCAGTCTTCAATTCACTCACCAATTCAGAATCACTAGAGTTGTCTGAGATCTTCTTCATCAAACGGTAGATGTACCCAAGGTGGAAGGTGATGATATGGTGTATTCTATTTGAAGAGGAGAGGAGGGAACGAAGTAGCTTCTCAGGGATATTAGATAGGAGTATCTCCTTATTCACATCTTCGGTGAATAATCCTCCGAGAATCTCCTGGAAGAGCATAATAATATTGTTGATCAGTGCATAATTCTTCAATTCCAACTTGGTTACATTAACCCTGCTGGACTTCCAAATACCCATCCTTGACTTCAACATGCTAACTTTGCCCTCTAGTCTCTTGGATATGGATTCTTCTCGATCGATCAGCATCCTACTCCATTCCATGAATAATTTGTCAACTAGAGGTAGGATGTAGTTCATCGGTTCATCAGTTGAATCTATCATTGCTATGATCTTCTTCTGATCCTCGCTATCCATGAGCTCAATGGTATTCTTTGGCCAACTCGGTATCTTGCAACCAAGTAGCGCCAAGATATAGCGAGAGTAATCATCAAGATTTGGCAGAAGGCTTTTGATATTCAATCCTGATTCCCTGATATCAAACTTTTTCAATGCACTCATCTGAGAGTTTGAAAGACCAAGTTCCCTCCGAAAATCAATATTGTCTTTCAGCTGTTGGTAAAGCCCCAAAGTCAGATTAGTAGCTTTATGGAATAATCGATCTCCAAGAGAACCTTCTGCAATTCTGAAAAGAGGAAGTCTCAAGATGGCAGAATTGAGAGGAGTCTTCCCATCAGGAATTTCTATTCCGGGTAGGTGCTTGTAGTAATTCCATTGTGATTTATTCTCTGATTTCACAGTATCAAATTTAATGGATTTGGGATCAACTGGATCCTCCGTACCCTCCAGAAGACTATCTATAAGAACTTCATGAGATTCCTCATCCTCTAATTGAGTTTTCTCCTGTATCTCATCATTGCTGAGATCTTCACCCGATGAAAATGGATGGCTTGTTTCATCCAGTTCACTGGGATCTACCGATTCTTCAGAAGATTCAGTCACTGATTTAACGATCTCTTCTCTATCCTTTTCATCCACTTGATCCTCATCTGTATTGGAGATTTGGGTAGGAGAACGAATTGTTTCAAGTTCACACTCTGATATCGGAGGAGAATCATTCAATTCTGAATTAGGTGTATCCAACACATATTCATCATCTACCCTTCCTCCTTCTTGGTCGAAGATCGAGCGAGCTGAGTCTGATCCATGCATAATATTCGAGGGGAGAATTCGATTCACTTCAGTTGTCTCCTCCGATCCCTCCACCTCAATATCGAGTGATTGAACATCCTTGAAACTCAGATCATTACCTCTGATCAATGATGTGATTCTGATCGATGTGATAATTCCATTGCCCTTCATAGTATCCTTAAAAGTCAATTTCGGGTTCCATAGTGAGGATAGTGCGAGAGCCAGTGGTACAATTTCGAGATTCTTTACAATTCTCCAAGCAGTCTCAATATGAAGATTAAGAAATACATTAGAAAGATCAGAGTGGAAATCAGCTGGATTGTCTCCAACGACTGTCCCATATTTCAGTTTCCGGATGTACTTCCCGATTTCATCGATATCGGTCTCGAATGTACTGTAGAATGAGAGAATTTTCGATTTTTGTGAATCTATGTAATTCTCTCCTAAGGGGGTAAGGAAATTCATGATACTCGAATCAGAAAGTCCAATTTTCTGCTCACTCACCAGCCCCCTATTCTTCATTGCACCAAGTGTTAATCTGAAGTTATCTTCTCTTATCATATCCAGGGAGTTGAAATCACCATCATTCTTCTTCAATTGCATGAGAATTGCTATAATGTTACTCTCCTCATTGAATCTATTCTGAAAGTCGTTGATATCCTCAGGAATTAATTGAGATTCTGGAAATGCCTCAATATTGAGTTTATAGAACTCATCAAAATCATGCAGATAGTCTTCTACCTTTGCCATTGGCTCAGAAATCTCTATATCAGTCACTAATTCTGGAATGTATGCTGCCATCTCATCAGTATTATCCACAGTTACCTTGTATGAATTCCCTTCAATTCGAAGGATCGCATCTTTTGTATATTCTCCTCCCAGATCCAACAATACATCTACAGAGTCTCCCTTTGTGTGCACGAGGAATCTCGAATTGGGAGAAATTGACTGTAATTGCTCAAATATAGGTGGGAACCTATCTCGGTACGTGCTCTTACTCATACTATGAGCTAAGAATGGATCATTCACAACAACTAAATCATATGGATACCCTTGATTTTTCGTGAAGAAAAGGAGAAAGCCAAGCAGGAGAAAGATGTCATTCCGGTTTTCGACATCTAATAGATGCCGCTTCCACACAAGATCATGGCTTATGTCATGTCCCTGTGTCGCATTTAGGGTCGATAAATGATCAAATCCATCAAATAACACGGAGACTAGTTGACCAAAATCATCCCTAGTTCCGTGACTCTCCTTGTTATCCCTAATATTATACATCCTTTCAGCAAAACTCTTATTTTTCAAAATTCCTCTCCCAGAGATCTCTGAGAGGATGGTTCGGAGTATTCCTGGACGAATTCTTACCTTGGCAACACTTTCAACGATATTGGACATTAAATCGATGAGAGGGGAGCTATCAATTATCTGGTGATTCCCTATAAAATTGAATCTCAGGTCTGCAACATCGATTTTGAATATATTTGAGTAACGTGGATCCTCAGGTAAAGAACCTACCCAGAGAACTCTTCCACCATATGAATTGAGGACGTGTGCATAGTACTCCGTCACTGAATCTGAGCTACCTTGAATGTTGAAGACCTTACCTTCACTCAATCTAATTTCCTGATCAGTTGAGAAGAGGTAGGGATCTGTGGATAACTCACTTGCAAAGGCAAGTTCAGGGGTTTCAATGGTACTCTCGGATACGCTATTCTTGAGAAATATCTGGAGGATTTGAGACATTCCACTCTGAATAAATGCAATTTTATTCTTCTTATAATACTTTGAAGGGACGATCTGAAGACTTCTCTTGCCTTCGTTGTACGAGATGACAGAGCTATCTACTACTGCAGGGGTTAGGATACATGGAGGTTGAGTTATTAGTGCATTACACTCTTCGTACCTCCTCCAGCATATGATGGCTATGTATTTCTTCCTCTTTGCTTGATGTACAATAATATTCACTCTCCATCCTATCTGCTTTAGAGATTTACAAGTCTCGTACACATTCTCCTCAAATAACCTAGAACGTACTCCAGGCAAATCTTCCCTTTTTATTCGCATACCGAGGTAACTACCTACTCCATTATTCTCTGTTTTGTATTCCACCTCACGAATATCCGGTGCTAAGATTAAGTTATAGAACTCATAACTGCTCCCTTTAATACTGTAAACATTCACTTCGATCTCCTCCGGTAACGAACGAGATAGATTCCCCATGAGACAATCAGAATCATATATCCTAATTCAGTGTATGAAAATGACGGGACCAGATCGAGAATTGATGAGTCTTCTTTATACACAAAGGTAATTCCTACCACTTTTGCTGTCCCATTGGATGTACTTGCTACAGTGAGAACATTCTGCCCTTCAAGTCGAACGGATGTCAGAACCGATTGAAGGTGAACCTCTGTATTTGATTCTGCTACAGTAACCGTTTCTTTATTTCCATTCAAGGATATATCTGCTTTTGAGTTC
>Ga0114931_10001664_pt1 | contig 28281 bp, 26 predicted proteins | sample 2SBtaG_FD_89579 | JGI IMG/M metagenome (GOLD analysis project Ga0114931, IMG submission 89579) | Deep subsurface microbial communities from Kolumbo volcano to uncover new lineages of life (NeLLi) - 2SBTROV14_V59a metaG | ecosystem: Environmental > Aquatic > Marine > Volcanic | place: Kolumbo... | reverse complement strand
CTCCAGCCGGCGGTCCTCGGACAATCTGCTGGATGTTGCCCCCGAAACCCTGGACCAAGCCCCGGCGGCGCCAGCCAAACCAGCCAAACCAGCCACGCCAGCCGAGCCCAGCGTTCCCTTTTCGGAGCAATAACCGGCATGATCCGCTCTCTTCTTCAGCGCGCCGGATCATGACACGCTATATCTTCATCACCGGCGGCGTCGTCTCCTCCCTGGGCAAGGGACTGGCGTCGGCGGCGCTGGGCGCATTGTTGCAGGCGCGCGGCTACAAGGTGCGGCTGCGCAAACTCGACCCCTATCTCAATGTCGATCCCGGCACCATGAGCCCGATCCAGCATGGCGAGGTGTTCGTCACCGACGATGGCGCCGAGACCGACCTCGATCTGGGGCATTATGAACGCTTTACCGGCGTGCCGTCGCGGCGCTCCGACAATGTCACCTCGGGCCAGATCTACCAGAACATCATCAGCCGCGAACGCCGCGGCGATTACCTCGGCGGTACGGTTCAGGTCATTCCCCATGTCACCGACGCCATCAAGGAATTTGTGCTGGCCGAGGCCGATGACTGCGATTTCATCCTGTGCGAGATCGGCGGCACCATCGGCGATATCGAGAGCCTGCCGTTTCTCGAGGCCATCCGCCAGCTGCGCAACGATTTGGGGCGCGAGCGAACCGCCTATATCCATCTCACCCTGGTGCCCTATATCGCCTCGGCGGGTGAGCTGAAAACCAAGCCGACCCAGCATTCAGTCAAGGAGTTGCGCAGCATCGGTATTCAGCCCGACGTGCTGGTGTGCCGCTGCGAGCGGGAAATTCCCCCACCCGAACGGCGCAAGATCGCGCTGTTCTGCAATGTGCCCGAAGGCGCAGTGATCCCGGGGCTCGATGTCTCGACCATTTATGAAGTGCCGCTGTCCTACCACCGCTGCGGGTTCGACACCGAGGTGCTGCGCGCCTTTAACATTGCGGACGCACCCGAGCCGGACCTGTCGCGCTGGGATTATATTGTCGACCGCCTCAAGGCTCCCGAGGGCGAGGTGACCATCGCCATTGTCGGCAAATACACCGAGCTCAAGGATGCCTATAAATCACTGACCGAGGCGGTGGTCCACGGCGGCATCGCCAATGGCGTGCGGGTCAACATTGAATGGCATGAATCGGCCATTTTCGAGACCCCGGAAAAACTGCCGCTGCTGGAGAATGTCCACGGCATTCTGGTGCCGGGCGGTTTTGGCGGCCGGGGCGCCGAGGGCAAAATCGCCACCGTGACCTTTGCCCGCACCCGCAAGGTGCCCTATCTGGGGATCTGTTTTGGCATGCAGCTTGCGGTGGTCGAGGCGGCGCGCAATCTGGCCGGCATTGCCGGGGCGAGTTCCACCGAATTCGGCCCCTGCGACGATCCGGTGGTTGGCCTGATGTCGGAATGGGACCAGGCCGGCGAGCTTCAACGCCGCTCGGCCGATGATGATCTGGGCGGCACCATGCGACTGGGGGCCTATCCGGCGTGTCTGGTGCCGGGCAGTCGGGTTCATGAAATCTACGGCGTCACGGAGATTTCCGAGCGCCACCGTCACCGCTATGAGGTGAACATCAACTATCGCGAGCGGCTCGAAGCCGCCTGGGTGCGGTTTTCCGGCCTGTCGCCCGATGGCGCGCTGCCGGAGATTATCGAGATTGACGACCATCCCTGGTTTGTCGGCGTGCAGTTCCACCCCGAGCTCAAGTCCAAACCGTTCGATCCCCATCCCCTGTTCGCCGCCTTCATCAAGGCGGCGGTGGAGCAGTCCCGCCTGGTCTGAATCAGCCAGACGTCAAAAAAAACCATAGCTAGAAAGGAACAAGAAAATGGCGGCAATTCTCGATATAACCGGCCGGCAGATTTTTGACAGCCGCGGTAATCCAACCGTTGAGGTCGATGTGGTGCTGGACAGCGGCGCCTTTGGCCGCGCCGCGGTGCCGTCGGGGGCCTCGACCGGCGCCCATGAGGCGGTGGAGCTGCGCGATGACGACAAGAACCGCTATGGCGGCAAGGGGGTGAGCAAGGCGGTTGGTGCGGTAAACGGCGAGATTTCCGAAGCGGTTTGCGGCCTGGAAGCCGATGCCCAGCTCGGCCTTGATGCCGCCATGTGCCGGCTCGATGGCACCGAGAACAAGGGCCGTCTGGGGGCCAACGCCATTCTCGGGGTTAGCTTGGCGGTGGCCAAGGCGGCGGCCAGCGAGGCCGAACTGCCGCTTTATCGCTATGTCGGCGGCCCTTCGGCGCGGGTGCTGCCGGTGCCGATGATGAATATTCTCAACGGCGGTCAGCATGCCGACAATCCGATCGACATTCAGGAGTTCATGATCGTGCTGGTCGGCGCCGCCAATGTTGCCGAGGCGGTGCGCATCGGCTCGGAGATTTTCCACACCCTCAAGGGGCAACTGGCCGGCGCCGGATATAACACCAATGTTGGCGACGAGGGCGGCTTTGCCCCCAATCTGGCGAGCACCGACGAGGCCCTGGGCTTTATCATGAAGGCGATCGAGGCCGCCGGCTATCGGCCGGGCGAAGATGTCATGCTGGCGCTCGACCCGGCGGCCAGCGAGTTTTACAAGGGCGGCAAATATGTGCTGGCGGGCGAGGGTAAAACCCTCGATTCCTCCCAGATGATCGCCTATTACGATGATCTGGTGACCCGCTATCCGATTTTCTCGATCGAGGACGGGCTGGCCGAGGATGACTGGGACGGCTGGGCCGAAATGGCCCAGGAGATGGGCGGGCGGATCCAGATCGTCGGCGATGACATTTTTGTCACCAATCCGACACGCTTGCGCCGCGGCATCGACAACGCGGTGGCCAATTCGATTCTGATCAAGCTCAATCAGATCGGCACCCTGTCGGAAACCCTGGAGGTGGTGGAGATGGCCCATCGCGCCTCCTATACCGCTGTGGTCTCCCATCGTTCGGGCGAAACCGAGGACGCCACCATCGCCGATCTGGCGGTGGCGATCAATTGCGGCCAGATCAAGACCGGCTCGATGGCGCGCTCCGACCGCATGGCCAAATACAACCAGTTGATCCGCATCGAAGAAGACCTGGGGGACAATGCGGTCTATGCCGGGACATCGATCTTGCGCAAGAGTTAAGGGATCTTGCGCAAGAAATAAGGAAAACCGGCGAGTCGCATCCCGGCCGCCGGTCAAAAAATTGCTTGACCTGGCGGCGCTGTCGTGATTCGCTGGGGCCATGGATTTGTGGTGGGACATAAAGCGGCGCGCCCGGGAAGCGGTTTTTCCCGTGCTGGGCGCCTTGGCGCTGGCCTATTTTTCCTATCACGCGGTGCAGGGCGAACATGGCCTGCTGGCCTGGATCCGGCTGAATCAGGAACTGGGCCGGCTTGAAACCCAGGCGGCGCTGGTTGCCGCCCAGCGCGCGGCGCTCGAACACCGCGTCGCGCTGCTTGAGCCTGATGGCCTGGAGCCCGATATGCTCGATGAGCAGGTGCGCAGCAAGCTGGGCTATGTCCATCCCGATGATATGATCATTTTTGACCCGGGCGATTGATCGTCCCCGGGCAGGGCTTTTTTAGAACGGTCGCGCTGCGCGGCCGTTTTCTTTTTGCACTCAATTGGTTAGACGGGACAGGGAAAAACAGCTTTTGCGCTATATAAACCATAATTAAGTTAATTCATAAAATATTATGGAAAATCAAGGCATTTAGGGTTAATTACAACTCGAAGTCCACGCCTTAACAGGAGGTCTCCGCCATGGCCACGACAGCGCGCCTCCGGCGCAAGCCCGCGCCCCCCCAGGACTATGATGCCAGCCCCGATGAATTACGCGATTTTTTCCGCACCATGCTGCTGGTTCGCCGTTTCGAGGAAAAGGCCGGCCAGATGTATGGCATGGGGCTGATCGGCGGCTTCTGTCATCTTTATATCGGGCAGGAAGCGGTGGTGGTCGGCGTCAATGCCGCGCGGCGCGAGGGCGACACCATGATCACCAGCTATCGCGACCATGGCCATATGCTGACCGTCGGCGTCGATCCCCGGGCGGTGATGGCCGAGTTGACCGGGCGGTCCGGCGGGGTCTCCAAGGGCAAGGGCGGCTCGATGCATATGTTCAGCCCGCAAGACGGCTTTTACGGCGGCCACGGCATTGTCGGCGCGCCAGTGCCAATCGGTGCGGGGCTGGGCTTTGCCCATAAATATCGTGGCGACGGTGCGGTCAGCATTGTCTTTTACGGCGATGGCGCGGCCAACCAGGGGCAGATTTACGAAACCTTTAACATGGCCTCGTTGTGGAAACTACCGGTACTGTTCGTGATCGAGAACAATCAATACGCCATGGGTACCGCGGTTAAGCGCGCCTCGGCGCAGACCCATTTGCACCGGCGCGGTGATGGCTTCTTGATTCCCGGCCTGGCGGTTGACGGCATGAATGTTCTGGCCGTCAAGGCGGCGGCCGACGAAGCGATCGCCCATTGCCATGCCGGCAAGGGACCAATACTTTTGGAGATGAAAACCTATCGCTATCGCGGCCATTCCATGTCTGATCCGGCAAAGTATCGCTCCAAGGAGGAGGTTCAGAAAATGCGCGCCGAACACGACCCCATCGACCAGGTACGCGCCCGCCTGATTGCCGACAAAATTCTTGATGAAGACGAGTTGAAGGAAATCGACCGCGAGGTCAAAGCGGTGGTGGCCGATGCCGCCGACTTCGCCCAGAGCTGTCCGGAGCCGGATGCGGCGGAACTTTATACTGATATAACGGCGTAACGGCGACGCGGAGAAGAACCATGCCCACAGAAATTCTCATGCCGGCCCTGTCGCCGACCATGACCGAAGGCAAACTTGCCAAATGGCTGGTTGCCGAAGGAGATGCCGTAAACTCAGGCGATCCGGTGGCCGAGATTGAAACCGACAAGGCGACCATGGAAATCGAGGCGACGGAAGATGGTGTGCTTGGCCGTATTCTGGTGCCCGATGGAACCGAGGAGGTAGCGGTCAACACCCCGCTCGCCCTGTTGCTGACCGGGGACGAAACGGCGGCGGACCTCGGTGCGGCCCCCAAAACCGCGCCAGCGGCGCCGCCCCCCGTCACACCACAACCTGCTCCCCCACAGTCGGTGCCCACTGCGCCGGTCAGCGCCGAGCCGGATTACGCCGGCCAGACCGCGAGCATGACCGTACGCGAAGCGCTGCGCGATGCCATGGCCGAGGAAATGCGCCGTGACGAGGCGGTGTTCCTGATGGGTGAGGAAGTCGCCCAGTATCAGGGAGCCTATAAGGTCAGCCAGGGCCTGCTCGATGAATTCGGTGACAAGCGGGTTATCGACACCCCGATTACCGAACACGGCTTTGCCGGCCTCGGGGTTGGTGCTGCCTTTGGCGGATTGAAGCCGATTGTTGAATTCATGACCTTTAATTTCGCCATGCAGGCGATCGACCATCTGGTCAATTCGGCGGCCAAGACGCTTTACATGTCGGGCGGAAAACTGCGCTGCCCGATCGTGTTTCGTGGCCCCAACGGACCAGCAGCGCGGGTGGCGGCGCAGCATTCGCAGTGTTACGCCAGTTGGTACGCCCATATTCCTGGTCTCAAGGTGATCGCGCCCTGGTCAGCGGCCGACGCCAAGGGGCTGCTCAAGGCGGCGATCCGCGATCCCGGACCGGTGGTTTTTCTGGAAAATGAAATCATGTACGGCCAGCATTTCGATGATGTGCCGGTGGACGCGGACCATGTGCTGCCGATCGGCAAGGCCAAGGTGGTGCGCCCGGGCCGTGATGTCACCCTGATCAGCTTTTCCTTTACGGTGGGCACCGCTCTTGAAGCGGCCGATGTTCTGGCCGGCGAGGGGATCGACGCCGAGGTGATCGATCTGCGCAGCCTGCGCCCGCTTGATATCACCAGCTTGATCGCGGCGGTCCAGCGAACCAACCGGGCGGTGGTGATCGAACAGGGCTGGGCAACCTGCGGCATTAGCGCGGAAATTTCCGCGCTGTTGATGGAGCAGGCGTTTGACTATCTCGATGCGCCGGTCATCCGGGTGGCCGGGGCCGAGGCGCCGATGCCCTATGCCGCCAATCTTGAAAAACTGGCCAATGTTCAGCCCGAGGCGATCGTTGAAGCCGCTCGGGCGGTTTGCTACAAGACTTAGGAAAAGCCGCCATGTCCACAGAAATTCTCATGCCCGCCCTGTCGCCGACCATGACCGAGGGCAAGCTGGGCAAATGGCTGGTCGCCAAGGGCGATGCCGTTGCCGCCGGCGATCCGGTGGCCGAAATCGAAACCGACAAGGCGACCATGGAGGTCGAGGCCGCCGAAGACGGGGTGATCGGCGCGCTGCTGGTGGCCGAGGGCACCGAAGATGTGCCGGTTAACACCCCGATCGCGGTTCTGCTCGAAGAGGGCGAGGACGCCGCTGCCGTGCCCGCCGCAAAACCGCCAGCGGCGGCGCCCAAAGCAGCACCCAAAGCAGCACCCAAGGCAGCACCCAAGGCAGCACCCGAGGCGACGCCGGCGGTTTCTCATCCCACACCCCCATCCGCCCCGTCACTGGCCAGCCCCGCACCAGCCAGCCCACGGCTGTTCGCCAGCCCGCTGGCCCGGCGTCTGGCCGAACAGGGCGGGGTGTCGCTGGCCTCGATAAGCGGCTCGGGGCCCCATGGACGCATCGTCAAGCGCGATGTCGAGGCCGCACTTGCCGCCGGCCCGGTGACGCTCGCTACTCCCGCCGCGGTCCCGCCAGCCGCTGCCGGTTATGAGAAAGCGCCGCTTTCACTGATGCGCAAGACCATCGCCCGGCGTTTAAGCGAGTCCAAACAGACCATCCCTCATTTCTATTTAACCGTGGATGTCGAGCTTGACGCGCTTTTGGCCCTGCGCAAGGAGATGAATGCGGCCGCCGAAGACGGCAAGCTTTCGGTCAATGACTTCATCATCAAGGCGGTTGCCCTGGCGCTTAAAAAGACCCCGGATGCCAATGTGCAGTTCGCCGGCGATGTGCTCTATCGCTTCAACCAGGCCGATATTTCGGTGGCGGTGGCGATCGGCGGCGGGCTGGTCACCCCGGTGATCCGCGCCGCCGAGGACAAGAGCGTGACCCGGATTTCGCACGAAATGGCCGAGCTGGCCGAAAAGGCGCGGGCCGGCAGCCTGGCGCCCGAGGACTATAGCGGCGGCACCTTTTCAATCTCCAATCTGGGGATGTTCGGCATCAAGAATTTCCTGGCGGTGATCAACCCGCCCCAGGCCGGCATTCTGGCGGTTGGCCGGGGCGAGCCGCGCGCTGTTGTCCGTGATGGCGAACTGGCGGTGGCCACCGTGATGAGCGTGACCCTGTCATGTGATCACCGGGCGGTGGACGGGGCGGTGGGCGCGGCCTTCCTGGCCGCCTTCAAGGGCCTGATCGAGAAGCCCTTTGCGCTGGTTTTATAAAAAGGACATCCCATGGAAAACTATGACATCGCGGTGATGGGCGGCGGGCCGGGCGGCTATGTCGCGGCGATCCGGGCGGTGCAACTGGGCCTGAAAGTGGTGGTGATCGAGCGCGCAGAACTGGGCGGGATCTGCCTGAACTGGGGCTGCATTCCCACCAAGGCGCTGTTGCGCTCGGCCGAGGTTTACCATCTGATGGACCGGGCCGGCGAGTTCGGCCTGTCAGCGGATCAGCCGGCGTTCGATATTGCCAAAGTGGTCGAGCGCAGCCGCAAGGTTGCCGGGCAATTGAACGCCGGGGTCACGTTCCTGCTGAAGAAAAACAAGGTGCCGGTAATCGACGGCTTTGCCCGGCTGGCCGGGCCGGGGGTGTTGAGCATCGAAAAAGACGGCGTGCCGGCCCGCGAACTGCGCGCCAAAAACATCATTCTGGCGACCGGGGCGCGGGCGCGTGAGTTGCCCGGGCTGGAGGCCGATGGTGAGCGGGTATGGAGCTATCGCCATGCCATGACCCCCAAGACCATGCCAAAATCGCTGCTGGTGGTGGGCTCGGGGGCGATCGGTGTCGAGTTCGCCAGTTTCTATCGCACTTTGGGCGCCGAGGTAACGGTGGTCGAGGTGCTGGGCCGGGTGTTGCCGGTCGAGGACGCGGAAATTTCCGCACTGGCTCGCAAGGCGTTTGAGGCCCAGGGCATGAAAATCCTCACCAACGCCCAGGTGAAAAAGCTCGAGCGCAGGAAAAACAATGTTGCTGCCACCATCGAACAGAATGGCAAAAGCGAAAAAATCACCGTCGAGCGGGTAATCCTGGCGGTTGGCATTACCGGCAATGTCGAGGGCCTGGGGCTGGAAGAGGCGGGGGTGAAAATCGAAAAGGGCCATGTGGTGACCGATGAATGGGGCCATACCGGAGTGGCCGGACTTTATGCCATTGGTGATCTCGCCGGGCCGCCCTGGCTGGCCCACAAGGCCAGTCACGAGGGCATCGCGGCGGTCGAGAAAATCGCCGGCCTGGCCGACGCCCATCCGCTTGATACGGGCAATATTCCCGGCTGCACCTATTGCCAGCCGCAAATCGCCAGCGTCGGGCTGACCGAGGCGGCGGCCAAAGAACAGGGCTTTAAAGTGAAGGTCGGCCGTTTTCCCTATATTGGCAATGGCAAGGCGATCGCTCTGGGCGAGACCGAGGGGCTGGTCAAGACGGTGTTCGATGCCGCCAGCGGCGCCCTGCTCGGCGCCCATATGATTGGTGCCGAGGTGACCGAGCTGATCCAGGGCTATGCGGTGGCGCGCAGCCTGGAGACCACCGAGGCCGAGTTGATGCGCACCATATTCCCCCATCCCACCCTGTCGGAGACAATGCATGAATCGGTGCTGGACGCCTTTGGCCGGGCGGTTCATATTTAGCCCATGAGCACGATCGAGCCCCTCAAGAACACACCGCGCGCCCGTAAGCCGCGCTGGCTACGGGTCAAGGCGCCCGGCTCGGCCGAGTTTTCCGAAACCCGCCGCCTGATGCGCGGGCTCAGGCTGAACACCGTGTGCGAGGAGGCGGCCTGTCCCAATATCGGCGAATGCTGGGCCAAACGCCACGCCACCATCATGATTCTGGGCGATATTTGCACCCGGGCCTGCGCCTTTTGCAATATCGCCACCGGCCGGCCGCGCGCCATTGACCCGCTGGAGCCGGAAAACACCGCCGCCGCGGTGGCCGAAATGGGGCTGGCCCATGTGGTGATCACCTCGGTTGACCGCGACGATCTGCCCGATGGTGGCGCGGGCCAGTTCGTCAGGGTGATCGAGCGCATCCGCGCCTGCTCGCCGGCCACTACCATCGAGGTGCTGACCCCCGATTTTCGCCATAAGGAGGGGGCGCTGGAAGAGGTGGTCGCCGCCCGCCCCGATGTGTTCAACCACAATCTGGAAACCGTGCCCCGGCTTTATCCGGCCATTCGGCCCGGGGCGCGCTATTTCCATTCGCTCAAAATCCTCGCCCGGGTCAAGGAGCTGGACCCGGCGATGTTCACCAAATCGGGCATTATGGTCGGACTGGGCGAGGAGCGCGCCGAGGTTTGTCAGGTGATGGACGACATGCGCTCGGCGGAAATTGATTTTCTTACCATCGGGCAATATCTTCAGCCCACGCCGCGCCATGCCGAGGTTGCCCGCTATGTGCCGCCCGATGAATTTGAGGGCTATGGCAAAACCGGGCGCGCCAAGGGTTTTTTGCTGGTCGCCGCCACGCCGCTGACCCGCTCCAGCTATCATGCCGGCGATGATTTCGAACGCCTGCGCGCCGCCCGGCGGGATGAAAGTTCCTGACGCTTCATGCCAACCCACGCCGAAAAGCGCACACTGCCCTACCGCCGGGAGCAGATTTTCCAACTGGTTGCCGAGGTCGAGAAATATCCCGAATTTCTGCCCTGGTGCATCGCCTCCCGGGTATTCCGGCGCGACGGCAACGCGATCTATGCCGACCTGGTGATTGGCTTTAAGGTGTTTCGCGAGCGCTTCACCTCAAAGGCGGTGTTGAGCGCGCCCGAGCGCATCGACATCACCTATCTGAAGGGGCCGCTTAAATATCTCAACAATCACTGGTGTTTCATCGCCAATGACGATGGATCATGCACCATCGATTTCTTTATCGATTTCGAGTTCCGCAACCGGTTCTTTCAAAAGCTGGTCGGCGCTTTGTTCAATGAAGCGGTCAGCCGCATGGTCGATGCCTTCGAGGCCCGCGCCCATGCGCTTTATGGCGAGCCTCCCGGTCAGGAAGCCGACTGAACCACGTCAAGCAGCAGCGCCAGCGCGCTGTCAAGCGCGGCCAGTCGCACCGCGCCGCGCCCCTGATCGCCATAGCGGTGAACCTCATGGCGCACCGCTTCGCCGCGCCGCACTGCCGCCATGTGCACCAGGCCGACCGGCTTGCCGCCGCCGCCCCCGGGGCCGGCAATGCCGGTGATCGCCAGCGCGACACCGGCCCCCGACCAGGCCAGCGCCCCTTCGGCCATGGCCCGCGCCACCGCTTCGCTCACCGCGCCCTGGCTGTCGATCTGGGCGGCGTCGACCCCGAGCAATTCGACCTTGGCGCGGTTGGAATAGGTGACATAGCCGCGCTCGAACACCGCCGAGGCGCCGGGAATTTCGGTCAGACAGGCGGCGAGCAGGCCGCCGGTGCAGGATTCGGCGGTGGCGATGGTCAGCCGGGCGGCGCGGGCGCCATCAAGCACCTGCCGGGCCAGGCTCAAGGCATCGGGTAGGAACATCGCGCTCTCCTCAGGCTGGCAGACGGATGGTAGCGATGGCTTGGGCGGCAATACCTTCGCCGCGCCCGGTAAAGCCGAGTTTTTCGCTGGTCGTCGCCTTGATGCTGACCCGGCCGGCGTCCAGCGACAACAAGCCGGCCAGCGCTGCGACCATGGCGGCGCGATGGGGGCCGATCTTCGGGCGCTCGCAAATAAGAGTGACATCGACATGGGCGATCAGGCCGCCGCGCTCGGTTATGAGACCGGCGGCATGGCGCGCAAACACCGCCGAGGCGGCGCCGCGCCACCTCGGATCATCGGGGGGAAAGTGCTCGCCAATGTCGCCGGCCCCCAGTGCGCCCAACAGGGCGTCGGTCAGGGCGTGGAGGCCAACGTCGGCGTCGGAATGACCGGCCAGCCCGTGCGTGTGGGAGATCGCCACCCCGCACAGCATGACATGATCGCCGGCGCCAAAACGGTGCACGTCAAACCCCAGCCCGGTGCGGATATCATCGCAGCGGGCGAGCAGGATACGCCGGGCGCGGGCCAGATCATCGGGCGTGGTCAGCTTGAAATTATCCTCCTCGCCGGCGACCAGCGCCACCGTCTTGCCGGTGGCCTCCAGCACCGCGGCGTCATCGGTCAACCCTGGCCCTGCGGCCTGGTGAGCGGCGAGAATGGCCTTGAATTCAAAGCCTTGCGGGGTCTGGGCGCGATAAAGCCCAGTCCGCGCCACGGTCCCGGTCACCTTGCCGTCCTGGCCGCGTTTGATGGTGTCGGCCACGGGGAGGGCGGGGATCGCCCCCGGCGCGCCGGTCAGGGCACCCAGCACCCGGTCGATCAGCGCCGGCGAGGGCAGGCGAGCGGCATCGTGGATCAGGATATGCTCGGGCGGAGATGCGGCCAGGCTTTCCAGCCCCAGCCGCACCGAGGATTGGCGTTCGGCGCCGCCGACCGCCGGGGCCAGCACATCGAGACCGGCCACCGCCGCCTCGTAAGCCGCCCGGTCGTCGGGATGGATCACCACCCGCACCGCGTCGATGCGGGGGTGATCGGTGAAGATGCGCACGACATGGCGCAACACCGGCGCGCCAGCCAGTGGCAAAAACTGCTTGGCGGTCTGCCCGCCCATCCGCTGCCCGCGGCCGGCGGCGGCAATCAGCGCCACTGTTTTCATCTCGCCCCCATGGAGCCGTTGACTATCTGCCCACACTCTAGGCTGATGGCTCGCCCCGGCGCAAAGTGAAAGTTATTCAGGGCCGCTTATAGCGCGAAATGACGGATTCGAACCGGGCGGTCAATGCATCGCACAGCTCGCGTATGGGCGGCTCGATATCCGGCGGCGGGTTTTTGCGGATCGAACTTGCAAAAACCTTGCGGGAGACAAAGTCGGAATAATCAAGGCCGAGAAAGTCGAACAGCCGGGCAAATTCCGCGTCCGGTTCGGCCACCAGTGTTTCATAGCGCACCACCGTTACCATTTTGTCATGGTCGAAACCCTGCTCGAAGAACAGGATATTGCGGAAATACCAAAACAGCGCCACTGCGGAGGCGTCATTGATCCCGGGGTGATGGAGCCGTGAAATCAAAGCATGGGTGTCGTCAGACATGCCGCGACCCCGCCATCCCGCACTGTTGCGGTCGGTGATGATGCGTGCGATCCGGTCCGGGCAGCCGCGCCAGCTTCGCAGGTGGGAATTGACCATGTCATCGTAATTGCGCAGCATCCAGATTGCCCTGGCCGGCGCAAAATCGGTTATCAGCGCCCGCATGTCCTGGAGTTCGCACAGCGCCTTGAGCACGACAGTGGGCGCCGGCGAGTTGTTCACAAGCCGGTGAAGCACCTCGGGAGAGCGAAGCTCATAGGCGTCGAATGCAGCGTCATCGGTTTCGTGATAGACGTCGGTCTGGACGCTGCGCTCCAACACGTCCATCAGCATATTGGTTCCCGACCGCTGGATACCGCCGACGAAGACAACCTGCTTGCCTGCGGGGCGGCGCAAGCTCTGCATCGCGCGCTTGGAGATGAGCAACGCACGCCGGGATGCCCGCTGTAAAATACGCTGTAAAAAGCTCGACATTGATATGATCAAACCGTCCGGAAGTGCAAAACGAGAGAAAGATATCCGTCATTTTCTAATTATGAATTAACAAAATCTCAAAGGGATGTCAGTTTACTGACCTCTTTCGCCGTCAGATCACAAGTGCCATGGATTGCAAAGTTTCGATTATCATTCCTTCCGCCGGACAGAAACACCGCCGGGAATCCCTGTTCAGGGCGATTGACTCGATCCTGACCCAAAGGGGCGTCAAGGCGGTGCCGATTGTTGTTCTGAATGGGGAAAACATCGATCCTGAAATCGCCGAGACCCTGAAAAGCCGCCCCGATATCATTCTGGAGCATCAGGCGGAGGCAAGCCTTCCCCGGGCGATCTGCGCGAAAATAAAGCGGCGGTGGCTCCACAGCCTGCATATGATTTCCGAACATTATCGGGGGCAGGGGGAATATCAAAAAGCCTGGCGCTTCCATTTACGCAGTCTGCTGGCGCCGCAAGGGATGAAATTTCTGCCCTACAGCTATCACCTTGCTGGGCGTTAGGCACCGTTAAATATCTGTCCACACTCTGGGCTTATGGTTCGATCCGGTGCTAAAGTGAGAATTGTGAAATGCGAGGAAGGGCAGGATATGCGTGTCATTTTCCATATCGGCATGCCGAAAACCGCGACGACGTTTTTGCAGGATCGTCTGTTCGCCACCCATCCGCAGATTCGCAATCTTGGCATGCCGGCGCGCGAGTTTGACCAGAAACGCTGCATCCGCTCGGTTCTGGAAGCCGAGCGGTCTACTTTTAACGCCAATCTCGACTGGCTGCGCAACCAGGTCGTGCCGCAAGACGGGCAGACTCTGGCCGTGCTTTCGGAAGAACGCTTCTGTCTGGGACCGCACTGGCCCGGCAATCCTGACCTGTTCGCTTCAAACCCGAACGACCGTGAGGAAATCGCCGACCGTCTCCATCAGATCGCGCCCGACGCCCATATCCTCATTACCGTGCGCGACCAGCTTTCGCTGATCGAGAGCTTCTATCTGCAACAGCGCAAGGTGAGCCTTTACAACAAGGCATTCGAGCCCTGGCTTGAGGAGTGCTGGGACAATCTTTATGTCCTCTCCCCGTTTCACGCCTTTTGCTATGACCGGCTGACGGCGATCTATGCCGAGCGGTTTGGGCGCGAGCGGCTGCATGTTCTGGATTTTCGCACATTTGTTCAGGACCGCGAGGCTTTCGCGGCTCAATTGGCGGCCGTCCTTGGGCTCGACAAAGCGGCGCTCGGCGCGCAGCTTAATGAGACCACCCGCATCAATGCGCGGGCGCATGGCGGGACGCTCGCCCTGGACCATGCCTTGCGGAAATTTCGCTCCCTCGACGTCATGGCGGGCTTTGTGCCCGGCTTCGTTAAACGCCCGCTAAAGGCCCTTCTTGCTCGCACCGGGCGCACGCAAAGGGCCGACTATCCGCCAGCCTGGCGCAAACGCCTGGAGGAATTCTACCAAGAGGGCAATGCTGTTTTCGAGCGGGAATACGGGATCCGTTTTTAACATTATAGCGGATAATCTCAGATATGAGGCACAAGGAGACATTAAAGTCATCCAGCGGATTAGGGCGTTAAATATTTAAGTTTATGGTTTGATCCAGTGCATAATAAAAATTGTAAACGCAAGGGAGGAGAGACATGATCTTACAGAAAGACGCGTATGAGTAGCGAAACGTCTTGCGCAGCACCGTGTGAAAAAGTCACAACGATAATACCGACGATGGCTGAAGAATCGCGGGCGGATTTGCTGTGGCGCGCAATAGAAAACGCTCTTGCCCAGGACGGCGTCGAATCCGAAGTGGTCATCGTCGTAAATGGAAAGCGATTTGACCCGGAACTGTTCGCACAGCTCAAGTCAGACAAGCGATTGATCGTTTCATATCTTGAAGAAGGAAATGTTTCTCTCGCAAGATATCATGGGGTTAAACAGAGCGCCGGGACATATTTTGGCTTTCTGGATGACGATGATGAATATCTTCCAAATGCGCTCTCAGTAAGAGTTGCTGAAATGCAGCGTAACCCGAATGCCGATGTCGTTGTAACCAACGGCTACATTCATTATGACGTTGACGAACCCCTGGTTGATGATGCGTTTACGAAAACCATCCAGGATGATTCACTCTTGAGTTTTCTGGAAAAAAACTGGTTTGCCTCTCCCGCCTCGCTGTTCAGAACAAAGAGCGTCCCTGCCGATATATTTGAAATTCGCCTGAAGTACTTTGAGTGGTCTTATCTTTTCTTTAAATTATACCTGCTCAACAAGAAAATTACATTTACCAGATCTCTGACCTACAGGATATATAAAGACAATCCGCTTTCAGTATCAAAAAGTCTCGACTATGCCCTTGCGTATCCTGAATTCCTGCTGGATTTATATGCGCTGCCCTTGCCCGAAAGGGTGCGAAAAAGAATAAGGCGCAAATATCAAACAGCACTGAATGTTATCTCAAATCTCCATCTTCGTGAGGGAGACATCAAGGCAGCATTCAGATATCATGTAAAATGCCTGATGAACGGGGGCTGGCGCTTTCTCCCCTATACAAGAAAAATACTCGCGAACTTGATTGGAAGGTGAGGGGATGCTTGATTTTTTCAGGTGCGGCACAGTTTTTCCCGGATTTTCGCTACAAAGTCGCGTTCCACCGCCGCCTGGCTGCCGAACAGCCGCCACAGTAGCATTAGCGTCAGGCCATAGGTCAGCGCGCCCAGCGCCACCTTGGCGCCCAGCAGGGCGATGAGCGGCAGGGCGAGAAAGGGCGAGACCATGATCAGCACGCCGGCCATGACACCGGCGGCGATCAGAGGGCGCGCCAGAGCGCGGGCGATCTCGCCCCAGCGCAGCGGGCTGACCCTGATCGCGGCGGCGAACAGCAGGATGAAGGAAATGCTGCTGCCGGCGATCGAGCCGCCGACCACCCCCATCAGGCCAAAAAGACGATAGCCGATATAAAGGCAGATCAGCAGCGCCAGCGCGCGCACCTAGTCGATAATCGCCAGCAGGCGGACATGGCCCAGCACCACCACGATATTGCCGGCCAGGGCGTGCAGGGCGAACAACACCGAGCCCACCGGCAGCCATTGCAACAGCGGTGTTGCCGCCAGCCATTTGTTCCCCAGCAAAAGCGGCACGATTTCCGTGGCGACGCAAGACAGGCCAATCCCCGCCGGCACCATGAGCAGCGCCAGCCCGCCCAGCGCCTTGGTGAAAGCGGCGTTCAGGCGCTCGGGCTGTTTTTGCAATTTGGCGAAACCGGGGGTGAAGGCCCGCGATACCGGCTGGACGATTTCCCTGGCCGGGGTGCTGGCGATATCCTTGGCGACCGAATAATAGCCCAGACCACTGGAGGCGAATAATTTACCGACGATAAACTGGTCGCCCTGGGTAAAAATATAATTGGCCAGCCCGCGCACCAGCATCCATTGCGAAAAGGACCAGATCTCGCCCACCACCGCGAGCGAAAAGCGCGGCCGATAGGACGACATGACATAGCTGAGTGCGACCGCGACAATCTGGTTGAACAAGCTGCCCAGCACCAGCGCCCAATAGCTGCGCAAAACCCAGGCCAGGCTGATGGTAACCACAAAACCGCCGATCTTGATCACGACGTTGAACCAGAAGTCCTTGTGAAACAGCAGATGTTTGCGAAAATCGATAACCCCGATATTTCCCCAGCCACGAATCGCCATCCCCAGCGCCACCACCAGAACGATTGAGGTTACCCGGGGCTCGTTGTAAACGCCCGCGATCAGCGGCGCGCAAAGGGCGAGCACCAGGGCAAGGCCGCTCATCTGGATAAGCTGGACTGTCCAGGTGGTGTCATAGTGGCGCCGGTCGGCGTCGGGGTTGCGCGGCAGGCCGATGGTGAGGCCGAAATCCAGCAGTTGCTGCAACAGGCCGACAAAAACCATCGCCATCGCCACCAGGCCGAAATCTTCCGGCATCAAGAGGCGCGCCAGAATCGCCGTGCTGATCAGCCCGATGACGCGCATGAACCAACGCATGGCGAGCATCCACACCGCGCCGCCCATCAATTTTCCCGCCAGCGGTTTTTCCGGTGTCATTCTGCTTGAGACCTGTCTTGATTCCCGATTGCGCCCGCGCCGCGCGCAGCATACACACTCTTGAAGCAATTCCTTAGTTCTTCGTTACCACGCTGCGTGATAGCCGAAAATTCGACTTTCCCTTTTGACTTGCCTTTTGGTTGGGCTTTCCGTAATTTGCCTAACAAATAGGCAAAAGTGAGATTGCACAACAAATGGCCATTCACATTGGGCCGGTGACCATTGAAGACCCGGTTTTTCTGGCCCCCATGTCGGGGGTGACCGATCTGCCGTTTCGCAAACGGGTCAAGGGGTTTGGGGCGGGGCTGGTGGTCTCGGAAATGATCGCCAGCCAGGCGATGATTCACGCCTCGCGCCGCTCGCTCAAAATGGCCAGTTGCTGCACCGAAGAATTTCCCATGGCGGTGCAGATTTCCGGCTGCGAGCCCGGCCCGATGGCCGAAGCCGCCCGGCTCAACCAGGACCGGGGCGCGGCGATTATCGACATCAACATGGGCTGTCCGGCAAAAAAAGTGGTCAATGGCTATTCCGGCTCGGCGCTGATGCGCGATCTGAAAAAGGCGGCCAGCCTGATCGAGGCGACGGTGGCGGCGACCTCGCTGCCGGTAACCTTGAAAATGCGCACCGGCTGGGATGAGGAAAGCCGCAATGCGCCCGAGCTCGCCCGCATCGCCGAGGCCGCCGGGGTGCGGCTCATCACCGTGCATGGCCGCACCCGCAACCAGATGTATCGCGGCCGCGCCGACTGGGATTTTGTTCGCCAGGTGGTCGAGACGGTGTCCATTCCGGTGATTGTCAATGGCGACATTACCGGTTTTGATGAAACGGATGAGGCGCTGGCGCGCTCTGGCGCCCAGGGGGTGATGATCGGGCGCGGGGCCTATGGCCGGCCCTGGCTGCTGTCGCGGATTATCACCTGGCTGCGCACAGGCGAGCGCCCGTCCGAGCCGTCGCTGGCGGCGCAATATGCCACCGTGCGCGGCCATTACGAGGACATGCTGAACCATTATGGCCCTGAACTGGGGGTGCGCATCGCGCGCAAGCATCTGAGCTGGTATACCCGGGGGCTGCCGCGCTCCAATGAATTTCGCGATCGCATCAACCGCATGAGTGACGCCGCGGCGGTGATCGAGGCCCTGCGCGGCTTTTATCTGCCGCTGATCGACCGGGCCGCCGCCTGATGAGCAGCATCGTGCGGGGAAAACAGCGCGGGGCCGAGCAGACCGGCCTGCCGTTTTGCCTCGATGCGATATTAAACGCCTTGCCCGATCCCCTGATGGTGATTGACGAGCAGGATCATATCCGTTTCGCCAACAGCGCCGCCGAACAGTTTTTCGCCGCCGGCGCCGCGGTGCTGGCGCGCGAGGGGCTGGCCGCCATGGCGCCCTTCGACAGCCCGCTGTTCGCCCTGATCGACCAGGTGCGCCAGCGCGGCCAGACGGTGGCGGAATATGGCGTCGGCCTGGAAAGTCCGCGCATGGGCAGCCATATCGCCGATATCCAGGTCGCCCGGTTTCCCGAAGCGCCGGGCTTTTTGCTCATTTCGCTGCGTCGCCAGAGCATGGCGCAAAAGATTGAACATCAGTTGTTGCATCGCGGCGCCGCCCGCTCGGTAAGCGGCATGGCCGCCGTGCTCGCCCATGAAATCAAGAACCCGCTGTCGGGCATCAAGGGGGCGGCCCAATTGATTGCCCAGACGGTCGAGCCGGCCGAGCGGCCGCTGACCACCCTCATTTGCGATGAGGCCGACCGCATCTGCGCCCTGGTTGACCGCATGGAGGTGTTCAACGACCAGCTGGCGACGCGCGGACCAGTGAATATTCACGAGGTTCTGGACCATGTTCGCCGCCTGGCCGAGGCCGGTTTTGCCCGCGCCCATAGCTTTTCCGAACAATACGATCCCTCCTTGCCCGACGTACCGGGGGCGCGTGATGCGCTGGTCCAGGTTTTTCTCAATCTGGTGAAAAATGCTGCCGAGGCGGCACCGGAGGGCGAGATTATCCTGACCACCGCCTATCGTCATGGCGTCAAGCTGAGCATTCCGGGGACCGCCGAGAGGTTTGATCTGCCGCTTGAGATCTGCGTGATCGACCATGGCCCCGGGGTGGTGGAGGATTTGCGCGATCATCTGTTTGATCCCTTCGTGACCACCCGGCCCGAGGGCACCGGCCTGGGTCTGGCGCTGGTCGCCAAGATCATCAGCGATCACGGCGGCATTGTCGAATGCGACAGCGTGCCGGGGCGCACGGTGTTTCGGGTGCTGCTGCCGGCCTGGAAGGCGGAGGAGGGGACATGAGTACGCCGGGCACAATCCTGATTGCCGATGACGACCGCAGCATCCGCACGGTGCTGAACCATGCGCTGGGTCGGCTGGGCTATGATGTGCGCGTCACCGGCAATGCGGCAAGCCTGTGGAACTGGGTGGCGGCGGGCGAGGGCGATCTGGTGATCACCGATGTGGTGATGCCGGATGAAAATGGCCTTGATCTGCTGGCCCGCATCCGCCGCCGGCGCGACGATCTACCGGTCATCGTCATGAGCGCGCAGAACACCCTGCTGACCGCGGTCAAGGCCACCGAACGCGGGGCCTATGATTATCTCGCCAAGCCGTTCGATCTTGACGAGTTGACCAATGTCGTCAAGCGCGCGCTCAATCGTCCCCGGGAGGCCACCGCGCCGGCCTTGTCGCCGGAGGATGCCGAGGCCCTGCCGCTGATTGGCCGCTCGCCGGCGATGCAGGAAATTTACCGGGTGCTGGCCCGCCTCATGCGCACCGATCTGACGGTCATGCTGTCGGGGGAATCGGGCACCGGCAAGGAACTGGTCGCCCGCGCCCTGCATGATCTGGGCAAACGCCGCGCCGGGCCGTTTGTCGCCATCAATATAGCCGCGGTGCCGCGCGAATTGATCGAAAGCGAGCTGTTCGGCCATGAAAAGGGCGCCTTTACCGGCGCCAATATGCGCCAGACCGGCCGCTTCGAACAGGCCCAGGGCGGCACATTGTTTCTCGATGAAATCGGTGACATGCCGCTTGATGCCCAGACCCGGCTGCTGCGGGTGCTTCAGGAGGGCGAATATACCACCGTCGGCGGCACCACGCCGCTGCGCACCGATGTGCGGATTGTCGCCGCCACCAACCGGGACCTGCGCCAGTTGATCCCCCAGGGCCTGTTTCGTGAAGATCTGTTTTACCGCCTTAATGTGGTCCCCCTGCGCCTGCCTCCCTTGCGCGAACGCGTCGAGGACATTCCCGATCTGGTGCATCATTTCCTGCGTCTGGCGGAACACGACGGCCTGCCGCAAAAATCCTTTGACGGCGCGGCGCTTGAAAAGCTCAAGACCAGTCCCTGGCCGGGCAATGTGCGCGAGCTGGAAAATCTGGTGCGCCGGATCGCCGCGCTCTATGCCGATGAAGTGATCGGCGAAGAGATTGTGCTTGCCGAGCTAAGCGAAGCCCGCGAACCCTTCGAGCGCACCCCGCCCGACGACGGCGAAAGCCTGGGCGAAGCGGTGGAGCGCCAGTTAAGCCGTTATTTCGCCGCCCATGAGAACGAATTGCCGCCACCCGGCCTTTATGACCGCGTGCTGCGCGAAATCGAGCGCCCGCTGCTGTCGATCTGCCTGGCGGCGACCCGCGGCAACCAGGTGCGCGCCGCCGAGCTTTTGGGACTGAACCGCAATACCCTGCGCAAGAAATTGCGTGATCTCAACCTGCCGGTCACCCGCCCGCTCAAGAAGTGATGCATTTGTGCAACTGTGTGATAGAATAGCTTGATTTTGACGATTGCGGGCAAGTGTAGCAAACGTGGCGACCAGACCTTTTTATGTGCGGCTCAAGCTGTGGGCGCGCCGCGTCGGGCTTAGCGCCAAGCTTGCTATCGGGCTGACGCTGGCGGCGATTATTGCCGGCGCGGCGACCTATTCTGCATTTTCCAACTCAGATGTGACCACCAACATCAAGCTGGTGCGCACCCTGCTGCTGGTCGATCTGGTGCTGCTGCTCTCGCTCGCCGCCCTGATCGCGCGCCGGCTGGCGGCGCTGTGGGCGGCGCGCCGTTCCGGGCTCGCCGGTTCGCGCCTGCATGGCCGGCTGGTCGCCATGTTCAGCATTATCGCCATCGTGCCGCCGATCATTCTGGCGGTGTTTTCGGCGCTGTTTTTCGAACTCGGCCTGGAGACCTGGTTCTCCGACCGGGTGCGCACCGCCCTCGACAATGCCCTGCAGGTGGCCGAGGCCTATGCCGAGGAGCATAAAAAGACCATCGAGGCGGATATTCTGGCCATGGCCAGCGACCTTAACCAGCAGGCCCCGGTGCTGAGCGAAAACGTCAAGATGCTGGCGCGCGAGGTGTCGGCCCAGGCGGCGTTGCGCTCGCTGTCGGAAGCCATCGTGTTCGATGGCGAGGGGCGCACCTTCGCCCACGCCAATCTTTCGGTTGGTCTGGGCATCGACCGGCTGCCGAAAAGCGCCATCGAGCGGGCCAATGCCGGGGCGGTGGTGATCCTGACCAGCAAGAACGCCGACCAGGTGCGCGCCCTGATCCGCCTCGACCGGTATTTTGACACCTATCTTTATGTCAGCCGCTTTGTCGATCCCCTGGTTCTGGGCCATGTCGCCCGCACCCGGGAATCGATTTCGGAATATCGCCAGCTCGAAGCCGAGCGCTCGCGCTATCAGACCACCTTCAATATTATTTTCATCGTGCTGGCGCTGCTTGTGCTGCTGTCGGCGGTATGGACCGGGCTGTGGCTCGCCAACCGGCTGGTGGCGCCAATCTCGCGCATGGTCACGGCGGTTGGCCGGGTGCGCGAGGGCGATCTGTCCGCCCGCGTGCCCGAAGGGCCGGTGGTTGACGAGATCGATATTTTAAGCCGAGCCTTCAACCGCATGACCGCCCAGCTTGAAAGCCAGCGCCATGACCTGGTCAACGCCAATGAGCAGCTCGACGAACGCCGCCGCTTTACCGAAACCGTGCTCGCCGGGGTGACCGCCGGGGTTATCGGACTTGATGCGGGCGGAGTGATCACCCTGCCGAACCGCTCGGCCCAGGTCATGCTGGGGATGAACGCCGAAAAAGTCATTGGTCAACCGCTGGCCACCCAAGTGCCGGAAATGGCGGCCCTGCTCGAAGAGGCTCTGCACCGCCCCGATAAACTGGCGCAAAGCCATCTCAGCATCACCCGCGAGGGGCGGATGCGCAATCTTCTGGTGCGGGTGTCGGCTGAATTCGTTGAAGGCAAAATTCGCGGCTATGTCGTCACCTTCGATGATATCACCAAACTGGTGGCCGCCCAGCGCACCGCCGCCTGGGCCGATGTCGCGCGGCGCATCGCCCATGAAATCAAGAACCCGCTGACCCCGATCCAGCTTTCCGCCGAACGGCTCAAGCGCAAATATGGCCGCGAGATTCACTCCGACCCGACGGTGTTTTCACAATGTACCGACACCATCGTGCGCCATGTCGGCGACATTCGCCATATGGTCGATGAATTCTCAGCCTTTGCGCGTATGCCGGCGCCGGTTTTCAAGCCCGAAGACTTGGGGACCCTGGTGCGTGAAGCGGTGTTTTTGCAGGAAGTGGCCCATCCCGACATCCACTTTGTCATTGAGGCTCCCGAGACCCCGGTCTGTCTGTCATGCGACGGCCGGCAGATTTCCCAGGCCCTGACCAATGTGTTGAAAAACGCCGTGGAATCGATTGCCGGCCGCAGCGCGCCGGCGACCGGTAAATTGCCTCCCGGCGTGGTGCGGGTCACCATCGAGATCGCGGGACATGAGATCTGGGTGCGGGTGTGCGACAATGGCCAGGGTCTGCCGGAAGAACAGCGGGACCGCCTGACCGAGCCCTATGTCACCACCCGGGTTAAGGGCACCGGCCTGGGGCTGGCCATCGTGCACAAGATCATGGAGGATCACGGCGGCGAGCTGGTGCTGGAACAGCGTGATGAAGGCGGCGCCTGTGTCAGCCTGGGCTTTGTTGGCGAGGCCCCGGCGGCGCGCACCGGGGGGCGCCGGCAGCAGGAACAGACAAGCAAAACGGTAGCGAGCCATGGCGAGTGATATTCTGATTGTCGATGATGAAGCCGATATCCGCGAGATGATCTCGGGTATTTTGAGCGATGAAGGCTATGAAGCCCGGACCGCCTGCGACAGCGACCAGACGCTGGCCGAAATCGAGGCCCGCCGGCCCACCCTGGTTATCCTCGATATCTGGCTTCAGGGCAGCCGGCTGGATGGGCTGGAGTTGCTCGACATTCTCACCAACGAGCACCCCGAGTTGCCGGTGATCATCATCAGCGGCCATGGCAATATCGAAACCGCGGTGTCGGCGATCAAGCGCGGCGCCTATAATTTCATCGAAAAACCCTTTGAGACCGACCATCTTTTGCATCTCATCGCCCGGGCGACGGAAACCATTCGGCTGCGCCGCGAAAACGAGGAGCTCAAGGAGCTGACCCTGCAAGACCGGGAGATTATCGGGCGCTCGGCGGCGATCCAGGCGGTGCGCCAGATGATCGACAAGGTATCGGCGACCAACAGCCGGGTGCTGATCACCGGGGCGGCCGGTGCGGGCAAGGAGGTGGTGGCGCGACGGCTTCACGCCCGCTCGCAACGCGCCAATGCGCCCTTTGTGGTGGTCAATGCCGCGAATATGGCGCCTGAACGGCTGGAAATCGAGCTGTTCGGCGAGGAGCACGGCCCGGTGGGCACGGCGGGCGGGCGCAAGATCGGCCTGTTTGAACAGGCCCATGGCGGCACATTGTTTATCGATGAGGTGGCCGATATGCCGCCCCAGACCCAGTCGAAAATCCTGCGGGTGCTGGTCGATCAGACCTTTGAGCGGGTGGGCGGCCACACCAAGGTCAAGGTCGATGTGCGGGTGGTCAGCGCCACCAGCCGTGATTTGCGCCGGGAAATCGAGCAGGGGCGGTTCCGCGAAGATCTTTACCACCGTCTCAATGTGGTACCGATCCGGGTGCCCTCGCTGTCCGAGCGGCGCGAGGATATTCCCCTGCTGGTCGATTATTTCCTGTCCCGGGTGGCCGCCACCACTGGCCTGCCACGCTGCGCCATCGGCGAGGATGTGCTGGCCGCGCTGTCGTCCTATGAATGGCCCGGCAATGTTCGTCAATTGCGCAATATCGTGGAGCGCCTGCTTATTCTCGCTGGCGATGACGCGGGCGGCGAAATCACCGCCGATCTGCTGCCGGCGGAATTTGACCTGCCGTCTGCGACCGAGTTGAAAACCCCGGAAGGGGACGCCATCATGGAGGCGCCGCTGCGCGAGGCGCGCGAGGCCTTCGAGCGGGAATATCTGCGCACCCAGGTGGTTCGCTTTGGCGGCAATATCTCGCGCACCGCCGCTTTCATCGGCATGGAGCGCTCGGCGCTGCATCGCAAGCTCAAGAGCCTGGGGCTGACAGTGGGCGAGCGCCAGAAAAAGAACGACAGTTGAAACGGGAAGAGACGCCATGAAGGTTATTGTGTGCGGCGCCGGGCAGGTCGGCCATCATATCGCCAAGCATCTGGCGGGTGAGAACAATGATGTGACGGTGATCGACCGCTCGGCCGAACTGGTGCGCAAGCTGGGCGATTCTCTCGACGTCAAGGCGATTATCGGCCACGGCTCACACCCGGATGTGCTTGAACAGGCCGGAGTTGGCGAGGCTGACATGCTGATCGCGGTGACCTTTTACGACGAGGTCAATATGGTCGCTTGTCAGGTCGCCCATTCGCTGTTCAATGTGCCGACCAAGATTGCGCGGATTCGCACCCAGAGCTACCTGGAGCCGATCTGGCGCGATCTGTTCAGCCGCCATCACATGCCGATCGATGTGATCATCTCGCCGGAATATGAAGTCGCCAAGGCGGCGCTGCGCCGGCTCGAGGTGCCCGGGACCTTTGATGTCATCCCGCTGGCCGACGACCTGGTCCGGGTCGCCGGGGTGCATATCACCGACCAATGCCCGATCATCGATACGCCGCTCACCCAGCTTACCGAGCTGTTTCCCGACCTCAATATCGTGGTGTGCGGCATTATCCGGGGCGATCGCATGATCGTGCCAGGCGGCACCGACAGCATTCTGGTCGGCGACAATGTTTATTTCGTGACCGACAAGGATCATCTGGAACGCTCGCTTTCGGTGTTTGGCCATGAGGAGCCCGAAGCGCGCCGGGTGGTGATCGTCGGTGGCGGCAATGTCGGACTGTTTCTCGCCCGCGACCTCGAGGCCTCCCACCCCAATGTCAATGTGCGGCTGATCGAGGCCGACAAGGCGCGCGCCGAAACCGTCGCCGATCAGCTCGAGAGGGCGATCGTGATCAATGGCGACGCGCTGGACAGCGAGATTCTGCGTGAGGCCAGCGTTAACGAGGCCGAGACCATTGTTGCCCTGGCCAATGATGATGAAGTGAATATCCTGTCCTCCCTGCTGGCCAAGCGGGAAGGCTGCCCGCGGGCGATCACCCTGGTCAATAATTCCGCCTACAAGTCGTTGATCGACACCCTGGGCATTGATGTTTTTATCGACCCGCGCGAGACCACGGTGTCGACCATTCTCCAGCATGTTCGGCGCGGCCGCATCCGCGGGCTGCATTCGCTGGCCGATGGCCGGGCCGAAGTGATCGACGCCGAGGCGCTGGAAACCTCGAGCCTGGTGGGCGTGCCGCTGCGTGAGTTGCGCCTGCCCGATGGCATGATTATCGGCGCCATTGTGCGCCAGGGCGAGGTGATTATTCCCCGCGGCGACACCGTGGTCAAAGTCGATGACCGGGTGATCATCTTCGCCCTGGCCGAAATGATCAAAAAGGTCGAACAGCTGTTCTCCGTCCGGCTGTCGTTTTTTTGAATTTTGAAAAGTTCACGGTTGCGATTAGGAATGTTTCGCCCCATCTTGTAAGGCGTTGGCTTCATGATTAGCGGAACGCGCCGCTAAAAAAAGAAAAAGGATAAGAGATGCCGTCAGAACGGACCCAGAATGTTCAGGATGTTTTTCTCAACTATGTGCGCAAAAACAAAACGCCGGTCACGGTGTTTCTGGTCAATGGCGTCAAGCTGCAAGGGGTGATCACCTGGTTTGACAATTTTTGCGTTCTGCTGCGCCGCGACGGTCATGTGCAGCTGGTCTATAAACATGCGATTTCAACCGTGATGCCGGCCGGGGTCATCCAATTGTTCGAGCCCAAGAGCGAAGGGGCCGAAAACGACTGATCCCAGATCTGCCCGCAAAGCCGGCGATGGCGCCCGCACCGGCGCGGCCCGTACGGGCGCGCGGGCGCTGGTGCTGCACCCTTTTCTCAAGACCCGGGCGCGGCGCGCCGACGTGGAGGCGTCCGCTGTCCGCCATCCCGACGCCCGGGTCGCCGAAGCCCGCGGCTTGGCCGAGGCGATTGCGCTTGACGTTGTTCAGGCGCGGGCGATCGGGCTTGCCGCCATCCGGCCGGCCACCTGTTTCGGCCCCGGCAAGGTCGAGGAAATCGCCGGGCTGGTCAGCGCCGCCGACATCGAACTGGTGATCGTCGACAGCCAGCTTTCGCCGGTGCAGCAGCGCAATCTGGAAAAAGCCTGGCGCTGCAAGGTGATCGACCGCACCGGCCTGATTCTGGAAATTTTTGGTGAACGGGCGCGCACCCGCGAAGGCGTGTTGCAGGTCGAGTTGGCTCATCTGAGCTATCAGAAAAGCCGGCTGGTGCGCTCGTGGACCCATCTCGAGCGCCAGCGCGGCGGGCTGGGCTTTGTCGGCGGGCCGGGCGAAACCCAGATTGAGGCCGATCGGCGGATGCTGGCCGAGCGGATCACCAAAATTCGTCGCGAGCTTGAGCGGGTGACCCGCACCCGGGCGCTGCATCGCGCCAGCCGCCAGAAAGTTCCCTATCCGGTGGTCGCCCTGGTGGGCTATACCAACGCCGGAAAATCCACCTTGTTCAACCGCATCGCCGAGGCCGAGGTGACCGCCGAGGACATGTTGTTCGCCACTCTCGATCCAACCATGCGCGCGCTCGATCTGCCATCGGGGCAACGGGTGATCCTGTCCGATACGGTGGGCTTCATTTCCGATCTGCCGACCCAGCTTGTCGCCGCCTTTCGCGCCACTCTGGAAGAGGTTCTCGCCGCCGACATCATTGTTCATGTGCGCGATATCGCTCACCCCGACAGCGCGGCGCAAAAACACGATGTGCTCGATGTTTTGCGTGATCTCGGCGTCGCCCTTGATAAGGTCACGCTGATCGAGGCGCTCAACAAGGCCGATCTGCTCGATCCCGAGCCCCGCACCCGTCTGGCGGCCCGGGCGCGCCGCCGCGACGATGAAATCCTGCTGTCCGCACTGAGCGGCGAGGGGACGGCCGATCTGCTTGCCGCCCTGGATGAAACCCTGGCGCGCGGCCGGCGCGTTGTGGCGCTCACCCTGGAGCCCGGCGCCGGGCAGACAATCGCCTGGCTTTACCGCCATGGCGATGTGCTCGAGCGCCGCGACGATGAGCGCGGAAGCCATCTGCGGGTGCAGCTTTCGCCCGCCGATATCGGCCGGCTAACGAAAAAACCGGGGGTGTTTTTCACCGCCGGCGGTTGACAGGCGCAGCCACCCTCCCTATATAGCTAGCACTCGAGTGGCAAGAGTGCTAACATCTTCGCAGGCAGCGAAATCTACACTCTCGCCAAAGGTTTATAGGAACAGGTGTATCACCATTTTTAACTGAGGAGTTATGGGGATGAACTTAAGGCCTCTACACGATCGCGTGCTGGTCAAGCGCGTTGAATCTGAGGAAAAAACCGCCGGAGGAATTATTATTCCGGATTCGGCCAAGGAAAAGCCACAGGAAGGCGAGGTTATCGCCGTTGGCAATGGCGCGATCGGCGAAGACGGCTCGGTCCGGGCGCTGGATGTGAAGGCGGGCGACCGCATTCTGTTCGGCAAATGGTCGGGCACCGAGGTCAAGCTGGACGGCGAAGAATACCTCATTATGAAAGAATCCGACATTATGGGCATCCTTGAATAGGGAACGGGAACATGGCAGCAAAAGACGTAAAATTCAGCACCGACGCGCGCACGCGCATGCTGCGCGGCGTTGATATCCTGGCCGATGCGGTCAGGGTTACCCTCGGTCCCAAGGGCCGCAATGTGCTTCTTGACAAATCCTTCGGCGCGCCGCGCATTACCAAGGACGGGGTCTCGGTCGCCAAGGAGATCGAGCTGTCCGACAAGTTCGAGAATATGGGCGCCCAGATGGTTCGTGAAGTGGCGTCCAAGACCAATGACATCGCCGGCGACGGCACCACGACCGCGACGGTTTTGGCCCAGTCGATTGTCCGCGAGGGCACCAAGGCGGTGGCCGCCGGTATGAACCCGATGGACCTGCGCCGCGGCATCGAAAAGGCGGTCGAGGTGGTGGTGGCCGATCTGAAAGGCCGCAGCAAGCAGATCACCTCGGAAGAAGAGGTCGCCCAGGTCGGCAGTATTTCG
>Ga0114931_10001663_pt1 | contig 28281 bp, 26 predicted proteins | sample 2SBtaG_FD_89579 | JGI IMG/M metagenome (GOLD analysis project Ga0114931, IMG submission 89579) | Deep subsurface microbial communities from Kolumbo volcano to uncover new lineages of life (NeLLi) - 2SBTROV14_V59a metaG | ecosystem: Environmental > Aquatic > Marine > Volcanic | place: Kolumbo... | reverse complement strand
TCGGAGTCGATTGCAGGTGTCGCAAAAATGATTGGTCAAGGGACTTATAAAACCAAGACTGCCAATTGCCTTTGGTAGTCGCAGTATGCGGGCCGGGCCGTGGAGTTTATGACGTTCCACGGGAGTCAGGGGGCCGAGGCTGGAAATACGCTGTATGATTTCCGCTGACGATATGAATTTGTCTTTTTGAGCTTCCACTGCCGGGCCAATGGGCATAAACTCGATAAATCTAATTTGATAGGGATTGTTAAGCGTTAATTTGGCAAAATCGATTATTTCGTCATCATTTATGCCCCGCATGGCGACTATATTAATTTTGATGGCCTCAAATTTCATTTCCTTGGCACGCTCGATTCCCTGCCATACTTTCGCAAATTTATCCAAGGATGTAATTTGCCTAAATTTTTCAGCTTGCAAGCTATCCAGACTAATATTAAGTTTACGAATGCCCGCATCATAGAGATCATCAATCATATCCGGCAGCAAAACGCCGTTGGTGGTCAGCCGTATTTCTTCCAGATCGGGCAGGGCGGCGAGTTGTCGAATAAAATCCAGAACCCCGCGGCGAACGAGAGGTTCACCACCTGTTAGACGTACTTTCTTAATCCCCAGGCTAACAGCCAAAGCAACTACCCGCAAAATTTCCTCATAGGTTAGCAACTCAATATTGGTCACCTTTTGGATGTCAACTGGGGTGCAATACATACAGCGTAGATTACATTGATCGGTTATAGATACCCTGAGGTAGTTTATTGTTCTGGCAAAGGTATCGGTAAGTACTTTTTCTTTAGATAACATAATTAACCCACTGAAGCGGAAATGGACTTAGAACTTTTTAGGATAAGTGCCTTGGTGGTTTGCTTAATTCCGCAATTTCAATAGCAATTCCCCCGTTTCTCGGAGTCTACGCTTACCTGTTTTTTATGACAGACTATCGGGAGTAAGGCACTAAATTACTGGTTGTTTAGGATTGTGACGTCCTTATATTTAGGGCTTTTTTGACACGAAAACATAGATTAAGCAATTGTTTTATTTTGTTTATAGCCGTTGTTTGCTATAGTTCAGACCCTATTAGGGTGGCTTTGCATAAAATAAAGACTAAATCATACCCCCTGTCGTGCGGCCTGTCAACGTGTGCAGGGGGGTGGTGTTCATGGAGCGCTTACAAATATGTTGATACTTGGGGTAGAGAGCTCCTGCGATGAGACTGCCGCCGCCATTTTAGCGGACGGGGTGTTAGCGGCCAATGTGATTAACTCACAAATAGCTGTGCATGCCAAGTACGGTGGAGTTGTCCCCGAGCTTGCTTCACGACATCATCTGGCTAATATTTATCCTGTTGTACAAGAGTCATTGGATCAGGCTGGAGTTGTGCTTGATGATCTTGATGGCATGGCTGTAACACAGGGGCCTGGTTTGATTGGGGCTCTGCTGGTTGGTCTTTCTTTTGTAAAGGCAGTCTCGTTGGTTAAAAAAATTCCTTATACGGGCGTGGATCATTTGGCCGGGCATCTTTTTTCTGTCTTTCTCGGTGAGAAAAATCCGGAATTTCCCTTTGTCGCCCTGGTCGCATCTGGCGGTCATTGCAGCATATTTGAGGCGGATGCCCCACTTAAATATAAGCTATTGGGACGTTCCAGAGATGATGCCGCTGGAGAGGCCTTTGATAAAGTTGCCAAGCTATTGGGCTTAGCCTATCCAGGGGGGCCAATAATTAGTAAAATGGCAAGGGCTGGAGATCGACAGGCCATAAAATTCCCCAGGGCCTGGTTGGATACTGGCAGCCTGGATTTTAGTTTCAGCGGTGTTAAAACCTCAGTAGTAAATTATGTTAATCGTTGTAAACAAAAAGGCTGTACGGTTAATGTTCCTGATGTTTGTGCTTCTTTTCAGGAAGCCGTTATCGAGGTTCTGGTAGAAAAAACGATTCTGGCTGCCAAACAACGGGGAATCGGACAAATTGTGGCGGCGGGCGGGGTGGCTTCGAATGATCGTTTGCGAGAATATTTACAGGAACGCTGCCAGCAGGAAACAATGGACTTATTTCTCACTCCTAAACAATTTTGTACAGATAATGCCGCCATGATTGCTCTGGCCGGTTCGTATAATTTTGCCGATAACAGTATCAATTCATACGATATGGATGCCTATTCCAGATCCTCATTTTTGCTATGAAATTTCAACCTGGCCGTTTGTTCAAATTATATTATTTACGTTTTATTCGCCTCAAGGGTGATCCTCGCACAATCGCCAGGGGTGCCGCAATTGGTACTTTTTTTGGGACAACACCCACCATCCCTTTCCACACTGTAAGTTTATTAGTCTGTGCGCCGCTTCTTAGGGGTAATATGGTTGCCGCATTTATAATGAGTGTGCTTATGTGCAATCCGTTGACCTATGTCCCGCAATATTATTTTGCCTGGTTGATTGGTAATAAGTTAACGCCATATGATCTGTCCTGGGCCAGAATTTCATCCGTACTTGATATCTTGCTAGCGCACGCCGGATTCGAAAAGTCTCTCCATGCCATCTCGCAGCTTGGCTTTGATGCAGTGATCGTGATGCTCGTTGGCGGAGTAGTTCTGGCCATTCCCTTCGCTATAGTTGCCTATTTCGGCACCCTGCGTTTTTTTCTTGCTTTACAAAAAAAAAGTGCAAAGAGACATATCCTTAATTAACCGTAATTATTATGTATACACGTCAAGGTATTCGAGATGTTCTTGAAAACAATCAGTTAGCTCCCAAAAAGAAATTTGGCCAGAATTTCCTGGTTAACCAGCAGATAGTTCAGGCAATTCTGCATCGTGCCAATCCGGCTCCGGAAGATACCATTATTGAATTGGGCGTCGGCCTTGGCTCCATGACCATTCCTTTGGCAGCTCGGGTGAAGAAGGTTATTGGTATTGAAATTGATTCCGGGCTGGTGCGCTGGCATGCTGAGGAACATGATCTGCCTGATAATGTTACCTTGATTCATGAAGACTTGTTGAAAAGTGACTTCCCGCTTTTGGCGGCCCAAAACGGCGGCCGTCTGAAAATAATCGCCAACTTGCCCTATTCAATATCGAACCCGCTCCTTTTTAAACTGCTGGACAATAAAGATATTATGGATTCTGCCGTCTTAATGCTACAAAAAGAGGTGGCAGAGCGATTGATTGCTGCGCCGTCTACTAAGGCGTATGGTGTGCTTTCTGTATTACTTGGTGCCTGTACTACGGTTGAATCTCTTATGAAAATTGGCCCTGAGCAGTTTCATCCTCGCCCAAAGGTCGATTCTCTCGTGGTAAAAATTACCTTTAATCCGTTGCCAAAACAGCTCAAACAATTACCAGATTATGACATGAAATTATTAAAGGCTCTGGTTAAGGGGGCCTTCGGGCAACGCCGTAAAACCCTGTTAAACTCCCTGCATGCCACCGGCATTAAAAATCTGGGTAAAGATGAAGTACGGCAGGTTTTAGCGGAGGCAGGGCTTGCCGAATCCAGGCGTCCCGACCAGCTTACGGTGGCTGAGTATATTAATTTATCCCGCATATACGGAGAAAAATAGATGGAGAACTTTGTGCTTGAAAACCCTACCAAAATTATTTTTGGGCGGGATACCATTGCCGGTTTAGGCAAAGAGGCGGCAGTCTTTGGCCAAAAGGTCTTGCTGGTTTACGGCCAGGGCAGCATTAAAAAAAATGGCATCTATAGTGAGGTCGAGAACTCCCTGCAAGCGGCGGGATTGACCATTATCCAGCATGGCGGGGTGAAGTCAAATCCAACCCTTGCCTTCGTGCGAAAGGGGATAGAACTTGCCAAATTGCATGAGATAGATGTGGTCATTGCCGTTGGCGGCGGCAGCGTTATTGATACCGCTAAGGCCATCAGTGCCGGGGCGGTGGTTGAGCATGATGTCTGGAAATTTTTTAGTGGCAAGAAGGGGATAAGCTCTCCTCTGCCAATAGCTTGTGTCTTGACCCTGGCGGCATCCGGCTCGGAGATGAATGGCGGCATGGTAATTACCAACGAAGAAAAGGGCTTAAAAGTAGGGACAGGTAACAAAAAACTATGTCCACGATTTTCTATTCTTGACCCAGGCGCCACTTTTTCAGTGCCACCTGACTATACTGCCTATGGGGCCGTTGATGCGATTTCCCATACCCTGGAATTTTATTTTACCTGCCGGGGTGATAATACTTGTGTGCAGGATCGTTTTATGGAGGGTTTGATTATCAATATAATGGAGGCCTGTGATAAGGCCTTACTTGATCCTCATAATTATTCTGCCAGGGCAAATCTCATGTGGTGTGCCACTATGGCATTAAATGGTTGGACCAGCGCCGGTCTGGGTTGGGTGGGATTTCCTATGCATATGATTGAGCATGCTATGAGCGCAAAGCACGATGTGCCTCACGGCGCAGGTTTATCTGCGGTAATTCCAGCCTGGATGCGCTGGCAGGCCGAGCGGCAACCTGCCAAAATTGCTCAATTTGCCAGACGTGTTTTTAATATCGCCGCCGCTGATGAAAAGGGGGCGGCAATGCAGGGCATAGAGCGACTTACCTCCTGGTTTACGCAGGTTCATAGCCCTACCACATATAAGGGCTTGGGAATTCCTCGTACGACTATTAATGAATTAGCCGAAAATAGTCAATTCCAAGCGAAGATTTGGCGGTTGCGGGAATATGACCAAGCCGTTGTTAGTGAAATTTTAAATTTGATTCCATAATGGCGGCTAAGATGACAAACGAAAAAAATACCCGTCTCGCTATCTTTGAATATCGGCATTCCGGCCATAAAAAGATTGAAGGAATTAAACGTTATGGCCGGAATATTGAAATTGTCTCTGTCACAAATATCGAGTCTGCACTGCCCGACTTTATTGATGATCCGGAAGATTATATCAATGATAATTTTGAAGCGGATGTGGTGCTTTGTTTTATAAAACACCCGGATCTGGCAGACTATCTGGCTGAAATTTGCCAGCGTAAAGGGATACCTATAATTGCCTCAGGAACCAAAACCAGTTTGGCGCTAACGCCATTTACCTGTTGCGGTCTGGGAGTTCACAAGAATCTTGGCGCTTATGGTGAACAGTTTGGGGTGCCTGAACTGGAAGTTATTTTGCATGATAATAAAATATCTGCCGTTGAGGTTAAACGTGGCGCTTCATGCGGGGCAACCTGGCAGATGGCCGATAAAATAATTGGGCTTACTGTCGAAGAGGCCTTACCTGTAATTGGCCGGGAAGTGCAATATCTATGTGCCGCTGATCCCAGTGCCTTTGATCCGATATCCGGCAAAAGTTCCCTGCATTTTGCCGGGCATGTTCATATAGATGCCTTGAAAAAGGCGGCTAAGAAGGCCTGCGAATGAGAAGAGTTCTTGTTACAGGCGGTGGTGGCTTTGTGGGCTTGGCCATTACCAAACGTTTGCTTAAGCTTGGTATTGAGCCTGTGGTTATGGGCCGTAACCAATATTCTTATGTTGATGAACTTGCTGTTCGGCAAATACCTGGAGATATCAGAGATATTGACGCCGTGCAACGGGCTGCTGTGGGCTGTGATACCGTCTTCCATGTGGCCGCCAAGGCGGGTATTTGGGGTAGAAAAAAGGACTATTTTAGCATTAATTATCTTGGCACCCAAAACGTCATTCGTGTCTGCCAGGAACAAAAAATTAGTCGTCTCGTTTACACCTCGACTCCCAGTGTGGTGTTTGCGAATCGTAGTATTATGGGGGAAGGGGAGACCTTGCCCTATGCCGATAAGTTTCTTTGCCATTATGCGGCCAGTAAGGCGGCAGCGGAACGGAGTGTGTTGGCGGCGAATTCCAGCACCTTGGGAACGGTTGCTTTGCGTCCGCACCTGGTTTGGGGGCCGGGAGATACAAATTTGCTGCCAAGGTTGATTGAGCGAGGTCGGTTAAGGCGGCTTAAACAAGTAGGTGATGGTACAAATCTGGTAGATATCACCTATATTGATAATGCGGTGCAGGCACATATCTTAGCGGCAGAGAATCTCGCCCGGCACGGTTCCGCCGCTGGCAAAGCCTATTTTATCAGCCAGGGGGAACCGGTTAATTTATGGGGCTGGATAAATAATCTCTTTGCGGACTTGGATGTTCCGGCGGTAAATAAGAAAATAAGTTACGCTAAGGCCTATTTAGCCGGGCGGGTATTTGAGATTTTTTACGGGCTAATGGGGATTCAACGAGAACCAATTATGACCAGATTTTTAGCTCAGCAATTGTCAAAATCCCACTGGTTTTCTATCGTAGCAGCTCAGAGAGATTTAGGATATTCGCCTTTGATATCGACTAAAGAAGGGATGAAGGCAGTTTTAAATAGCCTGGCATAGAATTTTTTGTTTTTACGGCCACTTGCAGTGCTTAATAATATTCAACTTTTGAGGCAAAATCATGAAAGAAAAAATATCTATAGGGGTTTTATTTGGAGTTTTGTTTGTGTCTTCATTTTCTCAAGCTGGCTGGAATCCCTTTCATACGGAGACCGCGACAAAACAAAATATTAATAATCCAAAAGTCGCAGAGGCTATCGCCAGTTTTAAAAATGATAACCCCAAGTTGAAATATTTTTTTAAGAAGGCTTATGGGTATGCTATATTTCCGACGGTTGGCAAGGGGGGTATTGGTATAGGTGGAGCTTATGGAAAGGGTGAAGTATATAAGAAAGGAAAATTGTTGGGATCTTCAAGTTTAACTCAGCTTACCATTGGCTTTCAACTGGGCGGACAGGCCTACAGTGAGCTTATATTTTTCAGGGATAAAAATGCCCTGAACCATTTTACTTCAGGCAGTTTCGCCTTTGATGCTCAAGCGTCAGCAGTGGCCGTAACCGCTGGCACATCAGCGGATGCTGATTATAATAACGGTGTGGCCATTTTTACCCGTGCGAAGGGCGGCCTAATGTACGAGGCCTCCGTAGGGGGCCAGAAGTTCAGCTTTAAACCAGTTAGTAAGTGATAAGGGTGTAGCAGGGTGCTCATGGGGCGCTTACTAAAATAACGTAGTTTTATTTGCCAAATCCGCAGATTGGATATCTGCAGGTTGGGCAATTCCGACATAAGCCGCCGTGACCCATACGGGCAAAATCTTCCCTGCTGATTATATCGCCGCTTAAAACCCGGGGCAAAATCAAATCAAGAATAGTAATCTTATGAAACATGCCGCAGGCGGGAATCCCTAAAACAGGAACTTCACCAATGCGGGCCGTTAAGAACATGGCGCCTGGTAAAACAGGTGTTCCATAGACAATGTCTGTAGCTCCGGCGGCCTTTATCCCTAAGCGAGTTACATCATCAGGGTCAACGGACATTCCTCCTGAGGTGATAATCAATTCTGCACCGGCGGCAAGGCATCCTTTTATTTCATTTGCGATAATTTCCGTATCATCCGGGGCAAAACGAACCTCGGCAACTTGAGAGCCTAATTCTGACATTTTTTTTCGTAACACCTCTTCAAAGGCATCTTTTATCCGACCATGAAATACCTCGTTGCCGGTAATGACCAGCCCTGCTTTAATATGTTTAATTTGTTTAACTTTTACTATTCCCTCACTTGGAGCCTCATTTACCGCCTTCTCCACAATATTTCGTTTGGAAATTAAGGGGATTAAGCGGGTGGCTGCCACCTTTTCGCCCTTGCTAACCATCTGATTGGTATGGAGGGTAGCGCACATTACATCGCCATGCAGGTTCAGCCGATATAGAGCATCAGTGTCAATCTTCAATAAGCCGTCGTATGCCGCCAGCAGATTAATCTTACCTTCTACGGGTTCCGCTCCGGCAATTATTCCAGCACCAGAAATAGCCTGGGCCAGCAGGGCGGCAGCTTCATTTTCATGTATCTCATCGTCCTGCATGGTTAATACGTATATATGCTCTTTTCCCAGGCGTTTTAAGTGCTCCACATCCTCCGGCTGGATCAAATGGCCTTTCTTGAAGGCTCGTCCCTTAAACTCACCTTTTCTGATTTCGGTAATATCGTGGGGGAGAACCATGCCCACCGCTTGCTCTACAGGGATGTTTTTTTTCATCTTATATCACCTCGAAATAGGCGCCATTCGCACAATTGGGGCATAAAATTTCATCATTTTTTTCTATGTCACGACCATCTTGTACCCATTCCTGGCATCTTTGACATTGTACCCTTTTAAGGGGGCGGCCTGGCATGTCACAAGGCGGAACCTTCACCACGACGTTTTGAACAGTGAACAATTCGTCTTCCGGCATAACCCGGTATGCAGCCAATTGTTGTTTATATTTATCTTTAATCTCTGGACAATATTTTTTAGCCAATTCCCTTGATTCTTCCCGGGCCAGAATTCGTACAGCCTTGCCTGAGTCAAAATTGACAAAAGTCGCCGCCATAATACCGTGATCCAACCATTTTAGGGATCGTTTACCAAGACTGCAGCCAGTGACGGTCTGAATAGCATCTGTCGCGCAGCGATCTATCTCTACTATAACGTAGAACTTTTTTCGATCCACTCCTCTGGGGTCTTTAATGTCTATTTTCTCTAAACCAAGCATTGCCAAACGTACACCAATAACCTGACCTGCACATATATGCCCATGGATAGCAGTAGCCTGTTCAAGTAACTCATCAAATGTTTGCATTATAATCCTGTCAACGTTGAATGAAATAAATTAAAAAAAAAGGATCGAAGATTGTTAAGCGTGGTTGTTAGTATGTTGCTAAAAGAGTGGGTGGATTTAAGTGATAAAAGTTTTAAGAGTTAGGGATGCGGATAAAAAAAATATCCCATCTTAATTATCTTTGCGGGGTGTTAATAGGTTAGGGCTCGTCAAAAACCGAACTCAGCCAGTAAATCGTCAACCAGATCCTGCTTTTCTGTTTCACTGGAATTGTCCTCTTTAACGTCTTTCAAAATTTCAGTTTTATGCCTTATGTTTTCAGGCGAGTCATTTTTACGAATGTTCAAAACAACCAGAGATTCTATTAACCAGTCCCGCATCTTATTTAAATCTTTAATGATGACTTCCATCTTCTGCCTGGCAACGTCCTGAAAAGTCTGGGTGGCAATAACATCAAAAATATCATTTTTGATGTTATCAATAGTTTCATTAATTTCAGAACTTACGGCGGGGTTATTTGTGTCAAGTTTGGCTATTTTTTCTTCGAGAATCTCGGCCTGTTCAGACAAATGATCCGACTTATCTAACACCTCGCCAGCAGTTTTTCTCATCAGATCAACCACGTTAACAGCACTGTCTACCACCGTTGGGGCTTGATCTCCGGCATTAGTTAAAGGAGTCTCTATAGACTTCAGATTCAAAAGCATTGCGTTGATTTTGTTAGCTAGGTCTTGTAAAACTCCTTCTGTATTAATACTGATTAAATCCTTATTATAATCACCACTTAAAATGGCATCAGTAACTTCAATCAGGGATGAAATTCCTCTGTCTAATTTTGCAGACTCCGCTGACATATATAACTCTCCTGCATATGAATGAATGACCTTTAAAGTACGATTGCATACGATCATGGTCGTAACCACTGTGGCCTTTGCTGTATTTCTCTCGAACTCCTTATTAGTAAGCGACAAACGCACCACATCTTGACTTTGTGACACCCCCAAACTGTAAGCGATTCAGGGATGCCGCCATGTACGCGTTGACCGACCGCAATCATACCCCCTGTATATTGCGGTCGGTCAACGTGTGCAGGGTGGTGTTCATGGATCGCTTACCTTTATTCTGTACATCCCCCAAAGACAATGAACAAGAGATTATATTACCTATATATAATTTCTTGGCTAATTGTCAATTAAATTAATGTTACTCATGGGGTGCTTACCCTTTATTATCCGGATTGACGGGCAGCTTTATAATAAATGTTGCGCCCTTGCCGGGGGTACTTTTTGCCTCAATCTTTCCACCATGTCGAATCACTATTTTCTGACAAGTGGCCAGGCCTATTCCCGTACCCTCATATTCCTTATGGCCGTGCAGTCTGGTGAGTGGATGAAATATCTTTTCGGCGTAGATGGGATCAAAACCAATGCCGTTATCCTGAATTGTTATTTGGTAAAAGGAGCCATCCACGATTGAACTTTTGATTGTTACCAGTGGAGCCTTATCGGTATTACTGTATTTAATAGCATTGGCGATGATATTTTGGAATAATTGCCTGATTTGAGTTTTATCTCCTGTAAGTTTTCCTAATTCCGAAAATTTTATTTCACCCCTGTTTTGCTTGAATCGTTCTTCAAAATTTTGGGACACTTCGTTTACTATTTCCGTCAGATTAAGGCGCTCAAAGGGCTTTTTAGATGATGTAACTCGGGATAATTCCAGTAGACCATCAATTAATTGTTGCATTTGAGTAATTGATACAGTGATTCTGCGGAGGTACTCCTGGCCACGTTCGTCAAGTTTAGGGCTATATTTATCCAGCAATCTCTTGCTGAAGGCAGTTATAAGCATTAGTGGTTCTTTTAAATCGTGTGAGGCAACATGGGCAAACTCTTCCAATTCTTCATTTGATTGTTTAAGTTTGCGGGTAAGTTCCATAAGGCCATGTTCAGCCTGCATCCTGATGCTAATCTCCTGCTCAAGATTTTCGTTTGCCTGACGCAATTCTACTGTTCGCTCGTCGACCAATTCGGATAATCTGAAATGATGACGTTCCAGTTCATCTTCCGCTTTTTTTAATTCAGTGATATCGGACAATACCCCGTCTGTAAACCATGTCCCGTCTTGCTCATATATATTACTCGCACGGCCATGCAGCCAAATCCAGTGGCCATCCTTATGTTTAAACCTGTATCTGACATCATATATTTTGCCATCGCTGCGATGCTCATCATTATTGGCATCTGGCAATTGACGAAGGCACTTCTGCTGTGAGCTTCTGTTCGGCAGGTGCGATGAGAAAAAATGCTCAAATTCATTTCTGAAATAATCAAGATCCTCAGGATGAATTTTTGAGAAACGGCCCTTGGGCCAGGCCCCCAACATCTCTTCGGGCTTATATCCGCAAATTTTTTCGATGTTTTGGCTCATAAAATAAATGGTGCCGTTTTGATCTGCCCGCCAGGTTACATCTGGAACATTTTCTATTAAGGAACGGTATTTTTCTTCACTATTACGGAGTGCCTTCTCATAATTTTTTTGATGCGTAATATCCTGAATAATGATAATGCCGCCTGAAAATTCGTTATTAATCTCGCCTAAAAAGGTTCCCGATATGACAACATTTTTTTCTTTGTCGTCTATCTTTAAAGTCGCTTCGATGGCCGGAAAAGAAGTTTGTGCATCTAAGACTTGTTGGATTTTGTTGGGGGTCAAAGTATCATCGCCGATAATATCGAGGCACTTTTTGCCTATATGGCACTTGCCGGAAAGTCTAAAAAAATGCACAAAGGAGCGGTTGGTCTCAACTAGCCGTAATTCGTGGTCAATAATAAAGGCCGGCTCTCGCATTCTATTGAATATTGTGTAATAGCGCCTTTTCTCATGCAGGATGTAGCGGTTGGCCTCTCTTAGTTTCTTTTGATAGGGGCGGGTGGCTAGTCTGGTATAAATATTTAGCAGGTTGTACTCTAAATCATCAAATGCGGCGGCAAGATGGGGGGATAGAGGGAAAGATTTTAAATCTTCAGCGGTACGATCATTATAGAATGCGCAGAGCAATTCCCTGATACTTTTTATAAAATAGAAAATATACTTAAAATCAACACCTGATTTTGCGGCCTGCTCACAGAATGTAAGTAAATCGTTTATGACTGCATTTATGGTTTGAGATGATAGGCTAATCTCGGCAGGGCACAGTAATTTCTTAAACGTAAGCCAGAGGCCATCAATCTCCGAGCACGGGGCAACAAGTTCCTGGGCGGCTTCATAAAACTTGTTCCTCAGAACATTAATTTCATTTTTGTCAGATTGAAACGACTGATTCGCCACGTTTTATCCTCAAAATGTGTGCTGCTAAGGATTATCACTGTAGGGGCGACCCTTGTGGTCACCCAAAATGATATGATTGACGCAACCGAAAAAGGGCAACCACAAGGGATTGCCCCTACGCAAAACCATCGGTGATATGGTTGGGGCGTTTTAAGTCCTTTTTCACTTTAGTGTGTTAGTCATATTTACGGCGTTTTCTTTCTCGCAAAAATACCCGTAATGAGGTCTGGGTCAGTTTCAGACTGGTACGATACTGATTTATCAGATAGCGTAAATATGAAAAATGTACACCTTTGGGGTAATTAACATAAATTATAAAGGTCGGTGGCTTGGTGCTTATTTGAGTTGTGTAGTACAATTTTAAGCGCTTACCTTTGAAGAGGGCGGGGCTATGGTCTTCAATTGCCTTGCGCAGAATTCTGTTTAAAGGGCCAGTCGAAAATTCCAGGCTAAATTGTCTGTATACTTCATCGATGGTTGCGAATATCTTCTTGGTGCCGGTACCGGTAAGGGCTGAAATCTTCATGGTGGGGGCATAACCAATAAACCTGGTTGCGCGTTCAATTTCCTCAAGGAGCCATTTCTGCCGTTTGAAATCGTCCTTAATCAGATCCCACTTATTTATCAGAATTAGGCACGCCCTGCCTCTTTCAACGGCATAACCAATAACCTTGGTGTCCTGTTCGGTAATTCCCTCCTTGGCATCAATTAATATCAAAACTACATCACAACGTTCCATGGCCTTTAAGGCGCGCATTACCGAGAACTTTTCGACCTTATCCTGAACCTTGCCTCTGCGTCTGATTCCGGCGGTATCAATAAGATTGTAATTCCGGCCCTTGTGGTTCAGGACTGTATCGACAGAGTCTCGGGTGGTGCCGGGTATATTGGAGACCACCATGCGTTCTTCACCGAGAAGACGGTTAATTAAAGATGATTTACCGACATTTGGCCGACCAATAACGGCGAGGCCAATTTCATCCTTTTTTGCACCCTGGTCAGGGGCAGATGATGGTAAAAGCTTGACCAGTTCATCCATGAAAGTATTGATACCAAGGCCATGTGAAGCGGAGATTGGCCACAGAGCAGGGGCCCCAAGCTCAAAAAAAGGTGCTAATAATTCATACTCTTTGGCTTGATTATCAATTTTGTTGACTACATAGAATATTTGTTTGTCCGTTTTGCGTAACAGGCGAATTAGCTCATAATCATCTTTGATGAGGCCGCCACGACCATCAAGAATCAGGACAATAATATCGGCATTATTAATAGCCTGCCAACTCTGTTCCCTGATTAGGATAGATATTTTTTTTTCTGAATCGACCTCGGCCGCAGTTATGTTGTCCGGCTCAATGCCACCAGTGTCAACCAGAATAAAGGACTTCTCACCCCAGGAAACTTGTTCGTAATGGCGGTCGCGGGTTACTCCAGGAGTCGGGTCTATAATCGCTTTATTCTGGCGGGCAAGTCTATTGAAAAGTGATGATTTTCCGACATTCGGGCGGCCTACCAAGGCCACTATTTGCTGCTGGTTATTTTTCATGAACATATATCCATGCCTGCCTGAATAATGGCGGCGGAGTCGATTTTGGCAATTTTGCGCAAAGTGTCCTGGGGGCCTTGCTCTATAAAATGGTCTGGTATTCCCATGACCTTTGTCTTAATTTGCATGGTTGTTGCGCTAGCCAGCAATTCCAAAACAGCACTGCCAAAGCCGCCGCTACAGACATTTTCCTCTATGGTTATAACTTTGCCGGTTTTTTGGGCCCACGAAATGATTAACTCACGGTCAAGGGGTTTTACAAATCTGGGGTTGATAACAGCGGCCGAAATCCCTAATTTCTGCAACCCTTCAGCCGCTTCCATGGCTGGATAAACCCGGTTGCCTATGGGTATAAGAACCACGTCGCTGCCCTCTCTCAAAAGCTCGCCACGGCCTATGGCCAGGTTCTTTAATTCTGCATCAATCTCGGCCCCTACTCCCCTGCCGCGAGGATAGCGGATTGCCACAGGGCCGGGGTGGTTTATAGCAGAGTGGATCATATGACGTAATTCATTTTCATCTTTGGGGGCCATGATCACCATATTGGGGGCCATCCGTAGAAAGCTAAGATCGAAAACCCCGTGGTGAGTTGGGCCGTCATCACCTACCAGCCCGGCTCTGTCCAGCATAAAAGTGACCGGTAAATTGGGCAGGCAAACATCATGAATTATTTGATCCAGGGATCGTTGTAGAAAAGTTGAGTATATGGCGACGACGGGCAAAATACCTTCTGTTGCCAGTCCGGCGGCAAAGGTTACGGCATGCTGTTCGGCAATGCCAACATCAAAAAAACGTTCTGGAAATTTTTTCGAAAAATTATCCAAACCTGTGCCGACAGTCATAGCCGCAGATATTGCCACAACCCGGTGGTTATTTGAGGCAATCTTTTCAATAGTGCTGCCAAATACAGAGGTGTAAGAGGGCGGGCCTGGTTTGGCGGTTTTGGTCTTGCCAGTAGCTATTTCAAAGGGGCCTACACCATGAAAATTGTCAGGATGATCTTCGGCGGGTTTATAGCCCTTACCTTTGGTAGTCAAAACATGCACTAAAGTTGGCCTGTGGCCAAACTCACTAATATTTTTTAATGTATCAATCAGACCTTCCAGATCATGACCGGGGATGGGGCCGATATAATCAAATTTAAAGGCCTCAAAGAGCATGCCAGGTGTAAAGAAGCTCTTGAAACTTACCTCGCTCTTTTTCAGTACCTGTAAAATATTTTCACCAACATTGGCAAATGATTTGAGAAAGGACTCCATGTCTTTTTTAAGCCTTGTGATCTTGCCACTTGTCATTTTTCGGCTTAGAAAGCTTGATATGGCCCCAACATTTGGTGAAATGGACATCTCGTTATCGTTTAGGATTATAATAAGATCTTTACCCAAATGCCCCGCCTGATTAAGGGCCTCAAATGCCATGCCACCAGTCATTGAACCATCGCCAATTACCGAAATAACCTTGCGGTTCTGGTGGTTTAATTTTTTAGCACAGGCGACGCCCAATCCTGCCGAAATTGAAGTGCTGCTATGCCCGGTATCAAAGGTATCATATGGGCTCTCCTCCCGCTTGGGAAATCCGCTAATACCTTTATACTGACGAATAGTAGCGAATTTCTCACGTCTGCCGCAAAGAAGCTTATGGGCATAACATTGATGACCTACATCCCAAATCAGCTTGTCATCCGGGGTGTTAAAGACATAGTGGATGGCCAGAGTTAACTCAACAACTCCTAAACTTGGGGCTAGATGGCCGCCTGTTTTGGAGACGGTCTCGATGATTGCACGTCGTATTTCCTGCGCTAATTCCGGCAAACTTTCCTGCGAAAGTTTGCGAAGATCTGCCGGTGAATTAATTTTATTTAAAATGGTATTAGTGTAATCCATAATTTTTTAGTGCCTTATTGCTAAATTACCGTCACAAAAAATAGGTAAGCGTAGACTCCGAGAAAAGCTGATGAGTACATTAATCCGATAAGTTGCCCTCTGCTGTTAAGGCACTTATCCAGGGATTGTTATCAAAGTTTAGACCTTCTCCAGTTTATCTGGGTTAGTGAAACCGCCTTAATTTGTTCTATTGTAAATATACTTGGCCAATTCCCGTAGAGGGTCGGCTCGCTGATCAAATGTTTTTAAGGATTCCAGGGCATTATCCACCGCTGCCATGGCTTTTTTTCTTGTCTCTTCCATCCCAAACAGGGCAGGGTAGGTGGCCTTCTTGTGGGCGGCATCCGATCCGGCAGCCTTGCCAAGTTCTTCGGTGGTGCTGGTTACGTTCAATAGGTCATCAACTATTTGAAAGGCCAGGCCGATATTATTACCATAGCTGGTCAGGTTTTGGAACTGATAGTCGTCGGCTCCACCTAAAATGGCACCAGCCTGCACAGAAACGGTGATCAGGGCACCGGTTTTACAGCGATGGATGGTCTGCAGGGTCGCAAAGGAAATTTCTTTTCCCTCCGAATCAATATCAAGGGCTTGCCCTCCCACCATGCCAAGAGAACCGGCGGCTTTGGCAATAAGATTAATAATCCGCATCTGGCGTTCACTGGAGAGCCAGTCCGGTGGCGGGGTGCTCAATAAATCGAAGGCAAAGGTCAGCAAACCGTCACCCGCCAGAATTGCGCCAGCCTCACCATATACCATATGATTGGTCGGTTTACCACGCCGGAGAGAGTCATCATCCATGGCAGGCAAATCGTCATGAATGAGGGAATATGTATGAATGCATTCCAAGGCGCAGGGGATGGCCATTATATCTTCAATTGTGCGGCCAAAGACCTCAGCTGTTGCCAGACATAAAATGGGCCGCACTCTTTTTCCACCAGCATTTAAACTATAATTCAATGAACTAATATGCTGACTTAACTCGCCGGAAGGAATCAGCGCCATCCTCGTCAACGCTTGCTCTACTAAGGCACGTTTTTGGGCAAGATAGGGCTTGATGATCATTATGAATTAACCTGGGATGGGAAAGCTTCCGTGTTTACTTCACCATTTTTATTTTGTAAGATATCGACTTTCGCCTGAGCTTCGTCTAGTTTTTTATTACAAAATTCAGCAAGCTTAATTCCTTCGTCAAATTTTTTTAAGGAATCGTCAAGGCTAAGTTCGCCATTTTCAAGATCGTTTGTAATTTGCTCAAGTGTCTCTAAAGACTTCTCAAATGTTTTCTTTGCCATTGTCATTCCTTTATTAAATTGGTAAGCGACAAACGAACCACATCTTGACTTTGTAACACTCCCAAACTGCTTTTTTTTTTAGCCACAGACACACACAGACACACTCAGACACATTCAGTTCAATACCCCTTGAGGGGTACACAGAATAACAGCAAAACACGGGTAAGCGTAAAAAAATGATTTTCCGATACATGTATATTTGCGGCCGGTCAACGTGTTGCCGTGTGGTGTTCATGGATCGCTTACCATTATTACATTGCCCGTTAAGTGACGTGTATGATAAAAGAATATGGATGATTGAGCAATTTAAAAAAGATTTATCCTCATATATGAAACCATTTGCCGATTGGTTGACTGTAGAAAAAGGGTATTCTCAACATACTGTTAGCAATTATTGCCGTGATATTAGACATTTCTCTGATTATGTTGAGGGAATGTGTCAAGTAGAAGATATTAATCATAAAATTATCAAAAGCTATATTTGTCACTTGAATAAGATTAATAGACCCGCTTCTGTCGTTCGTAAGCTTTCTGCAATGCAGACTTTTTTTAGTCTGCTTCTTCAAAAACATATAATTAGCAAAAATCCTCTTGTCGGTGTTGTTCGCCCTAAACAGGGGCATTACATCCCGGTATTTTTGACGGTTGACGAGGTTTTTCGATTGATGGATGCGCCAAATGCCAGTGATACTTATGCGGCACGCGACCGGGCAATCCTGGAGATATTATATTCCACTGGTATGCGGGTATCTGAGATGAGCAGCCTGGATTTAAACTCCCTTGATTTTGAAACAGAAATGGTTAAGGTAAGCGGCAAAGGAAATAAGGAGCGCCTGACCCCGGTTGGTACTCCCGCTCTTGATGCCATTCGTAAATATCTTCCCCAGCGAGAATTATTGTTACGCAAGCGCCAGGACAGGGGGCGGCAAACAGATGGAAAGCCCCTTTTTGTCAATGGCCGAGGCAGTCGTTTAACAGTGCGCAGTGTAGAACGTTTGGTTAAATTATATGCCCAGCGGGCGGGAATAATTAGCCGGGTCACACCTCATTCTCTCCGTCACTCTTATGCCACTCATCTTCTGGAAATGGGCGCTGATTTGCGAATGGTGCAAGAATTATTAGGACATGCCAGTTTATCTACAACCCAGAAATATACCCATTTAACTGTAGATCATTTGATGGAGGTTTATGATAAGGCACATCCTGCCGCTAAAAAGTAAGCGATCCATGAACACCACCCTGCACACGTTGACCGGCCGCAATATACAGGGGGTATGATTGCGCTCGGTCAACGTGCACATGGCGGCGTCCCTGAATCGCTTACAGCTTGGGGGTATTATCAAGTCAAGATGTGGTTCGTTTGTCGCTTACCTGTTTTTTGCAGTTATTCTATGTACCCCTCAAGGGGGTATTGAACTGAATGTGTCTGTGTGTGTCTGTGGCTAAAAAAAAAGTAGTTCGCCCGTGGGGCGTTATATTCTCTCAATATTTTTTTAAGGACTAAGGATGAAAATACGATCAACTACAATTATTGCTGTACGTCATAAAGGCGAGGTCGTTTTGGCCGGTGACGGGCAGGTAACTTTGGGCAATACGATTATGAAGCATAATGCCCAGAAAGTTAGAAGACTTTATAATGGCAAGGTAATTTGCGGATTCGCCGGGGCTACAGCTGATGCCTTTACCCTCTTTGAGAGGCTGGAAAAGAAATTGGAGCAGTACAATGGTAATCTTTTACGGAGTGCTGTTGCATTTGCCAAGGATTGGCGCACTGATAGACTGCTGAGGAAACTTGAGGCCTTTCTGGTTACGGCTGACCAGGATCATTCTTTGTTATTGAGTGGTACCGGTGATGTGATTGAGTCCGATGATGGTATTATAGCCATTGGTTCAGGCGGACCTTATGCCCAGGCCGCCGCTAAGGCTCTGCTTCAGCATACGGAAATGAACGCCGAGGAAATATGCCGGGCCGCTATGGAGATTGCCAGTTCCATTTGTATCTATACAAACCATCATCTTACTTTGGAAAAATTATGATTGCTCACACTCTAACACCTAAAGAAATTGTAACAGCCCTTGATAAATATATTATTGGCCAGGATAATGCCAAAAAATTTGTAGCGGTCGCACTCAGAAATCGCTGGCGGCGGCAGCAGGTAGAGCAACCCCTGCAAGATGAGATCTCGCCCAAAAACATTATTATGATAGGCCCCACCGGGGTCGGTAAGACTGAAATCGCCAGACGACTTGCCAATTTGGCTCAATCACCATTTTTGAAGGTTGAGGCCTCCAAATTTACCGAAGTTGGGTATGTGGGACGCGATGTGGAATCCATGGTGCGTGATCTTACCGGTTTGGCCGTTAATATGGTACGTAGTGAGGAACGAAAAAGAGTAGATGAAAAAGCCGCCGTCCAGGCCGAGGAACGCATGCTTGATATTTTGGTGCCGCCGCCCCCGCACGAAGCTCCTGCTCCTGCTACTGATGCTGATACGCCCTTAGATGTGGATGCATCTGTTGAGGTAATACCGGCGGTATCTTCCACCAGAGAAAAATTCAGGAAAATGTTGCGTGACGGCAAACTGGCCGATAAAGAGGTGGAAATGGATGTCACTCAGTCTCCTGCTATGCCCATGGTTGAGGTATTCTCAAATTCTGGCATGGAGGATATGGGCTCTGGAATACAGGATGTTTTCGGTAAAATGTTTCCTAAAAAAAGCAAAAAAAGAAAGTTACAGGTGAAAGAGGCCTTGAAAATTTTAACCACGGAAGAGGCCGAGAAATTAATTGATGATGAAAAGGTTACCCAAAAGGCTATTCGCCGAACTGAGCAGTCTGGAATTATATTTCTGGACGAAATTGACAAGATAACCTCTCGACATGGTGAAGGAACAAAGGGCGGTGAGGTTTCCAGAGAGGGAGTTCAGCGCGATTTGTTGCCAGTTGTAGAAGGATCCAATGTTAATACTAAATATGGTATGGTTAAAACGGATCATATCCTGTTTATTGCCAGCGGTGCCTTTCACATGTGTAAGCCGTCTGATTTGATACCGGAATTGCAGGGCCGTTTCCCTATTAGGGTGGAGTTGGATTCGTTGGGGGAGGCAGAGTTCTACCGTATTCTTACTGAGCCGGAAAATGCCCTGCTCAAACAATATACTGCCTTAATGGCTACCGAGGGTATTAATCTTAAATTTGATGATAAGGCCATTCGTGAAATATCCCGGATAGGGGCATATGTTAATGATAAAACTGACAATATTGGTGCTCGGCGCCTGCATACAATTCTTGAACGACTTTTGGAAGATCTTTCGTTTAATGCCCCTGAATTGGAGGAAAAGTCCTTTACGGTAACTGCTGATTACGTTCAGGAACAGCTTGATGACATTTCGCAGGATGAGGACTTAAGCCGTTTTATTTTGTAGATTACGGCAATGATGAAAAATGGTGTAATTATGACTTTAAAGATTGATCCAGAAATGCGATATTGTTTGGCATGTGATGATGAATATATGCCACATATTAATAAATGCGGTGTTTGTGGAGCCGATTTAATTACAGGCAAGGAATTATTGGTTAAAAAACAGAGTCGTGAGTCTGAATTGGCAAGCCGTCTGGGTGATTTGACTGAGGATGATGAAATTGTGACCATTTTTAAGGCCAAGGTTGAGGAAGTAAAGAGGATTGAACGTCTCCTAAAAGCTGAAAATATAGGTACATTAATTGTTGGAGATGAAAATACTTGCGGCCAGGGTTGTTGCGGTGGCAATGTGGAACTGAGGGTACGTGTCCAGGATGCTCGTGATGCCATGACAATTATTGAAACAGATTTAGATCGGACGACTATGATGCATGAGCATACAGCTTATGAGGATCATGGCTTTAATCAGGAGGATAAGGAGCATTCATGCCCCGCCTGTGGCACAGTATTCTCGACCAGTGAGACGACTTGCCCGGATTGTGGGCTTTGTTTTGGATAGAGTTAGTTTTTGTCGTTGTATTTTTAGATAATATGGTTATTTTTCAGACTTATACTAGAAGAGCAAAAAAAATATTAATAACCGTTTTTGAGGAGATTAAACATGTATAGTCAATCTGTTAGCTCGGCACCTGTAACTTCTATGGCTCAGGCAAAATCACAGGCCTCTACTGTGTTTTTGGCCAAGGTATTTAATTGGATGGCCATTGGTCTGGCACTTACCGGTATTACGGCTTTCTTAACCGTCAATTCTCAGGCCATGTTGCACATGATTTTTGGTAACAAAATGGTGTTTTATGGTTTGATGTTTGGTGAACTTGGGATGGTTATTTATCTTTCTGCCCGGATACAGAAAATTTCCGCCCAGATGGCGACTGGTCTGTTTCTGACATATTCCGTATTGAATGGTGTTACGCTTTCAGCCATTCTTCTGATGTACACCATGACTTCGATTGCGGCTACTTTCTTTGTCACTGCCGGCATGTTCGGCTCCATGGCTGTGTATGGTTTTGTGACTAAGAAAGATTTGTCTGGAATGGGATCATTTATGTTTATGGGCCTGGTCGGCATGATTATCGCCTCGGTGGTGAATATCTTTTTAGGCAGCTCCATGATGTCATGGATGATTTCCGGGATTGGAGTTATTGTTTTTACCGGCCTTACTGCCTATGATGTTCAAAAAATTACTCAAATGGGTGCCATGGGAATTATGAATCAGGGCGAGGCTGCTATTCGCAAGACTGCCATCATGGGAGCTTTATCCTTATATCTTGATTTTATAAATCTGTTTTTGAGTTTACTGCAATTTATGGGCAACCGTAGATAGGTAAGCGATCCATGAACACCACACTGCACACGTTGACCGACCGCAATATACAGAGGGTATGATTGCGCTCGGTCAACGTGCACATTGCGGCGTCCCTGAATCGCTTACAGCCTGGGAGTGTTACAAAGTCAAGATGTGGTTCGTTTGTCGCTCACGTAGATAGAGCTATTTAGTGGGTTATAATTTGAATTCTCGGGAAGGGTGTCAGCTTTATTTGGCACCCTTTTTTTATGGTAATGCCAATGAATGCAGTTATCTTTTCAGACCTTGACAGAACAATTATTCCCAATGGGCCGCAGCTTGAATCCAGGTTGGCTCGGCCCATGTTGCGGCAACTCGTCAACGAGACTGGCATTAAGCTTGTTTATGTCAGTGGCCGGAGTCAGGAACTGATAAAAGAAGCCATTGCTCAGTATGATTTGCCAATGCCTGATTTTGCAGTTGGTGACGTTGGCACAACGATATACCAGATTGATTCTAAGGGCTGGAAAATGGTATTGCCATGGCAGCGTGAAATCTCCGAGTCATGGCAGGGTAAGTCGGCCTTGGAATTGGCCGAGATGCTCACCGACCTGGAATTTTTGACTCCGCAGGAATCTACAAAGCAGAGCCGTTTCAAATTAAGTTATTATTTGGCAATAGATGATGACCATGCCATTTTGCAACAACTGGTCTCTGACAGACTGGCTGCAAAAGGCATCAAAGCCGCTGTGATTAGCAGTATAGATGAGAGCGAAAATAAGGCATTTCTGGATGTATTGCCCATAAACGCCACGAAATTGCATGCGGTGCGTTTTTTGGTCAGAGAAATGGCTTTAACCTCAAGTCAGGCCGTATTTTGTGGTGACTCTGGCAACGATCTACCCGTGCTGACCAGTGAGATCCCAGCCGTTTTAGTCGCTAATGCCACTCAAGAGGTAAGAACCGAAGCCATTCGAGAATCTGCTGAAGCCGGCCATAGCACAAAACTTTATTTGGCTAAGGGGATAAGAGAATTAAATGGTAATTATAGTGCCGGGGTATTAGAAGGGGCAGCCTATTTCCTGCCAACTGTCAGGGAATGGCTATCTCGCGTATGTCCGTAAATTAATCTCGTTCCCACGCTCCGCGTGGGAACGCATACCATACTTGTTCCATGTGACTATTACCACCATTTGGGGAGAAGTTACTGCTTCTGTGGCTAAAAAAGCAGTTCGCTTGGGTGTTAATTTCATGTATCGGAAAATCAAAATTTCCGGAGTTTACGCTTACCTGTTTTTTGCAGTTATTCTGTGTACCCCTCAAGGGGGTATTGAACTGAATGTGTCCGTGTGTGTCCGTGTGTGTCTGTGGCTAAAAAAAAAGCAGTTCGTCCGCAGGGCGTGATGTTCAAGAAGTATTGCTAATTCAAAACGCCGCTCTAATAAATTCTCTATTCAAGCGGGCAATATTCCGAATAGAAATATTCTTAGGACAGCTTGCCTCACACTCTCTTTCATTACCGCAATTACCAAAGCCCAACTCACCCATTCGGCTCATCATAGATTTTACTCTTTTAGCTCGTTCAGGATTGCCCTGTGGCAACAGGGCTAATTGCGAAATTTTGGCTCCGGTGAAGAGCATAGCCGCCGCATTTGGGCAGGCCGCAACGCACGCTCCGCAACCAATGCAGGCCGAGGCATCAAGGGCCTTTTCTGCTATCTCCTGCGGAATAGCTGTAGTATTGCCATCAGGAGCACCGCCGGTATTAATTGAGATGTAGCCACCTGCCGTTATAATATGGTCAAAGGCACTGCGATCAATAATAAGGTCTTTTATTACTCCAAAGGCCTTGGCTCTGAATGGCTCAATTACCACAGTTTCACCATCCTTAAAATGGCGCATATGTAATTGGCACAAGGTGGTAGATTTCTCCCGGCCGTGCGCGTAACCATTCACCATGGCTCCGCACATACCGCAGATTCCTTCCCGACAATCGTGATCAAAGGCGATTGGCTCATCTCCCGCCAGGGTTAGCCGCTCATTTAGGACATCCAGCATCTCCAAAAAAGACATATCTGTGGAAACCGGGCCGGAATCATAGTCCTGAAAACCGCCATTATCATTGTGATTTTTTTGGCGCCATACCTTTAATTTGAGATTGATTGTCGCCATTATTTATAATTCCTTTGGCTTAATTGAATATTTTCAAAGACAAGAGGCTCTTTATGAAGGCTTGGTGTTTCATTTAAACCTTTATACTCCCAGGCCGCCACATACGAGAAATGTTCATCATCACGTTTAGCCTCGTTTTCGGCGGTCTGGCTCTCCTCCCGGAGATGACAGCCGCAGGATTCATTACGGTTTAAGGCGTCTATGACGATTAATTCGGCAAACTCCATAAAATCAGCTACCCGGCCAGCTCGTTCAAGTGATTGATTTAAATCGTCACCGGAACCGGGCACATTTACGTCCCGCCAAAATTCTTCCCGCAATTTGGGGATTTCATATAAGGCCTTTTCCAGTCCCGCCCTGTTTCTGGCCATGCCACAATAATTCCACATAATTTGACCAAGTTTACGATGAAATTCATTAACGGTATGCTTACCATTTGCGGCCAGCAGACGGCCTATTTTGTCTTTAACCTCATCTTCGCATTCAGCAAATTTTGAGTGGGAGGTGTCAACTTTTCCAGGAGAGATTTCAGCCAGATAATTTCCTATGGTTGCAGGAATTACAAAATAGCCATCGGCTAATCCTTGCATAAGGGCGCTGGCCCCCAGCCGATTAGCGCCGTGATCGGAAAAATTGGCCTCACCCAAAACAAATAAGCCGGGCACTGAACTCATTAAGTTGTAATCGACCCAAAGACCGCCCATGGTGTAATGTACCGCAGGGTAAATGCGCATTGGCACTTTTAAAGGATCTTCACCGGTAATTTTTTCGTACATTTCAAAGAGGTTACCGTATCTTCGGACAATTTCTGCCTCTCCACTACGCTCAATGGCATCACTTAGGTCGAGATATACCGCTAAACCGCTTTTGCCAACTCCCTTGCCATTGTCGCATTGCTCCTTGGCATTGCGTGATGCCACATCACGAGGCACTAAATTGCCGAAGCGTGGATATTTGTTTTCTAAATAATAATCACGCTCGTTTTCTGGTATCTCGGCAGGTGTCCGTGTGTCACCTGCCTTTTTTGGCACCCAAACTCTACCGTCATTCCGCAGACTCTCGCTCATCAGGGTAAGTTTTGACTGATGCTCACCATGAACAGGAATACAGGTAGGATGAATCTGCACAAAACAGGGATTCGCATATGCCGCACCACGCTTATAAGCTCGCCAGGCCGCTGTCACATTAGATCCCATGGCGTTGGTTGAGAGGCAATATGTATTCCCATAGCCCCCGGTAGCCAAAATTACGGCATCAGCGGCGTGTCTCTCTATTTGTCCGGTAAGCAGGTTGCGGGTTATAACCCCCTTGGCGTGTCCATCAACGACCACAATGTCCATAATCTCGCTACGGGCGTGGATTTTTACCCGGCCAGCGGCCACTTGGCGCATTAGTGAACTATATGCCCCCAAGAGAAGTTGCTGACCGGTTTGGCCGCGCGAGTAAAATGTTCGGGATACTTGCGCTCCTCCAAGGAGCGGGTAGCCAGTTGGCCGCCGTATTCCCGGGCAAAGGGGATGCCTTGGGCCACGCATTGATCAATGATTTGATTGCTGATCTGGGCCAGTCGATAAACATTTGCCTCACGGGAGCGGAAATCTCCACCTTTAATGGTGTCATAAAACAATCTTTGAATAGAATCACCGTCATTAATATAATTTTTGGCAGCATTTATACCGCCCTGAGCTGCAATACTATGAGCGCGACGTGGACTGTCCTGAATGCAAAAGCTTTTTATATTATAACCAAGTTCCGCCAGTGTAGCAGCGGCTGATGCCCCAGCCAAACCAGTGCCCACTACAATTATATTATAGTGCCGCTTATTGGCTGGATTAATAAGTTTACTGGCAAAGCGGTGGTTGTCCCACTTCTCTGCCAGGGGACCAGAAGGAATATTAGGATTAAGTTCCATTGATAATCTCAGGTTTTTTCTTGCCGGGCTCTAAGCATGCAAGTCATTTTAAAAATGATGGACAAAAAATTATTAAAACAGGAATTGCAATAAAGACAAGTCCGCCTGCCACACTAATGATCTTAGCGCCACATTTAATAAAATTCTCATATTTTTCACCAATCAAGCCAAGGGATTGGAAGATGCTCCAGAATCCATGACTGAGGTGAATTATAAGGGCAATTAGGCTAATAACATAATACAGTGCTATAAGAGGGTTGCTCAAGGTGTTATGCACAATTATTGCGACATCTGCAGACCTTATGCCCCGGAAGGCATTTAGATGTAAAACAACAAAAAGAAGAATCAAAAGGCCGGTATAGGGCATTGTGCGAGAGCCCCAGGTGCGGCCGCCAGCATTATTTTGTTTATAATACCGCTTATCACGGGCAGTGATATTTTCGAAATATAAAAAAGCAGCAAAAACTATATGAATCATGAAAATAGCCAATAAGCTAATCTCAAAAATAGAGATCAGTGGACCTAAGGCATGCAGATGGGAGGCGTAAGAAATAAAAGAGTCTGCCCCCCAGAAGGTTGTACTATTGCCGATAAGATGAACTAACAAAAAGAGACCTAAATAACTACCAGTCAGGGCCATTACTACCTTTTTACCGATAGCAGACCAAATGAATTTACCAAAGGACATACGTTTCACCTATTTTATGGTAAGCGACAAACGAACCACACCTTGACTTTGTTACACCCCCAAACTGTAAGCGATTCAGGGACGCCGCCATGTACACGTTGACCGGGCGCAATAATACCCCCTGTATATTGCGCCCGGTCAACGTGTTGCCGTGTGGTGTTCATGGATCGCTTACCTTTTATGCATAAAGATCATTACCCTTATTGTCACAAACGATAAATGCCGGGAAATTTTGGACGGTTATCTTGCGAACCGCTTCCATACCCAGTTCCGGGAAGGCCACAATTTCTACAGCGCTAATACATTCCTTAGCAAGGACAGCCGCAGGTCCACCAATGGAACCAAGATAAAATCCACCATGCCGTTCACATGACTCACTTACCGCTTTAGAACGATTACCCTTAGCCAGCATTATCATGGAACCGCCCAAACTTTGAAATGGCTCCACATATATATCCATGCGCCCAGCAGTAGTCGGCCCAAAACTTCCTGAAGGCATGCCCATTGGTGTCTTGGCAGGCCCGGCGTAATAAACCGGGTGTTCTTTGAAATAGTCCGGCATTGGTTCATTACGATCAAGCATCTCTTTGATCCTGGCATGAGCAATATCACGGGCCACAATGACAGTGCCGTGCAAATGAAGCAGCGTGCCTACAGAAAGTTTATCCAACTGGGCCAGGATTTCCGGCATGGGCTGTTCAAGATCAATGTCAACCGGAGTGGCGGTCTTAACCTTATCTTTTTCATTATAAGGGCTCATGTCCATTTCCAGTTGCTCTAAAAATATACCGTCTTTGGTAATCTTGGCTTTGATGTTCCGGTCAGCGCTACAACTTACCGCTAGTCCCACAGGATTGGAGGCGGCATGCCGTGGCAGGCGAATTACCCGAACATCATGGGCCAGATATTTACCTCCAAATTGTGCGCCAATCCCGGATTCCTGGGCAATTTTCAGAATGCGTCCTTCCCAATCCAAATCGCGAAAGGCGCGACCGTATTTGTCTCCACTGTTGGGCAGATTGTCATAAAAACCGGTAGAAGCAAGCTTCACTGTTTTAAGATTAGTCTCGGCTGAGGTACCGCCAATAACCAGGGCAATATGGTAAGGGGGACAAGCGGCAGTACCAAGTTTTGGTAGTTGTTTACGGCAAAATTCGGTCAGGTTTTTTTCGCTTAAAAGGGATTTTGTCTCTTGATAGAGATAAGTTTTATTTGCTGAGCCACCTCCCTTAGCCAGAAAGAGGAAATGGTATTCCGCACCGGATGACGCAAAAATGTCGATTTGAGCTGGTAGGTTACATTTAGTATTTACCTCTTCAAACATGGAGATGGGTGCCATTTGAGAATAGCGCAGATTATCACTTGTATAGGTGTCAAATATGCCGTGCGATAAAAATTCCTTATCGTTAGCATCAGTCCATACCTTTTCTCCTTTATAGCCGACCACAATAGCTGTACCTGTATCCTGACAACTGGGCAGAATTTGATGGGCTGCCTCACAGGCGTTTCTAAGCAATGTATTGGCAACATAACGGTCATTGTCGGAAGATTCTGGATCGCAAATAATATTATGAAGTTGCTGTAAATGATTACGGCGCAGAAAGAAGGCAATATCGTGCATGGCTTCACGGGCCAGGAGACGCAAACCCTCCGGGGCGACTTGTAAAATTTCCTGCCCGGCAGCATTGATGTTTGTTACATGCTCTGCGCTAAGTTTGCGATATATAGTCTGATCCTGGCTGGACTGAAATAGGGGGGAATAGTGAAAGGCTGGACAAGTAGTCATAAATAGTGCCCCTGTTGAGTTAAACCGCTTTGAAATAAAGTCTTTTGGCTCGATTGCAGCATTGTTTTAATATTTCTCGGGGTCTTTGCTTACCCGGAGTCTTCGCTTACCTGCGCTCAAACATAAATCCAGATTATTCAAGGAGTCTTTAAGAATAATTGCTTAACCTTAACATTAATACTTGTAACTTCTCCAAAAGTGGTGGTGGTAGTAGCAACATGGAACAAGTATGGTATGCGTTCCCACGCAGGAGCGTGGGAACGAGATTAAGTCTGTACTTGTTTCCTCGTTCCCACGCTCCTG